>Ga0315277_10000060_pt1 | contig 166173 bp, 198 predicted proteins | sample YL17G05_15_MG_FD_203695 | JGI IMG/M metagenome (GOLD analysis project Ga0315277, IMG submission 203695) | Sediment microbial communities from Yellowstone Lake, YNP, Wyoming, USA - YL17G05_15 | ecosystem: Environmental > Aquatic > Freshwater > Lake > Sediment | place: USA: Wyoming | collected...
AATGGGCCCACCCAGATTCGGACTGGGGACCTCTGCCTTGTGAAAGCAGCGTCATAACCGCTAGACCATAGGCCCTTAACTCAAGTTAGTTTTATTGTTTGATTTAAAACTTTCCGTTAGAAAAAAATAAAAAGTGTGGGGAGAAGGATTCGAACCCTCGTAGGCACTAAGCCAATAGGTGTCTTTCAATCACAGCCATGAGGCTCATCACACCTGTGAACTGCCCTAAGCCTATCCCGTTTGGCCGCTCCGGCATCCCCACATAACCTGCAAGAAAATTGGTTTTGCTTATAAAGTTTCTCGTCTTTAAAATAACTATTTTGGAGTAGTTACAAATAGAAAGCTTAATAAATAATCAATGATTACTTATTAAGTAATCAGGGGTATTTTGGGCATGAAGCGTAAAATCACAAAGAACAGGCACCAGTATAAGGTTTCTTTACCGATAGAGTTAGTCAGGAAACTGGACTGGAGCGAGGAAACTTCTGTAAAATTCCACGAGGTTGAAACTCCGCTGGGAAAAGGAATGCTTATTGTAAAGGACAGAAAAAATCCTGTCCTGAAAATGGAGATTAAAAATGCCGGGAATTGATGACATACTGGGTGGGAATTTGATGAGCGAGGACAATTTCAATACGGCATATAATGCAATCATAAATAAAATGCCTGACGGAATTTACTTGTTCATGGCAAGCAACTATGAGATTCCAGCTGCATCGTTGTCGCAGCTTGAGCAGAATGTTGAGAAACTAATAAGGCCGCTGGTAAGATTTCGCGGGCCCGAGTCAAAAGGGCACATTGTTTATGTTGCAAAAGGAAATCAGAACTATCTCAAGCTTGTTCATGACAGCATAAAGTCAGAACAAACATTTAAGAAACTTGTTGAAAAAAAAGGCACAGAAATAAGAGATGTTGCATTGAAGCCAAAAACTGAAAAAATCGGCGGCAAAACAGTTATTCTGGCTATGAAAAAGCTGGAGCAGACAAAAGAATTTTCTGTGCAGACATTGAATGAAAAAGTTTCTCCTGCGCAGTTCAGGCAGGATGTTGAGAACTATGTTTCGCAGGTTCTCCATCTCCAGGCAGGTTATTTCTTTGCTGCACTTTATACAGGAGAAAAAGAGACAATCTCCCTGCCTGACGCAGAAAAGAAAGCATTGGGCGAAGAAAAGAAATTTAATTCTGAAGGCAAGAAGTACCATCTTTTTTTCAGGCAGTTTGAAACTCCTGAGCAGGGTTTGGAAATTTTTGAGAAAATAAAAATAATAAATGATTTCTTTAAACTGTACGGCAAGATTGAAAACGGAAAGCCCGCATACACAACTCCGGCAAAGATGAAGCAGGAAGTTGAAGAGAAAAAGAGAAAGAGATAATCAGAAGACTTTGTATCTTCTCATATTTTTATTTTTTTGAAATTCATCATACAGGCATCTTACTGTCTTTCCCAAATCATAAATTCCCTCCTTATAGTAAAATTCGTGAGCTATTCCTATCCAGTATTTGTCATTGTCTCTTACCATTGACATTGCCATGATTAAAGCATCATTTATCTTGCCATCATCCAAAAGAGATTTGCATGCTTCGTATCCATATGTATGGTTGTCAAGCTTTGTATCTGAAACAATAATGTCGATATTATAGCCCTCCGCAATTTTGATAATCCCTTGGCTGTCTGTTGCGTGATAGACATTGAAGCCGGCTCGTTTTAAGTCAGCAATATATCCAGTGTACAAATCTTCCTCATCTTCAGCCAAAAGGATGGTTGTCATTTAATCCTCCTCTAATTTTCGTCACGAAATTTTTTGTATGGCCTGGGCTTGTTTCCCGGCGTTATTTCACTCAAATGGATGTAGTTTGCATTTGTCGCGTCAGAAATTTTGGCAAGCTTTTCTTTAATTGGCCAATCCAAATTAAAAAGAATTCTGCTAACTAGGTCAATCTGCCTGCTGACTGTGTTTGTTGCGGTGATGTAAGTCATGGCATATCTCAAATCTTTTTTGTAAAACAGCGCAGATATTTTCTTGTAAGGCCCAGTCTCAAAGACATCGTAAAAATTCAGCGTGAATTCATTTCCAATCTCAGTCACACTGGACTTTTTTTGAAACTCAGTAAAGTCAAGCCCTTCATTGTCTGATGCTTTCTTGAACAGCTGCCTCAAGTTTTTGCAACCGGATATTTCTTTTTCAATTTCGCAGCCTGCAAGCTTTTCAAGGTCAGAATGATAGTTGTGGGTTGGGTTTCTCAGGCTTCTGCAGCTCTCCTTTATCTCGCCTGGCACAAGGCTTAGCTCAACAAGATAGTTCTTTTTCCTTTCATATCCTTTTAATGTAGAGCTGATGTAGCCGAGCTCACTGACATATTTCACTGCATTATAATAATCGCGTTCTTTAAGCGCCCTTGCCCTTGCCCTCGCAATTTGCGAAGAAATTATTGAGTCAGCGATACTCTTCTTTTTTGCAATCCTCTCATTTATTTTTTCCATTTCCGGGCTTAACTCTTTTTTCAAAGCTTCAAATTCTGTTTTTTTATAACCAAGCATTTCTTCATACAATTTCGCCATCTTATCAGATCCGCACATTTCGATCTTTTTTTCTTCTTCAGGCGGGCATGTCCTGAAAAGTTCTTTTATTTTCCTGAATTTTTCAGAAAGCTCTTCAATTTTGAGAAAAATCTGCTTGCGCCCCTCTTCTTTATTTTGCAAATAATTTTTTGTCGCTTCAATTGAAGCCACGTACGAGTTCTGCATTTCTTCACCCAGGCTGTAGACTGCATGCGCCATTGCCTGAGGCGTTTTTGCATTTAGGATTTGGGGGCAGTCCTTCCAGGTACTTTTAATCCATTCGTAAAAATCATTTTTTTTGGCGCCTTCCCGTTTTGCGTGGTAACGGAATCTTTCATCATTTGTGTCCATTTTTTCTAGGATTTTTTCAAGCCTCTTCAGGCCCATGATCCTGGTGTTGCTGTCGTGATTTCTGCCGCTCCAAAGATAAAATGCCTTTTTTGGCTCGCATTTTTTTATTCTAGGTGTGGTGTTTTCGCCAACCTCTTCCTGGTGTTTCATTACTAGGTCACTAAGTGCAATAAGGTTTTTTTTCAGGCCCATGCAGGCAGGATTCTGGCTGCTACGCACACACACGCCATGAGTAGGCATGCACGCGCAGTTCTCAAGGTTTTCGTTAATCAATGCCTTTAGTTTCCAGTACTCTACCCCAAACTGGCTGCGCAGCAGCCCTGCTTTCTGTTCAAGAACTTCAGCTTCTTTTTTGGCAAGCTTGTACTTAAGAACATCTAAATGCTCCCTGTCTTTTTTGGAAACAATCTCTTGAAGTTTCTTGGACTTGCCTTTGATCTTGGCAATCTTTCTTGCCTCTTTTTCTGAAACTTCACTGATTGTTTTGTACATTCTGAGAAAATCTTCTCTTGAAGTGTTTGTCCTCATGCCTGTAAATCCAAGATAATCAAGCACTCTTGCAAGGAACTCGTACCCTTCGCTGTTTTTTGCCTCCACAGTCAGGTCGTCAAAATTCTCAGCATTAATCCCGTATTTTGCAAGCTCAGCTGAAACTGTTTTTTGTTCAAGAGTATTGTGCGATGAAATTGTTGCCTGAATCTGCGCCCTTTTTTCTTCAGGAACTTTTCCGCTTTTCAGGTATTTTATTGCATTGAACAAGTGGTGCTTTTCTGCAAGTGATACAAAATCATCCTCCTTGAATTCAATCAAAATTGCATCCAAGGTTTTGGCAAATCTTGGATTGTTTTCCTGCCAGTATTTGTCCTGCAGATAATCATATGAAAGCAGGGCTGGGTTTTTTTCAGCTTCTTCAGTAATAATATCTATATTTTTGTTCAAAGTGTCGCCTGCCAGCGCTTCGATGAAAGAAGCAAGCCTCAGCACAAGACGCGTATATTCTTCTTTTTCAGCTTTATTGTTCTGAATGCCCTCCTGCCTGATTGCGTTCATGTTTTTCAGCACATCAGACAGGCATCCGCCAATATCTTCATCTCCAATATGGATTACTTGGGCTTCAGTTGGCTGTTCTGCAGTTTGAATTTCATTTGGGCTCATTTCACACCTTTCCTGACGGATTTACGTCAAAAGCTAGATTTGGGTTTTCTCCGTAAATATGCGCTATGTTCGAATACATGTGCCTTAGTTGTGTGTCGTGCGGCCCAATCTGATTTTTATTTTCCTTTTTGTGTTTTTTCAGCCTGTATTTTTCAATTTCTTGGTCAATTTCGCAAATCTTCGATTCAAGCGCAACCGCAGCTTCTCTGGTGTCAATGTCATTTATCCTTGTTTTTATCATTGTTCTCAAATCATAGTCCCAGTCTGGATTGTTTTCAAATTCAGGCTTAAGATAATAATGGGAGTCTCCAAGGCACCTCATTGTCTTTGTGTTGGTAAAATCGTAATTTTGATATTTCATATACGTTATTTTTCTAAATTCCTGCTCAGTTATTTTCTCGACGTTTTTTTGTTCAGGGCCGATGTATTTTAAGACTTTTTTTGGGCTGTACGCAATGAGCTTTTCACAAGATTTTCCTAATTTTAATGCAGCCATTTCTTTGACTTTGCTCGCGACAAAATCATCATTTAAATCCAAGCTGTCAATGGTTTCTTTGTCAAACTCAGGCTCATTATTGTCATCGTTGCGTTTCACAAGCTTGTTTATGCAGTAAACAGCGTACGCGTTTCTTGCCAATGTTGTGAAATACGCCTGCTGTATGCATGTTTTGCCGTTCTTCATCAGTTCCATTTCATATTTTTTCACGCACTTGTCAAACTCGGAAATTACGTCCATTGCATCATCTGCATCTTCAGGGTCATCTTCGCCTTCTTTTGCATCTTTAACGTATTGAAGCAGGGCTTGGTGTACAAGCATCCTGACTGTTTTTGCGCGGTATTCAATTGACAGTACAACACAATTTTTTATTGGCTCGTTTTCAAGAATCAGCGCGACAGGTGCGCTGACCTCGAAAGGCAGCTCTTTTCTTGCAACACGCCTCCTAACTTCGCGAATTTCTTGCCGGTATTGCTGTGCTAACTGAATCTGCTGCGGGGCTAATGGCATTATCTCACCTTTTTTGGCGGGCTTACGTCAAGAAGTACGTTCGGGTTTCGATAAGCAGAAAGGTATACGGTATTTATGTACTGCTTTATCAAGGCATTATCATGCTTCCTGATTTTAAGACCATTCTTTTTTCGGATAGCTTCAATATTTTTCAGCAGCTTTTCTATATTTTCCCCTGAACGCGCTATTTCTGATTCTTCTAAAAAGATAGTCTTTCTGCCCTTGTACTTGTCTCCATCCTTGTATACTTCATATTGTACATCGCCTTGTTTTTCGACAGGGCCGTTGCGAGCATATTCCTGCTTCAGTGTTCGTTCGCCTGTGTCCATTTCCCTGTACTCAAAGTGGCTGCCGCAGTCGCACCTAACAGTGTTTTTGACTATTTGTGCAACTCGCTCGAACTCTTCTTTTGTCAGATCTTCTATATTAGTAACAACTCTGACATGCCTGAGGACTTCTTTGGGGGCATATTTCTTCAGCTCACTTGCTTGTTTATTCAGTCTTATCGCTGCAATGCCTTTCAGATTGTCAATGACATCCTTGTCATCCAATGCCAGGTGCTCAATGGTTTCTTTGTTAAACTCAGGTTCAGGCTCCCCATCTTCATCTCTGCCTTTGCCTGTTTTTACAAGCTTGTTTATGCAATAGACACCATATGCCTTTCTTGCCTGCGTTGTGAAGTATGCCTGCTGGATGCAGGTTTCCCCTTTTTTGGCCAGCTCTTTTTCATATTTCTTCACGCATTCGTCAAAATCTGAAATTACATCCATTGCTTCGTCTGCATCCTTGGGGTTCCCCTCCCCTGCGTTTGCAACAAAATACACGAGTTGTTTTTGGACAAGCATATACCATGTTTTTGTTCTGTATTCGAGAGGCACAACTGCACAGTTTTTTATTGGCTCATTTTCAAGAATCAGCGCGACAGGCGCGCTGACCTCGAAAGGCATCTCTCTTCTTGCGACATGCCTAAAAACTGTCCGCAGTTCTTGCCTGTGTTGCAGTTTTAATTGCTGCAGTTGTTGCGGTTCTAACGGCATTTTTTCACCTCCCTTTCCTTCTTTTTCTTCTGCTCCATCTCTTTCAGTTTCCTGAAGTCATCCACAGCATTTTCTATGCTTCCCTTTTGCTTGCCTTGTGCAAGACATACATAGTAGTCCACCGAAGGAGGGTTGTCTTTGCTGAATTCAATGACGTCGTTGACTTTCTCGCAGATGTTTGAAATGTCCCTGCACGACAGGTTTGGATTTATTTTTGCAAGAGTTTCTACGCCAAGTTCGTCAATGCCTTCAGGAACATATTTTTTCCAGATTTTTATCTGGTCTTTCTCGCTAGGCATGCCTAATTCAATTTTATGGACAAATCTCGCCATAAACGGGTCTGTCAGCATTTCAGGCTTGTTCTCTGTTGCGAAAATATACACATTGTCTGGAGGGTCAGTCAGGACTGACTGAAGATAGCCTGTAGGCCCTTCCCTGCATCCGCCTGTCCATGTTTTTTGCGAGACAAGAGACCCAATCTCGTCAAACAGCAAAACACACGGTGCCAGCTGCTTTGCGTGATCTATCATGTACTTCAGCCTGTCTTTGGTTTCACCTACTATCCCGCCTTCAGGCTCGTTCCCGTGGATCACAATGAGGTTGTAGCCAAATGTTTTCGCAATTGCTTCCGGGAGCAATGATTTTCCTGTTCCCTCTGGCCCGTGCAGCAGAACTTTTATTCCCTTTCCTTTTTTGTTAGCCTTTTCAACAAGCATTTTTACATAAGCTTTCTCCCACTCATAGCCTGCGACATCATCCAAGCTTCGCCTTGGCTCAACAAAAGGCATGTTTCTTATTGCAGAAGGCTTTGTTTCTTGTAGTGCATAGTCAAGGTCCTCCCTCAGAACAGGCCTTTTGTCTCTGACCCTTTGTCTTTTTTGGTGGACTGATTCTTCAAATGCATTGTCAAGCAAGCCCGCCAGGTCTGCTCCTGTAAACCCGTATGTTTTTTTAGCGACATATTCCAAATCCTCAGGGTTTACCTGGAACTTGTGCCCGCCTTTGGCGTTTGCATGGATTTTCAAAATCTCCAGCCTTCCTTCATAGTCAGGAGGCATGAACTCAATTTCTTTTGAGAACCTGCCCCTTCGTCTCAATGCATCATCGAGCTTGTCAGGCTCGTTTGTCGCGCCGACAAAGAAGATGCCCTCGTTGGACTTTACTCCGTCCATTTCTGACAGGAATTTTGAAAGGGCAGCTCCCTGAAGCGGGTCAACAATTTCTTTTCTGCTTGCAAGCCCGTCAATCTCATCAAGGAACACAATGACTTTTTTCCTTCCCTTGTCAGTTGCTCTCCTTAGCTCTGCAAAAATCTCAGGTATGTCCTGCGCCTGCCCCATAACACGATCTGAAATTGAATAGAATGTGGCGTTAAGTTTTTGGGCAACATACTGGACGCAAAGTGTTTTTCCTGTTCCTGGCGGGCCTGTAAAAAGATAGTTCCTGTTGCCCATCTTTGTACCATACTCTTCAATGTTTTCTATGGTTTCAATGATTCCGTCAAGTTTTCTTCGCATCTTTGGCTGTATATAGTATTCATTAACCTGCATCTCCAGGTTTACCGGTGTTATTATTGGTGGCATTTTTTCCTCCCTCCTAAAAATTCACATGCATAGATTTCTCCTTTTGGAGAAACATACTTTTTTGTTCCTACATCTGCAGGGCACAGCTCTTTTTTCTTTATGCCATAGCCTGCTTCCAGGGCATAGCATTTGTTCTTGTGAATCAGCGGCGATTCAACTAGTGAGCCTTTGGCTATCCTTTCCTGCAGAAGATAGCCTGTCAGCTGGTCTATTTGTTTTGAATCAAGCAGCTCAACATCCTTCCCTTTTCCAATTGGCATTGCAAGATTTACCCTGATTGGGGTTCGCAGCTGCATTGCAAGCCTGACAATATTCTCAACATCTGAGAAATTGTCGTTATAGATTGTAGAAGAAAGCGTGACAAAATAATGTTCTTTCAAAGTTTGGATTTTATCTTTGACAGTGTAAAACAGTTCTTTGCCGGTCACCTTTTGGTACAAAACTGGGTTTGAGGCATGCAGGCTGACCTGAATCTGGACTTTTTCCTTAAGCTTGTCTTCAAGCTTGAGAAATCCGTCAGGTATCAGTGTCCCGTTTGTTGAGATGTGGACAAGTTTTCCTTTTTTGGCAAGCTCTTTTGTTATCTTGACGATTTCTTCGTGCATGAAAGGCTCTCCGCCCCCAATTTCAACCCTTTCAAAGCTTGGGTTTGATTCAACTATTTGCAAAACATCATCACATGAAAGCTTTCCTTCAAGATCCTGATAGCAGAACCTGCACGAAAGATTGCATTTCTCCTTTCCGCAAATATCAATGTTTATGTTTTTCATTTTTTGGCTCCGCTTCCGCTAAGCTTGCTCACAAACTGAGTTGTGTCTTCAGCTATTGCTGTAAGAAAATACTGTTTGGCCAGGTTGTTTTTCGGGTTTTGTCTAAGCATTTCCTCAAATCCCGCTATTGCTTTTCCAAAACCAAGGTTCTTTTCCCGATAGTATCTGATAATTTTAATGTAAGCGGATTCACAGTCTGGGTTCAGCGCCAGCACCTTCCAGAACTCCTCTATTGCACCATCTCCAGTTTCATGGTACTGTGTTTTGGTATACAATTCGCCAAGCTGCGTGTGCGCTCCTAGATTTTCCGGCTCGCGGTTTACTAGTTTTTTGCATTTGTGCAGTTTTTCATAATGCTCAATTGCAGGCAAGACTTTTTTGCGCCAATCTTTGTTGTTCAAGAAATAAGTTGGAACTGTTTTCTTTTTGGATATGTATATTTCATATTTTTTACGCAATTTTTTAGCCACCTTTAAAAGCACAACCCCTGAAACAACTGCTGCTGCAACTCCCCCCCATAATGCAATATTCTCTTTTTTCCAGTTTGAGTCATACCAATTGAAACAGTGTAGCCCAACCCCTGCAGAAACTGCCAGCGCAGCTGTACAGTATGCACCGTAGCCCAATTTGCACAAGCTTACTGTTGTGTTCCCAATGTCGTTTTTGATATAGTCTTCAAGTCCCATTTTGCATCAACGCTTTGAATTATCGTATGTTGTCAGCACAGCTTCGCTGATTAAATGGCAGGAATAGCCCCGGAAAGTCCTTGTTGCTGTGTTTCCCTGACTGTCTTTTACCTTTAGAGTGTACCTTTTATACGGATTTGAAAATAAACCAATGTCATACTGAGTGTCAAGTTCTAGTTGTGCGGTGAGGTTGTTGCATTCCTTTTTAGCAAGGCAACTGTTGCCGCAGTAAAGTTCCAGCGAAGAAATTTTTTCACTTTGTTTTTTGGTATCAGCTGTTACTATGATTTGTGCCCTATGCTCACACCTTAGCTCAATGTCCTCCTCTTTGTGTTTCAGTCCGTCTTTGTGTTTGTATTTTTTAATCTCAACTGATACTAAAGGTCTTTCTTTGTGAAAATAATCGTCAATCTCATGCCTGTAGCAATAGGCTGGCAGAGCTAATACTCCTGCAGATAGCGTAGTGATTGCCGCAACTTTCAGCATTTTTGCAAATTTAAGGTATGCTTTCATCTTTATTCTCTCAATTCTTTTTTCCAAAAAGTCAGTTTCACTCATCTTAGCCCCCAGTTGTATGAGCCGGCTCCTGCCTTGATTTTTTTATTTTCTTCCTCTTTTATGAGCGCATTTGCCTTTTCATAATATTTCACGGATTTTGCCATGTCTTTTTCTTCTGCATATATTGACGAAAGCAGGCTGTTTGCCCCTATGTGGTCAGGGTTTACTTCAACAACTTTGAGCATGATCAGTTTTGCTTTTTGCTTGTCATTGTTCTTGTAATATTCCTTTCCGAGATTGAAGTATGCATTACTGTCTTCTTTTATTTTGGACTTAAGCCCATCATTAATTCCTTCGATTTTTGCAAGCTCTGCTTTGCAGCCAGCTAATTTTTTTTCAATATCTTCAAATTCCCACTTCACATTCGCATACTGTTTTGTTTTTTTGGCCAGTTCTTCAGACATTCCTGAATAGCTTTTATCTTGGATTTGCCTTTTTTCCGCACTTAATGAAAGCGCAGATTCGCTTTCTTTTACTTTTTTTTCAAGGGACTTCAGTTCTGTTTCCTTTTGTTCGGCTCTTCTTGTAAAAGAATAAATCGCAAATTCTTTTTCGCCAGCAGTTTTTTCGAGAGCTGAAATTTTCCCTTTTTTCTCTTCCTCATTTTTTCCAAGAGACAAAAGGTAGTTTTGCTTTTCCTTTATCTCGCGTGCAAGCTCGCTGTTCTTTTGCATTCTAGTTTTCAGTATTTCTTCCTGCTTTTGATCAGACGCAGGCGCTGCAACATGAATTGAGCACGCTTCTGCAAAGTACTTTCCCACCTCTTCTTTGTGCTTGAAGCAGGCGTATCCAAATGAAACAACAGCGGCAAGAGCAATAAAGTCTGCAATTTTCCTTGCAATCCCCCATGCCCTTTTTCTTTTTGCTTTTGGCTCAATCTCTTTATACAGGATGTCGCCCAGGTAAATGTTTTTTGAGTCCTTTTCTGAAAGGCTCTTGATGGCATATGGTATGATATTTGCAGAATACTGTGAAACCGCGCTGAGGGGTTCTGCATTTCTTGCCCGCATTTTTTCAGAAGCGAATGCTCCAGAGCATTTTATGATTTCTTCAAGCGGCGCATTCGTTTTGAGCATCAACCTGATTTTTTCCTTCTGGGCATCGTCTGGAAGAATCTTGATCATCCCGTCAATGACTGTGATTTCTTTCAGTTTTCCCATTCCTTCTTGCATAAGCCTTTTTTTCGCCTCAAAGTCGCTTATGTGCTCAACGAGTTTTAAGCGCACTTCAAGCGGGCTGTCTTCTGTTTCTCCTGAAGATTTTTGCTTCCTCACCCATTCTTCAAATTTTTCTGCGATTTTTCACAATCCTCCGTTATGTTTTTTGCAGCCTTCCGACTGTCTTGAAATCCATGCACCAATTTTTACAGACTTTATTTCAGCTTGCTTCTCGCAAGCGCCCTTAGTTCAGCATCATCGCTTTTTGAACCAGCGATGCATGCGTCTTTATTTCTTTCAAATATTTGTCCAATTACTTTTTCCAGGGTGTTTTTAACATTGTCTAAGGTGTTTTTGCCATCGTATTTTTCTATTCTTTTCACCTTAACATATGCGTAAGCCAACTCTTCGTAATACTTGTCAACGCTACTGCCTGCGCCTTCAATAACAAGCAATGCAACGTTCTGACCGGTCTTCATTTCGCTGACGTTTTCTATTGAAATTGGTATGGCTGCCTCTCCGTAGCAGGCTAATTTTTTAGCGGCATTTTCTGGATCCTTGAAATCTTCCAAGTATTCCCTGTCAAATTCAAATCCTTTGTAACTTGATCGGTCCCATCGGTGTATGCATTCGTACGTTTCCCTGACTGCCAGCTTTTTCAGCTCATCATCATTTTTTGCCCAGCCCGGAATTGCTTCAAGCCCCGCGGTTTTTATTCTGTTGTTTGAATTCTTCACTGCCCTTACGCATTCTTCTTTATTGTCCGCATAGAGCATGACCAAAAGTGATTTTATTGGAGCCTCTGTTTCGGGCCGGCTCTTCCAATATCCTTCTTTGTATATGTCCGCAACATAATTCAAGTGCATGCGCACATTTTCAGGACCTAATTTAGCCAATGCCAAAGCAGCAACGCGTTGTTCCTTAGAGTCTATTTTTTTTAATCTGTCAAGGCTGCAAGGGACTGCCAGTTTGCCGTATGATGCGATTTTATTAACAGCTTCTTGCTCGCCTCTTGAACTAGGAGCCTCACGCCAAACATTATAGTATGTCTCCTCAATGTATTTTTTAATGGCCGCTTCAGCTTTTTCAAGCTCTTTTTTGGCTTCATCAAGCCCTTCATTTGCTGTGTTTTCATTTTTTTCAGACTGCTTTTTCGCTTCCTCCTGCTTCCTCTTGTTTTCAAGCTCCATGAACCTGCCGTAAGGGTGGATTATGTTTGATTCTGGCGGGGGTGCAGGAGGCGCGTAATAATGGTGCTTGCCGATTTCATAGCTTCCGCAGCCGTCGCTCAGCATGAGCGCGCCTGCAATCAGACTTAAGTATAGTTTTTTCATTTTGATTTCCTCCTTCTCTCACCAAGCCAAATCCTTAGCTTGCTGTATCCTAATGCCTTCCCTGCTTCTTCACGGACTTGCGGGTATTCATCAGACTTGTATATTTTTTTCAACAGTTTACTAGTCCGTTCTGATGCGTAAAACCCCGCTGCCCACTCATTAAATACATAAAACCTGAACGTAGATGACTTCCTATAGATTTCACCAAGATCCCTGACAGCATGCAGTCTCCTGTCCAAATTAGGGAGCTGGATTTCCACTGCCTTGTTTATTTGATCGTCCCATACAGAAATATCATTATTTGCTTCTAGCTCTTTTTCTAATTTACAGATCCAGGAACACATTGTTGGTCTTCCGTCAAATCTTGCCAAAGCGATCCTGGCAGCATATCTGGCGCTATACCATTCTGAGGAGATGCCTATTTTTTCCAGTTCTGACTCTGCACTTGATAGAGTCTCTTGTGAGATGTAAAAACCAGGTGTTGCATATACTTTTGAAATCACTGCATCCAAGTATGAGGAATACGCTGCTCTTCCTCCATTGTATACCCTGCGCAGATATTCAACTCGCCCCAGTTCGTTTTCCAAGCTCATTTTCCGCTCATCCTCTCCAATTTTCTTGGGCTTGTTTTTGGAACAAGGCTCAGCTTCAGCTTTGCCTTGGGGATTTTGTAAGCTTCCAATAGTTTCATGCATGCCTCGTCATTGAGCCTGAATGGTCCTTTTGAAAACGGCCAGATGCTTGGCTTGCCATTGTCAGGGTTATACCATCGCACTTCATCTCCAGACACTGTTGCAAACCATTCTTTCTTGACCCAATCCCAGTACAAGCTTACGTATGCTTTTGTTTCATCCTCGCTTTTCTGAGGCTTTGCTTCGTACTTTACCGATGAAACTGAAATCTGCTTTTTTTCCAGCATAGGTTTGTATAGGTCATGCTTTTCTAGTGCGGACTTACTTGAGTCGCCAGTTTGATAATCCATTTGCCCGAGATAGTTTTCCAAGCTCATTTTTTGCCCATCCTCTCCAGTGTTCGTGGAGTTATCCATGAAACAATCCGCAAATCTATTTTGTCTGCAGGCATTTTGTAAGTTTGCATTAATTTAACACAGGCATCCATTGGTGCATTTGCGAAATTTATTTCAGACTCAGGAACACAGTATGCCTCCAAGAGTTTTGTGCATGCAGCTTCGTTCAGCCTTAAAGGCCCTTTTTCAAAACTGTCAAATCTCTGCTCTCCGCGGTGATAGCCTTCAAGGAATTCGCCTGCAACAAATGCAACCCATTCTTTGTTGTGCCAGTCCCAGTATAGTTTGGCAGCTGCGCTTGTCTCACATTCTCCGCTCCAGTGCGGTTCGACTTCGTATCTTATTTCGTGGATTGTCATTGGATTTTTTTCAAGCACAGGCTTCTCGCCAGCGACAGGTTCATAATCTAATTTTTCATCAATTGAGTTTGGCATTTTTTTCTCCTTGATTTTTTCCAAGTACATGTTTAATCTCGTCCAAAAAATGATCTTTTACAACATCCCCGCAGGTTTCGCCGCATACAAAGCCAGCGGTGCTGTAGTTGTCTGCAAGTAAAGTCACAAAACTTATTGCACAGTCTTTAGCAAGCTCTTTGACTGTTTCAGAATAAGTAAGATGAATCGCAGTTTCGTGTATTCTCTGTGTTTTGAATGTTCTCAGCATTTCCATGTTTTTGTCGAAATCCTCCCCCTGCCCGTAAACCCATTCTGCCAGTTTCCTTTCAGTGCGGTTTAGTGTTCTTTTGTAATTATACGTGCTGATTAGAAGATGACCTCCAACCTGAAGCCTCAAATCTGACAAATTCACTCTTAATGTGGCTCCTGATTTGGTAGATTCAACAACAGATTCAATGTCTTTTTGCTTCGGCATGTAAAATCCTTCGGAGCATATCTGTTTTTCAGCTTCTTCTATATTTTTGAATATCAGATTATTTTCTTTTCTTGCAAGATAAAGCACAGCTTCCCCATCTTCTGCAGTGTACATGGGAAAGTCAGCAGTCCATGTAATCCTGTCAAAAATTTCTTGTTTTCTGCGTTTGTTCATTATCTCATAAGCGTGGAGGATCTCTTCTTCTCCGGTCCAGGTATTCGTCCTGCCGCTACATCTTTGCGCCATTTTTCCCTCTTGCACGTTTTGCTTTTTCCAATGCCTTTGCGTAAGATTTGCCCCCAGCGCCAATCATAAAATACATGCCTGCAAAGCAAATCACCAAAAGCAGAACTGTAATTGGAACAAACCAAATCATAGCGAAAATTTCTCTTGCGAGTACGAAGAGTATAAGCAATACTAAAATAAACTGCGGAACCAGGTAAATCATCAAAACTTCTATTCTGAGATTTTTTGGCATAGTTTCCTTGAACTTGAATGCGTAAATGTACCCAAGGAACATTGGCGCAACAATTCCTGCAGATCTTCCCATGCTCTCTAAGAGTTCTTCAGGCAGCAGACCCAGTGCAATAGGTCCAATTAGCAAAATAAATGCAATAAACCATGTTCCAAAACTAATCCCAAGCAATAAAAGCGCCAGTATCCACGGGTTTTTCAGCAAACTTTGTTTTTGTTTCATTTTTTCCCACCCTAAAACCTAAATATTAATGATAAAAAAAATATGTTTGACTTAATCTCACCTATATCTTCAAATTTAGTCCATTCTCTCGCATAGCCAAGCGAAACACCCGCATTCTCTTCAAAAAAATAACTCGCCTGCGCTGAAACCATGTGCCCGAATGCAGATGAAGTTTCACTGCCTCTTTCATCCTCTTCATTGTACCTATGGTGGCCCCATGTCCTTGTTGCAGATGTCCATGGCCTGCCATACTCAAGGTCGACCTGAAATTTTTCACAAGGAAATAGCTTTATACCTACTGTCGGCACAACTGTCCCTAAACCAGGATCTATCTTGTCAAAGCAAAACGAACCTTCAGATTCAGGCCTTGTGTCTGAAGACTGCTGCTGGAAATCGTACATGTATGTTTTTGAGTTTGCTTCATCTGGATGCCCTGTGTTCAGCCTTAGCTCAAGACCTCCGGTAACTGCGACCTGCTCAATTCCAAACAAGCCTTTGCCTTTCAAAGAAAGCGGGACATCAATATATTTTCCAGATGCATTAACATCAGTTGTCCCGTGCAGAAAACCTGCATCATCAGGATGCACAGGAATTGTCTTTTTCTCCATTTTTATGTCATACTGCCGTACCCCAAAATTTATTCCAGCATCTCCGCCAGTGTGAATAATGTCGCCAGTACGTTCATACTGACTGCACCCGGAGCCAAGCAACGCTGCACCCAGCACTGTTGCACCTGCTATTTTTGAAATCAGATTTTTCATTTTTCTCCCCCCGTTAAGTTCTTCCTTATTTCTTCGGCAAGCTCATCAGCATTGGTCATAGCCAGCCTTTTCAGAACCTGCTCCCACCTGTATGCAAAACTCCCGTTTGGGTCATATTTCCTGTCGCTGAACAAAAAATCAAATGCTTTTTTCCTAACCCTGTACTCATTCTGCACATCTTTGAATTTCTCTGCAAAATTTTTAACATAAATTTCAGCGAACTCTTCTGCATTTGCCAGGTGTTTTGCTCTTTTGTTTACAGGCTCTGCGTATTCTTTTGCGAAATTTTCAAGCGAGGCTGTTTTATAATTATGAAAAGAACCTGTAAGGTCAGCAAGCATTATTTCAATGGGCATGCCGCTGCTGTCTTCAATAACAACTTCGTCTCCATCATCAAAAAGAACATCTCCGTTGTCTCCCCTTCCGATAATGCAGTTCAGGGCAGCAGCTTTTCCCAATAAGCCTGCAAGCTTCAGGGAATATTCTTTGTTCTGGTATTTTGGGGAGGAAATCTTGTCAGTTGCAATGCCATAGATGTAATCCCTTTCAAAATACGTTGACCTTATTGACTGCCCCTTGTAATTTTCATTAATCTTCTTTGTCCTTATAGGAGGAACTTTTATTCCAAGCTGTTTGCATCCTGAATGCCTGTCATGGACATACTCAGTATAATCTTCTGCTTCGCGGCAGGCAGTGGGCGTGTCTTTTCCTTGCTCAAGATGGACTATTACGTCCCATTTCTGGAACCGTATCATTTTTACAATTTCTTTTTCCTTTTCAGGGATTTTTATCTCAGCTATGTAAACCTCTCTTCTGCCAGGCATTTTTTTCCTTTTTGCAAGAGATTCAACAATCTTCCCTATGTTGATATATTCAACCTGGCTGTATTCCCTCAGAAAATTAGAAATAAAGCCCTTGGCTTTTTCATTGCATATTTTTCTTGATTCGTCGTCATTGTTTCCAAAAATAGAGTCAAGGATTACTGCCCTGCGCTCGTCTATTTTTGCGCCAGGCAGCCATTCAATGTGCATATAGAACTCTGGGCAAAGCCCAAGGAGCGATTCTTCTGAAAGTTCAGCTGTTTTTGCAAAGTCCTGCTCGTTCCCCTTGATAAGTTCAGAGAACATTGCTTTTCGCCATTCAGGGTTGTCATAGTCATCTTGCCTGAAATCCGGTTTTACTGCATTAAAGAAATTCTCTTTTGCAGAGCAAAAGTCATTTTCAATAAAATCCTTGTAGCTTATTTGCGGAGCCATGAAAAAGTCAAGCTCAGGGTTTCCCTGCTTGTTTTCGCTCCTTGAAAAATGTATTATCTCGTAAATGAACTGGTTAATCTCATTCTGGCTTAATTGTCCAAGTTTTGAGAATTCATCAAATGTGAGATACCTAGTTCCTGTCCTCATATTATAATAATACATTTTCCTGTCGCTTATTGCAACCTTTGAATTGGAAATTGCTTTAATCATCTCTTCAGTTGTTTTTGGCAGTGCATTTATCCTCCAAAGCTCTCCGCGCTGCTTTACTGCTTTTCTTACCTTTGAATCAAGAACGCCCAGGAATTTTATTTTGTATTTTGGGACAATTTCCTGCAGAAGCTCGTCTGCCCTGAAAGCCAGCTCCATTTTTTCAGGCTCAGGCCTTATGAAAACAGTGTTTTCCTGCATTATCAGGTCAACAGTGTTTTCCAGAAGGGATGCTTCTTCTCTAGTGCCAAGTTCATGCAGCCCTTGTTTTTTTCTTTGATCATTAATTTCGCCAATGTGCATGAATTTTTGGAGATTATGAGTGCCTTTGCCTGCAATAATTGAATTATCTGTAAGGAAAACAGTGCCTATGTGGTACTTGAGATTTCCTCTCTCGTCTTTTGCAAGAGGATGCTCTCCGGTTAGTTTTGCCATTTTATTTTTCAGCTCCAAAATGTTCAGGCTTTGTCAAAAATTCCTCACGTTTGATATCCTCGACAACGCTGAATAGGTTCATTTCATCTATCCCAAATGTTTCTTCAAGCCCGTAAACAAAAGCTTCTGCTTCTGCAAGGCTTTCGAATACAGCCTCAAACATGTAATGGTAATCTAGGTTTATCCTGTAAAGCGAGTTTATGCATTTTTGATGTGACAAAAACTCCAGCAGCTCTTTTCTTTTCTCAAAATCATTCAGCCTTATTGCAACATATACTCTGCCATGATAACCCAGCTTTTTGAAATCAAGCAGAGCTGTGTATTTTTTTATCACATCTTTTTCATGCGCATTAACCCTGTCATAGATTGTTGATGCAGGGATGCCTGTTTCTTTTGACAATGCAACCAGTGACTTTCTTGCATCTTTTCTCAGATGCGATAATATCAGTAAATCTTTTTTTTGTTTCATTTGCTTTGTCCTCTGCGGGATTCTGCTATTTTTTCTAATTCAGAAGGCGGAACATTTTCAAGAGTCTCTTCTTTTAAGCCCAATTCTTCTGCTCTTTTTCTTGTATACTGTTCAACTTTCTGCACTAAATGCCCCCTAAGGCATTCTTCAGTACAAGTGCTGAAGCCAGAGCCGTATCTGCTCATGCAATCCCCCTCTTCTTTGATTACATCGCCTGCTTTTGGGATGTTGTTTCCTTCAACTATTCTGTAGCACGTTCGTGTTCCCTCTAATGGGCAGGTCTTGTCAAGCAATTCAAGGATGTATTTTTGTTTTTCAGCAGTCAGCAGCTTGTTTCCTGGAAGAAGCTCGTTTTCTTCTATTTTATCAAACATTTTCAGGATGCTGCTTAGGTCTCTGCTTCTCCAGTTAATTACTACAACATTATCATTCGCATTGAATCCTGCTATCATCTCCACCTCTGCAGGGAAGCGGCTGTAGCCTGCTAGAGGGCCGTTTTTCGTTTTATGCCGGTATACTTTTAGCTCATATCCTTTTACTCCTTCCCTTGGAGGAACACTATAACCTGGCTCGGTGCAGTTTATGAAGTCTATTTTTGTGCAGAACTCTCTAAAGTTATCGAGTGTCTGCCCTACTTTCATGTTTGTCCGTACACAAATTGTGTAAAGATCCCATGACTCATGATGCTTTCTTGCATAGTCCTTTAGTTCAGAATTTTGTTCAGGCATGTTCATCCCCCGTAATCTTTTTGTCTTTTTCAGTAATAATTTTTTTGACTATTGAATATATCCTGAATAGTGTTTTCTTTAATGTCGACTGTAACTTTCACTTTTTTAGGAACAGGGTCGTAGCCATATCCTCCTGCAGGATTGCAGCTCAGTATTCTTTCAATGCCCATGACTGCGCCTTTGAAAGGCCCCCATTCTTTGATTGCTTCTTCTGTGTAATGTGAGCATGATGGCTCATATCTGCAGCTACATGGATTGATTTTTGCCAAGTCGAGCAGATAGTAAATAGGATAAGCAATTGCCCTGTATGTGTTTATTGCAGCAAACTCCAGAGTGCTTACAATCTTTTCAATGCATGTAGTTTCCATTTTAGAACTGCGAGCCCAGAAAATTTCCGATAGCGTAGCCAAGGTAAGTCATTCCGCCTGCAATCCCAGCACAACCTATTGTTGAAACAACTGGTCCGCAGCCTTTTGCAAATGCGACTCCTGCTTTTGGGTCCACGCCCGGCGGGGTATTTTGAATCATCTGCTCAAGTGTGTCTTTGTCATTGGACAGGACTACGCCTGTTAAAAAACCAAAAAGGCCGTTTGTAACAGTTGGGGCATACTTGCACGCCATTGCCACGCTTGTGTCAACCTGAGTTCCTTTTGCATTCGCCATTCCATAATATATTCCGCCAACCAATCCGCCTAAACAGATTAAAGATGACGCACATCCCATCAACTGAACTTTTGGGTTTAGTTGCATTTTAACATCCCTCCGTGTTTTTTTGGCATTTGCCCATAATTCTTACACTATTATTGGTAAAGATTCTATATAGTCTTTTTGACTATTGAATATATTTCAGAATATATTACTAGTATTTCCGTAAATTTTATATACTTAGCCGTATATATTACATTTTTGGGGTTATTATGAAACGAAAAGTCATTAAACAGGGAAATAACACTTTAACAATCACTTTGCCTAGAGACTGGACTTCAAAGTTTGGTGTCAAAGTTGGTGATGAGCTGGAATTAGAGGAAAGGGGAAGGCAGCTTTTAGTTGGCAGCTCAAGCACAGCAGCTATTGACAAAATCCAGATTGACACTGCAAACATGAATGAGCGAGTTCTTAGATGGGTGCTTTCTGCTGCGCACAAATCAGGATATGATGAAATTGAGCTTTTGCATCAGACGCCTGAACAGCTTAAAGTCATTCACGAGCTTGTAAAGGACCTGTATATGGGTTTTTCAGTTGTTGAGCAGACTGCAAACAGGTGCTTATTGAAATCAATATCAAAAGAAGTTGCATCTGAATTTGACACTGTTTTGAGAAGGGCTTTCCTTGTTGCACTTTCAATGGCAGACAGCACACTTGAAATGCTTAGAAAAGGCGACTATGAAAATCTTTCAGGATTAGTTGCACTGGAGCACTCAAACAACCAGCTGACAAATTTCTGCGAAAGGATAATCAATAAAATCGGGCACGGCAACTACAAGAAAAACTCTTTTTATTATGTTATTGCATGGAACCTTGAGAAGATTTGCGACAACTACAAATACATCTGCGATTATTTTACAGGCAGGAAGCTGAAGATTAAGCCAGAGGTTCTTGATTTGCTTCAAAAAGCAAATTCATTTTTCAGGAGCTATTATGAGATTTTCTACAGCCACGACATAAACAAGCTTTCAAAGCTGGCAGAGCAGGGCAAGAGTTTGATGAAAGAAACAACGGCAATGTCAAAGACTGCAAAAAATGAAGCAGACTTTGTTGTACTCAGCTCAGTCATGCAGATAGTCCTGCAAGCAATGGACTTTTCAGCAAGCTATGTTGCAGTGAACGGGTTTAAGGAATGAGCTAAAATTTTTTAATGGCTATAGTTGAGGAAAAGGCTCGAGCCCATGATTTTCGCATCTTTCATAATAACCCTTAGCAAGTTCCTCTGCTTTTTTTGGCTCTAATATTTGATACAGATTAACTAGGATAGTATCTGGACCAAACAAAAAAATATCAGACCCAAAATGTTTGTACGCACCTTTTACAGACATCCTTCCTGAATTGATCTCTTCAGCAAAATATCTTACAGCCGCAATTTCCCTGTCTTTGTCGTGAGAAAAAGTAGTCTTTTGGTCAGCGCGCAGCCTTAGCAAAGGATTCTCTTTGTCAGGTATTACGAGATTTTCTAGCATTTTAGTTTTTTATCAGGCAGGAAGTAGGCTTGCGGCTTTAGCCGGAAATTAAGTGAGTCAAGCCCCAAACATATTTCTTCGGCTTCAAGTTCCAGTATCGCAGTATACTTCATGTTTTGCAAAATCTCAAAAATAGCTTCCATTGATTTTTTCGTTTCTATCTTAAACAACGCCCCAAAGACAAAGCGAAGATCTTCAAGTATGGAAAAATCAGCATCGTATAGTGTAGGGTATTCGCTGGCAAATCCTGCAAGTTTGTTTGCGTATCTTTTCAGAGAAGGAACCACCTCGTCTCCGCCAATATCCCCCAAAGCGGATGTTGCAACTCGCTTGTATTGGGAGTCTGGTTTTAAATATTTTTTAATAAGCGGAATCGCTTCATTGTAGCCAATTTTTCCAAGTGCGGATATTGCGCCTGATTTGTGTATTGTTCTTCCTTTTGCATATTCAATTAGAACTGGCGCAATTTTTTCTTGAAACTTGAAAGCGCCGATTTCTCCAAGCAGAGTGATTGCTTCGCCCACCTCTTCTTGGTCACTGTTTTTGGTTTTTACTTTTTCAAGCAAGCTGTCTGTAACATGTTCTCCGTCAGCTTCAATTAAAATATCAATGGTTATTATATTTTTATATTCGCCAAATTCTATGAAACCAGGAATTTCGTCATCTTTAAGGTCCGTGAATTCGTTTATTCTGTCCTGCAGTTTTTTATCAAGATTAGGGATCTTGTCTAATAAGTAAATCTGAGAAAGTTCCAAACCCTTTTCTTTTTTCGATTCCGGCAGGTAAGTGGCTGTCAGGCGATGTCTCCGTTCCTCTGTGAGTTCATAATTTATGCTCTTGATTTTCTTTGAAAGTTCGTTATCAATTGAATCAGTTAATTTTGATGCAGCTCGCAAATCCCAATAAAATGGATTGTAGTTAAGGACTCTGCGATTTTTTTGAATGCATTCTTGTGCTTCAAAGTAATTTTCAGTCAGGACACTCAAAACATCTTCGGCTTTTTCAGAAAGGAGCCTGGGTACAATAGTCTGCAGAACAGGTTCCCACGCAGGCAGCAATGCCCTCCATTCTTTGTCTTTAGGCAAATCCCATAATCCTGCATTTTCCTCGTAGCTCCAGTGGTTGCTATATGCATCTTTAACAGACATCCTGCCTGAATTAATTTCCTCAGCAAAATATCGCGCAGCAGCATTTTCCCTGTCTTTGTCGTGGGCAAAAGTGGGTTTGTGGTCAGCCCTCTGCCTTAGCAAAGGATTCTCTTTGTCGGGTATTACAAGATTTTCTAGCATTTTGGTTTTTTGTCAGCCGGAGTGTATCCTTGTGGTATTAGCTGCTCATTGAACTCTCGGACCAAGGTTTTGTGCTTTTCCAATGTTGAATTTTTTTTCATGTCTCCCACAATCAGGCGAATCTTCTTTTGCTTTTCTTCCCGGCTTGGCGCTTTTGAAACTATTTTTTTCAGGGACTCTGCGGCGTAACCCACAAGGTCGTAGTTTATATCCTCCAAGAGTTCAACCAGTTTTGGGTCATAGTGCCCAATTTCTCCTAGCGCGATTGTTGCCGAGATGCGTTGATCTTTGTACAGCAGCTCACTCAATTTTGGGTCGTAGTGCCCGGTTTTTCCCAGTGCCTCCACAGCACAACTTATTACTTTGAAATCCTTATGATTCAGCAGTTCAACTAATTTTGGGTCATAGTGGCGGGTTTCTCCGAGAATTTCCGCAGCAGCACACACTATATTGGAGTCATTATGCCCCAATAACTCAACTAATTTAGGATCATAGTGGCTGATTCTTTTTAAAGCCCATTTTGCTTCCCATGCAACCCAAAAGTTATCGTGCTCCATCAAACTGATTAATTTAGGCTCATAAAGCTCCCTTTCCTGTAGCGCTTTTATAGCACTAATTACTATGTTAGGGTCTTCATGCTCCAGCATTTCTGCCAGTTGAAATTGATAGCGCCCCATTTTTTCCAGAGCAGTTGCTGCGACACTTGCAACTTTGTCATCTTCATGCTCCAGCAGCTTAGCTAATTTTGGGTCATATTGCTTAAGTTCTCCCAGAATTTCTGCAGCATGTCGCACAACTTGTGGGTCTTTATGCTCCAGCAGTTCAACCAGTTTTGGATCAGGTTGTCTTGTTTCTTCCAGAGCCATTTTTGCAGCATATACAACATCCCGGTCTCTGTGCTGCAATAACTCAACTAATTTAGTGTCATGATGCCCCATTAATCTCAGAGCAAAGACAGCATGGCAAACAACTTCGGGGTTTTCATGTTCTAATAAACTCACCAGCCTCGGATCAAAGTGTCCAATTTTGCCAAGAGCAACTGCAGCAGCTATTCCGATTTCCTTGTCTTTGTGCTCCAGCAGTTCAACTAATTTCGGCTCAAAATGCCCTATTTCGCCTAAAGCGCATACTGCACTGTTTACAATCCAGCGGTCTTCGTAATTTAACAGTTCAATTAGTTTTGGGTCATAGTGTCCTGCTGCGCCAAGAATTTTTGCAGCACTAATCACAACATTGCGTTTTTTATTATGCAACAGTTCAACCAGCTTAGGGTCATAATGCCTAATTTTTACCAATGCTTCTTCAGCCCGCAATGAAATCCAAGAATTTTCGTGCTCCAGCAATTCAACAAGTTTGGGTTCGTAATGCCTGATTTTGCCAAGGGCAGCTTCAGCTAGCACAACAATGCTGCTGTCTTCATGCTCCAGCAGGTCAGCAAGCAAAGGCGTGTATTCCAGTTCTTTGAGCTGCGGGAATAAAATCGCATCATCGATAAGTTCGCATCTGTACCATTCTTCAATCTTTTTGCCAATTTCATTTTTAACAGATTCATTTTTACTTGCAAATTTGAGTGCGAATAAGTATTCACTGTCGATTCCGCTTTTTTCTATTTTTGAACTTATGATTTCAAACAAACCTCTTGCGTTTTCTGCATTAAGCCGCTCGCCTAAACTTAAAAGAGGATTTTTCCATGCAGGCAACAAAGCCCGCCATTCCTGGTCTTTTGGCAGTTCCAGTATCTCTGCATCCTCTTCATAGCTCCAGCGATTCCTGTACGCATCATCAACCGACATTTTTCCAGAATTAATTTCCTCGGCAAAATACCTCACTACAGCCGTTTCCCTGTCTTTGTCGTGCGCAAAAGTATATGTTCTGTCAGTCTTCTGCCTGAACAAAGGATTCTCGCGGTCTGGCAGTTCCAAATTGTCAGGATTTTGGATCATGTTTAGGCTCCAGGCCGGTCATTTCTTGGAAAGCCATCTCGTCCATGTGCCTTTTTGTTGCCCTGACTATTTTTTTGATTTGCTCATAGTCTCCCCAGATGTCCATGTATTTGATCTTTGATGTAACATATTTCCCAAGCATCAGGTCGTCTTTTGCGTTCATAAGCTGGAACTCGCTGAGAGGCTGTCCCTTTTCTATGAGCTTTAATGTTTCATCATCAGTCAGATAGTTTCTAACATCTTGCGGGTTCTTGTAAAGCTCGAGCAGGAAAAACAAATTCTGGAAGCTTCCGACCACTTCAGGGTCATACTCCTGGACCCGTTTTTTGAATTCAGGCACTTTTTCCTCATCAAGACGCCCTTCCAAAAATGAATCCAGGTCTTTTGCAACAGCATCTGCGTCAATTTGCAGGGTTCTGAACCCGCTGTTGCTGTTTTCGTTTTCTCCAAAACCCAGATACCTTGAAGTCAATATGACTTTATTTTTCTCTGCAAGCTTCATTACTGCGTCAATTAGCGGCTTTTTGTAGCTGTCAGAGAGCGCCTCAAAGCCGTCAATAACATAAGTCAGGCGCGGGTATTCTTCAATAAGCTCAGCAGGCAGCCCTTTTACAAATTCTGCGAAATATGAGTCCAGATTGTCTGGATCACGCGGCAGTTCTTCACTGTGGACAAATATGCCGATGTTTTTTTCGCCATTCTCAAACCGGGTATTTACCATTGACACAATTTCTGTTGCAAGAATGGATTTTCCCTGTCCGCCGTCTCCCAGAATTAAAAGCACATCATTTGAATTTAATGCTTCCTCCAGCAGGATGTGGCTTTTTTCATAACCCTCTGCGCCCTTTTTTTCATTTTTTGCGGCAAGCGGGGTTTCAACTATTCTTTTTCCTTTTTGGACGAGGCTGTCAAGAGAATTTTTTCGTCTTTCTTTTATCTTTTCTGTTTGTGAGGTAATTAGCGGTCTGAAAAGCTCAGGGTCATTAAGCCACTTGTAGTCTTTGTCAAGCTTAAGTGTAAGAACCTGCCCTCTGCCTTTTGGGGTGTTTGTCCTTATTATGTGAAGCTCCCTTGGGTTTTCTTTATGCCTGTAATATGCTGCGGCAATGTCAAAGAACCCGCTGTGTCCGACAATGTCCACATTCTTGAAGTTATTCTCCTCAACAAGGGTGAACACATTGTATGCGCTCCTGTTAAAGAACATCATATAGTTTTCGCTTTCTGTAATTCCTGCATCCCTGAGTATGGCAATTATGTCTTTTCTTGTTTCTGCTTTTTTTATCTTTTCTTTAATTTCATCCTCAGATTCGCCTTTTTTTCTTAATGCATCGATTATCGCTTCATTGAGCTGCTTCCTCAATTCAGGGTCTTTCTTGTCATCTTTGTCAAATTTTTCTATGAACAGTTCAATCGAGCCAAAGTATTGCGCTCTTAGAAGCGGAGTTGGGATTACGCCATTTTCCAAAGCAAGGCTTACAAGACTGTTATATGTTTTCTGGCGTATTTCAAAGTTTTTGGTTTCGTTTTCGACATCTTGGATAATTCCATTTTTTCCGTAAAGCTTTTGCATTACATCTTGTTTGTGAGAGCAATATTTTGCCAAAGCATGCTCGATTGCTCTTGGCAAATCGCTTGAAACAACAAGTGCATTCGCATTGGTATCCTGCTTCATCGCATAGTCTATTCCATTTTCTGCCAGAGGGTCGCTGAACCATCCGGTAAGCTCGCCTCGCTCGTTCGACTCTGTTTGTGCATGCCCGGTTATTGTGAAAACTGCTTTTTCTGCGTCTTTTCCGGGCATTTTGGTTGTTTTAAGAAGCATATCTAAACTTTCTCTTGCAGTGTCTGCCCAAGTTAAGTCCCCTGGATCAAAATTTTTCGTTATCGGTATAGAATTCGCATATAAACTATTGAGGCATACAAGATACTTTGACAGGTCAGTTTCTTCCATACAAAATCCCCCTGCCGTGCATATTGGCACTTCTCCCTTATAAACCTTTCTCTTATTTACTATTTGAAAGTGGCACAAATGGGTCTGACTTTAGGATAGATTTTTAGAACTATCAAACGTAATTTAATCAAAAATAAAATCCAAAAAAGAACAATTATTTCTTAAGCGTGGCCCAGGAGTATCTCCTAATCCTCGCCATCCTGCCATAACCACAGCTTGCGCAGACTTTTTTTGTGGCGTGATATGCCTTTCTGCCGCATCTCCTGCAGTGGATGTGAGTCTTCTTTCCTGATTTTCGTCCGTGTGATGGAGTTCCTTTAGACATAGAAATTCACTTAATCCGTGCTTAGTGTGACAATTGTGTCTCCTCGTACAAAGACTGTGCCGAGCTTTCTTGTTACCTGGCCTTCAATTTTTTCTTCAACGTCTTCAAGGACACAATTGATGTGTATGTCAAATGCTTTGAGTATGCCTATCAGCTGAATCTTATTTTTCAAATCTACGATTACTCGTTTGTCTCTTGCTCTGTTTAGAGCATCTAATGGTCTTGCTTCCATTTTTTTAACCCTCCGTCCCAAAATGGGAATATTGAGGAAAACTTGCAAGTGATATTTAAAGGTTTTGGAGACTGACTGTAAATTTAGACAATTTTAAATAGTTCGTTATGCTGAAGAGAGCCATGGCTGACATAACAATACGAAGAGCAAAGCCCGGCGATGAAAAGGCAATTGCAGAAATGATAAATCTGGGGATAAAAAGGAAGAACTGGCAGTATACTGGCACAAATAAGCCTTGCTCCAAGAAAAAAATAAAAGAGATGAGAAAAGCGTATCTTCCAGGCAGCAATAATGTTGTGTTTGTTGCACTAGAAAAAAACAAGATAGTCGGCTCAACAGCTTTTAGGTTCAAAAAGCACGGCAGGATGAGGCACAGGGTTGATTGCGGATGGGGAGTTCATCCTGATTATCAGGGCAGAGGTATTGCAACCAAGCTGTTGAAAGCTTCACTTGCTTTTGCAAAAAAGAAAGGCTTCAAGAGAGCTGAAGCAGAAGTTGCTGTTGAAAATACTGCATCAATAAAGCTTGCAAAAAAGCTTGGCTTCAAAATAGAAGGGAGAAAAAAGAAAGCTTTGCTCACAGATGGCGGCAGGTATATAGATACAGTGATTGTCGGCAAAATTTTGTAGCTTTTTTTCAATCAACAACCTGATCGCAGATTATTTTAACTTAGCAGGTTGTTGATTACAAAAAGAATGCCAAGATTAAAATGTAAAAAAGCATTCTTTTTTTTCAATAATTTCTGAAAAACATTTTTCAGTTTATATTTTTCAGCACACAAAAGTATATAAATAAGATGATGTTCTCAAACATCAACATATTGTGGTGATAGAGGGGTTCTAACACAATCCCTTGTATTTTTCGACAAGTGGTGAAAATCTTATGAAATGTCCATATTGTGCATCGGTAGACAGCAAAGTGCTCGACAAAAGAGAGACTGGAGAAGAGGATATTACCAGAAGAAGAAGAGAGTGCCTTGCATGCACAAAAAGATTTACAACGTACGAAAGAGTGGAATTAATTGACTTGTTTGTTGTCAAGAAAGACGGCAGAAGGGAGCAGTTCGACAGAAACAAGCTTGTTAACGGCTTGATGAAGGCATGCGAGAAACGACCAGTCAGCAAAGAGCAGGTTGAGGAAGTTGTTGATGAGATTGAGTCAAAAATAAAGACACTTTCTTCCACAGAAGTTCAGAGTTCTATCATTGGCGAACTTGTCATGAAATATCTAAGAAAATTAGACAAGGTTGCATACATCCGTTTTGCATCTGTCTACCGTGATTTCGCTGATGTTGAAGATTTTAAAAAAGAATTGGAAAAAATAATGAAGAAGTGAGGGAGAAAAAATGAAGGGACAAGCTACAATTGAGGATTTGGTTCAGACTGCTCCAAATGCAGTTATAGGTAGAGGCGGAGACTTGGATGATTTTAATGAGGAAAAAGTTGCAGACGGAATTTTTGAAGCTGCAAAGATGATTGGCGGGCACGACCCTGAGCTTGCAAAGGCCGTTGCAAGGAAAGTAAGGAACAGGCTTCCTGCATTTATGGAGAAAGGGGTATACAAAAACAGCCAGAAACGTGTGCCGAGTGTTGCAGATGTACTTGATGCAACAGAAAGAGTTCTGAGAGAAGAGGATTATGATAATACTGCAAACTGTTTTGCAATTTACAGGAAGCAAAGGGAGCTGGTAAGGGAAGTTAAACAGAAGCTTCAGGTCAGCGGAGACCAGAAAAAAGGCGACACAACTGATCATGCTCTGCTTCTCGTTGACACTTTGGCAAAAGGCGCAACAGCAGGCTGGGACAGAAGCAGGATAGAGATTGCGCTGGTTAATGAAACAGACCTTACGCCGAAGGAAGCAAAGAAAGTTGCGAAAGCAGTTGAAAACAAAATACTTCTTGGGGAATACAGGCAGATTACAACAAACTTGATTAAAGAAATTGTTAATGCAGAACTTCTTGCAAGAGGCTATACTGAAGCATTGAAAGGGCAGGAACTTCTTGGAATGAGCGTGCATGACCTGGAAGCTCATTTTTACCAAAAGAGTGTTGAGAACAGCAACATAACCGCAAACAACCCTGAAGCAACAAACATGGCAATTGCTGAAGACACTAAAAAGAAGTATGCATTGAAGAAAGTTTTTTCGCCTGATGTTGCAAAAGCGCATCTTGAGGGGAAAATCCATCTGCATGACCTTGGAATGATTGACAGAGTCTATTGTTCAAGCCATTCTCTTGTTTACATTGCAAAATACGGCTTGCAGCTTGACAATCTGCAGTCTTCTTCTTCACCAGCCCAGCATGCATTGACTTTAGTCGGGCATCTTAACACAACAATTGCATCGATGCAGGCATACTATGCTGGAGCTCTCGGTGTCGGCTACATCAATGTTGACTTTGCACCATATCTTGATGCCGACTTGAAGTCAGAGGAGAGCATTTTTGATGCAATACAATCTTTTAAGTCAGAGTTGCAGGAACTTGCAAAAACCAAGCCTGAGCTTGAATCACTTATTGCAGACGAACTAAAAAATATTGCAAAAATTGTTCCAACCAAAGAAAGGCTTAGAAAAGTTCTGCTGAAGCAGGTTGCCCAGTACATGATTTATTCTGGGGCGCAGAACGCGTTCTCAAGAGGAGGGCAGACTGTATTCCTGGACTTTAATGTTCATGCAGGAATTCCTGAGTACAGGAGGAATGTTCCGGCAATTGGTCCTGGCGGAAAATATATGATTCGAGATAAGGACGGAAACATAAAAGATCTTGAGGAAATCAAGAAAGACGGCAACCTGAAAGAATTAAAGCTTGAAGACAGGCTTGTATTTACTGAAGAATGGGTTGAGAAGAACGGGCAGAAAGTAATTGAGCAGAAATGGATTAATCTTCAGGAAGGCGAGAAAGGTGTTGTCTATGGAGATTATGAACAGGTTGCGCAGGAATTTGCAATGGCAATGCTTGAGGTTTGGCAAAAAGGTGACAGGAGAGGAGCTCCATTTGCATTCCCCAAGTGCGACTTCCATGTTGATGAGCTGACATTCACTGATGAAGGGCAGAAAAAAGTCTTGGACAAAGCCTGCGAAGTTGCTTCAGTAAACGGCTCAACTTATTTTGTCTTTGACAGAAGCGCAACAACAATGAGTGCATGCTGCAGGCTGAGGACAACTTTGGAAGATGACTTGATGTTAAAGCATCCAGAGTCAATGAGATTCTGCGGATTCCAGAATGTTTCAATCAACCTTCCGCAAATTTCATATAGGGCAGGAAAAAATAACTGGGAGGGAGTTTACAAGGAAATAGATTCAATACTTGAGCTCGTTGTCAAGGCACACCAGCAGAAAAAAGCGTTCATAAAAGATATGCAGCAGCCAGGAAGGCCGCAGTGGCAGACTGGAAAGATTGCTCCAGACGGAATGCAGTATGTTGACTTGGACAACTGCACCTACATAGTGGGCTTGGTTGGCATGAATGAAATGATACAGCACCAGACTGGAAAAGAGCTTCACGAGCTTGATGCAAAAGAATCAGAGGAGTATGGATTAAAACCGATTGCATACATGAATGTCAAGCTGAAAGAGCTTTCCAAAAAAACTGGATTAAAGCTTTCACTTGAAGAATCTCCTGCTGAAAGCACTGCAAGAAGGTTTGCAAAGACTGACTTGGTGAAATACAATAAAGATGCAACTCCAGTCATAAAGGGAAGCATTGAGAGAGATGAAGTGTATTACACAAACTCAATACACTTCAGGCCGGATGCTCCAATTGACTTGATGGCAAGAATAGAAGGGCAGTCAAAATACCACAGTGCAATTGATTCAGGAGCAATAATCCATGCATTTGTTGGTGAAAAAATCCCGCCAAAGGAAAGCATCTATGAATTGATTAAGAAAACATACGATACTACACAGGCTGCACAGCTGACAATATCTCCAGAATTCACCTGCTGCAAAGCGTGCGGAAAAGTTGTTGTGGGATTAAAGGACAGCTGCCCTGCATGCAACAGCGCTGATGTCAAGGGCATAACAAGGATAGTGGGATATTATTCTGAAATCCCGAACTGGAATCTTTCAAAGAAAGGCGAACTGAAGGACAGGCACAAAGGGCATTATGCTGCAGACGATGTATTGGAAGTTCCAAAGTTCCTGCAGACAAGCGAGGTTTATAACGGAAATGTGAACGTCAAGCTCTTTGGAAAAGAAGGATGCGCAAAGTGCCACACTCTTCAGGGAAGGCTGGAAAAGTTTGTTGAAAAGCAGAATGTAAACGGCTTGCTTGGATTACAATATTACGACATGACAACTGTTGACGGCTTGGCAGAGTCAATGAAATATGGAATAAATCCTGCAAGGATTCCGGCAGTTGTTGTTGAGAACAGGAATGGAATTGCTTATAGAAAGTCAACAAACTATGACAGCAAAAACCCTATGGACGCAGTAATCACTGAGAAAGACTTTGGACCAACTGTGACTGGGCTGCTCGAGGCAAAGCATTAAAATGAAAATCGCAGGATATTTAGCAAATACCATGCTGGACTGGCCGGGAAAGACTGCCTGTGAGATATTTCTTGCAGGCTGCAATTTTTCTTGCGGATTCTGCCACAGCGGATATCTTCTAGACGGAGATGCTAAAGAAAAAATCACAGCCGGCGATTTCCTTAGCTATCTGGATGCAAAAAAGCTGACTGCGATGAAGCTAGACGGAGTTGTGATTTCAGGCGGCGAGCCTACGCTAAATGCGGATTTGCCTGAACTGATTTCTGGAATAAAAAAAATGGGCTATCTTGTGAAACTGGACACAAACGGCACAAACCCAAGAATGCTGCAGGAGCTTTTGTATAACAATCAACTTGATTGTGTTGCAATGGACATAAAAACTTCGTTTGGAAAATATGAGCAGGCATCCCGCGCAAAATCTGATTTACAGAAACTTATTGAATCTTCAGTGCTTTTGAGGGAATCTAGAATCGACTATGAGTTCAGGACAACTGTTGTGCCAGAGCTTGTTGACGAAAGCGACATTGCAAAAATCGGGGAATGGCTCAAAGGCGCAAAACGATATTCTTTGCAGCAGTTCCAGCCAGAGAACTGCCTCGAGGAAAGCTACAGGCAGCTAAAACCTTACCCGAAAGAAAGGTTAGAAAAGATGGTTGAGCTGGCAAAGCCATATTTTGAAGAAGTTCTGCTTAAGAACTGCTAAGTTTTATATATTCGCACAAATCGCCTCGAAACTATGGGTGAAGAACTGTCTGATTTGTGTGTATTCCTTTACTCAGGCTCAACTGATAAAAGGAGGAAACTGGCAAATCAATATCTGATAGAAAAACTAGGCCATCCAGATGAAGGCTCGATATTTGAAAAAAAGCTGGGAGCATTAAAATACATATTTCGTGTGCCTGTTGTTAATAAATTATCATTGAATGCAATAAAATATCTGCATGAAAAAGGCTATGATGCTTTGATGCTTTGTTCTGACCGCCGGACAATAGGGCATACTGCTTTCCAAACCCATGAAGACAATTCATTGCATGTTTTTTCTACTGAAATAAAGCCCGAGTACAGGGGCAGGGGACTATCAATATTGCTTAGGGAAAAGATAATAGCTTATGCAAGGCAAAAACAAATTTATAAAGTTAAATTAGGCGCCGGAGGCCATCCCTGGAGCAGAAGAGCGTATGAAATTGTGTCTGCCCGAAAAGATGAACTGGGAATTGTTCCTTTAGGTGATTATTGGATACGGGTGGAAGAAAAACTTTTTTAACTAATTCTTTATTTTATCTCCTATCTTATATCCTATTTCTCTTGCAGCCCCAATCATTGTTTTGTACACATAAAAATTGGTGTTAGGGAAAAGCTGCTTGAAATCATATTTTATTGCAAAAATCTTATTCAAAGACTGGGCAACTGCAGGACTCCTGCTGACGCCTGCAAAACAATGAACAAGTACAGATGAAACATAGCTGTGGCTTTGCTTAAAATCCGCAATAATCTGTTTGGCAATATCCCTGCTGAATAGTTTGTAGTTCATCGCCTCAAAGTCTTTTCTCATCTGCTTGTCTTCGCAGGGCATGTCAACATCATCAAAAGTGTATTCATAAACCTGGCAGTACAATTCTGGATTAAACGGAGGGTACATATTTTTGCCTCTTCCAGTTATGTCTGTTGCAAAAATCCTTATTGCAAGTGTTGGAACTTCAGGCACGTGCTTTGAAGCCTGCTCTGCGCTTGCAACTATAAACTCCAACGGTTTTGTGCTTGTTTTAGCCATTTTCTCGCATGTCTGGATTAATTATTATATATACCCGACCTAAACATTTATAAACAACCTCTTTTCTCCATAAATCCATGCCAATCACACAAGCAGGGATGGGAAGAAAGGCTTCAGGCGGAAGGCTGAAAGCTTACAGAATGAAGAGAGTCTTTGAGCTAGCTGGAAGGCCAACCCACACAACAATAGGCGAGAGAAGGGTAAAGCAGGATAGAATACGAGCGGGAGATGTTAAGACAAGGCTTCTAAAGGCTGATGTTGTTAATGTAGTCGGTAAGGACGGAAAATGCCAGGTTGCAAAAATAAAGAATGTAACCGGCAACACTGCAGACCCTCAGCTTGTCAGGCGTAACATAGTTAACAAGGGCGCAGTTGTTGACACAGAGATTGGCAAGGTTAAGGTTACGAACAGGCCTGGGCAGGAAGGCACAATTAACGGCGTTCTTCTTTAAATTTGTCACAATTTAGTGCCACTTTTGAATAGAAAAATTTAAATATACACCTCTAATCTTTGCATTCCGGGGGTGTTGTTATGGATATTAAGAATTCACTTTTGGTATTCCTTTCATATGCACTAGGGCTTGTGCTTCTTGGGGGAATAGTTATTGCAAGATTCCCGCTTTATGCCACAGCATGGTTTGTATTCTACATTGTTGCAGGGATTTTTCAGGGCAAAAACAAGCATTATGACCTTGGCTTTTTCCTTGTAAACGCAATTATTGGATTAGTGTTTTTGGCAGTTACAGGCAGAGTTTTGCTTGCAGCAGTTTCACTTGCATGCGCTTATGGCTTTTTTGTGCTGTCTTCAGCATCAGGGCTTAGGAAGCTTAAAATGAAGAATATCGAGTCAAAGAAGCAGAGAGAGCAGATTAAGCAGATAATCAAGGAAGTTGTCGGCAATGCAAAGGCACCTGAGCTCGAGGTTGTTTCCTACAATGACGATAAGAAAGTGGACGCAAAGCCTAAAGCCGCAGCAAAGCCAAAGAAAAAGGCAAAAAAGAAATAATTATTTCTTTTTAATTTTCTTTTTGTTCTTGTTTTCATTAACTAAAAGATAAACTGCAAACCAAACAATGCAAACAGTAAGCACACTGTCAGCCACATTAAAGACAGGCGGATAGAAGCTAAGCCTGATGAAATCAACAACATGCCCGTAAACAATCCTGTCAATAAGGTTGCCAATTGCTGCGCCAAACACAAGAGCAAGCAAAACTTTTATTGTTTGTTCTTTTGTCTTGTAAAAATAAACTGCAACAAGAGCCAAGACAAATATGTTTACCAAGACGAAAAGCAAATTCATGCCGCTGAACAATCCAAAAACTGTGCCTGTGTTGTTTATGTTTGTGAAATAAAGAAGTCCTGGAACAATTGTGAGTTTTGCACCAGCTGAAATGTTGTTCAGAACAGCGAGCTTAGAAAGCCGGTCAGCAATAACAACTAAAACAGGAAGAATAAAAATCCAGTTCTTGTTTACCATGTTCTTCTTGTCTTTTCCTGCTCGCCCTGCGCAATCCTTTCGATTGTTGCAATCCTCTGGCTTATGCTTTCAAGCATAGCTTTAAGTGCATCAATTTTTGCAGAAATTATCTCAAGGTCCTTTGAAACATAGTCCTGCTGGGGAGCAGAATATTGCTGCTGCACAAAGGGTGAGCTTGGCTTTATGTCATACTCAGGGCTTTTAGTTGTAGTCGGCATCTCAAACTCGCCGAATGCAGGAGATTCGCCAGAAGACAAAGGAGTTTTCTCCAAGCCAGGCTCTTCAAGAACATCTTTCTTTTTCCAAAACTTAAGATTTACCATAATTCAACCTCCAATCAGCGGCCTTACCAAAAACATAGGGACATTGTCAGCAAACACAAATAGCGGGCTGCTTGGATACACATTTATTGTGCCCTTTTTGTAGCCCATGAACACAAATGCAGGCTCAGCTTTTACAGATTCCTGAACAAGATTGCCGAGTGCATTAACCCTTTCCGAGTAATCTGGTGAGCTTAGCAGTTCTATCATATCATCTTTTGTTGCAGTAATCTCGCCTTTTTTTGTATCCAGCTTGCTAGGGGCAAGCTCGACATCTGCAAAAGCCTCTTTGCTGAAAATTATGATTCTTCCCTTGCCATCAATCAAGTCCTTGTACTTTTTTGAAAGCTCTGACTCGTTAACAGCAACTGCAGCCTCATTTCCTTTTTGGAAGATTCCTGCAGTAATATTTGTGCCGTCATTATACAAATAGATAACTCCCTTTTCAGTTGAATCAAGCATTACATCCTTTGCATCCCAAATTACAAGGAATGAGAGCAACAAAACAGTAACACAGAAAATTATCCCGAGAATTATTGCAACTTTCACAGCTTTTTTTACAATCTTGAAAATAATCCATGCAAGCAATACAAATATTGCAAGTGCGATAAGCCATGCGTATGCCATTTTTCCTCCTTTTTATTGAAAATTGCAGTTATATATAAAAATCCTACACTTTAGTTGCAATTTTCAATCCCAAAAACCGCACGGTTATTGCGGTTTTTGTTATTTTTTAACTGAACTTTGCGTATATACTTTTTGTTTTGTGATGTGAAATTCCGCGAAATTTCACAGCCCAAAAACCGCACGATTAGCGGTTTTTGTGATCCCAAATTTGCCAGTTCCTTTTCATGGCAATTGCCTTGAGCCTCGGGCTCGGATAAACTGCCTGCGGCTTTCCGACTGCCTCAAGCATCTCAATGTCTCTTGTTGAATCAGTATATGCGTAGCTTTTTTTCAAGTCTATGCCAAGCTCAGGCGCAACTGCCCTCATCAAATCATCTTTCTCGCTGCCAACCTGAGGCTTAACCTCTCCTGTAAACTCGCCATCTTTAATTCCAACTTCTGTGCTGTAAACTCGAATTGCACCAAGGTCCTTTGCAAAGATTTTCGCAATAAAATCAAAACTCTGCGTGATTATTATTATCTTGTGCCCCTGAGCTTTGTGCCAGCCAATCTTTTGCAGCATTTTTGGCCTCAAAAGATAATCTTTGCTGCCGGCAAAATATTTTTTTGTCAGCCTTAAAATCTCGTTAGCATCCTTGCCTTTCACAGAACTAAACAACCTTTTCATAAGCTGCCTGAATGAGTAAAGCTTCAGCTCGTAAAGCAAGCCAAAAAAAGCTGCGTTTAAGAAAAATCTTACAGGCATCTTCCCTTTTTTTATAAGCATCCAGCCCCAGACTATGCCCGTGTTCTGGTTAAGCAAAGTGTGGTCTAAGTCGAAGAATGCGCCCACCTTGCTTTTTGTCTTAACTTGTTTCATTTAATCCTCTTTTTGCATATTCCTGCCAAAGGGCAGCCTGAACATTCAGGATTTTTCATGCAATTCTGTTTTGCAAGCTCAACAATCAGAGCATGATATTCATTAAAAAGCTTTGCATTTTTTGCAAGATTGCCATAGAACAGTTCCTGCAGCTCTTCATACTTACAGTCTTCTTTGCACAATACAAGCCTTGAAAAAATCCTTTTTGTGTATGCATCAACCACAAAGTAAGGCTTGTTGTAAGCATACAAAAGAATTGAGTCAGCAGTCTCAGGCCCGATGCCCCAGATTGAAAGAAGGTTTTCCCGAGTAAGCCCGCCATTGAACTTAACAAACTCCTTTAGTTTTTTTGCTTTCTGATTGTGATAGCCCGAGGACTTAATAAGTTTGGCAAGCTTTGAAACCGGCATTGCAAGAATTGCTTTTTTGTTAAGCGCATTGTTTTGTTTCAAACTAAAAATTGCTTTCTCAACATTTTTCCAGCTTGTTCCCTGCGTCAGTATTGCGCCAATGCAAACTTCAAATCTTTCAGAATCAGTTTTCGGTCCTCCAGAATATTTGCCATTTACAGGCCACCATCCCTGAGAGCCAAACTTTTCCAGCAAAATGTCATGGATTAATTTTATCTTGTTCACAGTTTCATCCTGTTAAACGCCCAGGTTCCAAACGCAATCAGCACAACATCAAAGCACAAAACAATTCCCAGATTTGAAAGATAGGACATTGAAGATGCGCCAAGTATTGCACTTCTCAATCCGTCAACTGCATATGTTGCAGGATTTATGTGCGTCAGTACCTGCATCCAATGAGGAAGATTGTCCAATGGATAAAGCGCGCCTGACAGAAGAAACAAAGGATAAACTGCAAAACTTGAAACTAAGCCAAAGCCTTCAGGGCTCTCCATAAAAGAGCCGATAATTAAGCCAAGACTAACCAAGCCCATTGCAAAGACAAACAGCATCAGTATAGTCAGCAAGACTGAAGTGATTGTAAATGGAATCCCAAAAATCATCCCGATAATAAGCAGTATGAATGCCTGCAGTGATGCATCAGTCATTCCTCCAAGAACCTTGCCTGTGAAAATTGTTGTTCTTGAAAGAGGCGCAACAAGAACTTCTTTTAGAAAATCAACTTTCTTGTCCCATACAACATATGCGCCGTTAAACATGGCATTAAAGATTATTGTCATTGCAAGGAATCCTGGAAAAATAAACTGCTGGTAGTTGCTGCCCATAGTTGTTATTGAGCCGACTCCTGCACCAAAAATAAAGAACCAGAACAATGGCAGGAAAACTGCCGAAACTATCCTGCTTTTTTCTCTAAGGAATACTTTAACCTCACGATACCATATTGCATATATCCCTTTAATGTTTCTAGTTAGATCCATTATTTCTTCCTCGCCCGTGTATATGTTCTAAGCCTTTCCATTTCCCCGCCTTCCTCTTCCCTTATCTGCCTGCCAGTATAGTGAAGGAAAACATCGTTAAGGTCAGGCGAGTGAACTTCCACTGAATCAACTTTTCCAGCCGCAGACAATAGCTTCTGAAGGTTTTTTGCTGAATTCTCAACTGAAAGCTGTATTCTGCTGTTTAGTTGTTTTATTTTCTTTACAAACGGAAGTTTTTTTATTTTATTGAGGTTAGCCTTTTTGCATTCAAGTACAACAATATCTCCCTGCATGGCTTTTTTGAGATTGTCAGGGGAATCCAGCGCGATTATCTTTCCATGGTCCATGATTGCAACCCGGCCGCACAATTTTTCTGCCTCTTCCATGTAATGCGTTGTCAAAATAATAGTCATGTTCATTTTTTTGGCAAGAGTCTCAATGTATTCCCAGATGTGCTCTCTTGTCTGGGGATCAAGCCCGAGGGTAGGCTCATCAAGGAACAAAATTTCAGGCTCGTGAAGAAGCCCTCTTGCGATTTCAAGCCTTCTTCTCATGCCTCCTGAATATTTTTTGACAGTGTCTTTCTTCCTGCCCTGCAAATCAACAAGAGCCAGAACCTTTTCTATCTTTTCATCAATCGTTGCAAGCGGCAGGTTATACAGTAATGCATGAAGTTTCAAATTCTCATACCCTGTTAGAAGCTCGTCTGTGCTAGGATCCTGAAAGACTATGCCAATAGAACTGCGGACTTTTCCAGGGCGGGACAGGACATCAAATCCATTAACTGCTGCGCTTCCTGAAGTTGGCTTGAGCAAAGTAGAAAGCATCATAAGTGTTGTTGTTTTGCCTGCGCCATTGGGCCCGAGCAGGCCAAAGATTTCCCCTTTTTTTATCTGAAGGTTCAGCCTGTCAACTGCGATAAGCTTGCCGTACTTTTTTGTTAGGTTTGTTATTTCAATTGCATTCATGCTTTAAAATTAAGTCTTCCTATTTTTAAACCTTATGAATTAAAACAACTCTTGCAAAAATTTATAAATCAAACTGCTGTATTGTTAGACAAAGAGGCGAAAATGCAACATTTTGAACAGAATTTTTTGTTTGGGTTTATTGGCGGCTTAGTTATATGTTTCATCGCTGGCTTGATTTTTATTAAAAACAAGCAGGTTCTCCAGAAGCTTTTGCTGTACTTTCCATTTATTTGCGTAGTGGCAGGTTTGTTTGCCAACATTCCAAGGCTTGTATCGTTCGGTAAGCTTGACTATGTTTTCTTCCTCTATCCGTTAGTCAATTCGATGGATCCATTGGGAAAGCTAAAGAGTTTCATCGTGCTGATATTTTTGCTTAACGCGATTATCTTGTACTATCTGATTTTATTGAGAGGTAAAAATGCCGCAGCTTGAAGTGCACTTTATTGTTGGAGCATTATTTGCACTTGTAATATTTTTTGCAGGATTTATTGCAGACTTGAAGCTCAAGAAAGGATTCTCACTTTACCTGCCGATTCTGATTCTGCTTTTCGGTTTTGCAGCAGCAATTCCTGACGCGCCTTCTGCCCTAGGATATTACTCAATTGATCAAGTCAGCAAGGACATGACGCACAGCAATCCTTTGGACAACATCTTTTTTTTCCACGTCTGGCTTGACAATTATTTTGGCATTGGGCAGGAAGGGCCAGTTATCCTTTCATTCATAGGCATTGTTTTAATATACTGCGCAGTTTTTGCATGCTATGTTTACGCATTCAATAAGGGGTCTTTTGTAAAATGAAAGCAAAAAAAGCATGGGTTGTTTCAATTGACATGGGCTATGGGCACCAGCGTGCAGCTGCGCCTCTCAAAGACATAGCTTACGAGAGAATTATTACTGCAAACAATGATTCATTTATCCATGAAAAAGAAAAAAAGATGTGGCAGCAGTTCAGGACTTTGTATGAATTTGTCTCAAGATTAAGTTCAGCAGGGATGTTTGGAAGGCATATATTCAACTTGTACGACAAGATACAGCAGATTTCCCCATTCTATCCTTTCAGGGATTTGTCAAAACCAGATTTGAGAGTTTGGTACACATACAGGCTGATAAAGAAAGGGTTGTGCAAGAGCTTGATTGAGTATATTAAAAAAGAAGACCTGCCTTTTGTAGCAACATTTTTCATACCTGCGCTGGCTGCAGATTATTATGGCTTGAAAAAGATTTTTTGCATAGTTACTGATACAGACATAACAAGAGTATGGGTGGCAATGGACCCCAAGAGGAGTAATATTGTTTATCTTGTGCCTACAGAGCACACTGTTAAAAGGCTCAAGGAATACGGTGTGCCTGAGAAAAACATTATCCTTACAGGATTTCCCCTGCCAAAAGAAAATCTTGGAGGCAGGAATTTCAAGAACGTAAGAAAAGACCTGAGCATGAGGCTTCCAAATCTCGATCCTAAACGAGTTTACATAAACAGGCACAAGGGCGACATTAAAGAATATCTCAGCAAAAATGTCAATTTTAAAAGCAACCATAAGCTGACTCTTACATACGTTGTTGGCGGCGCAGGCGCTGAAAAAGAGATTGCCTTTTCTATAATAAAAAGCCTTAAGAAAAAAATTCAGGCTGGAGAAATGGTTGTTAATCTTGTAGCAGGAACGAGAATGGATGTCACTGACTATTTCAAAGAGATATTGAAGAAGCAGAATATCGAGGAGGGAAAAGGAGTAAATATAATCTTTAACTTAGACATATACAAGTATTTTGAAGACTTTAACAAGTGCTTGAGGACAACAGATGTATTGTGGACAAAGCCCAGTGAGTTATGCTTTTACACTTCACTAGGCCTGCCAATAATTCTTGCTCCTCCAATAGGCGCGCATGAGATATACAACAAGAAATGGCTGATTGACATAAACTCAGGTTTTGAGCAAGAGGACCCGGATTATACAGACGAATGGATGACTGATTTAATTGATACTGGAAGGCTGGCAGAGGGTGCCTGGGAAGGCTATCTTGAAACAATCCCTGGCGGAACTTATAATATAATTGATGCTATTTTTAATCATTCAAAACAAAAATAAACTCAGAATTCCTGGAATTCTTCAAGTTCCTTAAGATATCCTTTATTCTTAAGCCACTGCACTTGCGTCAATGTGTATTTGAAAACAATATCTCCTTTATCTCCTGAGAATTCCCATGGCTCTACAACAACATAGTTTCCTTCCCTTACCCAAAGAAACCGTTTCATCCTGCCAGGAATCCTGCATATCCTAGATTTTCCATCCAGGCAGCGGACTCTCATTCTTGAAGCTCCAAGCCTTTGCTCAACAACACCGTAGACTTCTTTTCCTTTTGGCAGCTTAATCCTTGTTATTTCTGACTGCTGCTTTGCCTGAAATGCTTCTTCTTCTTTCTTTTTGCTCATATTGTCTCGTAAACTTGGGGTAATTTAAAAAGCTAACTCTTTTTGAAAACATTTTTATAGAGCACGAAAATATTCTTTGTTATGGGGGCATATTTCGCAGATTTGCACATACACAGCAAATATTCAAGGGCTTGCAGCAAAAGCTTGAGCCTCGAAAACCTTGAGAAATATGCCAGAATTAAGGGGCTCGACTTGCTCGGCACAGGGGACTTTACACATCCTTTATGGCTGAAGGAGTTGAAAGAAAACCTTAAAGAGAAAGACGGCATACTTTATTCAAAGTCTGGGTTTAAATTTATTCTTACAGGAGAAATAAGCCTGATGTACACCCAAGGCAGGGGAAGAAGAGTACATCTTGTTTTGCTTGCTCCTTCTTTTGAAGTTGTTGGCAAGATAAACAGCTATCTTGACACAAAAGGAAGAAGAGACTATGACGGCAGGCCGATTTTCAAGATATCCTGCGAACAGTTTACAGCAGACATGAATATGATTTCAAAAGATATTGAAATTATTCCTGGGCATGTCTGGACTCCGTATTTTGGGGTTTTTGGCTCAATGTCAGGGTTTGACACTTTGAAGGAAGCTTTCGGCAGGCAGCTTGAAAACATACATGCGATTGAGACAGGAATGTCTTCTGACCCTGAAATGAACTGGCATATTTCTGAGCTGAACAGCAAGGCGATTGTTTCATTTTCAGATTCACATTCATTCTGGCCTTGGAGACTCGGCAGGGAAGCAACAATATTCTCAAAAATTGACAGCTATCAGGATATAATTCATGCGATAAGGCAAAACAAAATTCTCGGCACAGTTGAAACAGACCCTGCTTACGGAATTTATCATTTTGACGGGCACAAGGAATGCGATTTTTCATCTTCTCCTGAAGAAACAAAGAAACTTAAGGGCATTTGCCCAATCTGCAAAAAGAATTTGACAATAGGAGTAGAGACTCGTGTAGAAGAACTTACAGACCAGGCAACTGACAAAAATCCAAACAAAAAAAAGTATTACAAGATGCTGCCTTTGCATGAGATTATTGCACTGGCAAACGGCTCGTCGCTTTCATCGAAGAAAACATGGGCAGTTTACAACAGTTTGATTGAGAAGTTTGGCAACGAGTTCAATATCCTTCTTCACGTTTCAAAAGAAGAGCTTTCCAAGGCTTTGCCTGAAAATGATTTGCTAGTCCGGCTAATATTAGAAAACAGGGAAGGAAAAATAAAAGTAAAGCCAGGCTATGACGGGGTTTACGGGCAGCCATTGATTGAGGGAGTTGAAGTTAAAGTTCCAGAAAATGAAGCCGAGACTTGCGAAACAGAGAAACCAAAACCAAACAAGAAACTAAACACAAACGAAACAAAACAAAAAGTAAAACAGAAAAGTTTGGCAGACTTCTAGCTACCAGCACAATCCTTCATAATCAATATTTGACTTGTCCTTGATTATATCCCTGCAGTCAATAACAACCTTGCCTCTGTACAAGCTGTCATTCTTGAACTCATCCCAGTGTGTTACAATGATAACCATCTCTGCATTGTCAACTGCTTCTTTTGCGCTTTTTGCATATTCTATGTTCGGGAAAATCTTTTTTGTGTTCTCCATTGCCTCAGGGTCATATGCAATAACATGCTTTCCTTCTTTTAGAAGCTCTTCAATTATGGGGATTGCAGGAGTCTCTCTTATATCATCAGTACCTGGCTTGAACGCAAGGCCAAGAATTGCGATGTTTTGCCTGAGCCCTTTTTTCTTAGCAAGATTCACTGCGTAATATGGCTGGAGCCTGTTGACTTCCAAAACTGTTTTCAAAAGCTTTGCATCAAAGCCAAGCTCATTTGCTTTTGCAATCAATGCATGGACATCTTTTGGAAAGCATGAGCCTCCAAAAAGTGAGGGCCTATCCTGTGGTCCATGCCCACTGCTTTCATAACTTCGTAAACATCAATTCCAAGGCGTTTGCACAAGTCCCCAATTTCATTGACAAACGATATTTTTGTAGCAAGCAAAGCATTTGATGAATATTTTACCATCTCTGCAGTGTCTGGTGTTGACATTTTCACAATGTTTTGAGTAAACGGCTTGTATACTTCTGTAAGGATTTCCAATGCTTTCTTGTCTGTGCTTCCAACGACAACCCTGTCAGGGTACATAAAGTCGTCAATCGCAACACCTTCTTTCAGGAACTCAGGATTCATTGCAACTCCAAAATCAACCCCGTGCTTCTTTCCTGAACCCTGTTCAATTATGGGGATTAGGCTTCTTGTTGTGCCTGGAGAAACTGTCGATTTAACAACAACAACATGGTAAGAATTTTTTGATTTTATTGCTTCAGCAATGCCTCTTGCTGCTTCGTAAATATAATCCAGGTTAGCAGAACCATCTTCTCTTGGCGGTGTGCCCACGGCGATAAATGTTATTTGAGAGTTAATTACTGCATTTTTCAAGTCAGTTGTTGCGGACAGATGCCCTGATTCAACAACTTGTTTTAGAAGCTCAGGAAGCCCATGCTCATAGATAGGTGCGAACCTGTTATTGATTTTGTCAACTTTTTCCTGAATAACATCAACGCATAAAACGTTGTTGCCTTTTTTTGCAAAACACACTCCTGCAACTAGCCCCACATATCCTGTGCCTATTATTGAAATATTCATTTTTCCTCTTTTACAGCTCTATTTGCGAATAGTCTCCAACAATAAGCTTTGAGGTTTCTTGTGTTTCTTTTGGAGATATTCTGCTGTTTTCGCCAATAATGCTGTTTTTTATTTTAGTGTTTGTGTTTATAAAATTATGGTTTAGAATAATGGAATTCTCAACATTTGCATTCTCAAGAGTTACATTATTTCCAATTGAAGAATACGGGCCAATATATGCGCCTGCCTTGATTGTGCAGTTTTCTCCTATTAGTGCAGGGCCAACTATTTTTGAGCCCCGTTCTACAAACGTGCCTTTTCCAATTCCAACTTTGCCGTGCAGCTCTCCTTCAACTCTTCCTTCAACCCTCATTTGCATCCTGTCAAGAATAAGCTGGTTTGCGTCCAATAAATCTTCTGGCTTTCCTGTATCTTTCCATCTTCCATGAATTTCTCCAGCTACAACTTTGCATCCATTGTTAAGCATCCAGGTTATAGCATCAGGAATCTCAAACTCACCTCTTGCTGAAGGTTTTGTGTTATTAATTGCCTGGAAAACTTTCTTGTTGAAAAGATAAATTCCTGTGACTGCCATGTCTGACTTTGGTTCTTTTGGCTTTTCTTCAACTGCCTTTATAGAGCCGTCTGGATTAAAAACAGCAACACCAAATGCTCTTGGGTTTTCAACTTTTGTAAGTGTGAGCAGGGCATCTGGCTTTTCCCTGTTAAACCTGTCAACAAACTCATTAACTCCTGCCTGTATGAAATTATCTCCAAGATAGACAAGGAAAGAATCATTGCCGACAAATTTCTCGCAAAGCTTTACTGCTCCACCTATGCCGTTAAGTGTTGGCTGGAATATGTATGTGATGTTTGCGCCTAAATGCTCAACGCCAATTTTTTCCATCATTATTTCTTTTTGGCTCGATACAACCAAGCCTATTTCTTTAATTCCTGCTTTAACCAAGTCTTCAATAATGTAAGAAATCATGTATTTGTTTGCAACTGGAAGCAAAGGTTTTGGCCTTGAAAGTGAGAGTGGCCTCAGTCTTGTGCCTAATCCTGCTGCAAGTATCAGTCCTTTCAATCTATCACCATTATTTGTTATGGGGATAGGTTATTTAAAGGTTTTTGTCAGAATCCAAATACACTGAGTTTCCCTTCGGGAACTTGAAGCTCAGGTCAAGCTTTTTCTTTAGCTCCTCAGGGTCAAGCGCAAAGTTTGGACTGATTTCTATGTTGCCCTGCACATTTCCTGTCTCATCTTTAGGTATGTTAATTAAAGCATATTCAAGCCATCTTGCATACATCAAGTTCTGCATCTGTATTGCAGACTCAGGGGAATCTGCCCCGTCCTTGTTCTTGACAGGCGCAAACTCGTCATGCCTTACAACTTCCATTGTTACTGACGATTTTGTATATTGTAAAGCATCAAACACGAAAGTCTCAAACTTTATGCCAGTTGTTTCGCCATCTATTGTGGGGATTTTCTTGATGGCTTTATGATATGGCAGCTTGAAACCTTTTTTGTTTAGGCTTTCTACAAACTTCCTGTTAAGCACGTGGATGGCGATGTTTCCTGCATTGAACAGCAAGTCTCCTGAGTTTAATTTTGCAGTTTTTTCTTTATCTGAAAGCTCGCTGTATTCAATCACCCCAAGCTTTTTGTTTATGTAGCCGACAACCCCGACTTTTTCATCAGGATTTGTTTTCTTGACTATTTTACTTGACATCTGCGCTTTTGCCAGAACATGATAACCAATGAAAACAGGGTCAGCCATTCTCACAAGCGGATTGTCAACCTGGAAATAGAATATTTCTTCAACCCCCCTCTGCTTCATGTCTTTTAATGCACCTGAGTCGTGAAGTGCTAAAAGTGAGCCTCCATGCCCGTTTGGGTTTTTGAAAACCCTATTTTTTGTTTCCAGGATAAGCTTTCCGTTTTCATCAATTGCAGGAATCTCTTTTTGCTTGAAGAACATTATGTTTTTTGGATTGATTTTGAAATGGCTGTTCTTTTTGAAGAATTCTTTAGTTTCCTCGTCATTTGCAATGCTCGTCATTATGTACCAAGGAATTGTTGTATTGTACTTTTTTTGTATTGCAATAATTTTCTCAGCAAAAATCTGGAACAGAGTTTTCTTTTTTACAGGCGAGATTTTGAAGCAGCCTTTTGGGCCGTTAAATCCAAGCCTAGTGCCCTGCCCTCCTGCAACAAGGAAGACTGCAACCATTCCTTCGCTTAAGTATTTTCTTCCAATCTTCAGAGCCTTGATTCTTTTTTGAGTTTGCTCTTTTGTTTTGGGTATTGGTGTTATTTTGGCAGGCTCAAGCTTTTTGCTTGTTTCTTTTTTCTTGCTTAGAAGATTGAAATTATACTTTAGCTCTTCAAAATTTATGTCAGAAATGGAATCGATGAGTTCTTTTTTCTCTTTTTTTGATAGTTTTTCCCAGAACTTGAAAACATGCTCCTGCTTTGCAAGATAGACTTTCTCTATTATTGACATGTATTCTGCGTCAGCTTTAATCATAATTCCACCTCAAACTCCAGAACCTCTTTTGACTTTGAGTTTTGCTGTTGAATATTTAAATTTTGTTAAGAATGCGCAAGATTTATAAGATAAATTGGAGTTATGAATCGTATGGCATTTTGGGCAGGAGTTTTGGGAGTGCTTTTGTGGTTTTCAGGACTTTTTGTTACATGGCTTTCTATATTTATTGCCCCTTTGAAGAATCTGGACATGCTTTGGATTATTGTGCCTATCTGGCTTAGCTGGTTCTTTGCTGAATTCTTCCAGGAAAAGAAAGGAACGTCTCTTGGGAATGCAATTTCCAACGGTGGAATTATGATTTGGGTCGGCATTGACTGGACAAGATATCTTGTCAGGCTTTTGTCTGACGGGACAATGAAGTTCAGCTGGCTGGCTTCAGCCAAGTTCTTTTTTGCTCTTGCAGTCACAATAATAGGGCTTTTGATAGTTATCCAGGGCATAAAGCAGAAGTCGTTTATCCATTTTGCAGGCAGGATTAGGGTTGTCACTTACATTCTTCTGATGTTCAGCCCCATTGTTTATGGTGTGCTGCCTTTGAGCTGGAAAGTGATTCTTGCAATGGTTGTGTTTTTCCCTGCTTTCTATTACATGATAGAGCTTGTTGACTATTACACGCCGACTCCAAAAGCGTATGAAGAAAAAAGCCAATAGCTGTTATCACTTGATTGATACTTAAAAAGGAATATAAATTCAAGGCAGTTCTTCTTAAAAATGGTAAGCAACAGCAGATTACCTCTTGCAGCAGGGGCAAACAAGGCAGGCGCAGATGATGCTACAAGGCAGATTTCTTTAGAAAGTGCTGAAGAAAAAGCAAAACCAGCTTCAGATAGAACACAGTTAAGATATTTTGCAGCACCAATACCAAGCGGTCAGGAAATTGAAGTAGCAGGCTATGATGTTAAGGTTTCAATTCCAGAAGGATGCCACGGTTATTCGATTAAATCTAAAGAAGTCAAGGTTGAAAATGGAATAATCCGCCTTGAAGAGAGGGGAGTTCTTTCGAATGTTTATATCGGCAAAGAGTACAACAAGTCCGCGCTTGAAGAAGAAGGCGAGAAGCTTAAGGCGAGGCTTGCGAAAATCGAAAAGCTGATGAAGTCAATGGGCGAGAAAAACCTTGAACGAATTGTTGAAGCTGGCGGGAAAATATATGGTCTTTTGCCGGCTGACAAGGTTTATACTCCTGAAGAATACAAGGCTTAATTCTTAAGAAATAATAAAATACGCCGCGACTCTTCCGTTTAGGCTAAATAAACCAACTTAATAAATTTTGTGATTTTCCGTCGAAAAAGCTTCGGAAACAAGAAAACTACCCCTATATGTAAACTCCCTATTCGTGCCTATTGGGCACTTTAATTTGTTGAGTTTAGTTTTAATCGTTAACTCATTTTTTTCCTTCTACAAATTCTACTGCTGCTTTGAATATCAGGTACGTTGGTTCGTACAGTCCGTCTGGTGTGTCTCTGCATTCTTTGTATCGTATTTTTTTTGTTTGCAGTAGCGCTTTGTCATCTCTTTGGCTGTTTTTCAGCAGTCTTTCAAAGTGCGGGAATAGCACTAAATTATTATTCCATCCGAATCCGGCTATATCTGATATTGATCCGTTTGGGTTGTATCTGTCTCCTCTTGATGATTGCCAGTACTTGCACATGTGTCCTTTTATGTAACGTAGAGCTACCAGGTTCATGTCTTCTGCTTTTTGTAGTTCTTCTTGTGGCACTATTATTCTCCCTTCTCCATGGCTTATTGGCGCGAATATTGGTGCAGCATATTCTTTTAGGTATTTCAGCCATATGCTGTTGCTTTTTTGGTTTACTTCCATATCCCAGCTTCCAGTTTCGTGTTTTCCTGAATCGTTTTTTACTGTTCCTGCCCTTATTGGGAAAAGGTCTAATTTTGCCAGCATCTGCAGTGAGTTGCATACTGCATATATTGGGAAGTTCCAGTCGTTTAGTTTTTCTTCTAGCTTGTCCCTTAGTCCTGAATCATATATCCTGTTTCTTGTGCTTTGCCCTGCTCCTAATTGGTCTCCCATCATGAATCCGCCAGGAAGCCCCATTAATTGGTACATATCTATCAGTGCTGGTTCTGCGATGAGGTCGTTTATGTGCCTGTAGCCTACTTCTGCTCCCGCGTTCTTGAATGCCTGCCCTAATTCTGCGTGGGAGTTTATTCCTATTCCCGTTGGGATTATTACTTTGGGTTTCATTTTAAGCCGCCCTCCTGTGATATATCCTTAGTATATCATCTACACTCTTTTTTATCATAACTTTATCTGAATCTTTTATCATTAAATCTTTTCCTTTTACTTCCCCTATCTGATAATTTTTTCCTAAGAATATTTGTTCGGCTCTTTCTTTATCTTCGGGCTTTACAGTTATTAAGAATCTTCCTTCTGTCTCTGCAAATAAGATCTGAGTTATATTTAGATCTCTTCTGTACAGACAGCTTATATCAGCTTCTATACCCAACTCTCCGGCACTTGCTGTTTCTTTCAGCGCTGTTGCTATTCCTCCAGCTTCAACGTATTTTGCTGACTGCAGTATCCCTGCTTTTTGGGCATCATTCATTCTTTGGAATGTGTCATAAACATCAGCAATATCCTCATCACTAACGTTTCCTGCCCTGTAATCAATTCCTTCTTTTTCAGAATACATGTTTGCGTACTCACTTCCCCCTAAATCTGCTTTTGTTTCTGCCCCCACAAGAAACACAAGATCCCCTTCTTGTTTTGCGTCTATTGTTACTATTTTGCGTGCATCATCAATTTTTGCGAATGTTATCATTTGTATTTCCGGGAATACTCCTCTTTTTACTTTGCTTCCATCTTCGGCATAGACTGTTGCCTGGTTGTACATAGAGTCTTTTCCTGAGATTACGGGTATCTTGCATCCTGTTGTTACTTGAGACATTCCTTTGTTTGCTTCTATTAGCATCTGTTGGTATTCTCCCTCATCAGAGCTCTGCCATAATGCCTGGTCTGTCGCAACCATGTAATCCAGTCTTCCTCCCATAGCTATGTTATTGCCTATGGCTCTTAAGAAAGCGTTCTTTCCATGTCTCTCTGCATCTATCTGTGTTTGCCTTTCAGCATGACCATATGCTTGTATTAATCCCTCGCTTGATTCTAAATCTACCAGCGTACATGCTGTTTTTGTTGAAACCCTTCCCTTTCCCTGTATGCAGTGCTGCACTTGATGCCCTTTAACTGTAGAATCCATTCTGTCGCAGAATGGTGCAACTGAACCAAGATTAGGCCTTTCAAGCATCCTGTCAAACTCTTGCTGTAAGAATATTTCAAGATTATCTCCTGCGCCATGTATCCTGTTATCTATTGTGTCATAGAACTCTTTGTCTTTTGTTGCTTTTTCTTTTTCATCAAGCCTGTATTCTTTTGGGTTTAGCGCTCTTCTTGGCATCCCGTTGTGTATGAAGTCCATGTCCATGTCTACTACCTTGTCTCCTTTGCAGCGCACTATTGCTCTTCCGCTGCTGTTGAATGTTCCTATTGCTGAGTATTCTGTTTCGTGTTTTTTGAGTATTTCCTCAAACTCTGCTGCTCTTGATTGGTCTACTGCCACCGCCATTCTCTCCTGGCTTTCGTTAAGCAACAATTCTGTTGCTGTCATTCCTTCATACTTGATTAATAATTTATCAAGATCAATATCAATTCCTCCTGTTGCTTCTGCCATCTCCATTACTGCGCAGCATGTTCCCCCTGCCCCCAGGTCTGTTATGAACTTGATTATTCCTGCATTTCGTGCTTCCAGCAGTGCTTCGAGCAGTTTTCTTTGTGTGTACGCGTCTCCTATCTGTACTGCTGTTGCCGGTGAGTTAGCACTTAATTCTTCTGATGAGAATGTTGCTCCGTGTATCCCATCTTTTCCTGTTCTTCCCCCGCAGATGTATACCAAGTCTCCTGTATCTATGTGTTTTTCGTATGATGGTTTTCCGTTTATTGTGTGAGGCAGTCTTCCCCAGCTCCCTACCCCCACTATTGGTTTTCCGTTATAGCCATCACTGTAGGATACGTCCCCTATGTTGACTGCTATTCCCATCTGGTTTCCGCCTTCTTCTACTCCGCTCCAAACTCCTGTCATTATCTGTTTCGGGTTTAGCAGCAGGTCTTCCAGTGTTCTTTTTTCTGTCTTGAAGTATCTTCTTTTGTCATCCTGGTGTCCGAATCTGTAGAATTGGAAATTTCCTATTACTTCAGCTCCAAGCCCTGTTCCTGCAGGATCTCGGTTCACTCCCACTATTCCTGTTATTGCTCCACCATACGGGTCTAGTGCAGATGGGCTGTTGTGTGTTTCATTCTTTACTCCCACCAGCCATTTTTCATTGAAGACAAAAACTCCTGAGTTGTCTTTAAATATTGATTTTCCTAAGTGTGGTTTTTCTTTCAGCACTTCCAGTGTTGGTTTTCTTACGTGCTCTGCGAATATTCCTTTCTCGTTCTCTGGAATTGACGCATTATACAAAGAATGCCTGCAGTGTTCGCTCCACATCTGCGCAATCAGTTCAAGCTCTGTGTCTGTTATCACTCCTGTTTTTCTTCCAGCTTGTGCGTTTAGTTCGCTTTTTGCGTACGCTACAATTGAATTAATGTAGTCCAGGCCATAATTCTTGTTGACTAATGATAATGTTCCTCCTCGTAGGTCATCTATCTCTTTTTCCGTCATTCCTTCTTTGACTAGTTTTTGGTTTAGTGTTCCTTTCTGGCTGGTTTTTATCAACTCTGCTTCAGCCATACTTCCCAGGTCTACTAAGAAATAGTTGTCTCTGTTTCCCAGATTGACTGGGTGTATTTTGTTTTCGAATCCGCCTTTTTGTTCAAATTCTTGTCTTGTGAGGATTTTGATGTCGTGTATTTTTGGGTTTGATGTAACTCGTTCAAGCATGTCTTTTAGTTCCGGGTTGAATTCTCCTTTGATGTAATGGATTTTTGATGTATACACTTCCCCTTGTATCTTTTTTGCTTTCATGTCTGCTTTCAGCACTCTTGCTGCGTTGTCTGTGACTCCTGGCTTGCAGTCCACTCTTATTGCAAAGTCCCAGTCTTGCGCACCTTGTAATGGCTGGTTTACTCTCGCATGTGCTGTTATGCGGTGGTGCACCAGCTCAGACATCATTGCCAGCTGCTGTTCTTGTATTTCCCCCGCCAGGGTGTATAGTGATGTTGAGAATGCTTTTGCCTGTTTGATTCCTATCTCTCTTAGCGCTTCCTCTAACGCTGATACTATATTTGTTCCTTCGATTGGTTTATCTATAACCTCTACTGTGTTAATCTTCATTTTCAATCACCCTTATAATATACCTTTTCTCCGTTGAAGGCAGTAAGTTCAACACCCGTTCTGTCTGTTCTCTCGAGTTGTCCAACTACTTTTGCTTCAAGCCCTTTATTTTTGATAATTTCAATCGCGTTATCAGAATCTTTTGTTGTTATGAATCCGTCATTTCCCATCGGCCATTTTCCGTATGCTGTCTGTGCTGATGTGAAGTTTGCTCCTGCTAGTGCGAGTTCTCTATAGTCTGGTGGGAATATGTTGTTTATTTCAACAAATAGTCCGTGCTTCGCTATTGGTCTTGCCAGTTTTCCGTTGTATGCTCCTCCACTCATATGATATACACTTGTTGCCGCTTGTTCATCTATTAGTTTTTTGAAGATTGGGTAGAGTACCGTTGATGGTTCTGCTAAGTATTCCAGGAATAGTTTTCCTTCTCTTGTTTCTTGGTAGTCATCTCCTAATAGTTTTATTGCTATCTTTCTTTTGTCGGTTATTCCATTTGATCTTGGGTTTGGATTTCCTCTTATTGCTATTAAGAATTCTCCTTCGCTTGGTTTCAACGGATTTTTTAGTCTTTCTTCATCTATCAGGCTTACCGATGATCCACTGATGTTGTATGATGGCGAATTATCTGAGTATCCTCTTATTCTGTCTCCCACTATTTCTCTTTGGAGTATGTACATTATTCCTGTTTTTTCTCCTAACCATCTTGCTTGTTTTTGTAGTGTTTCAAATGGTATTCTTCCTTTTGTTTCCACTACATCTGACGCTACCATTGCTGTTGCTCCTATCTTTATTGTATCATCTAGTTTCATCGCTAGAGAATCCCCTAGTCCTAGATGCCATCTTTTTGCTCTTTCATAGAATTCTGTTTTTGTTCCTATTCCATCTGAGTTTATGTATATTGCTTTTCCCTGTGGATCAAATGCCGCATAGTTGATGCCTGATGATGTGATTATGGTTGGTAGTGTTTTGAGTTTGGATATTAATTCTCTTTTGGCCGTGCTTATCATTGTTCCCATTATGTTTGCTGTGCAGTTTACTCTGTTTCCTAAGATTGCCAGCTCTCCATTTAAGATTGGCAGTTTGTACTGGTTTGCTCTTTCTACTAGCGTTTTTCCTATCAGTTCTATGTCTTCTTTTTTTCCTTCGCTTGCATCTATCACGTTTGCGAATCCTATTGGTTCAAGGCCTTGTTTTTTGGATGCGTTTACTAGCCTTTCTACCATTGATGCAGTATAGGATGCTAAATCTTTTTCTTTTGGATTTCCTCCGATTGAGTGGACGAATACTACATGCTCTTGCGGAATCCTTAATACTGCTATTCCGTTCATTCCTTCTTGGATTATGTCTACGAGTTCAGAATTTTTTAGTGTTGTAGTGCAGGTTTTCGCAAGCAGTTTTGATCCTTCATCCCCTTGTGCAATCACTGATTGGATATAATCATCTTTTTCCATTCTTTCACCGTTTTATTGTTTGGCTTCTTTGGACCCACTAGTATATCTTCTAGAACCCCTTTTTTTAATAAAGAAAGTCTGTCTTTTTAAAAATGTTTCTAAACAGCCCGCCCTTTCAGGCAAGTTGCAGTACTTGCTGACAGAAAAATAAAACCGCCACGACCCAGATTTGAACTGGGATACCCTTGCGGGAAATAGCTTGCTTGTTTGCTCAACTCAAGGCTATCGCGGTACCGGGTTGCGCCATCGTGGCATAGCTATCCAGATTTTCGATTTGTTTTATAAATGTTTTTGTTAGAATTACTGAATTGTCATTCCGCCGTCAACTACAAGAACCTGCCCTGTGACAAAGCTTGACTTTTCTGAAGCAAGATAAACAACTGCGTTTGCTATGTCTTCAGGCAAACCCATTCTTTTCATAGGTGTTGCTGCCACCGTCTGCTGAACAACTTGCGGGTTTGAAACAGACGCAACCCCTGGAGTGTCAATTGCTCATGGTGCAACTGCATTGACTCTTATTTTTGGTGCAAGCTCAAGAGCCAATGCCCGGGTAAATCCATTGATTCCGCCTTTTGATGCGCAGTAAGGAACAAGCATCGGATACCCGATGATTGATGCAATGGAAGAGATATTGACTATCCTGCCCCCTTTGTTCATGTGCCTTGCAGCGGCCTGAGAGCAAAGATAGACACTCTTCAAATTCACGCTCAATACCTTATCCCAATCTCTTTCTTCTATGTCCATGAAAGGCTTGAAGGGAAAAATCCCCGCATTATTAACGAGAACATCAACTCTGCCGAATTTCTGCATTGCTGCGTTAATCATTGCATCAACTTCTGTCTTGTTTGAAACATCGCATTTCACTCCGATTGCATCGACTCCAAAATGTTTAATCTCGTCTGCAACTTTCCAGCACTCATCTAAATTCAAATCAGAAACAACTACATTGTACCCTTCTTTTGCAAGCGCAACGGCAATTCCTTTCCCAATGCCTTGTTTTGCGCCTGTTACAATTGCAGTTTCGCCTTTCATTCAATCATCCTCTCTTTTGTAAAATTTAATTGCGTTATTGTATTTAAAGTTATGCAAATACTGTTGCTTCAGAGACAGCATAAATTTATAAGACGGATTTAATTTTATTTGATTATGGAAGGCAGACGATTTGGGCTTGGAGTATTTGTGTGCATTTTCAATAGCAAGTTCTCTAAAACTCTTCTTCTTAAAAGAAACGAGGAAAAAAGAAAAAAGTTCAATTCTGACTGGGGCAACATAGGGGGAAGAATTGAGTTTGGGGAGAAAAGCATACAAGCATGCATCCGCGAAGCAAAAGAAGAAATAGGGATAACTCTTGATATTGAAAAATTAAAACTTATAGAGATTAAAGAGATACCTGAGTATTTTCATGGCGTTCATGCGGTCCAGTTCATCTATGCAACAACAATGGATGAAAAAGAGAAAATAACAATTAACAACGAGTCAGATTCTTACAAATGGTTTGATTTGGACAAACTTCCGGACAGGACAATAGATTCTAAAGATGAGCTGCTGAAAATGGCTTCTCTTGCAAAAGCCGCATTCAGAAAAACTCGTTAAGAATACTGATTATATCATTTGTCCTTAGCTCAGAAAAATCTTTTCCAGTCATTATTATCTTTGCGCTGACAGAATCCCACAGTAAAAATCCATTAAGTTTTTTCTCTTCGCCTGTGCATATGATTATTTGAGGCGGGACAAACGTTGATGAATAAAGGTTGTCCTTGATTGTGCTTTTTGATATTTTTTCAAGGTTAAGCTTTCCTGCAGAAGCCTGCCTGCATATTAGCTTGCATGCATCAACAAGTTCCATCTGCCCGTCATAGTTGATTGTAAAATTAAGGAAATATTTGTCGTAGTCTTTTGTTTCATCAATAACCTTTCTTACTTCATCAATTGCTTCAGAAGAAAGTTCGTACCATTTGCCGATTATTGAAACTTTTATCTTTTCTTTGTTCAGAAAATCTTTTTTCAGGTAGAACTTGAAAAACTCTGCAACCTTGTCGTCAGGCATGACTGGCAGGCTTATTGTTATAATTCTAATGTCCAGTTTTGGCTGCAAATCCGCGATTGCCCTAATTTTCTGGAAAATAACGTCATGCTCTTTAGTTGAGTTTGCAAGAACTCCAAGATGAATTAGCGCCCCCATTCCTTGGCTTAGGGAAGGGTTGTATAAATATTTAACCCCAAATTCTCTCGTGAAAGCCGTCTTTTGTGATAGAATTTGAATACTGCCTTATAAGGTTCCAGTCTGCCTCGACCTGGGACTTGTAAACATCAAGAACCTTCTGCTTTTCATCAAAATTAATCCTGACAAGTTTTGGAACCAGGTGTATGCTCTTTGCAAAATCTGTGACAAAATGATATTTTGCAGCATAATACATCTCTTCATAAAAATAATATTTCTTGATTTTGTTTTCCTTTATCAGCTGATGCGCAGCCTCTCTTACTAGCAGATGGTCAACATGGTGCCCGATGCCCAGAGGAAAATAGCATTCGTTTCCTTTTGCCCTTTTTGCAATCTCGCCTTTAATCCTGCCAAGCATGTCCTTATCCAAATCCCAGTTTATTTTTGTTGGATACGGTGCTTCTTTATAGCCTCTCAAAAAAGAGTCAGTGAAATTAAGGAATTCAACTTCAGCATTGCAAAGTTTTGCAGCTTTGCTGTCCTCGTTTGCACGTACAGAAGTCACATAGTATGCGTCAAGCAGCCCCTTGTTCGTGTAGTTGCTTACTGTGAAGAAATCAACTATCTTGACTTTCTCGCCTTCTTTAGCCCAGTTCAGCATTGCACCACCTAGCGAAAGAAACGCATCGTCAGGGTGGGGCGAAAAAATTAGTTTCATCTTACAACAAACTGGCTTAGCAGAAACACTATATACAATACAAGCAGAACCAAGCCATGCTTCCATGTTATTTTCTTTCCTCTTATGAAAAGAACTGCAAGCAAAACGCCGAACAGCAAAATCGAGCCAGTCACAAGGAACCTGAATTTGTCAAATACAACAGGCTCAATCATTACACCAATTCCTGTAACTAAAGTCAGGTTTGCCATTACTGAGCCAAACACATCGCCGAATGCAATGCCCTGATGGTGAGAAAGTATTGATTTCAGATTAACTGTGAGTTCAGGAAGTGTTGTTCCCATTGCGACAAAAACTAAGCCCATAAGGAAGACTGGAACATTCAACGCATGTGCAAGTGAGATTGACGAGAGAACAAACCATCTTGTTGCAAGCAGAAGTGCTGCAAGTGTGCCTCCAAACACAAGCCCGTCCATCCATATGTTTCTCAATTCAACATTTTTCTTCATGTGTCCGAACTTTCCTTCTCTTCTAACAAGAAGAACCATGTATACTGCGAATGAAATTAACAAAATCAAGCCGTCGATTCTTGACAAAACCCCGTCCAGCCCAAGAATCAAAGGAATAAGCACAAGCACAAAAAGAGGAATTAGTGCTTTAGTGACTGTTTTTTCCTTGATATAAATAACTCCCCCGAAAATCGCAGTCAAGCCAAACACAACAGTCAGATCGATTATACTCCCGCCAATAACATCTCCAAGAAACAAACCGCCTTCTTTTGCAATTGATGCAAATATTGCTGTTGAAAGCTCAGGAAAGCTTGTGGCGATTGATACAACAAAAAAACCTATGAAATATTCAGACATTCCGGTCTTACGGGCATAGCTTGAGATCGCAGTTATTGCATAGCCTGCAGACTTCATTATTATGAATATACTAAGAACTCCCACTAGCAAAGGTATCCACAAATTCATTTCTATTCCTCTTTGGTTTTATAATCCATAAGAATCTTTATAAACTTTTTCGTTTTTTTATTCAGCATGGTGGCAGATGTATTGATTTTGGTCATAGGAATTTCTGCATTATTGATTGGAGTTTATACTGACATCAAAACAAGGGAGATTCCTGACTGGCTTACATATTCATTGATTGCAGCAGGAATTGGCATAAGGCTTGTGCATTCAGTTGTGTTTAATGACTGGATGTATTCTCTTTACGGCTTGATTGGCTTGCTTGTATTTGTGGCTCTTGCTTTCCTTTTGTATTATACTGGGCAGTGGGGCGGGGGAGACTCGAAGCTTTTGATGGGCATAGGAGTTTTGTTTGCAACACATCCGAATGTGCTTTTGAATTGGTTTAATCCAATACTGAACTGGCCTTTCCTTGCAATATTCTTGTTTAATCTCCTTTTTGTCGGAGCATTATATGCCATACTGTCAACCATAGTTATGGTTGTGCTTAACTGGAATGGTTTTAAGAAAACTTATTTTGAGATTTTTAATGGATTTACAAAAACAAGGATAGTTGCAAATTTGTCTGCCTTGGGTTTAGTTATTTCAACACTTCTGTTCCCTGAAACTGCAATAAAAATATTATTGGCAGTACTTGCGCTATTTATTTTGACAATGGCTCATTTCATAATTTTTGTAAAGGCTGCTGAGAAAGCGTGCATGTTCAGGTTCATGAAAGTTTCTGCTTTAACTGAGGGAGAATGGATTGCAAAAGATGTTCTTGTGAAAGGCAAAAGGATTTGCGGGCCAAAGGATTTGGGCATATCCAAGAAACAGATTGCTGCGCTTAATAGATTAAATATTGATAAAGTGCTTGTGAAAATCGGCATACCGTTTTTGCCTTCGTTTTTTGCAGCAATGATTATTAGTTTAGTTTGGGGAAATGTTGTTTTCTATTTGTTATAGAATTATTCTAGTGTGACTCCGCTCCAAAGAGTGAAGTCCTGCGAGATTCCTTTTGCGTATTCTCCAACAATATATCCTGGAGGTCTCTGCTGCCCAAGATAGCTGCCTTCAACTTCTGTCCAGCTAACCTGCCTGCCGCCAGCCATTGCGCTGTAGATTCCTTTTCCAGTAGCAGCCCATGCCTGCGTTAGCTGTCTTTCAGGGCCTTCGCCGTGCCCTTCTGAGCTCATGTATGGAAAGTGCCCTGTGAGCTTTCCCTTTGCTCTCAGTTTTTCAATAGCTTCCTGGACAGGATATCTTCCCTGCCCGATTGGAAGGTGCGAGTGTCCCCTGCCCATGCCGTCAACAACGTGAACATTTCCTATAATCCCTTTTTCAGAGAGCTTGTCAACCTGCTCCATGTACCATTTGTCAAACCTTTCCTGCCTTTGATCTTCTGTCTCTCCTTGCTTTTTCATGAAATGCCTTTCCCACATTCCAAGATGCTGTGTGTCAAGTGTTGCCTTGATGTGCTCTTCTGCAAGCTCTTTAGCTTTTTCTACAGAAACCCCTTTTTTATAGAAAGGATTTTCAAGCATAACTGGGACTTTTTCCCCATTCTTAAGCTCCATTCTTCCGCCAGGGTCTTCAATAATTGGTTTTGTCAGCCTTTCAACCATCTGCTTTCTTGCCCTAGTAACCATCTCAATCATTTCATCAGGATGCGAGCCATATTCGTAAGGAGAAATGTTTTCTGGAGTTAATGTTAATGGATTCTCAAGCTTTTTTTCTTTTGTTGTTTCAAATGCCATGACTCCTGCCTGGGCAAGTGTGTCTGCAGTCCTTTGGAGTGCAACTTCCTTGACTGGCAGAATCTGCTTTAACTGCATCTTAATTTGCTCAAGCTCTCTTGCGCCATGCTCCATTCCAAGCCTGAAGCTGTCCACCATATGCTGGTTCATTTTGACATCATCATCATTACCGCGTGACTTTGCATGTTCAAGCTGCTGTTTGTACATGAGATAGTGGCTCTTGTTATATTCATAGTGCGTCATTGCATCTTCAACTTTAGTGTTTTGAGCGTCAAAAAAGAATCCCAGTGCTGCAAGCTCCCTTTCATCAAGGCTTTTAAGCTGATCTTTTGTCATGTTAACTGTTTCTGAAGGCTTGATGCCGTGCATTTTCATAAATTCATCTTTTCCAAATTGCTTAATTTCATTTACAAAATCAGTCGGCCTTTTTGCTTCAAAATCGTCAGAGCTGGGAGATTCTTTTCCTTCTTCAAGATATGCAGGCTTGCCATCTTTTTTTTTCAAAATCCTGACTTCAGCATCCATTGACAACTCCATCACCTGGCCTGTCTCTTTATTTGCAAGATAGATTGTTGCTTCCCTTTCTTCCCCAGGGTATGCTTCAAATCCGGCGTATTTGCCTGCAAGAGGCCGTGGGAATTCTCCTGTGTGCACAACAACAGAGCCTCCGTGTGTGACATCTCCTGCAAAATCAATTTCTTTTGCAATCTCAGTTACAATTTCGTCCCTTGTCCTTTCATCAAAGCCCTGTTTTCCAAGACCTGATAGATTTGGAACGTGGCTCATGTGGACTGAATGTATCCTGACATCATTATAATCTGCAATATCTTTTATGTCCTGTCTTGCTTCCTCGCCGTATGATTCTGCCCCCAGTCCTTTAGAAAAATCCTCTGCATTAAGCTGAAGCTCAACAGCTCCAGCACCCATCTTTATTTTTGCAGCCAAGCTTTGCGGGAATCTTCCTTCAACACCTTCAAACAAGGTTACACCTATTTCAGGTGCTTTCTGATATTCCCTGTCCATGGAAGAATAATAGTTGTCGCCAAGAACATTAGCCATTTTTATTTGTATTCCTCTTTTTTCTCCTCGTAAGTTTCCTTCCAAGGCTCTTCATCTTTCTTGAATTCAGGCTTGTGCTTTTCATAGCCTGGCTTCAAATCTTCATTATGAATGCCATTTGTTTTTGTTATATAAATGTTTTCCTCTTTGTTTTTCATATAATCAGGACTGGACTCAATTTCTTTCTTTTTTTCTTCAGGAATTTCTTCGCGCTTGACCTGCTCTTCAAGGCTCTGTTTCCTTTCTGCATCTTCCTGCTCTTTTTTCCTTTGCTCATCAACCATCATCTCAAAAAGGCTTTTTTCTTTTTTCTGCGTGATTTCATGCTCAAGCTCAGTCTCGCTCGCCATAATCCTCTGCTCAGCTTCTGCAAGAGCTTTTTCAAGCAGCTTAAGCTCATCTTCCTTTGCCTGTATCCTGAGCTTTGCTTCCTTTATGCTCCCAGTGATTGCCCTGACTTCGTTCTTCAAAATTTTTCTTCCTGCATTAGTTGTTGTCTTTGCAAATTCTTCTCTCTCGTCAACTGCCTTTTCAAGCTCTTTCATAACCTTGCCAAGATTGGACTTGTCAGTAAGAAACTTTTCCTTAAGCTCCTTGAGCTTTGCAATCTTTTCCTGAAGCGGAAGCTTCTCCAGCTCTTTTAAGTCCATAAAGAAAAATAAGAATCAGTAGTATTTAAATCTTTCGGTATGTTGTCACCAATCAGTGGTTAATTACTTCCTAGTGCTGCCCATCTTGTTGTTCGCATTCGAGAAGAATTTATCGACTGAGTACTGGTCTTCTGTAAAGTTGTCAGGGTCAGCCTTTTGGCTCGTTTGTGGCTTCTTCGCAGCTGCTGCGGATGAGTCTGAATTCTGCTGCGCCGGAGCAGATGCTGCAGCAACAACTCGTGTATTCTTGACTGCATTAACCTTTTCATCAAGCTCCTTGAAGTTTTTATTAACAACATCCCTGAACTGGTTGAAGAAATCGTTCAGCCTTTTAATCTTGTTTTCAAGCTCGGTTATTTTATCATTAGTAGTATTTTCCACTTTTACAACCTCCTTATTTTCTACTGTAGTGCTGCCATGAGGGGTTAGTTCAACAACCTCTTCCATTATTTCGTCATGACCAGAAATCTGTTTCATTGCATCATCCATGTTTGCAGCAAGCCTTTGCTCAACAAGCTTCTTGGCAAGCTGGTTCTGAGTCTGCATTTTTGATGGATCAAACGTCATTTACATCACCTGTTTTGTTTATACCCCTGAGAATTGCATTATCATTTATATGTTTTGTTATTGAAAAGTACTCTAAAATACTTTTCAATCCCAAAACCCCGGGTTTTGGTTATTGTGAAATAGGATTTGCTATTATAAAAGGGCGACGAGCGGGAATCGAACCCGCGTCACAGGATTTCCGCACGAGACCACGGGAACCCGCGAACTCTGATGCCACAGTCCCGTATTCTACCATTGAACTACCGTCGCCATAGGATTGCTGAAATTTAGTTTGTTTATAAACGTTTTCTTGCAATTGTTGTCTTTTAAACAATAACCTATATAAATAAATACTGAACTCTTTGGCGTATGGCTGAAAAAGAGAAACTCCCTGAAGCGTTGCCTGCCAAAAAAGAAGATTTCTCCAAATGGTACACTAGTATTTTAGAGGCAGCAGGCTTGCTTGACAAAAGGTACAATGTCAAGGGCTGTTTTGTCTGGCTCAATTACGGCTATGAAACAATGCTTAACATAAAAGCTGTGTGGGACAAAGAGTTCAAGACAAACGGCTACAAGGAAATGTATTTCCCTCTTCTTGTCCCAAAAGAGTATGCTGAGATTAATGATAAATGGTGGAACGGATTTAAGTCACAGGCATTCTGGGTAAAAGGCTTGGATGAGCCAGAACCAATGTATATTTTGAGGCCGACTGGCGAGCCTGCAATGTATCCAATGTTCCACTTGTGGATCAGGAGCTATAATGATTTGCCTTTGAGGATTTACGAGACAGTTTCTTCTTTTAGATATGAGACCGGGCACACAAGGCCAATTATCAGGGACAGGGAGATTACAGTTTGGTATGAAATACACACCTGCCACACAACAAAAGAAGAGAGCGAGCAGGAAATTGTCAAGCACATGGAAATGGTTGACAAAATATGGGAGAAATGCGCAGTTGTTCCTCTGAAAGTTTACAAGCCGGAATGGGAATGTTTCCCTGGAGCAGTGGGCGCAGTTGAGTATTATAGTATTATGCCCAACGGAAAGGCAATGGAAAACGGCTCTTTCAATAATCTTGGGCAGGCATATGCAAAGAAGTTTGAGATCAAATTCAGAGATAAGGATGAGCGGGAAAAATATGCATGGATGACATGCACTGGAAATGGCGCGAGAGTTCTTGCAGCCTTGATTGGAGAGCATGGAGATGACAAAGGCTTAGTTATGCCTCCTGCAGTAGCTCCAGTACATGCAGTTATTGTTCCAATTTTTAATCAGGATACAAAAGATGAAGTAATGAAGCACAGCGAGAAGCTTTTTGCAAAATTAAAAGATGAGTTTAAAATGGAGATTGACAGAAGGGACATACGCCCTGGAGCAAAGTTCTATGACTGGGAGCTGAAAGGAGTTCCATTAAGGATAGAGATTGGGCCAAAAGATATTGCTGAAAAATCTGTTGTTGTTGCAAGAAGAGATAATGGCAAAAAAGAGAAAGTAAAGGAAGCTGACTTGGGCAAGCAGATGAAGAAACTGCTTGACGAAATCCAGGCAGAAATGTATGCTCGGGCTAAAAAGAATTTTGCAGCAAGAATAGTTGAAGCACATTCAAAAGAAGAGATAAAGAAAGCAATGAATGACAAGAAGGTTGCAAAAGTCTATTGGTGCAAAGAAGGGCAGTGCTGGGATGAAATCAAGGCAATTATGGAAGGCATTGAAATGTTTGGCACTGACTTGCATAAAGCAAAAGAGGGCAAGTGCGCGATATGCGGAAAGCCAGCTACGATTATTGGTTATGTTGCGAACACTTACTAGAATTTTAGCTTTTTTCTATAACTAATGACTCGATGTTTTCAGCATCATGAGGCTTTGTCAAAAGCTTTGCCCAGCTTGTGCTGTTGACTGGGCGGTAGGCTTCTCCAAGAGACCTTGTGCTGCCCTTGAATTTCTTGTCAGAATATCTGACAGACAAGCCGCCTTCCCTGTCCTTGTCGAGCTGATAATAGAAACTTTCAGGTATATGGACTACTGTTCCATTGTTTGTGAAGTGTTTAGTGTACACATTTGCCATTTCACAGCCAGTTTTTAATAATGAAAATATAAAGCTTTTGCTTCATCGTGTTACCACTTAACGGTGGTTAAAAATAGAAAGATTTATATATTAGTATCACTTTACTAGCTATAGAATTAAGGCAAAAGGGGTCCTGAGATGATTTCTACTTCCCTCCCCTGAAACGTTCAGGGCCTGCTGACCTTTTTCTAACAAACTTTAACTAATAAAACTCAGCAAGCTTACCCTCCCTTCAGACTCAATTGTTTCGATGCTCTTTGTACCCTCTTTCTGGCATCGCGCAGATCTGCTTTTGCTTTTCTTAAATCTTCTTCGGCAAAAATCTTTCTTTTGACAGATTCGTCTTCTAATTCTGTCAGTATGCTGTACAGTCCCTTGTCGGGCCTTAAATTATCAGGACACTCGTGTTTTGAACCGCTGTAGATATGCTCCCATTCTTTCGTACCTTTGCGCAGCACATACATCTGAACATGCCAGTCTGGCCTATTTGCCCAGGGGTCGCCTGCATTGTTGTCTGTGCATTCTGAAATTATTGCTTTCAAATTGCTGTGCTCTTCCACAAAATGAGCAGCATATTGATTGCCATTCACTGTAACTTTCTTTTCAAGTAGTTTATACGTTTTCATTTACCTTCACCTCTCGATTTAATTCAATAAAACTCAGCTAACTTCCTGCACAGCTCATAGTTCCGTTCTGAATCCATTTTGTTCCAGTTATGAAACTTTTTAGGAACCATTTTCAGGAACTGGCTCTTGTTTCTTCTCTGTTTTATGAACTGCGAGTCCAGATAGATTTTCCAGGCATTCTCATCAAGGGGCAGTTCTTTCAATATGTCATCCTGCTCTTGCTCTTTTTCAAGCTCTGAAACAACTTCAGGCAAAGGCTTTTTCACCTTATACACACTCTGTCCTGTTGATACAAAACATCCTCTCTGGCTCTCAATTGCTATACTATATAGGGGGAATCTGAACCTGAACCACCTGACAAGCAAATCCTCTATCTTGTGCTCTGGAGAGACTTTTGCATACAAAACTCCGTGTTTTGAAAGCTCAAATCTTGTGGACATCTTGGCTCTGCATAAACAATGGCTTACCTGCCTTTTCATGTTGTAGTATTTTCTTGCATCTGCTGTCGACAGGCTTTTCAGCTCTGCCTCGCTCTGCGTGTTAAGCTTTTCAATAAATTTTACGTCAAAATCCTTGTGCCGTTCTATCAATTTAACCACCTCTTTAACATTGCCTGGCTTTTGCCTTCTATCTCGATAAAAGGCTTTGCCCGCTTCAGGACAACTCCCATGTTGTGCAGCTGCCTGTAGTTTACTATCTTCAGCTTTCTGTTCTGCATCCCTCTGATTCTCTTGGCAGTCATCGGGCCTATGCCAGGAATTCTCATCAAATCTGTGTATGCTGCTGTGTTTATGTCAACTGGTTTCTCAAAAGTTGCCCTAGCCATCAGGACTTTGGGGTCTTCGTTCAGCGGAAGCATGCCGTCCTGCATTATGGCTTCAAAATCATTCAGTTTAATTTTGTAGTTTCTGAGCATAAAATCAAGATTGTACAGCCTGTGCTCTCTCAGCAGAGGTTGTCTTTGCCTTGCCTCAAAAGCAGTGCCTTCAATTGGAGTAAATGCTGAATAATATCCTCTCTTCAAATCCATGTTCTTGTACTCCCAATCCATCATTTTGAGAATCTCCAAGTCAGTTTCGTCAGAGCCTCCAACAACAAGCTGGGTTGTCTGTCCTGCAGCAACTTTTGATTTTTGCACAATGTGCTTAATCCAAGCCTGCCTTCTCAGAATATCTGTCTTGAAATCTTTTACAGAGCTTACTTCGGACATTCTTGACTTGTTTGGAACTTCAATGTTAATTGATAATCTGTCAGCAAAATCTGCAGCCTGCTTTATCAGCTCATAACTTGTGCCTGGCAGAATCTTGAAATGAATGTAGCCGTGAAACTTGTATTTTGTTCTAATTAAATTGACTGTCTCAAGCATCTTTTCAGTTGTGTAGTTAGGATCTTTTGCAATGCCTGACGAAAGGAACAAACCTTCGACATAGTTTCTCACATAAAGCGACATGAATGTTTTTGCCAGTTCGTCAGGTTCGAACATTGCCTTTCTTGTCGCACAGGGATTTGGGCAGTATTTGCAGTCAAACTTGCATTCGTTTGTCAGCAAAGTCTTGAATAACGAGACACATCTTCCATCCTGCGTGAATGTGTGACAGATTCCTCCAAGTGCAGCATTGCCTATCCTGTCGTTTGTTGTGACTTTTCTTTTTGACGCAGAACTTGCGCAGGAGTCATACTTTGCACTTTCGCCAAGGAGCTGTAGTTTTTCAAGCGTGTTCATACGTTTGAGATGATTTTTGCCTTTAAATAGGCTACAAGAGGATGTCCAGTGGCTAGTGGTTTAAACATTCTCTTACAAGAGTCTCCTCAACAGAAAATGCAATCTTTCCATTCTCTTCCTTCACAGTTCCTATTGATGTTGGAAGAACAAAGTATAACTTACCATCTTTAGATTTTTTATCTTTTTTCATGATTTCAATTAACTTATCAGTATTTCCTTCATATCTTACAGGAAGCCCTGCTTCTTTGATAAGTTTATTTTGCCTATCTAATGCGATTTTATCCAATAATCCCAATCTTGCAGAAATTCTTCCTTCATAAACCATTCCTAATCCAACACCCTCGCCATGGGGGATAGTATAACTGCCGGCAGTTTCAATAGCATGTCCTATTGTGTGGCCGTAGTTCAAAATCTTTCTCAATTCGCCTTCTTTCTCATCTTTTTCAACAATTTCTCCTTTAATTTCACATGCTCTCTTAACTACTCTCGTGAAGAATTCTGTATCTCTTGCAGAATGGTTTTCTTCCAAAAATCTAAACAGTTCAGCGTCTCTAATCACAGCATACTTTATAATTTCTGCAAGTCCATTCCTAACTTCTCGTTCAGGGAGAATTCTTAAAGTTCCAACGTCCGCGATTACAGCCTTTGGCTGATAGAAACTGCCAAACAGATTTTTTCCTTCTGGAATATCAACTGCTGTTTTTCCTCCTATGCTGCTATCGACTTGAGCCAAAAGAGTTGTAGGAGCTTGAATATAATTTATTCCTCTCATAAAAAATGAAGCAACATAACCCGCAAGATCTCCAACAACTCCTCCTCCAAGTGCTAAAACAACAGAATCCCTGTCAAATTCTCTTCTAGCTAATTCTCTGCCTATCTTTATTGCGGTTTCCGGAACTTTTGATTGTTCTCCTGCAGGAAAATCTAACAATTCTGCTTCCAACCCTTGTCCTATTAATGATTCATTCAAAACTTCACCATACAATTTTCTCACATTTGAATCAGTCACAATCGCATATCTAGTCCCGAATCTGGAAAAATCAGTTTTCAATAAATTTCCTGCATCAATTTCAATATCATAACTTCTATTTTCAAGATTTACTGTTACTTTTTGCATAAATGTAGCAGATGTCCACAGATATATGAAGTTTTCCACGATTTTACATCCATTTCCTTTTGTAACTACTTTTGAATACTAAAAATGGTAAAGCTTATAAGTTGGTTAAGCTCAAGCTGCATTTATGGGGGACAAAAGCCTTGAATCTATTGTTGGAAAGAGAATAAAGTGCCAGGTTATTGCAGAGGCATTTGCTGACACCTGCAAAAGGCTTGATGCAAAATATTCGCGGGTTTATCTTGATGATGTTTGTTATATTTTGGGAATTTCAAAAGCATCTGCACAAAAATATGCAGGCATCTTGGGTGTAGGCTTTGACAGCAAAATGGCAGACAGGAAGAAAGGGAAGATTGTCAACCACGATTTGAAAAGATTCAAGACATCAGTTTATGAGATTATGGCGAAAAAATATGCCCCGCAGCTCAAGAAGGCAATTAAGAAGGGTATAAGTTCAATGCAGGACCTTGAGCAAAAGCTTGGGCTTTCAGAATCAACTATTCTGGCAGTTGCAGAATATTCAAACATAAAGCTGCCGAAAGGCAAGAGGGGAAGAAAGCTAGGTGTTTTCAAGAGAAAGCCCGACGTAGATTGCATGATAAAACGTGGATTCTCACTTTCGCAGATGGCTGAAAAGCAGGGATGCACACCGCAAAACATCAACTACTACCTTGGCAAGTCCGGGCTGAGAGAGCAGTGGAAACAGTTAAGGCTGGAATTGAATCCCCACTTTGGTGCTAAAGCCAAAAGCAGGATTGCCAGCTTAATTTACGGCCAGATGTACAGCAAAGCAGTTAAGAATGAGGACAGGCCTTACCAAAGAGCACTTGAGTACAGGTTTGGCGGCCCAGGCAGACAAATCCCTTTGGAGAATCTTGTTAAGCTTTTCAAGGAATATTATTCTGCAATTGACGAGAACAAAAAAGTGACTTATATGGGCCTGGCAAGAGCAGCAGGCATGAGCTATTCAAATGTTACTACTGTTTTTGATGTCTTGGATTTAGGGCACAGGCAGCATCTGAAACAAACAAAATGCGATATGACAGGGGAACGAAAAAGGCAAATAAAAAAAGTTTTGCATGTGGACATATCTGGACCTGATGCTGCTGACCTGCTCGGCTTGCCTGAATATCTTGTTGCAGCATACTTGAGGCGCGCAGGAACCCCAAAAAAAGAAACCAAGCCGTTGAAACAGTTTTTCTTCTCTGTAGGGGAAACTGATGCATTGACAATGAGAAAAGCAAGAAGAATATATGAAGCCAAGGATGCGGGCTTTAATTTAGATGAGGTTTGCGAATACACCGGCTACAAGAAAGAAGTTGTTGATTATGCCCTGCAGAACAGGAACGAAATTCAGGAAAAAATTATTTCTTGCTGGGATTATCTAACTGGCGAGAAACATGACAAGCCTTATCTTTAGTTCTGGTTAAAATAAACTTGCTTTCAAATTCTGGCGCATATATAATTTTTTGAGAAAATTTTGCAATTATTTTTTGAAAATCCAGACAACGTTTATATAGATGGATGCTTTATATACTTTTTAAATGGCGGAAAAAATCAATTTTAATGTTTTTGTGGTGTTTTTCTTAGTCTAACCTACACTTTCCGCAGGAATTTTTTGATTTTTTATTGAATTTACTTTGGAACCGATGAATAACCCCAACTTGCTGGTCATGGGCGCCTCCGGAGGCGTTGCCAATGCCTTTTTGCAAAGATTTGTTTCCCACAGAAATCTTTTTGGAAGCCTGATTCTGCTTGACAAAAGAAAAAATTTTCTTGACAACAAGTACATTGACCACAAAAAACTGGAGTATGTTTTTGTTCACAAAAAAATAGTTCTTCCTGAAAGAGAAAGAGAATATTTGAATCTTTTAAAAAAATACAGGATAGATATTGTCCTTGACTTGACAGATATGGATTCAATCCCTGTGATAGAAGCAACAAACAAAGCAAAAATCCCTTACATAAACACTGCAATGAATGATGAAGAAAGAGAAGTATATGATGTTGTCTCTGAAGTTTTCTCGAAAAAATCACAACTGGACAATGCCCCGCACATATTATGCACAGGCATGAATCCGGGTGTTGTAAATCTCTGGGCCAGGCACGGCATAGAAAAATTCTCGATACCCAAAAAAATAATTCACTTTGAATATGACAGTTCAAGGGTTGCAGCAAAATGGGAGCCAATGGTTACTTGGTGCCTGAATGAGTTTTTGATGGAGACAGTCGTAGACCCTTCTGGAGTCATGCTGGGCAGGGACAGGCTGAAAACATTGCTGCCAAACGGACTTGAGAACAAGCATCCGCTCAGGCCAATCCTTTTCCCAATCATGAAGCTCGACAAGTATCCTTATGGATTTACTGTCCTGCATGAGGAAAACATAACAATCGCGAAAAGATATAATGTTCCGTCCAAGTTTGTTTATTCGGTAAATGTTAAAACAATGGAAAAGATTATGAATATATACAAGGAAAAGAAAAAAGTCACAGAAAAAGACCTTTCACACGGAGACAACTCTGAGAAAATACTTGCAGGCTCAGACAACATAGGTGTTGTGCTTGACTATAAAGATAAAAAAGTTTATTATTTCAACTCAATGCCGAACGAGTCAGTCATTGGCACAAATGCAACTTACTCGCAGGTAATTGTAGGAGTTTTTTCAGCTCTTTTCACCCTTATGTTTGAAAGATTAAAGCCAGGCTTGTATTTCCCAGAAGACTTATATCACACGCGCTTCAGGAATTATGTCTTTGACAATCTAAGGACGCAGGAATTTGTTTTCAGGAAGAAAAAAGGCAAGCTTGTTCTGAAGTCATACAATCCGCAGGTAAGGGCGAACATAACTGGCTCATTCAAGCGCGTATTTTTTTAAATTTTTCAAAAACTTTAAATATGATTTGGGCTTATTGATGTTAAAAAATCAAGAGGTGAATATATGAAAAAGTCAATTCTTGTAATATTGGCAGTATTGGTGCTGGCCATGGCTTGCGCCGCTTATGCAAACAGTGATAATTCAAGTGATGATAACGGCGCAGATGATTCTTCTGATGACCGCGTAGATGATTCAGCAGATGATTCAGCAGACGATTCAGAGAATCAAACAGTTGGGCCGATTAGCGAAAGAGTTAATAAAATAAAAGAGCTTAGAGACCAGATACAGGAAAAAAGAGATGAGCTTAAGCAGGAGCTTCAGCAGCTGCGTGAAGATAAAAGAGCAATGTGGAACAACACAAACAGAGTCAGGATAGCAGTCCATGCTTTGCTTGCGCTTGAGAACTTCACTGGAGGCATTGGAAAGAATGTTTCTGCAATTGCAAGAGAGTTCAACAACTCCATCAGGGCAAGGCTTCACTTTGAAGAGCAGATACAAAACAGAAGTGCTTTCAAGAGATGGCTCTGGGGCGGAGAAAGGAATGCAGCAAAAGAGCTTTTGAAACAAGTCAACAGGACAGACGAAATGATAAAGAAGCTTGAGATGGTAAGAGCAAAATGCGTAAACTGCTCACAGGAAGTTCTGGACTTGCTTGACGAACAGATTTCTGACCTGAAAGATGACAAGGAACAAATTAGAGAACTTGCCACAAAAGAAGTAAGGAGGACAGGAATCCTAGGCTGGCTATTCAGAAACAGAGACTAAATTCTTTTTTTCTTTTTTATTTTTCTACAATAAACAACCTTCTTTTAGAAAGTTCATCTTGTATTATTTCTTCACAATCTGGTGTTATTTTGGTAAACTCGTATATGGCAGTTTCCAGGTTTCCTGCATAACGTAAGTTTCTGGCGTACTTTAAGTTTGCATATTCAAAATTAGCTTCGTGAAATTCAGCAGAATGAAAGTTTACATTTTCAAGATCGGCGCTTGTGAAATCTGCTCCTGTGAAAACACCATAGCTGAAGTTTGAATTTAATAACCAAGAATTCTTGAAATTTGTTTCTATCGCCCTTAAGTATGGTATCTCTAATCCATTCGCAATAATGTTTGAAAAATCAGAACCATCAATCACAATAGGGTTTGTTTCTAGTTTCTCCTGCAAACCCCTCAATTTCTCCATTAAATCATACCCGTCATTGTTAAAATCATATTTGAAATTGCCTGCAGGATAATGAAGCCCGGTTCCTTTCCAGGGCAGAATCTCTATTTTTGAAAAGTCCCTTTCACCAGCTATAACTTTCTTTGCAAACTCTTCCCCTGACATTCCTTTTAGTTTTGTTGGCATTTGATTCACCTTATTTCAGCAGATGAATGTCTGCCAATATGTCTAATATCATCTTTTTTCTAGGCGCAGTTGTTATTTCAGGCAATGTCCCGGTTATTGCCTCCCTTATGTTGCAGTATTTTACAACTCCTTGTGTAAGGACATCATCAGGCATCCAATATTCAGCCAATGCTTTTTTGTCTTTATGCAACCCTAATCTCTCGATATGGTCTCTGAAATGCTGCTTGTCATCCTGCACAATCGTAAATTCATTTGTTTCAGGATTGAATGCATAATGCGCGGTGCTCCAGAACCTTGAAGAGTCAGGCGTAACACATTCATCAATCAATGCAATCCTTCTGTCTGGAAGATAGCCTAATTCCCATTTTGTATCTGCAAGCAGATGGCCTTTTGACTGAAGGTCATCATGTATGAACCTGTACAATCTGGTTGCGATATCAACAACCTTGTCCAAGTCTTCTGGACTCTTCAATCCAAATATCTGGTAATTTCTTCTTATCATCTCAACTGTAAGTTTTGGATCATCTTCTTCTGGGTCCATGCCTTGGAATTCAGGTATTGGGAAATCTTTGACTTGCCCTTTTGCCGTTGGAGTGAATACCAACTCATCCAATCTCTCATTTTTCCTGTATCCAGGCCTTAATGGAACTCCGCAGAAAGTCATTCCTTGTTCTGGGCCATTTTCTTTTTCATAAGCCTTCCACCCAGAGCCAGTCAGATATTGCCTGAATACCATCTCAACCAGGATTGGGTCAGCTTTCTGCACAAGCCAGGTGTTTGGAGCAAGCCTGCTTTTAAGATGATTCGGAACAATGCCCTTTGTTGCATCAAAATAATATGCCGAGATTGCGTCTAGGTTGTCTCCTTTTGCAAATACCTGCCTTCTATGCACAACATCATGCGTTGAAAGATTATCGCTTGACATCATCAGCAATTCAGCAAATCCAATGTCATAGACTGTCCTTACCTTGCCCATCTTTGGAGGTGCAACAACCCTGACTTCATCATAGACTTCTCTTGCTAATATGTTAGCTAAAACTTCTGGTGTAATTTGGCTTTCATCTACTGGCATTTTTAAACCCCCCAATCTAAGAACCCCTTTTAGCCTGTGTTTAGCAGAGGACTATTTAAAATTTTGCCTTGCTTTGTAAAGTTTGGCAAGGTGCTCAACATCCTTAAGAAAACTTTCACCGATTGCCTTAACTTCTTCGCTCAAGTAGTCTCCGTTTTCCAGCCTCGCCCATACTGGCAAATCAAGTGTTGCTGAATTGAATTCATCTTCATCAAACTCAGTTGGATTTGCATTAATTTCTTTCAATCTTTTCTCAATGTCAGCAATACTTTCTTTTGTTATGTTGCCCACAACCTTTCTTTCTCTTCCTGAAAACCAAGCATAATATCTGACCCTGCCTGAGTTGTCCAAGAATGCATACGGCTCTTTAGAATCTCTGACACCAACAAATTGAATCCTTTTGTCATTATGCTGTTTCATCTTATCTTCCATCAAAAGGAATTTTGCAAGCAGGCAGTCAGAATATCCTTTTTCCAAAGTTCCAGGCACCTCAAGATACTTCAATCTTTCAAACTTTGCAATCAATCTTGTCTGCTCAGTGCTTTGTGTTGTTGATATTGCTTTTGAAAGCACCCTTTGCCTTGCCAAATCTGAGTTGAATTCATAGATTCGCCAATAATCAAAGCCAAATGATTTGATTCTATCATATATTTTGGGAATATCTGCATTGTTAAGTTCTGTAAAAACAGTATGGTAGCCGAGCTTTGTGTTTGTTTTCTGTATTTTAATTGCAATCTGGGCAAGCCTTTCAAAAATCGGCATAAACTCTTCTCCCCTGAGCTTCCTCTGGATTATTTTTTTGCTGCTGTCAATTGGAAGAGCAATATCATCAACAAGCTGTGAAAGCCCCTGGATTTTCATGTTCTGAAGAAGAGAGCCGTTTGTATGATAGCTCACGTACACATTTCCTTCTTTCAGGATTTTTAATGCATTGTCCAAGTCAACGAGCAAAGGCTCTCCTCCGCCAATTGTTACTTTCTCAACATTGTTCTCAACCAGAAGCTGTGCAATTGTTTCAAGTGATTTTGGGTTTTCATCAAAATGAAAATCTGGCTTAAAGCAGTAGGCGCAGTCCATGTTGCACCTGTCAGTAACATACCAATGAATATGCATGGAATCACCCAAAAAGTATTTTTGCGGGATTTTCCTTTTTTATTATTTCAAGATTAGCTTCAAGATGCCCTCGTGCTTCATCTTTTTTAATATTGCCTTTGACAAGCCCGTCAATTATCCTGTAAATAGGGTTTGCATAAAAACGCAAAGACATGTTCTGCCAATCCTGCATAAACACATAACCAATATTGTTTTCATCAACATTATATTTTAATTTCTTATCAATATCATCTTTTCCAGGGATGATGTCCCTTATTTCTGTCCTTGTTATTGCTTCTTGACCAACAAAAGCAACGATTGTTTCCTCTAATTTTCCTTCTTCGTTATCAACAATAATCCTGGCTTTGCCGTCATTAGGTATTGGGCCAAAAACATGTTCCCCGCCAACAATAACAGCATCAATGCTGTCCCATGAAAATTTAACAGGAGCCGGCCATTCATATGCCCCGTCCACTTTGCAATGAGGAGCAAACATCTGGTTGCATACACTGCCCCTGTATATGTAGAATGCATTCTCAATATATCTTAGAGTTTTTTCAACATCATCAGTCTCTTGGACATAGTTTTTTGCAGTGTCATAAACAAGTCTTGGCACAAATCTCAATCTAGCATCCTGGCTAGTAATCTGCTTACCAATTAGCCTGCCTGCAAGTTCTACTGCTGTTAATTCCATTTTACCCCCGATTAGAACCTCTTTTTCACAACCAGTTTATTGAGGATTATATAAAATTTGCTTATTTCCTGTATATTATAATCGTGTCCTTGTCAGTTCCTTTTGATTCCCATGCTTTCAGGAAAATCTCTCTGTTTATTGGAAAGTGAGGCATTGCATTAACAAGCCCAGGGTTGTGAACATATACATTCTTTTCATCAAATCCTGTGACGGGAACAAAATGCCCATTATAGCCTTGTTTCCCAGAAAGAACGAACCAGTTAACCAAAACAATTGGGATTGAATTTTTGGTTACAAAGCCAAGAAGCTCGTCCAGTTTCATTTGTTTTTCTTCTATCTTTACGTTTAATTTCTTGAGCTCATCATTCAGCTCTTTCAGAATGATTTTTGCCTTGTCATTTGCATATTTCTTGTAATAGTCAATGTCATCTTCCAAACTAAAGTTTGAGCTTGAGATGAACTTCACATTAAACCCAAGCTTTTTTGCAGCCCTCGCGATTCCTAAGCTCCAAACCAAGCCTGCATCAACAGTTCGTTCAAGTTTAGCAAGCTCTTCAAACGAATGCTTTTCCCCAAAATATTCAAGAACCATTTTCAGAGCCAAAGGCCCGCAGTCTGTATCCTTGATTGACTTGTGGAATGGTACGTTGAGCTTCATGTTTGTTTTGGATGAAAAGTGATTAATAAAGTTAACTGGGCTTTGCAATAACCTTTATATACATCCTCAAAATCCTCGGGAATACCTATGAATAATGATTCCCTACGGGGATGAAGGAGGTAACAGATTCTGATTGTTATCTCGGATTGGAGGAAAAAAACATGGCTGAAAAAGACGTTGTTGAAAATGTATACAAGGCAATAGAAACAGCAAGACAGGACGGAAAAATAAGCAAGGGAGTAAACGAAGTTACAAAAGCAGTCGAGAGAGGGGACGCTAAATTGGTTGCATTCGCATCTGACGTTTCTCCAAAAGAGATTGTCATGCACCTTCCTGGATTGTCAAAAGACAAGCAGATCCCGTGCGTACAGGTTGGAACAAAAGAAGAGCTTGGCGCAGCAGCAGGCTTGAAAGTTGGGACAAGCGCAGTTGCAGTTGTAAAGTCAGAGGGCGCTAAAAAGATAATTGATATGATAAAGACAAACCTAGGTTGAGACTATGGCTGAAAAGACTGAAAAACCTAAACAAAAACATGATGCAAAAGCTGAGGCAAAGCCTGGCGCAAAGCCCCAGCAGCAGCAGAAGCAGGATGAAAAGGTAGTAGGAGTAGTCTCGTTCACAAGGGCAGTTCAGGCAAGAGTTGATGAGGTTGTAGGCAGAACCGGAACAAGAGGAGAAGCAACACAGGTTAGATGCTCAATCCTTGAAGGAAGGGATGCAAACAAAGTCATCAGAAGAAATGTAAAAGGCCCTGTAAGATTGGGAGACATACTAATGCTAAGAGAAACTGAAATCGAGGCTTCAAAGCTGAAGTCAGGAAGAGGGGGTTAAAATGCCAACTTGTTCATTTTGCGGCAAATCTTATACAGCAAGCGGGATGATGCTTGTGCTTGACACAGGCAAAATATTCAATTTCTGCACTAAGAAATGCGAGAAAAATATGATGAAGCTGAAAAGGAACCCTAGGCACGTAGGCTGGGTTAGAAAAAAAAAGAAGTAATGGAGGATTAAAGTGGCAGAGAAAGAATCACAATTAGACAAGATTAAGAGAATCACCAAGATCAAGAATCAGATTAGGAATATCTGCACTTCTGCACACATTCACCACGGAAAAACTGCGTTCACAGACAACCTGCTTGCAGCATCAGGCTACATGGCAGAAAAGAATGCAGGAGACCTGGACCAGGGAATGGCGACTTGGGCGCACTCAGATGAGCAGGAAAGACTGCTTACAGTTGATGCAGCTAACGTAAGCATGGTCCATAATTTTGGAGGCACAGAGTATCTTATCAACTTGATTGACACTCCCGGGCACATTGATTTCTCAGGAAATGTTACAAGAGCGATGAGAGCTATTGACGGGACTGTTGTTCTTGTCTGCGCAGTTGAAGGAATAATGCCTCAGACAGAGACAGTCATAAAACAGGCTTTGAGAGAAAGAGTCAAGCCGGTTTTGTTCATCAACAAGGTTGACAGGCTTATCAAAGAGCTGCAATGCACGCCTGAGCAGATTCAGGAAAGATTCCTTGCAATTTTCAAGGAGTTCAACGAGCTTCTGGAAAAAATTGCAGAGCCTGAATTCAAGGACAAATGGAAAGTCAATATTGCAGACGGAAGCGTTGCATTCGGCTCAGCAAGAGAGAACTGGGCTCTTTCAGTGCCGTATATGAAAAAGAAAGGCGTAAGCTTCAAGGACATTAACAAGCTTTATGAAATGAATGAAGAGGATAAAAAGAAATGGGTTTGGGCAAATGCGCCATTATATGATGTCATACTTGACATGGTAGTCAAGCACCTGCCTAACCCTGGCGATGCCCAAAAATACAGGATTCCAAAAATCTGGAAGGGCGAGCTTGAGTCAGACTTCGGCAAAGATTTAATGACATGCAATCCATCTGGAAAGCTTGGATTTGTAATTACAAGAATAGTTATTGAGCCAAAGTCAGGCAAAGAAGTTTCTGCAGGAAGATTGTTTGCAGGAACTTTCAAGCCAGGAATGGAAGTCTACCTGAATCTTGCAAAAAAGAGGCAGAGAATCCAGCAGGTTCTGATTTACAACGGAGTCAAGGCAGAGCAGATTGAAGAATGCTCCGCTGGAAATGTTCTTGCAGTTGCAGGAATTACAGGTGAAGCAGGAGAGACAGTAACTCTTGATGCAGAAACTCCATTTGAGGAGCTTAAGCACATCTTTGAGCCGGTTATTACAAAGGCAATCGAGGCAACAAAGCCAAGCGACTTGCCGGAGCTGGTTAAAATACTGACAAAAGTTGCTAAAGAAGACCCAAGCATCAAGATAGAGATTAACCAGGAGACTGGCGAAAACCTGATGTCTGGGATGGGAGAACTGCACCTGGAGATTATTGAAAACAGAATCAAAACAGAGAAAGGGCTTGAAGTCAAGACATCTGCTCCAATTGTGGTTTACAGGGAGCATGTCATGAGGAAGAACGCAATTGCTGCAGAAGGAAAATCTCCTAACAAGCACAACAAATTGTACTTCCACGTTGAGCCATTGCCTGATGCAATAACTGAAGCATTAAGGGCGGGAAAAATCTCTGAGGGAAGAATCAAGAAAAAGGCAGACGAAGTTGTCAAAACCTTGGTCGAGCTCGGAATGGACAGAGACGAGGCAAAAAGCGTAAAAGATGTTTTCAGGGGAAACATTTTCGTTGATGACACAAAAGGAGTTATAGCGATTGGAGAAATCATTGAACTGGTCCTTGACACTTTTGAGGATGTAATGATGAACGGCCCAATGGCAAAAGAGCCCTGCCTTGGAATAAAAGCAACCCTTGATGATGCAAAGCTTCACGAAGATGCTATCCACAGAGGCCCTGGACAGATATATCCTGCAGTAAGGGAAAGTATAAGAGCAGCTTTCGCAACTGCAACACCAGTATTGTTTGAGCCGGTGCAGAAGATGGAGTTTGAAGCTCCAAACGAATACCTTGGCACTCTGACAAACCTGATTCAGGCAAAGAGAGGACAGCTGATTGATATACAGCAGGAAAAGTACATGGTTAAAGTCATTGCAAAGCTTCCTGTTGCAGAAACAATAGGATTGTCAAATGACTTGAGAAGTGCAACTGAGGGACGAGGAGTCCAGTACATGATTGACCAGACTTTCGAGAAAGTGCCTTCAGAACTTCAGCCGCTTGTCCTTGGTAAAATCAGGGATAGAAAAGGGCTTAAAGAAGGAGAAGTCTACGCAGGATAAATTATTTTTATTTTTTTATTTTTTATATTCGTTTTTATTTCTGTTTTGTTTTATTCAGCTTATTCTATACTTTAAAACCAAAATCTTTATATACTTATACCACCTAAGGTAGTATTAGGGTGGTATAAATGGAATTCAGAAAAATAACAATATCATTGCCAGAGAACCTTTACAGGGAAGGAATGTTCCTGATTAAAAGCGGCTTGTTTTCTAATTTCAGCGATTTAGTTAGAAGTGGAATACGGGATGAGTTCAAGGAGCTTCAGCCTGTTGTGCAGGAGCTGGACGACAGGATAATCTATTCTGACAAAGAGCTTGTAGAAGGAGTCAGGCAGAGCATAAAGGAATCGAGGGCTGGAAAAGGCAAAGTTTTGAAGTCCGAAAAAGAAATGGACGAGTACTTTGAGGCACTCTAAGAATGGAATACCGGGTTAGATTCACCCCTTTTTTTGAGAAACAGCTAAAGAAACTAAAGGCTAAGGACAAAGTTCTTTTTGAAAGACTTGCTAAAAAACTGAAGGAGATAAGGATTAATCCTGAACATTACAAGCCATTAGGAAATATTCTTAAAGGAACCAGAAGGGCGCATCTTGACCCGTTTGTGGTTATTTTTGAAGTTGAGCAGGATTTGATAACTGTGCATTATGTGAAACACCACGACAAGGCATACTGATTTTGCATTCAAACAATTTATTTATTATATTCGTCTTTCAGAATTCCATACATAAAATGGTCAAGCCATTTTCCGTTTCTAAAGTGGTCCTGCCGAAGCCTGCCCTCTAGCTTGAATCCGCATTTTTCAAGCACATTTACTGACGCCTTGTTTGGCGCAAACACTCTTGCATAAATCCTGTGCAGCTTCATCTTATTGAATCCAAAATCGAGCAAAAGCTTTGTTGCTTCAGACGCAAAACCTTGCCCCCAGAACGGCTTCCCAATCCAGTAGCCCAGCTCAGCTTTTTTGTTTTCCTTGTCAACTGTTGTAAGGCCGCAGGTTCCAATGAACTGGTTTGTTTCTTTTAGAACTATAACCAAATCATATCCTGATTTTTTCTTAATCTTTTTGTGGCTTCTTGCAATAAACTGTTTTGCATGCTTCAAAGAATATGGATGAGGAACACTCGTGTATCTTGAAATCTCCCTGTCTTTTGCATAGCTGTAAATATCTTTAGCATCAGAAATCTTCGGCTGTCTGATTACAATTCGTTTGCCTTCTATCTTAATAGTCATGCGTCTGCTGTGTTTTAATTGTTTATTAATGTTTCTCCCGCAAGCCTTAAATACCATTTGCTTCAGAGTCTTGTTTATGTCAAAGATTGAGAGAATAGTTGAGCTGATGAAAAAGCCTGACAAAATAAGAAACATAGCAATAGCTGCGCACATAAACCACGGAAAAACAACTTTTTCAGACAATCTTTTGGCAGGCGCAGGAATGATTTCAGACGATCTTGCAGGAATACAAAGAGTTCTTGATTTTGCAGACGATGAGCAGAAGAGAGGCATTACAATTGATGCTGCAAGTGTTTCAATGTTGCATAAAGTTGGAAATGAAGAATTTGTAATCAACCTTATCGACACTCCGGGGCATGTTGATTTTGGCGGAGATGTAACAAGAGCAATGAGGGCAGTTGATGGCGCGATAGTTCTTGTTGACGCAGTCAACGGGATGATGCCGCAGACAGAAACTGTGCTGAGGCAGGCGCTGAAAGAGAAAGTCAAGCCAATTCTTTTCATAAACAAGGTTGACAGGCTGATTAAAGAGCTTCAGGTAGGGGCTGAAAAAATGCAGGAAAGGTTTACAGCTATTATTGAAAGAGTAAATTCATTTGTCAGCCAGATTAAAGGAGATGATGCATGGAAAGTTAATGTTTCAGACTCATCTGTTTGTTTTGGCTCTGCTCTGCACAAATGGGCGTTGTCAGTTGATGCAATGAACAAGAAAGGCATCGGGTTTAAGGATGTGATTTCTGCTTACAAAAGTAATAAGGTAAGTGAGCTTGCAAAGAAAACTCCGCTCCACGAAACTGTGCTGAGCTCAGTTGTAAAGCATCTTCCGAATCCAAAAATCGCACAGAAATACAGGATTCCTGCAATTTGGGCAGGTGACTTGAAAAGTGAGGTTGGAAAATCTCTTTCAAACTGCGATTCAAAAGGTGAAATAGTTTTTGTTGCAACAAAAATTGTAATTGATAAGGAAGACGGAGAAGTTGCAGCTGGAAGATTGTTTTCCGGCACAATAAAAAAAGGCAGCAGCGTCTATCTTAACAGGGAAGGGAAAAAAGCAAAGGTAAAGAAAGTTTTTGTTTACAGGGGAGCTCAGAGAATTGAGGTTGATGAAGCGCCTGCAGGAAACATAGTTGGATTGTCAGGATTAAATGCTGCAGCAGGAGAAACAGTTTCTTCCAAGCAGATGACTCCATTTGAGCCTCTCACCCATATTTTTGAGCCAGTTGTAACAAAAGCAATTGAGGCAAAAATGCCGAGTGATTTGCCAAGATTAGTTGAAGTTTTGAAAGAAGTCAGCAAAGAAGATCCATCAATACAGGTTACAATAAATGAAGATACAGGAGAGAACCTTATTTCAGGCATGGGAGAGCTTCATCTTGAAGTTATTGAAAACAGGATTAAGCAAAACAAAGGAATTGACATAGTTACTTCTGAGCCTATTGTAGTCTATAAGGAATCGGTTTTGAAAAAAGCAACAGCGGAGGCAGTTTCGCCTAATGGCAAAAACAAATTTACATTTCATGCAGAGCCTCTTACCGCGCCTGCTGATGAAAAATCAGTTTCATGCAAAGGCAATGTTTTTGTGAATGCAACAAAACGAGTAAAGAATCTGAAGACAGTTTTGGATTTTATTGTAGATATGTTCAAAGATGTTATGGCACGAGGTCCGTTTTCAGGAGAGCCTTGCTTCGGCATCAAGATAATTCTTGCTGAGGCAAAGATTGCAGATGATGCGGGGCTTTCAGAAATATATCCTGCTGCAAGGGAAGGAATAATGAATGCAATTCTAAATGCAGAGCCAGTATTATATGAGCCAGTGCAAAAAGTCCAGTTTGAGGTTCCTTTCAGAAACACTGGAGACGTAAATAGGATTGTTCATACGAGAAGGGGGAAGATGCTTGAGGTTAAAAGCGAAGGGCACAGGCTGATTGCAACAGCAAAACTGCCAGTTGCAGAGATGTTTGGGCTGACAGAGGACCTTAGAAACTCGACTGAGGGAAGGGGGTTTGAGTTTTTCATTGACCAGAGCTACGAGCCTGTTCCAGTTCAGCTGCTGCCGGAAGTGCTGATGAAGCTTAGGGAGAAGAACGGGCTTGCTGAGGGGGACAAGGCATAACCTTTAAATATCACCTCGTGTTTTTTCAAGAAAATTAATATTAAAAAACTCTTATATTAAAACAAGAGGGGGAACAAAAAAATGGCACCACACAAACCACATATGAACCTTGTGTTCATCGGTCACATTGACCACGGTAAATCAACTACTGTAGGACGATTGCTGTATGACACAGGAAATGTCGATGAACAGGCAATGAGGACCTTGAAGGAGCAGGCAAAGCAGCTTGGTAAGTCAGGCTTTGAGTTTGCATTCGTCATGGACCAGCTAAAGGAAGAAAGGGAGAGAGGCATCACAATTGATCTTGCCCACAAGAAATTCGAGACTCCTAAGTATTACTTTACAATAATTGATGCACCTGGGCACAGGGACTTCATCAAGAACATGATTACAGGAGCATCACAGGCAGACGCAGCTGTTCTGGTTGTTGCTGCTAACGACGGAGTTAGTGCACAGACAAAAGAGCACGTATTCCTGTCAAGAACTCTTGGAGTCAAGCAGATGATTATTGCCATCAACAAGATGGACATGGTAAAGTTTGATGAGAAGAGATACAATGAAGTTAAGGTTGAAGTAACCGCACTTTTGAAAAGCATTGGCTATAAGGTTGAGGACATACCATTTTTGCCAATCGCATCACTTCTTGGAATAAACGTTGCCAAGGAAGGGCAGACAGAGATGCCATGGTACAAGGGACCAACACTATTAAAGGTGCTTGATACGCTAAAGATTCCGGAAAAGCCAACCACACTTCCATTAAGAATTCCATTGCAGGATGTTTATAACATTAAAGGCATCGGAGTTGTTCCAGTTGGAAGAGTTGAGACTGGAATCCTGAAGGCAGGAGATAAAATAATTGTAGTTCCTGCAAGAGAAGGAAAAGGTGTTGTTGGGGAAGTCAAGTCAATCGAAATGCACCACGAGGAAATCAAACAGGCAGAGCCTGGCGACAACATAGGCTTCAACGTCAGGGGCATTGAGAAGAAAGACATATTGAGAGGAGACTGTGTAGGGCATGTAAGCAGCCCGCCAACAGTTGCAGAGGAGTTCACAGCGCAAATTGTTGTGCTTGAGCACCCAAGCGTCATAACTGTAGGATACACACCAGTGTTCCACGTGCACACAGCACAGGTTGCATGCACTATTATCGAGATTGTTAAGCAGCTAAACCCTGCAACAGGTGCGGTGATTAAAGAGCACCCAGACTTTATCAAGAAAGGCGATGCAGCTATTGTCAAGATAAAGCCGACACACCCAATGGTAATTGAGACCCAGAAAGAAATCCCAGAGATGTCAAGATTTGCAATCAGGGATTCAGGTGTCACAGTTGCAGCAGGAATGGCAATTGAGATAAAGAAAAAACAGCTTTAAATTTGGGCATTCGCCCTTTTTAACGGGCTTTTTTTAAAAGCCCTTTTATTTATGGCAACCCAGAAGATTGCCATAAGTTTGATGTTACTATGGTTCAAAAAGCAAGGATAAAACTAGCGAGCACGGACATAGGGAAAATCAATGAAGTCTGCAGTCACATTAAAGATATTTCTTTAAAGACAGGCGTTCTGATGAGAGGGCCTGTCCCATTACCAACCAAGAGATTAAAGATAACAACCAGGCGGTGCCCTTGCGGAAACGGAACTGCTACCTGGGAAAGATTCGAGATGAGAGTCCACAAGAAGCTTATTGACTTGGGCTTGGATGAAAGGGCTCTAAGGCTTGTCATGAAGGTTCCTATCCCTGAGAACCTGCACATTGAAATTGAATTAATGGAATAATTACTTCTTTAAAGTGGTAATAAAACCGAAAAATTTAAATACAACTGAATTCTAGATAGTCTATGGAATTTAGCCAAGCAGAGACAATTTTTGAAAGGATTGTAAAAGTCAGGCTTAAGGAAATGTTTGCCAACAGCGAAGACCAGCAGAAAAGAGCTGTGAAAGACCTTATTGACAGCACTGTAAATTTAGCTACATTTGTTGTTTCTCCATTTTGTAAGGAAATACAGAAAAGGAACAGCAGCCTTGCGCTAATGATTCTTAAGGCAAAATCTCTTAAAGAGGCAGTTGAAATGCATAAGGATGAATATACTTACGTTAATGGCGGCGGAAGGATGGTTGACATCAGAGTTGCATATGTCCCAAGACGAATTGAGTTAGGGAGAACTTACTTTAGAGTGTACAGAAGAAAACTAATCCCTTACCTTCAAAGCATTGGCTTCTAGAGGATAAACTTAAATATTACCTGAAAAAAATAGGCAGTGCTATGGCATTAATGAGCGCAATAAGCTACCAGAGAACTCGGGCAAGAGATGACCCTTATGTAAGGGGCACTGTATTTGAAAGAATAGTTAAAGTTTGCCTTCGCGATAGATTTTTGAACAGCATGGAGCAGGATGAGCTTGCCACAAGAGTTCTTCTTGCAGAAACAACTGACTTTGCAACAAAACTGCATTCATTCTTTAATTCTGAGCTTAAGGAGAGAAACTATCAGCTCGCGCACAGGATTCTTTATGAATGCACAATTGGAAGGGCAGTGCAGATGCAGTGCATGGAATATTCCAAAGGCAATGGTGCAAAGGATTACACAATTGACATTAACAAGCTTGAGCCGTTCCTTGAGAAAATTGGCGTAAGAAAATCCTGAACTTTTTAAGAATTCTAAGAATTATGGTATGATTCAGGCGGAATGACTTTATCATACTCTGACAGGGCAATCATCTTTAAATTTTTGTTTGAGCCAACCTCAACAATCCTTTCCAGGCGGTTTCCTGTCATTGTCTGAATCATGTTTTTAACTCTTACTTTCTCAACTTCGAGTCTTTCAATCTGTCCATTTACTATTTCAAGGCTTTCTTCAAGCCCGGCTTTTGTGATTTCTTTTCCAACATAAAATTTTGAAGAACTGTAGTTTTCAAGCAAAATCTGCCCGCCTTTCACAGAAACACGCTTTGTCCTTATCTCATATCCCCATGAGCCTTCTGGAACTCTTATTTTGGCATCAGGATTTGCGATTTCTATTTCCTTCTGCTCTTGACTTCCGGTAAGAATTACAACATAATGCCTCAGTTTAACAGGTTCATCAAGGCTTTGCACTGCAGGGATTTCAACAGAAGATTTTTGGTTCACCTGCCTATATTGCGGAGAAGACTTATTTTTATCAGCAAAAACATACGCCCTTGTTGATTCACATTGCTGTCTCGGGACATGCTCTATCTTTGGCACATGCAGTCCAGTTATCCTATTTTTACCCATTTTTTAAAAAATAGGATTTAGTTCTGGTTTATATAGTTTTCTCCAGCAAACTTTAAAAACAAACTCTTGTTCCAGAAGAATACGCCACGGTGGCGCAACTCGGTACCGCGCAGGACTGGAATATTTAAACAAGATATCCTGTTCCCGCAAGGGTTTCCCGGTTCAAAACTGAAAAGTGAGAGTCCGGGCCGTGGCGCTTTTGATTATGAAAAAGTTCATCAAGAAAAATTCAAAAGAACTGAAACTTTCTCTAAAAGTTGGAGTGATTGTGTTCATCGTACTGTATGCCCTTGTCAGATTCAAGCTTTTTAATTCTGAATGCACAATAACTTACCTTAATCCTTGGCAGCTTTATTTTTCATGCCTTGCATATTACACTTCGATAACTCTTCTGCCTGCTTTAGTTTTGGGGCTTATTACTTTCTTTGTAATGAAATCTGTTAAGAAAAAGTGAGTGTTAATTCTATTCTGTGGTGAACTGTTATCCCACAACGTTTTATATGCCTCCTCGGGCAACTATATTCTATGAAATTAAATGATTCGGAGGCGAATAAAATGAAATCAAATGTTGCAAAGGGATTGTTTATCCCAACAATGCAGCCAAGTTATGCTGACCTTTCAGAAGTAATGGCAGCGCATGGAACAACTTCTGCTGACTTGAAGTATGACGGATACAGAGTGCAGGTGCACAGGCAGAAAGACAAATACAAAATCTATACAAGGAACGGCAATGAGCTGAACTATCAATGCTATCCTGAAATTACTAAGATAGTTGAAAAACTTCCTGAGTGCCTTATCGAAGCAGAGCTTGTTGGAGAAGGAAGCTCGCACAAGCAAGTTTTTGACAATGTAAAGAAGAGATTCAGGCGACCTGGAATAAATGACAAGAGCATTGAAAAATATGTTGGCAGCGGAATAATAAAGCAGACTCCTCTTTCATTAAGAGTTTTTGACACACTTTATTTTCAGGGCAAATACTTGATTGATGTTCCACTTTTTGAAAGGCGAAACTATACTGAAAAATTCGACAGCAAAGGCATTCAGCCTTCTGAAACAAAGGTTGTTGACAGTGTTGAAAAGCTTGAAGCTCTTCTTGATTCAACTTTCAAGAACAAGCAGGAAGGAAGAGTTTGCAAAAATCCAAACTCAATTTACCTGCCTGGAAAATCCACCATTGACTGGGTTAAATTCAAGAGATTTGAACCTTTGGACTTGGTTGTTGTAGGATTTTACAACGAAAAAGCATACGGCATGAATTTGCCTTTCACTTCAGTTCTTTGTGCAACATTAAACAAAGAAACTGGAAAGTATGAGACAATAGGAAAGATTGCAGCAACAAGAAAAGGAATTGCGCATGAGATTTATTCTTTTGTAAAGGATAACATCATCAGGCAGAAGCCTGCAAATGTTATCTTTTCAGAGAAGCTTAGCTCAAGGGCATGCAAGAAATTCATGCCTGACAAATTCATCAATCCAGAAAACTCAGTTGTTCTTGAAGTAAGGGCAATGAACCTGAATAGAAGTGAGAACTGGCAGAGCTGCGGATACAAGGATGGAAAAGCATATTCAATGAGAATTGGGTTTGCTCATCAGCTAAGAGATGACAAAAATCCAAAGCAGGCAACAACAACACAGATTATTGAAAAGCTTTACAAAATGCAGGGTGATAAAGATGAATAAAGTTGACAATAAGACAAGAATAAAGGTTTTGCTTTATTCAACACAGAGAACAGGAATTGAAGATTTGGTTAGCTGGCTAGACACAACTGACTTTTTTGAAGCTCCTGCTTCATCAAAGCCAGAATATCACGGCTGCATGAAAGGAGGATTGGCTCAGCACAGCCTTAATGTATATGATGCATTTGAGCAGAAAGCAAAGCAGTTCGAGCTTGATGTTTCACCTCAGGAAAGGATTATTGCTTCACTTTGCCATGACTTGTGCAAAGTCAACTTCTACAAGCCAAATGTGCTTAAGAAAGGCAAGCTTTCAGATGCAAAGCCTTACGTGATTGAAGATAGCTTTCCTTTTGGGCATGGAGAAAAGTCTGTTTATTTTGCAAGCAAAAAGATTGAGCTGACCCAGAAAGAGATTTTGCTCATAAGATGGCACATGGGTCCTTTTGACCCTCAATGGGAAATGTATGAGAAAAAGATTGCAGAGCTTTGTCCGGCAATCCATGCGTTCCACAATGCGGACTACGAAGCAAGCAAGTATTTGGACTAGCCGTTTAGCTTTCCATTAATGTATTGTGAAAGCGGCTCAAATTGTATTTCAGAAATGTGAGGGTTAAGGCTGACAGTGCTGTCTTTGGCAGATTTTCCTTTTCTGTTATGGTGTATTATTGCACCCTGACTAATCAGCCATTCAAATGTTTTTTCAACTTCTCTCCTTGTTTCTTTTGTATCTCCGATTTTTTTATACAGTGAGTCAAGATTCTTGTTGAGCACAACGTGTGAGGGAATGTATGCGCCTCCAATGATTTTTTTTTGAATCTTCATGCCGTTTGTTATTATTGCATCAACTATTTCAAAGTCCATGCCCACGTTCCTGAACGCGAGATCATACATCTGTTCTTGTGTAACCTGCAGCTGCGAGCCATTTTTCTTTGAAGAAGCTTTTATTAGATATTCTATATTTTCAGGCTTGCTGAATCCTGAAATATTTTTCTCAACCTCTGCTGCAGCATCCTTGTTTGTTGAAGCATAATGGTGCAAAGATGACAGGTATTTTTCAAATTCCACTCTTTCCATTACTGCAAGACTAGGATTATTCTCGAAAAGCTTTTCTGCAACCTTTGCAGGCAGGACTGCGGTCAGCAATGGCAGTCTTTCCTTGTATTTTTCCTTGTATTGGTCAAGGAAAATCAGCCTTTCAATCTCCTCTTCTTCAGGGTCAACTTCAGGAGCTGGTGCGTCCTTTTCGATCAGCATGTTTCTTGGGACAAGTTTATTGGAATTGTGTGATTTTGCAAGGTTCAAGTAGCTTAAAGCAGAATCTGCATCTTCTTTCGCCAGATAGTTTTTTGAGACCAGCTTTTCCATCACTTTTTCAAAATTTGGCATTGAAATTGCCTGCTTGAACAAAGAATCAAGTCCTTCATAATGCTCGTAGCCTTCTTTCTCCCACTGCGAAAAAAGGAATGCGAACTTCAGAAGCTCTCTTTGTTCAAATGGAATACCTAGTTTCCTGCCTCTTGACTCTTCCCATGCCTTGTGGGTTTTATTGCAGTAGTCGCAGACAAACTTTGAAAGCTCAGGCTTAAGCTTAGCATCTATGGCAGCATTTGCCTCGTTGTAAAGCGAGACCATTTCCTTTTGCAGTTCTTCGTTGTAAAATTTGATGAGTTCTGCATTGGCCGCAATGCATTTTTCCCTGAGCACTGCAACTGCACTTCCAACCTTTTCTTTCAATTCTGGCTTGATTTCTTTGTTCTGGCGAGATATTTCCTTTTCCAGTTCCTCGAACTGCCCAATCTTGCGGTTCATGAAATTTATTTCTTCCTGCAAGCGTGATGTGATTTTGCCTATTTTTTCAGGCACCTCTGCAATCAGTTCCTCTATGCCTTTGGGCTTGCTTTCGCTGACAGTTTCCCTGCATTCGTAGGCTGCCATTTCCCTTATATGTTTTCTTGCCAGCTCAATATCCTCCCGGGACTGGGGCGAGATTGCATCTTGTACTTCATCCATTCTGCTGGAATATATTTCAAAAAAGAATTGTTTGAGCTCTTCCTTCAATATGCCGCGCTTCTTCTGCTTCCACTGCTTGATTAATTTCTTTCTCTGCTCAGGATACTGGTCCATAACTCTGTGCTGAAAAGAAGTATATTTAAATCTTTCTGAAATTACTATTGCAAAGTAGTTATAGACAAAAGGTTTATATTCTAGGGGGAAATCTTGGCTTTGGAGGGGTAATTTGCAGAAGACACTTGATGTTTTGGTTAATCCGTTCAGCAATCTGAATAGTCAGAATCCTGATAATGTTGAAAAGCCTGAGTTTGAGAAGAGCGAGTATATCGATAGGCTTTTGTCACAGTATAATCCCGTTTATGATGATGATTTAATTGAGCTGCGGTATCAGGGCATAAAGAACAAAATAAGATTTCCATCCCTTAGCCCAGATGAAATCAACTTTCTGATGCAGAGGATTTTTCTTAAATATGCGCGGGATAAGATAGAGATGCCGTACACGGGCATTTTTATTTCAGAGCTGATTAATGAATCAGAAAATTATGAGCTAAATCTTAAACCTCTTGATTTTAACATAGAATTTTTGTGCAGCCAGATTAAAAAACCATATTGGCGGCCGGTTGACATGCCTCTCTCAATGACATTGGAAGGAAATGCTGCAAATGGTTTTGGTTATTGCTGCCACGAGGACAGGTCAAACAATTCCTGGCTTTATCGCCCCGAGCTATATTTTCTTGTCAAAGGAAATGCACAGCGTGCAGTTGGAGAGCGAGCACGCAACTGCAAGTTTGTTATTGAGGGAAACGCAGCAAATTCTTTTGGTGTTATGAGCCGCTTTAGCGAGTTTGTAGTTAATGGCGATGTCGGCGACAACTGCGGAAAACTGGCAAATGATTCCAAATTTTACATTAAAGGCAATGCAGGAGATAATCTTGGATTTTGGTCAAAGGAATGTGAGTACATAGTTGAAGGAAGAGTTGGGAATTTTATCGGCATTCCAGGCGAAAAGCGATGGCGAAAACCATATGAAGCAGAAAACTGCACATTCAAGACGCCTAACAAAGAAACTTATAAAAAATTGCGGAAGAATTTGCCGAAAGGTAATAAGGCGATTTTCATGCCGGAAAAAGAAATTAGGGGGTTAAAATGCAAGCAGCAGCAGGACTGGAGCAAAAAGTACTGGCTCTTGTAAACCCGTTTGGAAGCGGAGAAATGAAGTCGCCTGATAACATACGCGAAGTGCAATTCGAGAAAGATGTCAAGGTTGAGCAGATGGTTAATCTGTATCTTGACAACTATAAGAAAATAAATTCACCCACGTATGACAGTGGGGTTTCATTTTTACTTGAGAGTTATCCTTTAATTAAGCTTGCACCAAGCCAGATTAATTCTGTTATGCAGATGATAATTCCCAAATTGGACAAGAATTGGGGGGAGTATGACTGTACTGGAATTTATATTTCAGAGCTGATTGAAAAATCAATTAAGCATGGAAACACACACTTTGTTTTGAATACTGGTGACAAGATTTTAAGGGCTTTGGGGTATGGGTTGTATGGTGGGAAAATTGTTTTGGACATATTAGGAAATGCAGGACATTATTTTGGAAGGAATTCAAAAAATTGTCATTTTAACATTGAAGGAAACGCAGGCAGTTTTTTGGGTATATACTCAAAGAGGTGCACGTATCATGTTCATGGAGATGCAGGACATGAGTTTGGTTCTCGTGTAGAAAGGTGCACTTTCAACCTTCATGGTCGTGCAGGTGGCGCATGCGGCGTTTTGGCAAGAAAATGCACGTTCAATTTTTATGGGGATGTTGGGCACGTGACTGCATACTATGCAAACGACTGCACATTTGCCACGCCACACAAGGAAATTTATGACAAGCTTTTAGATATGGTGCCAACAGAACCATGCCCGCATATGAATGCACAACCAAATCAGGTGATTTTGCTGAAATGATTCAAACACTAGAAGCAATTGTGAACCCGTTCAAAGGTTTGGAAAGCGAGAGTCCTGACAATGTTAAGAAAGTCGAATTAATACAAGATGAAAATGTAAGGATTGCGCTTGAGAAGTATGATGAGGCACTGCATGAGTTTAAGTCCAGGATAAATGAGCCGACGTTTAGCTCACTGATGATTACTGCGGGGCAGAAGGTTCCTCCCTTGACTCCTGCCCAGATTGATCACGTATTGCAGATAATTTCGGCGTCAAGAGAGACACCTATGCTTATATTCGAGGATTATGTTGAATGGAGATTGTATCATTCTTACAAGGCAGGACACAGGAAATTTGTTTTGAATTTTCGAGACTATCTGCCCTACAAGATTCATCTCGATGCAGTTGAAGATGGTGCAACAATTGTTGTCAATGGAAATTCACCTACAGCGTGGTGGTCAGACATAGGACAAGGTTCTAAAAATGTGACTTACATAATCAACGGCAAAGTTGGTAGGGACATTGGCTCAGATACAGCAAGGTGCACTTTCTTTGCAAATTCAGACATTGACGAATGCGGCAAACATTCGGGACTCGGCAAGTTCTATATCAAGGGAAATATTAATGAGCTTGGCAACAGTTCAGAAGAAAGCAAATTTTCAGTTATAGGCAATGTAAAGAACTGCGGAATCAATGCGAGACATAGTGAATTTCTTATCAAGGGAAGCTGTGACTATATTGGCAATTATGCCGAGAACTGCAAATTTATAGTCAAGGGCGGTGTTTTGCTGAGACTTGGTGATGAACTCAAGTCAAAGAATTGCACTTATGTTGTTTACAATGAAGAAGCTAAAAAAAGGCTTGACGAATGCTTGGATGGCAGCAACAAGGTGATTTTGAAACAATGAAAACATTGGAAGTGTTAGTCAATCCATTTGAAAGAAAGGAGTTTGAATCGCCGGATTCAATTGAGAAACTGGAAAGCATTGCTGACCAAAAAGTTGACTTTATGTTCAATCACTTCATAAAAAAAACATCAAAAATAAAATTCCCGCTTGCTGACGGGCAGGTATCCTATAGTAAAATGTCTGCGCTTGAACCTTCTCAGATAAACTTGCTGCTGAACAAATTGCTTGAATTCAACCCGGAGTACGGGCGCAGACCAAATCTGGGATTATTTATCTCTGCTGCAATTGACCTTTCACATGATACAGGCAATAACTACTTCAAACTCTCGGCAAACTATCCTGTAGATTATTTGTGCAGACACTTAGGCAACAAAAAGGGGGTGTTGGTTGTTGAACTAATTGGAGATGCAGGAAGCTGTTTCGGCTCTGGTTCACGCAACTCTATCTTTTCTATACATGGGGATGCAAAGAGCGAATTAGGAAATAATACCGAATCATGCATATTTGCAGTTGAAGGTGATGTTGGGGATATGTGCGGCGATGCATCAAGAGGAAGCATATTCATAATTAAGGGAAAGGCAGGCGAAAGCTTGGGTTTTTATTCAAAATATTCAATATATCTTGCAGGCGATGTTGCGATTAGGTGCGGAGAGTTAACAGAGGAATCCACTTTTGCAACAAAAAACAGTCAGACTTATGAGAAAATACAAATCTACTTCAATCCATCAGATAAAAACCTATACAAATACCATACAAACAAGGTGATTATGCTAAAATGAAAACATTGGAAGCTTTGGTTAATCCTTTCGGCAAGCTTGAGAGTGATAACCCGGATAATTTTGAAAAACCAATTGTTGGAAAAGACAAGATTATTGAGCTTGTTCTTCGCAGACATGATGAATTAGTAGGGACGCCTGACTTAGTTATGATGCCAGTTGCAATTCTCAGCCCAATCCAAATTGATGTTGTTTTGCAGAGATTAATCCAGGAAGGCAGACTTCATGATGATTCCAGCCTCTATTTGAACAGGCTTATTAGCGAATCATACAAGAAAAGCAAGAATCCTGAATTTATTTTGCACACAGGCGATATCGCACCACATAATCTGTGTAGCAGTCTTAGAGGAAAACCTGACAACCCGATAACAGTCAACATAAAAGGGAATGTTGGCCTATTTTTTGCTGCGTATTCTAAGTTCTGCACGTATGTTATTGAAGGATATGCAGAGGCATTCTTGGCTGCAAAGGCGGAGAACTGCACTTTTGTTCTTGAAAAAACTCCGCATCTTGGGTATTGTATAGGCTGGGGCCGCTGCACTTTCAAGACCCACAGCGAGGAAGTATATAAAGAAATGGAAGAGTTGTTCAAGGCATACGACAGGAGCACAGACAACTTGATTTTGCTAAAATGAAAACTTTGGAAGCTTTGGTTAATCCGTTTGGAAAAGAAGATTTTGAAAGTCCTGACAACATCGAGAAAGTTGAGTTTGATTCTGACGAAAAGATAGCTCACATGCTTGAGCAGTATCACACGATTGAGCCTTGCACTTATACCAAGGATCATGATGCGCAGATTGCAAAGGTAACCTGGGAAACTCTTTCGCCTTTGCAGATAGACTCGCTTCTCCAGATGATGAAAGGCATTGCAGATAAGGATAAACTGGAAAGTTCAATAACAGGCTCATTCCTGACAAAGCTAATCCACAATTCAGTCAAGGCAGGGAATACTGAGTTTGTGTTAACAACTGGCGATGCAAAAATTCATACCTTGATTGAGCACGACTGGGATTTTTATGAGCACTGGCGCATTCCAAAAGTAAAAATAGTTGGAAATGCAGGCAACCTTCTGGGACGGTACGGGCATTACACTGTTTTTGATGCAGACGGGGATGTTGGCGACGGCTTGGGTTGGGGAGCTTACCGTTGTGTCTTTAATGTCAAAGGCAGTACAGGAAAAAATCTTGGAAGAAATGCCAAAAGTGTTATTTACAACATAGGCGGAGATGTTGAAGAACTTGAAGCTCAAGAAACACGAATGGTGGTTTTCAATATCAAAGGAGATGTTAAAAAGTTCAAACCATTTGTCTGCGTTGAGAACTGCATATTTAATATTGAAGGCAGAGTTCGTGATGTGGATTATTCTTTTTCCCACACCCATAAAAGCATGTTCAGATTGCATGACAAGTCTTCTTATGAAAAGATTTATTGGACATTTCACAGTAATCCGCACAATTCCATAGAGCTGGTTGAAAAATGAGAAAACTTGAAGCGTTAGTCAATCCGTTTGGAAAATCTGAAAGCGCAAGCCCTGACGAAATTCGGAAAGTAGAATCAGTTGATGAACTATTGGATTCTGTTTACGCGCACCACAATAAGATTGCTCAAAAGCCAGAACGAATAAAAAACTTGAAACTGCCAGCACTTGAGCCTGTTCAGATTATGGTTTTGCTGCAAAGAATCACCCAAAAAGAAAAAGTTCGCCCATACACAGGAAGGTTTGTTACAAAGCTCATAGAGAGTTCTTACAAGAAAGGCAATGATTCTTTCAAACTAGATGTTTTAGGCGACTATAGCATTGACTGTGTTGGTCATGACCTCAAAGGAGAGAAGGAGAAGCCAGTAAAAATAACAGTGTTGGGCGATGCAGGGCACTGGTGGGCAAATTCTTCAGAATATTGCATCTATGAATTCATGGACAATGCCGGCTACAGCATAGGCCAATTTTCAACTAACTGCACATATATTTTCCACGGCAAGGTGGCGAGTGTTGACAGGTCAGCAAAGAACTGCAACTATCTAACATCAAGCCCTAAACTCTTTGCGGAGCTAGAAAAACAGCTAAAACCTAGGGAGGACTCGGCATCTAGAAACCGTGTTGAACTTAAAGGATTTACAAAAAGAAAATGAAAAAAACAATAGCAGCAGCAGGACTGGCAGCATTGCTCGGCTTTGGAGCAGGTTATTTTGTCAGGGATTGTCAAATATGTACACAACCTGCAGTACAAACAGAGACAAAGACAGAAACAATAGAGCAGAAAGTCCAGCAGTATGGTGTTACAAGGATTGTTGACGGGGATACTTTTGTTATTGCAGACGGAAGAAAGGTCAGGATTCTTTATATCAATGCACCTGAATTGCACAACAAGAAGACAGGGCAGAAAGATTTCTATGCAGACGAAGCAAAATCAAAATTAGAAGAACTAATCTATGATAAAAACATAACAATGGAAAAAGATATTTCTGAAACAGACAGGTATGGGCGATTGCTAAGAAGTGTTTATTATCAAGACAAGGATATAGGAAAATATCTGGTTGAAAACGGATATGCTGAAGCCAAGTTCTACAAGCCAGATTTAAAGAAGGAAAATGAATACAGAGAGGCTGAACAGAAAGCAAAGGATTCAAAAAAAGGAATCTGGCAAAAGAAATAAATACTAACTCAAGATTTCTAACGATATGGACAAAACTTTAGTTTTGTTTGCGGTTTTGATTATTATCGCGGGCTGTGTGCCTGAAGAGGTGATTGAATTGAAAGGAAAAAAGATTTTGATGATTGTGGCTCCAACTAATTTCAGGGACGAGGAATGCTTTGAGCCAAAAGAAATATTTGAGAAAGCAGGCATTGAAGTAACAATTGCTTCCAAAAACACAACGCAGGCAACAGGCAAGCTTGGCGGAAAGATTGATGTTGACTTGAATCTGTCAGAAGTTAATGTTGAAGATTTTGATGCCATTGTCTTTGTTGGCGGACCAGGCGCATCAAACTATACAAAAGACAAAGAAGCTTTGAGAATCGCACAGGACACAGTTAAGAAAAACAAACTTCTTGCAGCAATCTGCATAGCTCCAACAATTCTTGCAAGCGCAGGTGTGCTAAAAGGAAAGAATGCAACAGTCTGGAATGAGGATGGGTTACAGGGCAAAGTTCTTGAAAATGTGGGTGCAAATTATGTAAGAAAATCTGTTGTTAAAGACGGAAAGCTAATCACAGCAGACGGACCGCAGTCAGCAAAAGAGTTTGGAAAAGAAATAGTTAAAGCATTAGGCTAAAATCTTCTTGACGGCTTCAGCCTGTAATTCATTGATGTAACCTCATTAACTGAAAGCATTTTCAGTTTGTATGCTTCATTTGCAAAATGCATAAACCAGCGTTTGTACTTTTCAGTTTCCTCACCCAACTTTATCAGGCTTGCATAGCATTCAAGAAGGCAGACATATTCTTTAGGGCCTCTTTGCGAGTGCCTGAGGCAAGATTCAAGTGAAAGGTATTCTGCAATTGCCTCTTCTATGTGCCCAAGATGCCTTAAGTTTTCTGCACTCTTAAGCTTATTGAGAATTCCATCGTTTTGTATCTGCCTGCGCGGAAGCACCACATTTTCCAAAATTACTGTTTCGTCTTTCTCACTACCCATTAACTGGAGCGAGGATTTTATGATATTTAAATCTTGCTTTTGGGAAACCTTTATAAAAACAGAATTTTGAATGCAGTTTATGAAATTCATAATTGAGCATTTGGAGCCTGAACTGTATGATTGGTGCTTAATCGAGTACAGGCACATTTCAAAGGCAGTTGGAAAAGATAATCTGATTTTTACAAACATCAAGAAAGGTAAAGACAAACTTGCAGGATTAGGCGAAGTGAAAGAAGAGTCAGTTAACAATATGAACCTGAAAAATGCATGTTTGATGGAAATGGACGGAAAGCAGACTTTGTCAAGCAAAGACAAATTTGACTCTCTTGTTTTTGGAGGCATTCTTGGAGACCATCCTCCGCAGGGCAGGACACTAAAACATTTCAAGAATTGGAAAGGCGATAAACGAAATCTTGGAACTGAACAGATGAGCACAGACAATGCAGTGATGGTTTCAAAACTAATCGTTGATGGAGCTGACTTTAGCAAATTAAAGTTTCAGGATGAAATCGAGATTCCAATTGAAGAAGGGCAGTCAGTAATTTTTCCATTCAGGTATCTGATAATAAACAGAAAGCCATTTATTTCTGAAGAATTAATTGAATATTTGAAAAAAACAGAAGAATTTTAGTTCAAGCCCAGATAATGGTTGTGCGGGCCAGGCCCTCCATCTGTTGCAAGATTCTGCGATTTCAAAAGCCGATGTGAATGGCATTTGTCAGAAGTGATGCAGAATACTTTTGTTTCAGCATCCTCTTCGCACCAAACATGAATGTGCGCATATGCTGCCGGGGTCGCGCCAACGGTAAGATGGCACTTCTTAGTATCAAGCTCATATCCCTGTGTTGCCCATGACTCGTACTCTCCAACGAGCCTGTAAACTGATTGTGATGCAGCGGCAATAAGTTCAGCAGCTGCTTTTGAGCTTGCTTCAGTATCTGAATAAACAAGGTATGTCCTTGACGTGTCAATCTCTGCAAGCCTGGACTGAATCTCATCTGCAGGAATGTTGATTGCATTTGGCAGGTGGCCTGCAACATAAGATTTTGAAGCATCAATAATTATTAGATTCGGCTCTGTTCTGTAAAGATAGTTTGCAGTGTCTGCGTCAACCTCATAATAGCCCTGTGAGGTTTTTACTGCAGATGCAAGTTTCTGCTCTGGCGCAAGTACTGCCTCTTTTTGGCATGCTGTAATTGAGAAAATAAGAAGTATTAAGATAATTCCGACTGCAGCAAAACCCCTTTTCATGCTTTCAAATCACCTTTGAATAGAAAGTCTGTTTGAGTTTATAAGCTTTTTGAGTGAAAATAGGTATATACCCTATATGAGAAATACTTATAAATGGGTTAAGTCCCCCGCGAAATACAAAATTCAAAAAAATTAAGGAGGGAGACTTTATGAGCGACTGGGAAGATGAATACGAGGGCGAAGACGACGTTGAGGATGACTTTGGCAGTGATAACGATTCTTCCAAGGATGATTATGATATTTCAGAAGACGAAGAATAAATTTTTGTCTTCTTTTTATACTTTTTTCTGCAAAGATTTTTAAACACCACAAAAGCAAGTTCAGTTATGGAGCTTGCAGGAATTATCGTTGATGGAAAGCTTGTTGAACGCGCAGTCTGGGAAAATCACATTGATGAACTGAGGCAGAAAACAAAACCTTCAACAAAAGAAGAGCTTAAGCACGCAGTAGTTGAATCAATCCGTAAAAGGATTCCCAAGCACAAGTTCGGCATAATGTTTTCAGGAGGAGTTGATTCTGTTTTTATTGCAATGATTTGCAAACAGCAGAAAGCTGACTTTACGTGCTATACTGTGGGCTTGGAGAACAGCAATGATTTGCTGCATGCAGAGAAGATAGCTAACGCGCTCGGATTAACCTGGAAAGCAAAAGTTCTAACAATGGATGAGTTTGAGCAGCTAATGAAGAAAGTTGCAAAGCTTGTCGGCCCGAATATAATGAAAGTCGGAGTCGGCTCTGTTGTATATGCTGCAGCAGAGATGGCAAAAAAAGACAAAATAGATGTCTTGTTCACAGGACTGGGGGCAGAGGATATTTTTGCAGGCTATGAAAAGTTTTTTTCTGCAAAAGACATTAACGAGGAGTGCTGGAACGGTTTGAAGACAACTTATGAAAGAGATTTTTTGAGAGACTTTCCGATTACAAAAGCTCTTGGATTCAAAGCATTAACCCCTTTTTTGGATTCTGATGTAATTGTCAGTGCAATGGGCATAGCTGGCGAGCTGAAAATAAAAGAAGGGCAGAAGAAATACATTTTTAGGGAGATTGCAGAAGAGCTTGGCTTGAAGCATGAGTTTGCATTCAGGAAAAAGCAGGCAGCGCAGTTCGGGGCTAAAACCCAGAAAGCAATACTGAAGCTGAAAAAGAAAAACTTCGGAAATCAGGGCAATGCCAATGATTATTTGAAAACATTAATATAGCAGTTTTGCATCAATAACAAAAAACTAAAGAGGTGCATTATGGCAAAAAAATTTCCGACAGTTCCAGTAGTTCTTTTAGTTGTAGGAGTGCTTTGGCTTCTGCAGGCCCTTGGCATATTATCAGTAAACATCCCTTGGATACCGATTGTTTTGATAATCGCATCAATCGGCTGGATTATGAAGTCATACAAATAGATGCAAAACTAAACAAGATAAAACTTTATTTCTTGCATGCTTTTTTGTTAATTTTGAATATTGTAAATGCAATTGCAGCAAGGATTACCGCTGAAACCGCAAACTGTGGCCACATTGACAATTCTCTCCACCAAAATATCTCGGCCAACAATATCAGCGCAAGAAGAACATAAGAAGGCAAAGTCACGATTTCCATGCATTTTGCAATGCCTTTTTTCTCTGCTTTTGCTTCAGCTTTTTGCTCAGGCTTTGCTTCTTCTTTCTTTTCCTCCATTTTTGCAACATTCTTAACTTCAGCTTTAACGCCTGAGAGAAGAGGGTCAAGCTGCTTTTCATGCTTTTTTGCGCTTTCAATAAATTCATGCTTGACAGTCTCATTTTCAACAACCATGTTGCTGACAACAAGCTCTTTCTTTCTCGTAAGCATGAACATAAGCAAAATCTGCAGAACAACAACTATTCCAAGAAAAATCACAATCAAAAGCATATAATCCATTTTATCACTTCTTTTGTTTTAAATTACAGATTCATATATTTAAAGATTTGGATTAGCAAGATTTATATAACAATTTTATTTATTATTGTACAGCATGGAAAAAAGAGCGTTTGTTTACATTGTTATTCTATTGATTTTAGCATTTGTTGTAACTGGCGTTGTTACTGATTCTGATAATGACGGTTTGCCTGACGACATTGAAACATCTCTTGGCTTAGATCCAAATAATCCAGACACAGACGGCGATGGAATCAAGGATGGCGATGAAGTCGGGATGCAGACAGTGAACATTGAATTGAACGAGACTGTGCTTCCAGGAGATGATGGCACATCAGATACGGGTTTAGATACAGGCACTGATACAGGAACAACAGATACAACAACAGATTCGGACAATGATGGGCTGACTGATTATGAAGAAGCTGTAACCGGGACAGATCCAACTAATCCTGACTCGGACAATGACGGCATAAGCGACGGCGCAGAACTTGGGCAGGATTCTGACAATGACGGTTTGTCTGATACTGTGGAAACTGAGACAGGCACAGACCCAAATAACCCTGACTCAGACAACGATGGATTGACTGATGCAGAGGAAATAACTTACGGAACAGACCCAAACAACGGAGATACAGATTTTGACGGAGTTCCTGATTCAGAAGAGGAAATTGTTAAGCGCGGTGGCGGTGGCGGAGGTTCAGGTTCACGGGGCAGCGGGACTACGGGAGTGAGCGGAGGGTTTAAGTTTACGAAAGGCACGGACTCAGACAGGGATGGCTTGTCTGACTCGGATGAGGCAGTCCTTGGAACTGACCCTTTGAATCCAGATACTGACAATGATAAAATTAACGATTTGCAGGATCCAGACACTTACGGAAGCGGAATGAGCACCCCGATGATTATATTTATTGTTTCGATTTCACTTGTTGCAATTGTTCTTGCAGTGCTTCTGGTTAGAAAGCTGTTCTTTTCTTAGCTTTTAAAGAAATGTTTATAAACTATTCATAAAATTCAGAAGCTGTGCCCGGTTGGTGTAGTCCGGTCAATCATACTGCCCTCTCGCGGCGGTGACCTGGGTTCAAATGTTAAACTGCGTTTAACACCACAGAAAAATGCAGTTTTTCTGGATGTCCCAGACCGGGTGCTTATTATTATGGAAAAAATGGAGATTGTTGCGATAGGCGGCGGAGAGATTGGAAGGCCAGGCTATTCTGTTGAGACAACAAAGATTGACAAGGAAATAATAAGGCTGACTGGAAAGAAAAAGCCCAAGCTTCTATTCATACCAACGGCAAGTTCTGATTCTGCAGGTTATTATGATGTTGTGAAAAAGCATTTTGGCAAACAGCTTGGATGCAGGGTTGATGTTCTTTACTTGATTAAAGGCAACCTGTCCAAAAGTGAAGTCGAGAGAAAGATAATGAATACCGACATTGTCTATGTTGGCGGCGGAAACACGCTGAAAATGATGAAGGTTTGGAGAGAGTATGATTTGGACAGGGTTATGCAGAAGGCTGCTGACAAAGGCGTTGTGCTTTCCGGCGTGAGTGCAGGAGCAATTTGCTGGTCCAGATATGGAAATTCAGATGCAAGAAGATTTTCTAACCCTGACGCAGACTTGATAAAGGTGAGAGGGTTGAATTTTGTCAATGCATTATACTGCCCGTATTATCATACTGAAAAAGACAGGATTTCTGACTTGAAGAAGATGATGAAAACGACTTCAGGAATTGCTCTTGCAGTCGACAACTGCGCAGCTCTTGAGATAGTCAATGACAACTACAGGATTCTTGCTTCAAAGCCAAATGCAAATGCCTACAAGGTTTACTGGAAGAACGGCAAATATGTCGGGGAAAAGATTGAAAAAAGGAATGAATTCTCCCCATTAGAGGATTTGCTCAAAAAGTAGGTTTTTCTGCCTCTTTTTACTAAAGCTTTATAAAGGGACCCTATTTACAAGAGGGCAGTACAACATTGGGGGGATTGTAAAAGATTCTCTAAATGTTAGTTATACACGGAGGAAATATAAAATGAGCGACTTCAGAGGACGCGGAAGGCCAAGTTTTGGTCCGCGTGAGATGCATAAAGCAACTTGTTCTGAGTGCGGCAAGGAATGTGAAGTTCCTTTTAAGCCAACCGAAGGCAAGCCAGTTTATTGCAGAGATTGCTATGCAAAGAAGAAACCAAGATTTTGATTCTTTGATATAGTTTCAAAACCAACTTAATCTGTTTTTTTGTTTTTATTCTTTTTTTCATTTGAATTTGTACCTTATTTAATTTTTCTTTATATGCCGTGACTGGGCTTCGTAAATCCTTCAAATTGTTAGAACGTTCTTCGATTTTTCTTGGCAAAGAAATTTAAATTTTAAAATCAATAAAAAATGTGAAAAAAAGAAAAAAGCCGCATAGTTGGCCAAAAACCTGACTGTGCGGATACTCCCACAAGTAAGGAAGTATAAGCAGTCCAACTATAAATAATTTGCGGTGAGCAAAGGCGGGGTCGCATAGCCGGGCCATTGCGCCTGACTGATGATCGGGTACTCCCACAAGAGTGCACGGGTTCAAATCAAGTTTTGGCCCCTCTTTTCTTGTGAAAGTCCCGTCCCCGCCGCTCAAACCGCAATTCTTTAAATATAACCTACAGCAAAACTAGCGTATGGACAGCAAGTTTGACATCATTCTTGTAAGCGGGGAGTATTATGTAGACCATCCTCTGTCAGCTGCTGGAGTTCTGAAAAGGGTTCTGGAAGACAAGGGATTTTCAGTTGGAATTATAGAAAAGCCAGACTGGAAGTCTGACAAGGATTTCTTAAAGTTTGGAAAGCCAAAATTGTTTTTTGGAGTAACCTCAGGCTCAATTGATTCAATGCTTGTAAACTACACTCCGCTGAAAAAGCCAAGAGCTGAAGACAAATACAACCCATACAAGTCAGACATACCTGACAGGGCATTGATTGTTTACTGCAACAAACTGAAAAAATTATTCAAAGACTCAAAAATAGTTATTGGCGGAATTGAAGCTTCAATGCGAAGATTTACACATTATGATTACTGGCAGAATGATTTGAGAAAAAGCATTTTAATGGACACAAGGGCAGATATTCTTGTTTATGGCTACGGCGAATTCCAGATAGTTGAGATTGCTGAACGATTGAAGAAAGGAAAATCAATTGAAAGCATAGACGGAACATGCATTGTTTCAAACACAGTTCCTCAAGGTTTTGCTTTGCTTCCTTCATTTGATGAAGCGAAAGACAAAAAAACGTTCTGCAAAATGCAGCTGATGTTTTCAACACAAAAAAATCTTGCGCAGAAGATTGACACAAGATATGTTCTTCAATACAAAATGCACAGCTACGCAACAAAAGAGCTCGACTACATATACGGCTTGGATTATTCGAGGGACATTCCTGAAAAATTTCCTGAGTTCAGGATGGCTCAGTTTTCTGTTGTGACACACAGGGGCTGCATAGGCGGGTGCAATTTCTGCTCGCTTGCCCTTCATCAGGGTTCAAAGATTGTTTCAAGAAGCGAGAAATCAATTCTTGATGAACTGAAAAAAATAACAAAGCACAAGGATTTCAAGGGCTTTATTGATGATTTGGGCGGAGCTTCTGCAAATATGTATGGAATGGACTGCGTTAAGTGCGATAATTTCAAGTGCCTTGGCTGCAAAAATCTAGACACAAGCCATTCGAGATTAATCAGTTTGATGAGAGAGGCAAGAAAAATTAAAGGCATTAAGAAAATTTTTGTGCGCTCAGGGATAAGATATGACTTGGCAGTTCAAAGCGAGGATTATGTCAAAGAGCTTTCCCATCACCACATTTCAGGCTGCCTGAAAATTGCGCCCGAGCATTTTTCTGAGGAAGTGCTGAGGCTCATGAACAAGAACACTGGAAAGTTTGAGGATTTCAAAAAAATGTTTGACAAATACAACAAGCCTCTGAACCAGGAATTAAAATATTATTTGATGACAGGGCATCCTGGAAGCTCGATGGATGAAGTTAAAGAGCTTGCTTCAAAAATAAAGCAGATGAAAAATGCAGAAAGCGTACAGCTTTTCACGCCAACACCGATGACAGTCTCAACATGCATGTATTACACAGGCTTGAATCCATTTACTATGGAAAAAGTTTATGTTCCTTACACTTACGCAGAGAAAAAGAAGCAGAAAAATATTTTGTATTGATTTTTTAGTTATGGTTTTCTTAGCATCTTGATGTGAGAATAAAGCAGCAGCGCAAGATTAACCATTCTCATGTTATTCTCGTAAGCCCTTTCAATACCATTCCTAATGTCTTCAATGTTCTTGGCAATTGCATAATATTCATTCAGCTCGTTAGCAGGAATCCTGTCTTTGATATTGGCAAAATTCTGCTTTTTGATTTCCTCTTCCAAAGTCACGTGGAAGAAATAGCCGTTTGTCATGCTCTCGTTCAGAGTCCTTATTTTCTTCAGTTCGCCTTCTCCAATAACCCCTGCTTCATTAAAGCCAAAATCCTCTTTCCTGAGGATTTTTTTGAAAACCTCGTTGAGCTTGTCGTTAATAACTATCTTTTCCTCCCTTGTTCTCGCCCTCGGGAGCCCATTAAAGACGTAGACAAGCTCTCTAATCATTGAGCCTTTGCCTGCATTAGTATCTTCAGCATACATTATGTTTCCAGAAATAGGCTCAATCAGCTCGTTGAGCATTTCAAGAGCCCTCACAAGGTTTATTGCCTCGTACAAAGGATCTTTTCTTTTTGCAATATCCTGAATCTGTGTTATTGTGGGAGCTATAAGTGAAAGTGCATTCTTCATGAGCTCCTTGTCCCTGTCAGAAATGAAGTATGTCATTAATGAATTATTCATGTTTTCTTCAGAAAACGGAAGAACAGTTGTCCTCTTCAGCTCTCTTATAAGCTCAATGCTGTCAATCTCAGCTGTTTTTATTGTAAGGTCCCGTAGAGTATGAATGTATACCATCTGTTTTGCCTCTCGTGTAACGACAAACGATATAGATGTATTTTAATTTATCGGAATTAGTGTTTTTCAAGCGCTTCCTTGAGTGTTTTTAAGTCAGTGTAGATGAACTGGCTTTTTTTTAAGCCGAGATTTTCCAAATCAAGCCCCCCGATTTTTACTCTCTTTAGTTCAAGCACATTATTTTCTTCTGCCTCAAAAATCCGCCTTATTTCCCTTTTCTTTCCTTCTTTTAGAACAATTCTTAGCTTGTCTTTCTCAATCTGCTCTATTTTGCATGGCTTTGTCTTGTAATCAATAATCTTCCCATTTTCTTCAAGCCAGATTACAACACCCTGCTCGATTTTTGTTTTAGTTGCTTCATCCAAAGGAGCTTCAAGCTTTACCTGATATGTTTTTTCAACTTCGTGCTTTGGGTCTGTTAGCTCAGAGCAAAGCTTTCCGTCGTTTGTTATAATCAAAAGCCCTGACGTGTCCTCGTCAAGCCTTCCAACGCAAAAAAGCGAGTTTTTTGTTTTCTCATCAATTGCTGTGTCTTTCTCGATTATTGCAAACACACTTTTCTTACCCATTTTCTTGTCGTAGTTCGTTAATCGTGAAGAAATATATCCTTCAGGCTTGTTCAGGATTATGTAGATGTCTTCAACTGTTTCAATCTTCTTTCCTTTCCAGTACGCAGTTTCTTTTTCCGGGTCAAACTGGTAGATTGGGCTTGTGGTTATCCTGTCTTCAATCTTTATTTCCCCGTCTTTAATTGCTTTAATCAATTCTTTCTTGCTTGTGAACAATCCAGTTCTTGTCAAAAATTGGTGAAGCCTTAGTTTTTTCATTTTGTTTTTATTTTTGCGCAACAGCATAACTGTCTTTTATGTTTCTTTCAATCTTTTGGAATCCTGCTTCTTTCAGCCTTGAAACAACTTCTGCACCAAAATCCCTGCCTCTCGTTATCTGGTGCATAGGAAGATAATGATAAAGCTTTCCGCCTTTCTTTAGCACCCTGAATGCCTGCTTGTAGTTGTTGAGCGAGAAGAATTCACCTGAGCTTCGCGGAGTTCCTGCATCAAAAATTATGAAATCAAACTCCTTGTTTTTGAATTTCTTGATTTCATCAACAATATCTCCTGTCTGAGTTTTGATGTTTTTGTTTTCAAAAAGTTTCTGAGAATATGGATTAAGCTTCTGCATTTCAATCACTGTATTGTCTGTCTCAATTGTGATGACTTCGTCAGCAGTTTCAGATGCAGCAATCGCAGTGTATCCAAGCCCTGTGCCTGAATCAAGAATTTTTCCTTTCAGCTTGTCCCATTTTATGCGTTCGACAAACTCCATCTTGTGCATTGACGTGCCTGAAATCTGGAGTATCGGCTTGTTTGATGTAGGCACAAGCCTGTATATTCCTTTTGTTTCTTCTGAAAAATACAATATTTTCTGGAGCTCGCCATCAATAGCAATATAGCAGCTCTTGTCACCTTCCCTTATTTTTGGAATTTTGATTTCAGCATCGTTTACAAAGAATCCTTCTTTGCCAAGCCTTAGTTTTGTTTTGGTTATTCCAAGATCTGTTGTAGAATCTACGTCTGTTTTTCCTTCCTTTATTGCCTTGGCAATCTTCCTTAATTCTTCTGAACTGAATATCGGATTCATGTTTTTCGGCAATATGCGTAAACTATTTAAAATAGAACCATATTCTAGTCAGATATGGACTACAAGATTCCTTTGGTTATACTGGCAGTAGTTGCTTTGCTGCTTTTTGGAAAAGGCATTACTGGATTTATGTTTATCTCGCAGAGCTGCTGTGTCGAAGGCACTCTTGGCTGCGATGCAGGCAATATGTGCACACCTGAACAGCAGAACTCAAAGACTGACAACATTAGCCTTATAGTCTTTGGCTCGCTGATAATGGTGGCAACAATGCTTGTCTACAGAATCTACCACAAGCACGAGATTTTTTAGCCAGCCCAGTGCATCCTGTTCTTCTCTTTTTGTATAAGGTGCTTGATGTACTTAATCTCGTAGTCCATAAGCCCTGTAAAGTTTATTTTGTCCATGCCTTTTGCAAGGCAAAGCTTTTATAAATCACCTGTGAAAACAACTCACAGAAGGGGCTTTCACAAGCTTTTTAAACAAATAAACTCAAGGAGAGAATATGCACAACTTATGCAATATTTCATGGTTCTGCGGGCATGACCTTTGGATAGACATAGTTAGTGCAGCAACTGTGCTCCTTGTTGCATTCTTCAGCTTCAGGTGCTACAAGATTGACAAAAAAAAGAAAAGCCTTGCACTTGCATTTTCATTTTTGCTTATTGCCATCGCTTTCGTTTTCAACATACTGACTAACTTCAGCGTTTACACACATGTTTTTGAGACAAGGAATTTCGGCACAATAACTATTATTCAGCACAGCTATATGCTTTCGCCTATCCTTAAGACAATAGGCTATCTCGCTTACAGGTTTTTTATGCTTCTTGGATTGTACAACTTATTTTCATTAAAGTCAGAAAATCCAAAAACAACGCACGTGCTTATTGTTTTGCTGATTTTCATTGCAGTGTTTTTCTCAAGGTCTTCATACTATGTATTCAACATACTGGCTCTGCTTCTGCTTTTGTTCATCGCGCACCAGTATTATTCAGCATATATTGAAAAGAAGAACAAGAATACGTTGTGCCTGTTTTGGGCATTCTCAATTATTGCAGCAAGCCAGGTTATTTTTACTTTTGTCATGCTTAACTTTTTTTATGCAGTTGCCTCAATCGTGCAGCTTATTGGATACTTGATTCTGCTTTTGGCATTGGCAAGGATTGTTTACTATGCAAAGAAAAAGAACAAGAATTGACATCATAAATGACATGCTTTTGTCAATTCAAAGAAAGGGCGGTGAAATCAAGCCCACTCACCTGATGTACAAGGCTAATCTGAGCCATGTCCAGATGAAATCTTATTTAGAGGAGCTTGTAAGCAAGGAGCTGATAAAGCCGTTGGACAGGAACCACAGGCAGTACCTTGCTCTTACTGACAAAGGGCATGAGTTTGTCCAGAAGTTCAGGCAGATGAAAGAGTTCGAGGAAGCATTCGGGCTTGACTGATAAGGTTTTTAAATAGAAATGATTTTTTATATTTATGATTGAAATTGTGATATTAATTCTCGGGATATTTCTTCTTTCTATGATTACAACAACAATCGGGCTGTGGCTTGCCTACAGGTGCTGCAAGGTAAAGCACTTGGTTGTTGCAGGGCTCGGATTCTCGACAGGAATAATGCTTGCAATCTCTTTTTTTGGGCTTATTCCTGAGGCAGTTTCATTAGCCGGCTCCAGGGCAGCGAATATTGCGATACTTGTCGGATTTTTTACAATGCTTTTGTTTGATTTCCTGCTTCCGCACATGCACGTTATTGAAGAGAAGCCGAGGAACAGCAAGCTCCGCAATGTCGCGCTCATGGTTGCAATAGGATTGTCAATACATGATTTTCCTGAAGGCTTTGCAATATCGAGCAGCTTTATTCAGCAAAGTGCGCTTGGACTGCTTGTGCTGATTTCTGTTGCAATACACGATGTGCCGGAAAGGTTTGCGACAGCAGTTCCTTTGGTTTTGTCGCAGAAAAAATCTTTTGTTTACAAAATGGCGTTCATGACTGCATTTGCCGAGCCAGTAGGTGCAGTGATTGGTGCAGTTGCAATAGCAATTACTCCTGGGCTGACTCCTTTGTTTTTGGCGTTTGCAGCAGGCGCAATGATTTTTATCTGCCTGGACGAGCTTGTGCCTCTTGCATTAGGCTATAAGAGGCTTCATTATTTTATCGCAGGTGTAGGTGCAAGCCTTGTGGTTTATTTTGGGCTCAGCTTTATTGTATAAAATTATCTTGAATTATATCTTTCAATTGTCTTTTGAATAATCTCGAGTGCCTGCGGGCTCATATGCGGGGCATCTTTAAGAGGTTTTATGGCTGCCCCACTCTCAGTTATAGCCAGAACATAGTTGACAGAAATTATTTTGTGCCTGCTGCCCTCATTAACAATTTCAAACACGCACATGCCAAACTCTTCGTTCTTGTAGCTTTTTGGAATTTGTTTCTTGCTGTGGAAATACAAGAACTCGCCGCTGTCCTTTGTCAGTTCGCAGAATACATACTGCTTTGGCAGGTTTGCAAGCAGGTAATTCATTCCACCATCTGTTTTCCTGTCAACCATCTCAAGGTTCAGTGCAATCGTTGCTTCAAGTTTTGATTCCGGAGTCATTTTTTCCTCAAATTATTTTTTTCAATTAGTTGCTCTAGCTTGGCAGTTTCCATACAGAATTAGGGGCGGTTTTAACTATATAAATCTTTCTATTTCTTAACTACTTAGAAGTGACTACTTTTTGTTTTTTAGACCCGAGGAACATCTCAGCTTTCTTTCCAAGCTTTTTTCTGAGCCAGATTATGAGCCCTACGTTGCCGACCAAGCCCAAGCCTATTACAATAAGAAGGATACCCTGTATGAACGGAAGAAACAAGCCTGCAACCCCAATTACAATTAAGGTTATTCCCAATGCTTTTTTCCAGATGGATATCATATGAACAGTGCCACGCCCAAAATCCCGTGGATAATCATCAGAGCAAATGAGATGTACACAAAAAGCGTATGGTATTTGAACTTAGTTTTGCCTTTCAGAACATTATATCCGATTACTGCAGTAATCGTTAAGCTTAAGAATGTAAGCAGCCCAAGATACATAATCAAGGGCTTACCAAAAATTAAAAAAAAAGAGATGTTTTCAAGCGCCATCATTCAACAACTATTGTTCCTTTCATGCTTGTATGTATTGAGCAGTGATAGGAAAATGTGCCTTTTTCATTGAAAAGGAACTTGAAAGACTCTCGCTCTTTAAGGGTTGGCGAGTCAAAATCACCTGCGTCAGATGTGACTGTGTGCGGCACCGTGTCCTTGTTCAAGAATTCAACAGTTGTTCCTACTGGAACAGTAAGTGTCTGTGGATTGAATGCAAATCCCACAATCTCAACTTTTGCAACAGAGCCTCCTGTTTCAGAAGCTGGCTGAGTGCCTACTGTCTCAGTTCCTCCTTTCACCTGAGTCTGCCCAGTCTGATATGTGCAGGCAGCTACAAACAGCAGAGCCATTGCCAAAACCAAAATTTTATTCATTTTTTCTTACCCCCAACTTGTTTATTATTGTTTAGATATTTATCTAATATGAAAAGAGCGCCTGTCAAAATCAACGGGGCTGCAACATAAAGAATTGTGTTCATCTGGAAAACATCCTTAACCATAAGCCAGTATCCGATGCCAAGCAGAATAAAGATTACTGCCCCTGAAATATGGTTGCCCCATGCAATCATTGTTGCGCCGAGAACAACCATCCAGATTGAGCTTTCAACAAATGCAGTTGCTGTGAATCCGTGTGTCAAAAACACATAGAAGACCCAGAATGAAACAAGCGCAACTGCAGCAAGCCTCGGAACCAAGTACATTAGTTTGCTTTTCATGCAGACGCTAAACCTCAATTCATATTTAAAGGTTTTTCTTCATATGCTCAAAAACAGGCGTTAGGATATAGCCTTTGTCAAGGTTGCCAAGGACTGAGCATTTTTCACTGCCCCAAATCCAGTAATAGTATCCAATGTACGAGCAGACAATCGAGTCAAGCAAATCTTCATAGCCTTTCAGTGCCTTGCCTTTTAGCCCATTCAGTTTTTGGTTGAGTATATTTTCAGGGATCTCCAAAGCAGGCTTGTATTTTTGTAAAGATGAAAGATGTTTTTGGTATTTCCTGAACTCATTCCACCTGAAAGCATAATCTCTGTTTCCCCTTGGCTTATACTTCAGAGTTTTTTCAAGATTAAATAAAACAACCATGGCAGGGTGAGGATAAACTTCAAACACAGCATTTGACTCAGTTTTTGGCTTGAGATATGGGGTGTGCTTAAAGCCAAGCTCTTCAAACATTGCAGCAAGCTCCTCGCCCCTTAATCCGCCATACTTTTTCAGGTGAGTCCTGTTTGCAGGATGTGTGCCCGCCTCATATTTCCTGAACAAGTCTGTTGTAAGCCTGTCAGCTAAACGATAGCCGTGTAGATTTGGAACTATAAGCGGAGCATCAATTGCAATCCATGCTTTGTCTTTGCCCACAATGTCAAGAACATAATCTGTAATGTCTTTGTTGCTTCTCAAGCCTGACTTGAATGTTGAAACTGAACCTTTTCTTAAATTGCCGTCAACTACAGAAATAGCAGTGTTATTCTTAGGAGACCAAGCCAGATCAATTCCAACAAACTTCATTTTTTCTGTTGAATTTTCTTTTGGATATCCTTCATGACTGACTCCATTTCCTTTGGGTCAACGTCTGAAGAGCTGTTTGGCTTGACTTCTTCTTTTTTTGCTGCGCTTTCGAGCATGCTTGCAACAAACTTGGTTCTTACTTTTACTGGTTCCATTGCAGCTAAGAACTATTTGTAATATTTAAACCTATTGCAGAAGCGGATTTTTCCTTAAATATACTGCCAGCACATCCTTAATCTCTCTTTCAAGCTCAGTATAAACCATCCACTTAATATTCCTGCTGTTGGCAATCTTTTCAAGGTGCCCTTTTACAAAATCCTCAAGGTTTGAGTACATATACTGCCAGCTCTTTGGCACTGAATAAAGCCTGTCCGCAAGCTCAGAAATCCTTTTCTTAACACCGTTGCATGTCTCAGGCAGGGTTTCTGAAATGACTTCACACACATACCCTAAAGGAAGGTTCTGCCTTTTTTTCAATGCATATTCAACAAGCTGCTCAACATTAAACTTGTGATTAAGAAGCTCGCATGCAAACTCTGAAACTGGCTTTCTTTTAGCCCTGCATTCAATGAACTTGTCAATAAGTGACTTTTCGTCCATAATGCGGACAGAATCCGATGAGTATTTAAAATTTATTGTGGTTCCTGAGGCAAAGCACCTTCTTTTACCCAGATGTAGAATTTGCCTCCAGTCTTGATAAAGATTGCCAGGTGCGTCGTATCATTTTTGTCAACGTAAATCTTAAACCCATTGACTTTGTATCCTGAATCTTCAGCAGTGGATGGATCCATAAGAACTGCGTTTGTTGCAGTGTATGTCGAGTTTTCAAAATTGATTCTTTGCGGAGGCTCGCTTTTTGGAGAACATGCTGCCAAAAACAAAAGCAGAGCGATCAATGAAATCAAAATCAGTTTTCTCATTTTATTTTTTGTATGCAAGATATTTTGCAGCTTTTAGTAATGCAGTGCATCCCTGCCCCGCTGCAATAACATACTGATATTCATGGACTGAGCTGCAGTCTCCTGCTGCAAAAATTCCTGGAATCTTTGTAGATGTTGGGCAGTCAATAATAATGTGCCCGTCTGCGTCAAGCTCAAGGAAGCCTTTTACAAACTCAGTGTTAGGCGCCCTGCCTATGTCTACAAAAATCCCCTGAACCTTTAGTTCCTTTAGCTGCTCGCTCTGCTCGTACTTGAGCCCTTCAACAAAATTGTTTCCAAAAATCTCAACAGTCTTTGCGTTGTTGATTATTTCAACATTCTTGTGCGATTTTGCACGTTCAATCAAATATTCAAAACCAGTAAGATGGGCAGTAAGGTTGATCACGTAGATTTTTTCAACTATATTTACAAGAAACTCAACTGATTCAAGTGCAGAATTTCCTCCCCCAATGACTGCAACAGTTTTGCCCTTGAACAAAGGGCCGTCGCATATTGCGCAGTATGTCACACCCTTGTGCTTGAATTTTTCTTCTCCTGAAACATTCAACTCTCTTGCTCTTGCACCTGTTGCAATTATGATTGTTTTTGTTTCATAATCGCCTTTGTTTGTCTTGATAATGAAATGATTTTCTTTTTTCTCTATATTTTCAGCCTTAACTCCATCATGGACATTTACATTAGTGAACTTGAGCTGGTCCTGAAGAATTGAAGCAAATTGTGCGCCAGATGTGCTTATGACTCCAGGATAGTTTTGTATTTCGTTTGACTCAAGAAACTGCCCGCCGAACTTGTCAGCAATTATTGCATAGTTCATCTTTTTTCTTGCGGCATAGATAGCAGCAGTTGCTCCTGCTATGCCTGAACCGATGATTACAGTTTCATAACTTGCCATTTTTCATCATAATTGCTTTTTTCGCAGCTTTTGCAATATCATTTTCAGTTAATCCATACTTCTTTAATAATTCTTCTGGCTTTCCAGACTCGCCGAATGTGTCTTTTACTCCAACTCTGACAACAGGAACAGGATAGTTTTCAGACAAGAGTTCAGAAACTGCGCTTCCAAGCCCGCCTGTTATCTGGTGGTCTTCAGCTGTGGCAATTGCTTTAACTTCTTTTGCAATCCTTATCAAATTTTTATCAATTGGTTTTATAGTGTGGCAGTTAACAACAGAGGCAGAAATATTTTCTTTTTCAAGCAGTCTTGCAGCAAGCAGAGCCTTGTAAACCATCTCTCCGCAGGCAACGATTGCAACATCTTTTCCTTTTCTCAAAACATTTGCTTTTCCAAGTTCAAATCTTGAATTTTCTTTTGTTATGACTGGAATCTTCAGCCTTCCAACTCTTATGTAAACAGGCCCGTTTATTTTTGCAGCCTCAATTGCAGCTTTTTCTGCTTCAACTGCATCGCAGGGCACAATAACTGTCATGTTTGGCAGGCATCTTGTTATTGCAATGTCTTCAAGAGCCTGATGTGATGCTCCGTCTTCCCCAGTAATTAAGCCTGCGTGCGAGCCTACAATCTTGACATTCAAGTTTGAATAGCAGACACTTATTCTAAGCTGGTCCCAATTTCGTGCAGGCGAGAAGCATGCGAAAGAACTTATGAACGGGATTTTGCCTGCCAATGCAAGCCCTGCTGCAACTCCCATAAGGTTTTGTTCAGCAACTCCAACCTCAACAAATCTTTCAGGATATTTATTTTTGAAATCAACTGTCCTGCAGCTCTCGCTCAAGTCTGCATTTACTGAAACAACTTTTTTGTCAGCTCCAGCTTTCAAAAGCCCTCTGCCAAAGCCTTCCCTTGTTGACTCAAGCTTTTGTTTCATTTTTCAAATCCTTTTTCTCTCATCCTCAAGCTGCCTTAGTGCTTCTTCTGCCTCAACTTTAGTTGGAGTTTTGCCATGCCATTCAAAGTTATTCTCCATAAACGAAACTCCTTTGCCTGGTACAGTGTACGCAATTATGCAGACTGGGGATTTTTTTGATTTTGCAGTTTGTTTTGCTTTCTTAACAGCATCTAGAATCTCTGCGACGTTGTTTCCGTTAATCTCCAGAACGTGCCACCCAAATGCCTTATACTTTTCTTTCAAGCCGTTGAGAGGCATTATCTCTTCAGTGCTTCCAGAAATCTGGATTTTGTTCCGGTCAACTATGTTTATTAAATTATCAAGCTTGTATTTTGCTGCAAACATCACAGCTTCCCAAGTCTGCCCTTCGTCATGCTCTCCGTCTGATGTCAAAAGATAAACCCAGTTATTCTTTTTGTCCATCTTCAAGCCAAGAGCCAAGCCCGCTGCCTGCGAAACTCCCTGCCCAAGAGGGCCTGAGCTTGTCTCCAAGCCCGGAAGGCTTCCATTATGCGGGTGCCCTTGTAATCTTGAATTAATCTTTCTGAGAGTCATAAGCTCGCTTAGCGGAAAATAGCCTGCAAAAGCCATTGCAGCATATCTTATCGGGCAGATGTGTCCGTTTGACAGGATTATCCTGTCTCTCGGCTCCCACTCTGGATTTTTTGGATTGTGGTTTGCGATGTTAAAATAAAGGCAGGCAAAAACATCCGCCATTCCCAAAGGGCCGGCTGTGTGCCCCGAGCCTGCTTTTGCGAGCATCTTGATTACAGTCTGCCTAAGAAGGTTTGAAATCTGCTTAAGCTTTCTGATGTTGTTTGTTTTTTTCATTTGAAGCTAGAACATTCTTTTATACTCAGACAAAATCAGTTTTTTATGGTTTGCTTCCTGCCCTGCAAGCCTGCTGAAAAGCAGTTTTACTTTTTTCTGCGCTGAAACTTTCTCAAGCTTTTTGTACTGTTCATAAGCTTTCTGCTCTTTGTCAACTGCATAATTAAGCATTGCCTGAACTCCGCCAAGCTCTGTCAGCGGGGTTGAGACAAGAGTTCTTCCAATAACAACACGAGTCTTTTGCTTTAGCTCAAGCTTTTTCGCATCAAGCGAAAGCAGGGCTTTTTTGTGCCCGAGCTCTTCTTTAGCAAGCCTTCTGCACAAGGTTTTTACAGAAAGAACATCTGTTGTCTTGTACAAGTGCATATACAGCTTGTAGCTGAACTCTTCTCTTTTTACTGCAGTGCTGATTGCTTTCTTAATGTCCATTCTGCATCATTTCTTTTTCTTTTTTTTCTTTGGCTTATGTTCCATGCATCCGCATTTTTCACACATATGAATCACCTTTTGTTTTTTTCAGTTTCTGCATGACTGTAATAAGAAGTGCAAGTATAAGAATGAGCAGTTTTGCCTATTTTTACACTATCACCTCTTTAGCCTTAATAACATAACTCATTTAAAAACCTATCTGTGGGGCTGACACAAAAGATTTATAAATAAAACCAAAATCCTCTCAGCAAATGGCAAAGCCAAGTGCAGCATTAAAGAAGCAGAAGAAGATATGGGTAGCAATTGCTGCGCCAAAAGACTTCGGCTACAGAGTGGTTGGAGAATGCCCTGTTTACGAGCAGGAGCAGATGCTGGGAAGGACTGTGCAGGTTAATCTTGCGCAGGTTACAGGCGACATGAAGAAGCAGAACATGAATGTCACATTCATAGTTACTGATGTAAAGAACAACAAGGCAAACACTGTTGTAAAGAACCTTATTCTTCAGATGGGCTCAATTAGAAGGCTTGTAAGGCCAGGCTCGCAGAGAATTGATGATTCTTTTGCAGCAACAACAAAAGACAGGAAACAAGTAAGGATAAAGCCATTGCTTGTGACAAAGACTAAGATTAAGAGTTCAGTTGCAACTGCGCTAAGGGCAGAGATGATACGTGAAATCAAGAAGATGATTGAGAAAAACACATTTGACGACCTTGTCATAATTATCGCAAACTTCAACATTCAGAAAGAGCTGAGAGACAGGCTTTCAAAGATTTATCCTCTGAAAACTGTTCAGATTAAATGGTTTGGCTTTGAGAGCGAGAAGAAAAAGCGGGGAAAGAAAGAAGAAACTGCTGCTGAACCTGCTCCAGAAGCTGAATCTGTTGAAGAGGCTAAAGCTCAAGTTAAGCTGGAAGTTAAGGAAGAGGCTAAAGAAGAAGAGCCAAAGGCAGAAGAGGCAGTTGAGGAAAAGCCAAAAACGCCTAAGAAAAAGAAAGCTGAACCTGAAGTTGTAGTCGAAGAGCCAAAACAGGAAGAATAGTTAGAATAAAAAGAGCTGATTCTATAAGTTTAAATACAACTTAACGTAGATGCTGTTTTATGGAAATGAAGATTGTTGCGCAGGGCGCAGAAGCTGTAATCAGGACTGACGGGAAGACTGTGCTAAAGGAAAGGCTGCCGAAGGGCTACAGGCATCCTGAAATTGATGCAAGCCTTAGAAAGCTCAGGACAAGGAAAGAGGCAAAAATTATTGAGAAGCTTCAGAACATAGTTCCGTGCCCAAAATTGATTAATGTTGACGAAGATAAAAAAGCAATTGAGATGGAGTTTATTGCAGGCGACAAGCTCAGGGATGTTCTTGAAAAACTTGATTACAAAGAGATTTGCAGGACAATCGGAAAGCAGGTAGGGCTTTTGCACGCAAAAAATATTGTGCACGGAGATTTGACAACTTCGAACATGATTTTGAAGAACGGCAAGATTTATTTTATTGACTTTGGATTGAGCATGGATTCTCAGAAAGTTGAGGACAAGGCAGTTGACTTGTATCTTTTGCAGCAGGCTTTGAACTCAAAGCATTATACTATTCCTGACGCATTCGATTATGTTATCGAGGGCTACAGTTCAGAGAACAAGTCAGAGATTCTAACAAGACTGAAGCAGGTAGAGCTCAGGCGAAGGAATAAGCATAAATAATTCTAGGATGTTTGTAAAGAGAAAACCAAAAAAAAAGAAAAAGTGTGGAAAATTTGTTGTTATCGCTGTGTTTTCTCCACTTGAATTGAATTTGTGTTCTAACGATTGGCTCTTTGCAGACCCAACCACCTTACTGTATTGCTACGTTGTTGCCGGACCCTGGGCATTAACAGCAGGGTTTCCTTCGCATCGCCGAAGCCAAAATGCCTTTCTGTTTTGCCTGGCATTTTGCTTTGTGGGTATTTTGGCAAACACCTTTTTGAAGCGTGAAATTCAAATCGCTATTCGCTGGAATAAAAATGAAAAAGACTCCCCTTTTGGTTGTGAGGGGTTGTGAGAAGTTAGGGGAGTCTCTTCAATAGCGCAATCTTCGTAAATAAAAGACGGAAACCTACTCTCAAAGAACCTTGATTTCGGTTTACGTCTTTTAGCCATAAATCACCTCTTTTGGATTTGCCGTGGCAAGGCATTTCTGTATAGGTCTAATGATGTATACAGCCCGTATACGATTATGTATATTTGTATATGTTATAACGTATTTCCCGTATATAAATATACTCTTTTGTATACTAGGATATGGCACCTCGTCTGGGATTTTGGGCAGTTTTAAGCTCTATTTTTAACAAATGGGGGATAATTAAGGCTTTTTTAGGCGAGAAAACGATTAAATGTTCTCGGATGGTGTTTTATATTTAAATAAACGTAACTATTTTTGAGTGCTAAAGAATTCCTTAATCCATTTGTCATAGACTTCTGTCACGCGTATGTCCCAGTGCTTTGGGAAGACATTATAATAGATGTCCATCGTGAATCTTTTGTCAAGGAAAACAATTACTCCCTTGTCAGTCTCGCTTCTTATGCATCTTCCTGCTCCCTGCAAAACTTTTGTCATCGCAGGCATGGAGTATCCGTAGTCCCAGCCTTTGCCAAACTTCCCGTCATAATATGCAATAAGTTTTTTTGTCTCAAAATCCGGCTTCTTCAGCGGCACTCCAACAATCATTACTCCGTTAAGCAAATCCCCTGGCAAATCAATTCCCTCTCCAAAAGAGCCAGAGACAACCCCCAATAAGACAGCTCCAGTGTCTTTGTATGACTTGAATTTTTCCAAAAGCTCATCTCTTTCTGTTTTCTGCATTCCCTGTGTTTCAACAAAAACTGTTTTCTTAACCCTGTCAATGAAATAAGCAGAAGCCCTGTCCCTTAGTTCATACGAAGGAAAGAATATTGCGCAGTTTCCTGGAATAAGCTCAGCAACTTCCTTGCATATTTTAGCAATATCCTTAATCTGCTCTTCGCTCCTTTCAGTAAACTTTGTTGTTGTCCTAGGCACAATAAGGTTAAGCTGGTTCTCTTTCTTGAACGGGCTCTTAAGTGAAACTGTAACTGTGTTTTCAGGGAAACCAAGCAAATCCTTGTACATCTGCATTGGCTCGAGAGTGCCTGACATTAATATTGTGCAGAAGCTTTCTTCAATCATTTCTGATGTGACAATTGATGGATCAAGGCATTTATAGAATAATTCTGTTTTCTTTTCAGTTTTCCTGACATATCTTGCATATGACTCAGTTGAAGCTTCCCATGATTCAAGGAATTTTGCAATTCCGCCGATAAAACTCTGCTTCTGAACCTCTTTAATCTGCTCTGCAATAAAATTCAAGTCAGCAACAAGCTGAGTGTATTCTGATTTAGTGTATTTCTCAACAAGCTTGCTGAAAATTATTTTCTCAACCTCCTCTTCAGTCTGGACATCTTCAGAAACATCATCAAGAGCTTTTCTTATTCCTTCAATCAAATTAGCTGTTTCATTAAACTTTTTTTCTTTAGCCTCTTTTTCAGCAGACCTGAGAGTGAATGTTGAGAGCACGCCCGACATCAAATCCCTGACTCTGTCAGGGACATTGTGCCCTTCATCTATTATAATAATGCAGTCCTTGAGCTCTTTGCCTGCTTTCTTCAGGAAAGTCTGCCTGATGTGTGCATTAAGTATATGGTGATAGTCTGCAACAATAACTCTTGCTTTGCCTGCGAGAGCACACGATATCTCGTATGCGCAAAGATTTTCTTTAGTGCAGAATTCTGAAACTTCCTGCGTATGAAACGCCCTTGTGCTGAGCTCTCTTAATGCAAGCTCAGCTTCAGGCATAAGCTTGCCGTCTTTTTTTCTTGTCCGCTTGTAAAACGCGCATTTTTCCTCTTCTTTCTGCGAGTTGCAGAAATCATAAAATTGTTTTGCATAAAGATTTTCAACACCAGGAACAGGGCACAGATGTTTCTTTCCGATTAAGTCAACTGCATTAAACTGAAGATTGAATTTTTCTTTTATTGCATTCAAAGTATTAACTGCAATCTTGTGCTGAGTGTGCCTTGGTGTCACAAAAATAACTGTCAGGTTTTTTTCAATTGCGTGCTTGAGTGCAGGGCCTAATGCTGAGACAGTTTTTCCCAAGCCTGTCGGAGCATTCACAACAAGATGCTTTTTCTCGTTCAGGCACGCGTTTATTAACATAATAAGGTCTTCCTGATATTTTCTTACTTCGTCAAAAGGGAATAAAAACTCTCGGGCATCCATTTTATTAGAAATTATGAGGTTGCTTTTATTTGTTTGTTTTGCACCAAAAGGTGATGCATTTACCCCCTAAGATTTATATAGTTTTAAGCCAATAACTGATTAGAAACAAGGGGTTCTGGGTGATTAGAAAATGGAACACGAGAGATTTTACAATATTGCACAGTTTCCTTTCGAGAAGACAAAGGAATTCATGAGACAGCTCTATGACATTAAAGGAAGCTGGACGTTTTTTGATGTTCTTGACTGCAGTGTTTCGCATTCAAGGAAAAAAGATTCTTCTACAACTTTTGAAGATTATCTTGCAAATGCAAATCCACGCTGGATTACCGCGTTTATAGCTGGCAGGAAAGAATATCATCCAAATCGCCTTGAGGAAGTCACAACAATAAGTATGGTTGCAAGGAACAATCTGAATCAGTGGAGGATTCCTGAGCTTTTGGAAGATGTTTTGAGAAAAACATATGGCAATAAACTATACAACTGGGAATTTTTTGGAAGAAAAAACTTGGTGCCTGAAGCATATCCGCTTTGGAAAAAGCTTAACAAGTATAAGGGAGAGATAAAACTGCCTGAATCGCTTTCACGTGAGCTGCCTTCTACACTACGGGAGCAGCTTCCTGATGATTTGAAGCCAATGATACGCGAAGACACGGAACGAGTTGAAAGATTTTATTGGTGGCACTGCCCATACAATAAAATGAATTATGCCAAAGTCAGCATACGCTTCATGGACACGTATGGCCGTGATTTGCAAAGCACAGTATTGGGGGCAAAATGAACATATTTTTCACAGCAGATTTGCATCTTGGGCATAAGAATATTTTGGAGTATACAAACAGGCATTATTCTGATATCAATGAAATGGACAAAGGCATAATTGATAATTTTAATTCAATTGTCGGCAGAAAAGACCTGACATATATTCTTGGAGATTTTGCGTGGAACAACCATTCGAGATATTTGAATGCGCTGAACGGCAAAAAAATACTTGTAAAAGGAGACCATGACAAAATGAGCGAGGATGTTTTGCAGCAGTTCACCCGCGTTTATGATTTTGGGGCAAACATACAGATTGACGGGCAGAGGCTGACATTGTGCCATTGGCCGATGAGAAGCTGGCGCAAGTCATTCAATGGAAGAAGCTGGCATTTCTACGGGCACACACATGGAAGGACGTCGGAGTATCCTGATGTTTATTCGTGTGATGTCGGGGTTGATGTCTGGGCCTGTTTCCCTGCGCCTTGGGAAGTTCTCAAGAAGAAAATGCATGACAAGCAGGAAAGGCAGCTGCAGTCAAAACAGGAGCTTGACGCAAGAATACAGCAGCTGCTTGAGTCAAATATGAATTATTTTAGTTTATGGAGGCAGAATGAAACTCGAAAAAATTAGCTTCAAGTCAGTGAAAGACTTAATGTTCGTTTTGAACAGAACTGTTAATGATGAACGGGTGCAGGGTTCAAGCCCTGATGAGATGATTAAGATAATGAAAAACACAGAGCAGAAACTAACTGCGCATCTTTATTCAATAATGCCCGGCAGGAAAAAGAACACGATTCTTGGAGAAGGAAGAATGACTGCCCAGCTATATGTTGCTGTTGACAAAAAAATATATTACTGCATTGGCGGATGGTGGGGAAGCAGCAGAAGAGAGTGGCACAACCATATGATTGATGCGATGCTTTCTGATGAAAAGCTGCGGGAAAATGTTCCTACTGGAGTTATCGTGACAGGCTACGGAAAGCTGTTGTCATATTATTATCACGAGAGCTACGCTTTCATTAACCAAGACATTGACTCAAACTGGCACAAGAATTTGAGAGAAAGGCTCGGGCTTTGGAAAGGCAAACCTGTGCTTCCATACACTGAGCGCAGACACAGTGACTGCCTCGAGGACATTGTTCTTGTTGACTCAGGGAAAGAAACTAACTTGTTCAGATTCTTTACATTGGACATTGCATCAAAAAGATTTTATGAGAACCTGAGAAACAAAAAATTTGATTAGCAGCACTTGTTCTGGACTTCGATTAAGCTTTTCCAGTTCTTCTTGTAATATTCATATTTTTCATCAAACTCTTTCTTTGGGGTGATTGGAATCTTTAGAAGCGACATTTTCTGCTTCAGCATCTCAAGTGTTTTATCTTTTTCTTTTTCGCTTGCTTTCTTTTCCAATTCGATTATGTAACCGTAGCCTTTTGTAAAGTCGACCATTACATTGACTCCCTGCCAAGCGAAAGTATGCCTTTTCCTGAACCATTTGATTGCAACATTATATCTGAGTGTGAGGAAAAGCCGTTCAAGATTTTCAAAATCCTCTTTCCTGAACTTTATTTCAATCTCTTCCCGTGCATCGTCATGAATCTTTCCTTTCTTCAGCCAAATCTTTGAAAAGAAATCATTTTTCTGTATTCGCAGGTCAGTTTTCGCATCAAAATAAAATGTTGTCTGATTGTCTGTGCTGATGAGCTTTCCGTTCTTTGAAAAAAAATTAATTAATTCTTCGTATTTTCCCTCGGAAATAAAGCTTCTGACTTCAACTTCAATTTGCATGCGCAGAACAATCTGGTTATCGCTTATAAGTTTTTGCATGCAAAACAAAAACTATATAAACTAGTTTTAGTTCTTGAAAGCATAATAAATTTTCAAAACTAAAGGTTTAAATATAGATATTCAAATTCACATCAAGAGGGGTGTTGTATGGTAGAGGGTAATGAAATTTTCGATGTTTTCTTCAGGGAAAAGCCAGCTATGATGTTAGTGCACCTTAACAACGAGAAAAATTCTACTTATGCTTCAGTTCTCGCAAAAAGAGTTGACTGCACATACTCTCATGTTGTAAAAACACTCCAGCACATGGAAAAAGAAGGGCTTGTCCTTTTCGAGAAGCAGGGAAGATTAAAATTATTGAAGCTTACAAAGAAAGGAAAAGATGTTGCTGACCACATTGATGCAATAAGAAGCAATTTGAAGCTTTAATTTTTTTGAACTATTTTTTCTAGTTAACTAACTTTTTTCTAACCAACTGTTTCTTCTGCTGAGAATTTCTCAAGAACTCTTTTTGCGTTTTCTATGAAATCTGCTTCATTTTCAATCGGGAACCTTCCGCCTGCAGCAGACTTGTGCCCTCCGCATCTGCCTTTTGCAGGCAGAACCATGAGCTCCAAAATCTTTTTCAGGTCAGCCTGAAGCTTTCCTGCAACCCTGAGTGAAACTTTAATCATGTCATCATCCTGCCCCATAGTGAGGATTAGTTTTCCTGCAGCATATTCAGGGCTGCTTGTCAGTGCAGTTGCAAGCGCACCAAGCATTGTGTCCCTTATTTTGTTTTTCGCATTGATTATAACATATTTTTTGTCTTCTATTACGATATTTGCATCTTTATCCTTTCTTGATTTTTCAAACCACTGGAGATTCTCAACAAGCTCTCTCCTGTACTGGTTCAAAACAGACACTGCCCTCATCTTGCAGCTCTCATCGCCGAGGCAGGCGCACAAACCAAGCGAAGCCTTGTCCATTCTTCCGCATGCATCAAGAAGGTTTGCGAATTCTGCTGCATTTTTTGTCGGGCTGTCTGATTTTTCTTTTGTCAAAATGTAAACAGGGCCGTAAATCTGTTCGGGCTTGTCAACCCCGAGCCTTCTTTCAATAATCCCTGCTGCAATCTGCCTTGACTCTTTTTCCTTAAGCTCAGAAACTTTTTTCCATTTCAATCCCCCTTTTACCTGAGCTCCAATGTCCTGAAGGAATTTTGATGCGCCGATTTCAGTGCCAGAAACTCCGGGGATTAAAGGGTCAACGCAGAATTCAAGAGCCTTGTTTATTGGGGTTGATTCAAGGCACGGAATCCTTAATCCTTCAACAACTCTGATTAATCCGTCTTTCTTTGCTTCTTCAAGAATTTCTTTATTTAGTTCAGAAAATCCGTTATGCTCCTGATAATCTCCCATTGCTCCAACAATCGCAAGATGCGCAAGCCTGTTCTTTTTTGTTATTTCCCTGTAAAGGAAATATGCAACACCAGATGCTGAAAGCTCTTTTGAGCCTGAGATTTCGAACTCCTCGGGATTGAGAAGAACAACTCCGCTGTAGTCTCCGTTAATCCTGTGGTGGTCGATGACAAAAATCATCTTTCCTTTCAGGATTTCTTGGATTTTGTCAAGCTCTCCTGAGCCCAGGTCGCAGAAAATGATTGTGTCAGCTTTTTCGCGGCTCAAATCGTAAAGTATTCCGTGAGTAAGCTGCTTTACCAGTGTTGCCAGATATGTGAAGCCCTTTAGATGCAAAGCTTTTATCACAAGAGCGCAGGCAGTAATTCCGTCTGCGTCAAAGTGAGAAATTACACGGACAGGCTTGCTTTTGTCAACTGTCGCAAGAAGCTCTGCAACTTTGCTGACTCTGTCTCTAAACTGCTGCTGCCTGTCCATTGTGCAAGATTACTCAACGAACATTTCTGCTTTTGTCTTGTCGAATTTCCAGTCTTGCGGCAGTATCTTTGACCTCTTGTAATATTTTACAAGCCTGTTAATCTTGCTTTGAAGTATCGTTATTCCTCTCTTTGCAACCTCGTCATTGTGGTTGTCTTCAATGTGCTTTTGGAGAACAATGACTTTCTTGATTAGCGAGCTCATGTCCTCTGGCAGCTTTCTCTTGATTCCCTTTTCATCAAGAAGCTCTGTTATTGATTTTCCTGCAAGCTTCTTTACGTCAGGGATTCCGTAAGTGTCCCTTAGAACTAATCCTATCTGGCTTGGCGGCAAGCCTGTCTTTGCAAGCTTAACAACAAGCATTTCAATTTCTTTTGGTTTGTAGCTGCACCATTTTGCCCTGAATATAAGGGGCTTCTTGCTTCCGGCCTTTCCGTGGGCCCTAGAATAAATTCTTGCCATTTTTTTCCTCCGATATAAGCTAGTCTTTACAACAGGCTTATTCCTTGTTTTTATTCATTGGAGTGATGAGGAGGGGTATATAAATCTTATTCTTAGTTATTTGAACTACTTTAAAATAGTAACTTTTATATAGAAAACCTCATCAAGCAGGTGAATGAAAGCAGGGGACGTTGTCGGCGGAAAGTATGTTCTAAATGAGCATTTGATGACCTTGTATAATCCAGATTTTGGAAGGGACCACAGCTACTGGATTGCAAAGGACAAATATTCCAAAAATGAGTTTGTTCTGATTTCCGCAAAAGTTGATTGGAGAAAAGATTCTCAATTTGAGTATGATGAAAAAAATAAGCTTGACTTCGAAGTAAATCCGAGGCAGCCAAGAGACATTCTTCAGCGTTACGAACTTATAAGAATTCTTGGCGAGGGAACATCCAAATTAGTTTGGAATGCTCTTGACACTTTCAAAAAGAGAAGATGTGCATTCCTTATTTACAAAAGAAAAGACAAAGGGAAGAAAGTCCTAACTGAACTGCGAAAAGAATACCTGAATCTTTGCAATATAAGACACCCAAATGTAGTTCAGGTTTATGATATGGGCATGTATGATGACAGCAGGCCGTTTGTCACAGAAGAGCTTTTGGTTGGAAAAGATTTGAAAACTATTGCAGACACATTTATTTCAATTTCAAGTCTGAGAACCAATTTTGAAAAGTTGAGACTGCAGCTGCCAGATATCTTGAAATATGCCTGCATAAAAAATAATTCTACGCTTAAGAATCTTGCCGAGAAAGTATCCAAACAGACTCAGTATGATTTTTGCGTTACGCGGTGCAAGGATTTGAAAAAACTGGACAAAGAAATAAGAAAAGAGGGGGCATTTGACACGATTGGAACGAGTTTAGATTTCAGCATACACGAGTTTAACGGCGACTTAGAATTCGTGCAATCTGACATTAAATTGGCAGTAGACCTGCTCTGCCCCATTGCATCAGGGCTTTCGCATCTCCATAAAAGTAAAATAATTCATAGAGACATCCGGCTTCAAAACATAGTCATAAAAGAAACAAGATTTACACCTAGAACTCCAGTAATCATAGATTTTGGTCTAAGTGTCGGCCCTGAGCCGTTTTATAGTAAAACAAAAGGAGTTCTATACCGAGCGCCTGAAGTCATTCTTAAAGAACACTATTCTTCGCAGTCAGACGTTTGGGCATTTGGAATCGTGGCTTATTATTTGTTAACAAATTCCTTCCTATTCGGTTCGAAAAAGGAAAACTTGAGCAATCTTTCGAAGGAAGAACTTGTGCTACTTGAGAATGAAATTAGTGGCAGGGTTGTTTCAGAATTGCCCGTTTCTGTTCGTAACCTTAATCCTGGTGTTAGTGCTAAGCTCGAAGAAATAGTTATGACTTGCCTTGAAAAGGATATGGGGAAGCGCTATAAATGTGCCTCTCAGATTTTTTCTCAGTTAAAGAATGTGGAATAGGAATATATTTTAGAAAAATTTATATACTTTTATTAAATAGTATATACTATGAAAAGAAAGGTTGTCAAGCAGGGTGCAGCGACGCTTACAATTTCCCTTCCATTAGGATGGGCTAAAAAGTTTAAACTTGATTCTGGTGATGAACTGGAAGTGGATGAAAGAGGGAATGATTTGCTAGTTAGTGCTGTAAAGTCGAAAGTAGTTTCTTTAAGGCAGCTGGACTTGACTGATTTAGATCCTTTGATAAATCGATGTTTTCTTTCGTTATATATTAATGGACATGATGAAGTTAAATTCACATTTAAAAACCCTGAATTAATAAAACAGGTCCAGAAAGTTTGCGGAGAGCTTATCGGATTTGAGATTGTTGAGGCGGGAAGAAGCTATTGTATAGTGAAGCAGATTGCCGCAGAAACAGAGCAAGATTTTGATGTTATTATAAGAAGGTTATATCTGCTTCTAAAAGGAATTTTTGAAGATGGCGCTAAAGTTATTTCTGAGAAAAAAAACGAAGCCTCATTAAACGCATTGATTGCGCGAGATTTGGACGTTAACAAGTTCTCAAATTTTTGTCTTAGGCATCTGAACAAGAAAGGCTACAAAGATTACAGCAAAACCTTAAACATCTATTCAGTTATTCTAACTTTGGAGCAGACAGGAGATTGTTTAAAAGATTTTTTTAATCATATTCTCCAGGCAAACGTGCCAAGCAAGCAAGTTATTGATTATTATAGGGATGTTTCTGGGCTTTTCAGTTTGTGTTATGAATTCACATTTGATACAAACAGAATAAAGGCAAAACAGATTGCTAAAAAATATGATTCATTGAAGAAAGAACTGATGTCTGCACTTGATTCTGCAGACAAGGAACAGGTAAAATATTTGATGCTGATGAAAGTTTTGGTTGAGAAAGTTATTCTAATCGATGGATTGCAGCTTGGTTATGTTGATTAAAATGGAATACATATTAAGAAGAGGAAAACTAGCGGATGTTAATCAAATTTATTCATTGGGTGCAAAGACTCAAGAGCTCCGCTTTTCGCAGGTTACTAAATTCTTTCACCTGAAAGATGAAATTGAAGAATGGATTAAGAAGCCAAATGATAATATTCTGCTTGTTGCAGCAAAAGACAAAAAAGTTGTTGGATTTATTTATGCAAAGATAATTGGTAAACATTGGTGCATGATTGACAATCTTGTGGTTGCGCCTGAGCACAGGGGAGAACACATTGGCACTGTCCTGCTTGAAGAACTTTTAAAAATACTCAGGCAGAAAAAGATTGATTATGTCCAGACCCTTGAGCAGATTAAAAATAAAAAGGGCAGAAAGTTCTGGAAGAAAAAAGGTTTTCACGAAGGATATGTTTTTGTGTGGGCCAATAAAAAACTCAGAGTTTAGATATTTGCTTTCAATTGCATCATGAATTTCTCAAAGTCATGCTTCTTTACTGCAGCCCCGCACGCATACTTGTGCCCGCCGCCGTAGCCGTCAACACCTTCGAGAGCTTTTTCAAGAACTGGATTAATGTTTTTGTTCCATCTCAGGCTGAGCTTTAGTTCGCCGTTCTTTTCCCTGCCGATTATAATCATTTTGTCAGGCATCTTGTGCGACAGCTCGTTTGCCAAATCTTTTGTAATGCTCATTCTAGGATCCTGATAAATGAACAAGTACATGTTGTTGTCTGGCTTGACTTTCTGCGCTTCTGCCAATATTGATTCATACACTTTGTTTATCCTGCTGAAATGCTTGTACACATATCTTCCTGCAGAAGTATTTTGCTGGAGAATCTCATCAGGATGCTCAAGCCGTGTCAGAATCTTGACAGAATTCATAACCTCTTTTGTGGCGCCTTTTAAGATGAATGCGAAAATCCTTACAAGAGAGCCAAGCTTTGTTGTATATAATAAGTCATGCAGGCTCTTTGTATCAATGTCAGCATAGCCAGGATATTGTTTCTTGAAGTCCTCCATAAATTCAGGATAGTATGCATCGCCAAGGCAGCCCACTGCAGCAATCCAGATGTCCTGATTAACAATCTTGTAGCACCAGTATGTTACAGGCGAGTATTCGTTTTTGTCATGCACTCTTGGGTTAAAGTATTTCACGCCTTCTGGAACTTTTACAGGCTCGTGATGGTCTATCCATATAATAGGAACTTTTACTGCAGAAAAGAAATCCTCTTCAACAATTGGCATGTCAAGTATGAATACCTTGTCAGCGCCATAATCTTCAACTTTCTTTGAGAAAATGTCTCTTGTTAATCTTGGCGTTGTCTTTGCAACAATCCCTTTTCCTTTCTTTGCATATCTATATAATAGCAGAAATGAGCATAATCCATCTTCATCATCATGGAAAAAGAATACTGGGCGTTCGCAGGAGTCAAGCTCCTCTTTCACTATGTCAAGCTGTTTCTGGGGAATCATTTTAAAAAAAACCTTAAATATGAATTTGTTAATCCGAGGGGATATATAAAGCTTGTTTTCTGACAATATTTATATATTCTCTCTGACTACACTATTTATGGGATAGGTGGGGGTAATGCATGCAGAAAACGTTGAAGAGGCTATTGTGGAGGCTCTCAAACCTGACAGCAACTGAGTTTGTTAAAAGCTATTATCCTGATGAAGTTAATCTTAAGAGCGTTGACATAGAGAGGTATTCTAAACTGTATGATGAAAAGATAACTCCATCAGAAAGCAAAAACCCAAAGCCGTTCATTCTTATCAAGCCGAGCGGGCTTTCATTGGAAGACAAGATTAAGGAATTTCTTACAGATTCAGGTGCAAAGATAACCCAAGAGCACAATATAGAGGATTATGCTAAATTCGCAGTCAGTTTGTATGATTTTGGCAGAATATCTGGAGATTCAATTCCCGGGAACTATCTTTGGCTCCAGAATGATTTGGACAACTCTTCAAACAATGCAAAATGCCTTGTTATTGAGCCAAGCACAATCTATGAGGAAATAAGGGCATTCAAAAAGCAGCTAAGAAGAAGCCTTGGAGAAATAAAATTCAGCAAAATCAACTACAAGGAATTCAGCGATACTGCATTCTCTTCATTCATACACATGCCTGAGACTCATGAAATAGACAGAGAATATTCAATACTTGAAAAATATTTGAAGCTTCAGGGATTAAAGTCAAAGTTTTCAGAGATGCACGCATACAGTGTTGACTATGAAAGAGCGTTAGCTGCTTCAAAATGCATTGCAAACAATTCTCCTGCCATGACCCTCAACGGCAGGGGTGTTTTGTTTCTTACAGAAAGATGCAACATGGACTGCTTGTACTGCAAAAGGTCAAGCTACAGGAAGCCTGATTTTAGTGTTCAAGGCGCTAAAGAATTAATCAGCCAGTGGGCAGATGCTGGATGCAGTTATGTTCATCTAACTGGGGGTGAGGCTACAGTTTTTGAAGGGCTTGAAAACATTGTTGTCTTTGCAAAATCAAGAGGCATGACAACTTCGATGTCAACGAACGGAATGGCACACCCAGATTTTTACAGAGAGCTTGTTCATAACGGGGCAAAATATTTTTTTATTTCCTTGGACACAAACGATGAATCAGAATGCGATAATATTACCCGAAGCAAAGGCAGTTTCAGGAAAATCCTAGCATCAATAGGAGAGCTGGTTAAAATGAGGGAAGCAGGCAGGGATGTTTATGTCACAATAAATGTTCTTGTAGGAGATTATAATTTTTCAAGGTTTGAGTCAATCTCTCATTTTATAATGGAGCTCAACCCTGATGATTTCAAGCTTATCCCAACAACAAGATTTATGGACCAACTTGTAGAAAGTGATATGGGGAAGATACATGAAATGATTCATAAAAACAAGGGGCTGAAACTGCGATACCCGATGTTCTTCTACAGGCTTGAGCATTTTGACCAAATGAGGGGATTAGTGGGAAAAGAGCACGAAGGGCTCAAGTGCGCAATGTGCATTGATGAAAGAACCTGCGACCCTGAATTCTATTATCCATGCGGCATTTATTTGAGAGAGGGCGGAAAGCCAATCGGAAGCCATAAGCAGGATGATTTCAAGACACAGGCAGAAAAGCTTTTGAACTTTGCCCAAAACCATGACATAACAAAAGATTTTATCTGCAGGAACTATTGCTGTGACATAACAAGGGACTATAATCTTGCTGTGCGTGAATTGTGCTTTTGAAAAGATTTCATGAAACCCGGCAAACAAATTCTTTTTTCTTTTATAAACTTTAAATCAAAAGCGTAAGATTTATATAATCATTCAATATTGTTGAATAATCATTCACTTTTATTGAAAATGAAAAACACTGCAAAAATACTACGGTTTTTGTTAAGGAATGCCGAAGGCTACAACATAAACCAGGTAGCCAAGTCACTGAACATCAGCGCAGGCAGCGCTTTCAAGATACTTAAAGAGATGGAGAAAAACAACATTGTTTCTGCCAAGCCGATGGGGAATGCAATATTTTACACTTTAAACCTTGACAACCCCGAGGCAGCCAAGATGTGCGAACTATTGCTTTTGGAGGAAAAACGCAATCTGGCAGGTTATCCCAAAATATATGCAGAAGCATTGGAAACTTTTGAACGCGCGGAATTAATAGTGTTGTTTGGCTCGGTTTTGACAAAGAAGCAGTTCAATGACATAGACGTGCTGTTTGTGACAGGCAAGGTCAAGGAAGTAAGCCAGTTCTGCCTGCAGATTTCGAAAATAAGGGCAAAGCCGGTTGTACCATTAATACTCAAAAAAGAGGATTTAATCAGGGAATTAAAAGAAGGGAAGGAGGCCATAATTTCAATAATACGAGAAGGGATAGTGTTAAAAGGAGAGTCTGTTTTTGTTGCGGTGATTAAAAAATGCAAGGGACGAAACTAGGCTGGTGCCTGTCAAGCGAAGACAGGCTTAAAAAGATCGCTCCAGACAATAAACGATCAAAGGAGCATCTTGGAAAGGCAAGGCACAATTTGCTGGCTGCAGATTATAATATCACTGGAGGATTTAGTGACTGGGCTGTTTCACAATGTTACTATGCAATGTACCATGCGCTGCTAGCAATTTTATTCAGGTTTGGCTATGAATCGAAAAATCATGAATGTACAATAAGTGCAGTTGAGCATCTTATTGAAACAAAGAAAATTAATTTGGACGCAAAGGATATTGCATTCATAAGAACAGCAGGGCAAATGAAAGCACAGGATGCCAAAGCCCTTAGAGAAGAATTTCAATACGGTGCAAAAACTGATGTTAATAAGCTGATACTGGACAACTTGGTTAAAAGATCAAAGGAAATTGTTGAAGCCATAGAAGTTATTCTTGCTTCTTAAACTTGTTTTTTCTTTTTATAAACTTAATCGATAAACAATAAATATCTGTTAGGTTTAGCTCCAAATATGAATGTTTCTTGCTTTAAATGCAAGGGAAGGGGGTATTGCGGGAGAGAATTTTGCGCAGTTTATGCTAAAGCGCAGAGCATTTTCAAAGCAAAGCCTTTGCTGGAAAAAGAAGAGTTCTTTGGCTCAGCTCCAGCTCCGTTTGTAGGGCATCACGGATATCCTGACCTTAATGTTGGAATACTGAGCCCAGGAGAAGTGAGAGATGATGCATGGGAGTTTGATGCTCCAAAATACTGGGCAGAAAAAGACTATAAGATTCCCCGAATTATTGATTTGAGAAGTTCGTTAGTCAACTCTAGATTCAAGGCGAACATAAAGCATACAAGCAAATATCTTGAAATAGCACAATTAGTAGGAATGTCAGCAAAACCTGTTGATATTGAATTTAAGCTCAAGAAAAAGCCAAACTTCAGGCTGAATTTTGAGGCTCATGCTGCTCCAATGGGCCCGAATGCAACAATAGACAAAGTTCAGATTACAGAGAATCCAAAAATTCCAGGAAAGATTGACAAGGTTGTTTCTGACACAGACTTGAAAGCAAATGATGCAGTTGTTTATCTCTACAAGCATGGATTTGATGAAAACAGATTGTCTGAACTCTTGTCAGTTGGTACACTTGGCGTAAAGGCAGACAGGAAACTTGTTCCGACAAGATGGAGCATAACTGCAACAGACAATGCAATTGCAAAAAACTTGCTTGAAACAATCAGATATAATCCTCAATATGATTATGCTGCTTATTTTGGAAGCTATCTTGGAAATTACTACCTGCATTTGTTCTTTCCAGAAGTCTGGAGCTATGAGCTGTTTGAAACTTATGTTGGGAAATCAGTATGGCATGATTCTTCATCTATTGATTTTATGACAGATTATGAGGCTTTTGAAGGAAGAAAAGATTATGCAGAGGACTGCGCAGGAGGATATTATGCTGCACGATTAGGCGTAACAGAGAAACTAGTTGAAATAAAGAAGCAGGCTTCAGTCTTGACATTAAGATTCATAACAGGCGAGTATGCTGTTCCATTAGGTGTCTGGGTTGTCAGGCAGGCTTCAAGAAAGTCATTGAGCCAGAAGCCAATCATGTTTGGCTCAAAAGAACTGATGCTTAACTACGCACGTTTAATCGTGAAAAAGAAGTTTGGCGTTGACTTGGATGTAATACTAGGGCAAAGCAAACTGCTCAGAGAGATGAATAACCAGAGGAAGCTCGCTTCGTTTCTTTCTTAGAATAAAAACATTTAAAAAACCCAGCTTAATTTACGAGTATATGGATGCAAAAGAGCTGATTAGCAAATACTTGGAGTTTTTTAAGAGCAAGAATCATGCAGTAATCCCGTCTGCGTCATTGATACCTGAGCATGACCCTACTGTATTATTTACAACAGCAGGAATGCATCCTTTAGTTCCTTTTCTCACAGGGCAGCCTCACCCGTTAGGCAAAAGGCTTGCAGACGTTCAGAAGTGCATAAGAACAGTCGACATTGATGGTGTTGGAGATCCTTCTCACCTTACATTCTTTGAAATGCTTGGCAACTGGAGTCTTGGAGATTATTTTAAGAAAGATGCAATTACGTGGAGCTATGAATTCCTGACAAAAGTTCTTGGATTTAATCCTGACAAGCTTTCTGTAACTTGTTTTGAAGGAGACGATGATGCTCCAAAGGATACAGAGTCAGCAAAGATTTGGGAATCATTAGGCATACCGAAGGAAAGAATCTATTTCCTGCCAAAAAATGATAACTGGTGGGGTCCTGCTGGCGCAACAGGCCCTTGCGGTCCTGATACTGAGATGTTTATTGATACTGGCAAAAAGAAATGCAACAGAAAATGCAGGCCAGGATGCAGCTGCGGAAAATATTTTGAGATTTGGAATGATGTTTTCATGGAGTACAACAAGAATGCAGAAGGCAAATATGAAAAGCTGAAGCAGCAGAATGTTGATACGGGAATGGGTGTTGAAAGGACAGCTGCAATGCTGGAAGGCAAGGACAATGTTTACGAGACAGAACTTTTCTTGCCAATGGAAGAAGAGCTGAAGAAAATTGCAAAGCACAATAACTTTACCCATGAGCAGATAAGAAGTGTAAGAATTATACTTGACCATATACGTGCATCAACTTTCATACTTGGAGATGAAAGAGGAATTTCACCGTCAAATGTTGATCAAGGTTACATTTTGAGAAGATTCATTAGGCGAGCAATAAGGCACGGCAAGCTTTTGGGGATTGAAGGAGATTTGTGCAGGCCATTGGCAAAGCACGCTATTTCTATTTACAGTGACAGATATCCTGAGCTTAAGAAGAACAAGCAGTTCATAATGGATGAATTGCTTAAAGAAGAAAACAGGTTCAGGGAAACTCTGGAAAGAGGGCTTAAGGAGTTTGAGAAGCTTGCAGCAAAAGGCAATATTAATGGAAAAAATGCATTCCTTTTGTTCCAGTCATTTGGCTTTCCATTTGAGATGACAAGAGAGCTTGCAACTGAAAAAAAGATTAAGGTTGATGAAAAAGGATTTAATGAAGAGTTCAAGAAGCATCAGGAGCTTTCAAGAGTCGGGGCTGAGCAGAAATTTAAAGGCGGATTATCAGAAGCATCAGAATCAACTATAAAACTGCACACTGCAACACATCTTTTGGGAGAAGCTTTGAGAAACGTTTTGAAAAATCCTGAGATAAGGCAGAAAGGCTCAAACATAACTGTGGACAGGCTAAGGTATGATTTTAATTTTGACAGAAAGCTCACAAATGAAGAGCTGAAGCAGGTTGAGGATGAAGTCAACAAAGTTATTTCTCAGCATCTTGAAGTCAAAAGAGATGAGCTGGAGCTTCAGAAAGCTCTTGATTCAGGAGCTCAGGCAGAGTTTGGCGCAAAATATCCTCCAAAAGTATCTGTTTATTCAGTTGGCAGCTATTCAAAGGAAATATGCATGGGTCCTCATGTTAATAACACTTCTGAGCTTGGCAAATTCAAGATTGTAAAAGAAGAAGCAGTTGCAGCAGGCATTAGAAGAATTAAGGCAGTTCTTGGATAGGATTATTCTTTATTTCCGTTCTGGTTTGTGTATGCAGGAAGCATGACCTTGAAAGTTGTTCCGTCTTTTTCATTGCTTGTGCAGTCAAGTGTGCCGTTGTTTTTTTCAGCGAAATCCTTGCAGCTAGTTATACCAAGCCCAGTTCCATTCTCTTTTGTTGTTATGAATGGCTCAAACAGCTTTTGCATTTTTTCATCAGGCATTTTTTGCGGATTGGTGAAGCTTGCATAGGCCTTGTTGCCTTCTGCCCATATTCTGACCCTAAGCTTGTTATCGGACCTGCTGTCAGATTTCATTGCATCAACGGCATTCTTGATTAAGTTGATGTAGATGCCAATAACCTGCTTTGCATCTGCGTAGGCAAAAGTGCTTTCTGAATCGTGTGAGCATTCGATTTTAATGTCTCCAGAGTTTGAGCGCACAAGCGCCCTGTTGTATATTTCGGACAGATTTATTTTTTCAGGCTTTGCCTGTCGCTGGCTTGCATACAACAGATTTGTATCAAGCAGCTGTTCAAGTCTTTGGGCTTCATCTAAAATTATCGTGGCATTCTCGTTTATTCTCTTAAGTTTTTGCATCTGCTCTTCGTTGAGTGTCTTTGCAATCTCATCGGAATATTTGATTATTCTTTTTGCAAAGCCGCCGATTGAAACTAGGGGATTCTTTATCTCGTGAGCCATCTGTGCGGCAGCAATACCTATTGTTGCAAGCGCATTTTTCTTCTGCTGCTCTGCCTCAAGCTTTCTTCTCTCTTCCTCGTGCCTTCTAATTGTTTCTTCATCAAGTATTTTTTGTACAACAATGCTTCCTGCAGAAAGCGCAATATTCATCTTAAAGTCATTCCTTTGCCCTCCAATAGGCTCTCCTGTAAGTGCATTATTGCCATAGACAAAGCCAATAATCTGTTCTTCATGCCCTCTCAACGGAATTGCTATGAACTTATATGTGCCCATTTTTTCAAAAAACTTCTTGTCTTCTTCTGTTAATGCTGCAGGGTCAAGGTTGTTGTTGTTAAGATAGGTAGAAACTCTGTTTTCAAGAATCTCTCTTTTTAGCAGAGAATCTTTTTCGGCAGAAATGCTGAATCCCATTAATTTTTCATTCAGTGTCCTGTCGCTGCGAGGGTCATAGTCTTCAAGAAGGGCCTCCAGCGCATCCTCTGCTTTTTGTACTCGGGTCTGGCTATCTATTTTCTGAAGCGCAGCATACCTTTCTTCATGTGTGGCTGAGCCAAGCACTTGCAGTGCTTTAAAGCATTTTTCTTCTTCATGATATACAAAACATACTGCCTGGTTGAGCTGGTACGTGAAAGTGAATTTCTTGAGCATGTAATTTATTAATTTCTCATCAGGCCATCTTCCTATCCTTTTCAACAGGTACAGGTATTGCTCTTCAGTTTGAACCATATTCTAGTAACGATAGAATTTAATAGTATAAAAAGCTTCCTAATTATTGCTACTTTTGAGTGGTTGTTTTATCCAGAAGTTTATGAAAAGCTATATAAACAAGAATCCAACTCTAAATGATATGGCAGTAAAAAGAGCGTTGCTTGGAGGATTATTCGCAGGAATAGTCGCTTTCTTGTTCTATTTGCTGACAAACTATTATTTGTTTAACTGGATTTTCTTGATAGTTCCAGCAGACATCTGGAAAACAGTTGCAGGCATCGGCTATGTGTGGCTGTTCTTGATTATGCTTTTGACAGGCGAGATTTTCTCATTCATCTATGCTATACTTGAGGCAAACATGCCAGGAATCAGGTTATCGAAGGGCTTTATGTTCGGCTTGATGGTCTGGCTTGTAGCATCACTGCCAATGGCGTTGACTCAGCTTTTGACAACCAAGTTTGCTTTGTTTGTTATTTTGTATCAGGCATTAAGCAGCCTTGTTTTGTATATTTTGATGGGCATAGTTATTGCAGAAACTTTTACAGTTAGTGCAGAAGAAAGGCACCCGTAAATCTTAATTTAATTTTATTCCTAATTTTTTAGCAAGTTCTTTTCCTGCCTTCTCCTTTATTATCTCATTTTCTTTGAGCGCAGTCTTGCTTTTTGACTTGCCAAACAAGTTCAGAAGCTCTTTGTCAATTTTTTCTTTTCTAATAATTTTTATCTTGTCCCGTATAGCTTCCCTGATAAATTCAGTCTTTGTGCTATAGTCAGGCTTCATTGCAGATTCCATTTCTTTTGCAAAGCTTTCTTCAACTTTTATTGTGATTGATTCCATATTACTAAGTAAGACTAAGTAATATATAAACTTTACTCAGATTATCCCGAAAAATCTTCTTTTTCTTAGAATATTTTCCGATTTTTCTTGGCAAGGGTTAATAAAGTTTAAAATTCATTTTTAGTGCATGCAAAAATACTATCTTGATGCATCAATATGGAGGGATTATTATGAGAACAGGTCAGACAAATTTCGTCCGTTGGGGGAATGGGCTTTGCTTTTTCTGAATTCAGTTATTGATCACAAAGATTTTATTCTTTACTCTGACTTGGTTGTGCATGAGCTTGCAGTAAAATATTCCGAAAAGGAAATTGGGCAGATTTTGATGACAATTATGAGGCATGGTCTGCTTATTAAAGTGAGAATTTCAAAAGGACAAGCATACGAAGCGAAAAAGCTCTCAAAAGAAAAGAACGTGCCTTTTGCAGATGCGATTCATGCAATTCTTGCACGAGATAATTGCGCAATACTTGTGACAAGAGACAAGCATTTTAATTGCGTGGCTCACTTGATTGATGTCAGGAAGCCAGAGGAATTAATCTGATTTTAGCCCAAACTTTCGCAGTGCATCCTGCGCGGCAAGATCTCTAGCTTCCTCGTCGCTCATCTTTGCCTTTCCTTTCAAACTGCCTTTCAATGCAGCAAGCTTCCTGATTGCATCTTCTTTTTCAAGCGCTGTCAGTTTGCTTCGAATTGCGTCCCTGACAAACTCAGTCCTTGTGCTGTATCTGTGCTCTTTGAGCGCATTGTCTATGTCTTTCAATAGCTTTCCTTCCATCTTAAGGCTGATTGTTTCCATGGTATTACTTAGTATGTACAAAGTAATATATAAACCTTGCCTGCCGAGAGTCGGAACAAATACGGAACAAGAATAATTAAATACCACTAACTGGTGGTAAATATAGAAAGCTTTATAAATTCAGGCTATTTAGTATAGGCAAAAGCAGGGTATTTGGTTAAATTGTGCTATAGATAGAACTATTCAGGATTATGAGGAGATAAAATGGATGAAACTGAGAAACTTAAGAACAACATAGCAAAGGTTGCTACCGGTTATTTTTTGGATACAAGCGTACTGGAGATAGCAGACGGCAAAGGCACAAAAGTTGAGGCATGGAACCTTGCATCAATGATGCTGGGCTTTGCGCTCAAGAAAAACATGCTTTTGATAGGCGAGCCTGGCTGGGGTAAGACTTCAGCTGCTTCAATTATAGCATCAGCAGGCACAGGATTTCCAATTGACTTGTACAGAAGCGTTCAGATTTCAGGGCACCCTGACCAGTCAGAAGAAAAAATGATTGGAAGGCCAGACTATGGTTCTATGATGTCAGGAAAAGAGGATGTTATCTGGCAGAAAGCATTGTTCTTTCCTTCAATCACACTTGATGAATTTAACAGGCTTCCAGAAGGAAAGCAGGCAGAGCTTCTTGATGCTCTGGCAACAGGAAGATTCTCTTACCTTAATGATAATTTTTATTACGGAGACAAATGCTTCTTCGCAACAGTGAACCATCATGACGGAGGAAATCACGAGATTTCTGCGCCAGGCTTGGACAGGTTTCATCTGTGTGTTGAATTTGCATTCCCTGGAGCAATCTACAGAGGAAAAGTCAGGGAGTTTAAAGCCAGCCAGAGAAGCACGCTTACAGACAAGGACTTGACTTCAAGGATACTTGAGATTATTCAGGACAAGGGGATGCCAGTTAAAGATAAACTGGAAAAGATTGATTCTGAGCGTGAGAAAGCTGCAAAAGAATATTCAAAGAAATCAGGAATTGAACCGTTGACTGCATCAGAATACAGGGCATTCCAGGAAAAGGTTGCAAAGATTGGCATGAGCCAGGATGCATCATTGTATATGAACTGTGTTGATTCAGAGATGAACATGACTCAGAAATTCGGGACAAAAAGAAGCTGCGACACTATTGACGACAGCAACCATGCAAAAGAGCTTGCAAGCAAAAATATTGTTAATGGATTAAGTCCGAGGGCTTCAATTGAATCAATTGAGGATTTTGCAAGAGCGCTTGCTGTTTACACCGGGGCAGAAAAAGTTGAGAAATGCCATATAGACGCAGCAGCTCCATATGCTTTGGCGCACAGGGTTAAGTTCACAGATGATTTCAAAAGCTTCCACAGCGAAGGTGTGAGAGGCTGCATTTTTGAGGCATACCTTGCAAAAAAGATGCTTGAAGGAGTTTCAAAGAATTTTGAAAAATACAAAAATGACTTGATAATGCTTGAGAAGTATATTGAGAACAAAAATAAGGGAAAGACAAGAAAGTCAAAAGAAGGCTTGTCAGACGAGCATTGGGATAGAGTGGAGGGTATGGTTAAAGAGGATTTGAGAAAAATTGACTATCCACTTATGAGAGAGCATGTTGGCTTTATCAAAGACGTTTACAGGGCTTAGGATGGAAGATGGCAGGCAAACTTCAGGAACTAGTCAGTGAAGCGTGGAAAGAAGTTCTTAAAAGATTTAACTCGCCTATGCTGACAGCAGAGCCAATTGCAGTTGATGACGAGATTAATACTACTGCGCATTTTGATTTCAAGGACAACAGCATAAAATATAATCCTGAATTTGTACATACCTTAGTTAACCTCGGTCTTGATGCAAAGACTGCATTAATCGGGCTTTGGACGCACGAAGTTTCGCATTATGTTGACAATCCTCACGATATTGCAAGGCTTCTTGTTCAGTCAGAGGCAGTTGATAGCTATTTTTCAAAGGAAGATGCAGACATAAAGCATGCTTTGCTTAACCTATACCTTGATTCTGCATGCAATCTTGAAAGAATGAGGAGAGAAAGAGACGGCAAGGAGCTCAGGGCAATGAATAAGGCTCTGACAAAAGACACAAAGACAAGTGAAGTTTTCAAGCTATTGTCACATTTTTATGCAGACAGGTGCCAGTTTTACAAAGAAGATTCTGAGCCAAGCGCAGATTTCAAGCAAAGGATTGAGAAGTTGAGAAAGGTTGATTTTTTTAATGAAGAGCTTGAAGGGGCTTATATTGCTCAGTTTGGAGAGATTATTCTTGATATGCTTAAGAAAGAAAAAGAAAAATACAAAGGACAGAGCGGCAAATCCGGAAGCGGGCAGGGCGGAAAAGGAAGCCTTACTCCAATTGATGACTCTTTTGACGACAAGCTAAAGGATGTTTCTGATTCCCAGCTTGAAGATGCACTTAACAAGATTGCAAGAGACAAAGGTTTGAATCATTACGAGAGAATAAAGAGATTTCTCAAGAAAAAGACAGGCAAAGAGCTTGGAAAATTCAGGGCAGACCCGAGAAAAAGCACTATTGCAGGGCTTGAGTCTTCAGATATTACCTGGAACAATGACTTGATTGATTATTACAAAAGAAAATCAATTGGCAGAGTTTACATACACAAAAAGCCCTTGATTATTGATTCATACGAAGCTTATCCTTTTGATTCAAACAAGTTTTCAGTTTCTGATGAGTTCGCAAAGTTGAATCCGTTCTCGACTCCAAAGATAATGCCTGGAATAACACAGAAGCACAAGATGCATGACGGAATGAGGAAAGACAAGAAGTTCACTTATCCTGACTTGTTCATAAGCCTTGACAGCTCAGGCTCAATGAGAGACCCGAGAAGTTTGTCTCAGGCAGTTCTTGCAGGATTCATGCTTGCTGTAAACTACCACAGGAATGATTCAAGAGTTGGAGTAATGAATTTCTCAGCAGACTCTGCAATTTTGTTCCCGACAAGGCAGATTGATGATGTTTATTCAATGCTTTGCGCATACTGGGGCGGAGGCACTGTTTATGATACTGAGAAGATTGATGATTTTATCAAGACAATGAAGATTAAAGGCGAGCTTGAGAAGATTGGCTTGAAAGGTGTTCAGATTTCAAATGAAAAGGACTACAAATCATTATTGGCAAGATTAGACCCTGAAACCAGGAAAAGGTTTGAGAAAAAAGAATTGTATGTCACGCCAAAGAAAGCTAAAGAGCAGTACGAGAAGATTGACCATGTCATGATTACAGACGGCGGAATTGCAAACATAGAGGAAGTTGTGAATTATTTTAACAGGACAGCTCAGCAGACAAGAAACACGATTGTTGTTGTCGGAAACAAAGGATGTTTTGACGAATGGCAGAAAAAAGGCATGGAGAACACTCAAGTTATTTATGCTGAAGAAGCTGGAATGCTTCCTGACCTTGTTATTGGAAAAGTCAAGACAATGCCTCCAAAAGACAAGGAGCTGAATTATTTTGATTGATTCTAGATTAGAAGCCTTAGTGAATCCATTTAGCAATTTGAAAAGCGAGAGCCCTGAAAATATAGATCAAGTTCAGTTTGAAAAAGATGAAGCAGTTGAAAAGGCAGTGCACACTTACTTTTTATTGCCATTCGCATTTAAGGCACAGGGATTGGATGATTATCTCCCAGAAAATATTATGCAAAAGTACATTTCACCTTTGGAGACAAATGTGCTTACCCCGCCACAGATTTCATTATTCATACAGAGATTAAAGAAGCAGGCTACAGGTTGGCAATATTTTCACGAATTGACAGGATATTTCATTTCAAGGCAGATACAGGATTCATACAACAATGGGCACAATGACTTTGTTTTGGAGCTTAACAATTCAGAAATCTATAATCTAATCCGTCTTCAAGGAACTGAAGAAAATCCATTGAAACTCAAGATAGTTGGAGATGCAGGCTCTTGGTTAGGCTATCAGTCTGAGTATTGTGAATATGATATTAACGGGGATGTCGGGGAAAATTGTGGCAATGAAAGCAGAAACTCTATTTACAGGATAAAAGGCAATATTAACACAGACAGCGCGGAATTTGCAAGAGATTGTATTTTTGAGATAGAGGGTAAGCCTTTGTTTCAGGGAAAATCTCAAGGATGGGCTGGCTCTGCAAAAGACTGCAAGTTTATAACATCAAACTACGAGACTGCAAAAATGATTGCTCCAACTCTTGGCGAAGGAAACGAGCTGGTGTACAAAAAATGAACCAAACACTAGAAGCAATAGTGAATCCATTCGCAGGCAAGGAATCCGCTAGTCCTGACAATGTGGCTAAAAAGATTCCTCCTGTGCGCAATTCAAAAATCGATTCAGCTCTCGAAAAGTACAAAAAGCTGGAAGCGTGGGGCAGCGGTGATCCTAACTGGGCACGTTTTGATTCAAAAGAGCAATGGTTCATTCAGATTTCAGAGCTCAACCCAGAAACACTTACTCCTGCAGAGATAGATATTTTGCTTGACAGGATTCTTAAGGAAACTCCTAAGTGGAAGTTTGGAGATGAGCGTACGGGGCATTATATTTCTTACCTAGTTCAGCTTTCGTACAATGCGGGGCATAGTGATTTTCATATTACAGCAGGCCATACGCCAATATCTTGCTTTCTTACAACTGTTTCAGGTACAGAGCAGAGGCGGCTCAAAGCCAGAATTCTCGCAGACTTCAGTCCATCTGTTGCATCAAATGTAAACTATCTTGATGTGATAGTTGATGGAAGTGTAATGGGGCTTGGGTATCGTTCGAATCATTCAACTTTTATTATTAATGGCAATGCAAACTCTTCCCCTGGCTCGGGTTCAAGAGACTGCGAGTATGTTATTGAAGGCAATGTTGAGGGAATTATAGATAAAGTGCAGCGCTGCACATACACAATTGAAGGAAAGTTTTCAGGATTGTCTGATGTCAGAGATTCTACTTTCAAAACGCACAACCTTGAGACTTACGAGAAAATGATGGCGAGCATCAATTCCATGCTGGGAGGCAATAAGGTGGAGCTGTTGAAATGAAACTAACATTTCTTCAGGCATTAGTGAATCCATTCGCGAACAAAGAGTCAGCTAGTCCAGACAATATCGAGAAAAAGGTCACAGCAAAACGTGACGGGAAACTCGAGGCAGCATTCAATAAATATAACCGGCTTGAGTATAGGGAAAGCGACGGCAAATCAGACGAATACATTGAAAGCAGATTTAAAGAAATTGCAAAACTAAACCCTGAAACACTTACACCTGCACAAATTGATATTTTTTTGAACAGAGTTATTAAAGAAACCAAACCTTGGAAGCTGGAAGCTGCTTTTACGGGCATGTATTTGTCTTATCTAATTCAGCTTTCATACAATTCAGGGCATAATGATTTTCATTTGACAACAGCAGACTCCAAATTAGATGACCTGTTGATAGAAGTTGGAGGCTCAGAGAAGAGACGGCTTAAAGCCCACATATTTGGGCAGTATTGCTCTGACGTTGGAAGAAGGGCAAAGTATCTTGATTTAGTAGTTGACGGGCGCGTGGGGCATATAGGGATTGATGCAAGCTATTCAAGTTTTAATGTTAATGGCGATGTTTCAACAATGTGCGGATGGGCTTCAATGTACTGCGATTTTGTTGTTACAGGTGATGTAGATGAGATAATAGGGGATTCGCAGCACTGCACATATACAATTGAAGGAAAGTTTTCAGGTTTGTCCAATGTCAGGAACTGCACTTTCCAGACTCATAATCCAGAGACTTACGAGAAAATGATGGCAAGTGTCAAGTTCAAGCCAAGAGGCAACAAGGTGATTCTATTAAAATGATTCAAACACTAGACGCATTAGTGAATCCATTCAAAGGCAGGCAAGATTTTGCTAATCCTGACGAAATTCAGAAATCTAAACCAATACCCTTGAATAAGAAAGTTGAAAGAGCTTACCAGAAATACAATAAGCTTGAATTAGAGGGCCTTGTTGGAGTAAATCCAAGAGTTTATGCAAAAGATACTTTTACTGAAATTCAAAACCAAGGGGCAGAGATGCTGACTCCTTCGCAAATTGAGCTTCTTTTGCACAAAATGATTAATGAAGCAAAACTTAAGAGGGTTGAGGATAGATTAACTGGATTTTATTTGTCTTATCTTATACAATTGTCCTACAATTTAGGGCATAATAATTTTAACCTGACAACAGGAAAGACTGCGATTAAGAGTATATTATATGAGATTGCAGGCACCAAAGAAAAGCCGCTTAATGTCAGGGTTTTGGGGGATGTATTCGAATGTGGAATTGGCTCAAAATATGTAGATGCTCAGATAGATGGAATGGCGGGAGGGTATCTTGGGGAGTTATCTGAGAATTCAAGCTTTAATGTTAATGGAAGTGTTCTAAGTTTCTGCGGAATGAGTGCACAGTTCAGTAATTTTGTTATCAGTGGGAATACCGGGATAGACCTCGGGATTGATTCAAAAAAGTGCAAATACACTGTTGAAGGAAAAATACTGAGCATTGGCTCATTTCCGCCAGGTCCTCCTAAAGACTGCACTTTCATGACGCATAGTCAGGCAACATATGATTTTCTTAAACAGAATGTAAAAGGCAAAACCAACAAGGTGATTCTGTTAAAATGATACTCGAAGCTTTAGTGAATCCATTCAAAGGCTTGGAAAGCGAGACTCCTGACCAAATTGAGAAACTGAAAGTTGAAAAAGACGAGCTTGTTGAACGAGTTTTGTCACAATATAATCCAAAACTTAAATGGGAAGATTCACCTGACGAGCCAAATGCATATACTCTGCTTCAAGAAATGAATTTTGAAACATTAACTCCTGTGCAGATTGATATTGTGCTTCAGAAGATTATTGCTTTATCAGAAAATCAACTTTTTCTCCAGCAAAGCTTCTATTCAGGATTATTTTTGTCGAAGCTTATCCAGAAGTCGCATGATGCAGGGAACAAACAGTTTGTTTTGCACACAAACGAATCGCAAATATGCAATTTATGCATGGAGCTTAAAGATTCAGATGTTCTTGTCTACGGCAATGTTGGAAACAGTTTTGGAAGAGATTCAGAAAACTGCAATTTCAAAGTCAGCGGAGATGCCGGACTAAGCTTTGGTGCAGGCGCAAAGAAATGCAACTACTGGCTTGACGGGCAGGCAGATGGAATTGCCATTGGCTCAAAAGAATGTACGTTTGTTTTAAGAAAGAAGACGCAGGATAAATTGTGCAGTTTGGGTTCAGATGACTGTACATTCTATTGTACTGACATTGATGTGTATTTGGACATGCTTACCAGAGTTCGCGGCATAAACAACAAGGTGGAGTTTCAAAATGAAACAAACGATTGACGCGTTGGTGAATCCATTTAAAGGAAACGAAGATTTTGCCAGTCCTGACGATGTTAAGAAAGTTGATTTAGAAACTGATGAAAAAATAGAAAAAGCATTTGAGCAGCACAAAACTCTTTGCAGGATTGAGGAATACTTGCTTCAAAAGGCAATTTCAGAAATGGAAGTTGATTTGCTCAATCCTTCCCAAATAGATTTCCTTTTGCAAAAGATAATCTGCACAAATTCTCAAGAGCAAGCAGGGCACGGGAGGACTGGATTGCAGCTTTCGAAATTAATGCAAAAATCATATGATGCAGGCTATACTGATTTTGTTTTGCACACTAATGATACAGGTATTGTTTATTTATGCAATAAATTAAATGCGAAAGAGGAAAAGCCTGCAAAAGTAACAATACACGGAGATGTTGACAAGTGCTTTGCAGAGCATTCAGCAAATCGCATATTCGATATTAGCGGAAATATTTTTGATGAGTGCGGAGCCTTTTCCCAAAACTGCAAATTTGAAATTAAAGGCAATGCAGAGAAATATCTTGGACAGCATTCTGTAAATTCAAAGTTTAATGTTGGCGGCAATGTGGGCGAAAGCTGCGGAAGAAATGCGCAAGGCTCAGAATACAATATAGCAGGCAACATTGATTATTTTTGCGGGCATAAGGCAAAGAAATGTACATTTGCTATTGCAGGAGATGCTAATCCATTTCTTGGGCGTAATGCAAATGGCTGTTTTTTTGCAGTAGGAGGGGAAGTTTCTTTTAGCTATGCTGAATTTGCGTCTAACTGCACGTTTGTTTTTGCCGGGGATGCACTGAGAACAGACAGGATACTCGGGCCAGGCAATACGTTCGTTGTTTACAATCCTGAAGTCTACAATAAGCTGAAATACAAGCATGCAAAGGTGATTCTGAAACAATGAAAACCATTGAAGCGTTAGTTAATCCATTCGGAAAGCTTGAAAGCGATAGTCCTGACAACATTGAACCAGTATGTGAAGTAGACGATGCAGTCAGAAGAGCTATTAACGATGACCCTTCTGTTGTATTGACTCCTGCGCAGATTAATATTTACTTGAAGTACCTGCCTGAAAAACAAAAAGAAGACTGGTTTCCTTCAAAATACCTTTCAGACCTTGTACAGAGTTCTTATAAAAATGGAGGCTACAATAATTTTGTGATTGATTTGGAGCAATACTCGCCTCCAGCTTTGTTCAGGTTCATTTCTGGCTCAAAAAAGAGGCCTTTGGAAATAAAAGTAATAGGAAATGTCGGAGATGCGTTTGGTATTAGCGCGGAATACTGCAATTTTAAAATTGAAGGCAATGGTGATGAAACTTTTTGCAGTGGGTGTGAGAACTGCAATATTGAGGTAACAGGCGATGTTGGCCATAGTTCAGCTCTGCATGCAAAGCACTGCACTTACAAAATAGGAGGCAATGCAGGGCATAATTTTGGCATGTATTCAAGTAACAATACTTTTGATATTAAAGGAGAGGTGGGCGCACAGTTTGGAGAGGGTTCTAAAAGATGCACTGTCAACATAGGCGGGGATGTAACATCCCTTTGCGGGCAGTGTTCACATGACAGTGTTTATCATATAAAAGGGCAGGCAGGAGTTGGTGTTGGAAGCGGTTCAGACAAAACCAAATTTTATCTTGGCGAAGTTGAAAAATCCGACAATAATAACTATAGATGCGATGTTCTCAGTTTCAAGGGCAGAAAATCGACTTTTATAACTTCAAATTGGGATTCGTATTGGGAACTTAGGAGACAGCTGAAGCCAACAGAGCACAAACTAAAGTTTGATTATTGGAACTGGCTAAAGAGGAAGCTAAAATGAAAACACTCGAAGTGTTAGTAAATCCATTCGGAAAGCTTGAATCTGAAAGTCCTGACAATATAACAACACCTAATTTTGGCAAAGATGAACTGCTTGAACGTGTCTGGAATTATTTTCATTCATTTGATGGAAAAACTATTTATTATGGCGAAGACCCGCACTATTATTCTCCGCTGATGAGGCATGTCAGCCCGCTTAATCTTGATTTTATTCTGACTCCTGCCCAGATTTCAGTATTCTTTGAGCAGCTAAAGAATCTTCCCAGGCAAATGTTGCACAAGAATGTTTATGCAGGGCTTTTTGTTTCCAGGCTTATTAATAATTCATATCAAAATGAGAATAATCATTTTGTTATTGATACAGGGGATAAATTTACTAGCAACCTTGTAGTTGGACTTAACGGTGAAAAAGATAATCCTTTGGAAATCACAATTAATGGATTTGGGGGAGACTATCTTGGGCAGGAGAGCAAAAATTCAATCATTCGTGTGAAAGGAAGCGTGGACAATCAATGTGGAGGTTTTTGCGATAACCTGAACGTAACAGTTGAAGGCAATGCAGGCGGGTTTTTTGGTTATAATTCGAAGAATTCTTTTTTTGAAATTTTTGGGGACGTTGGCGATGTCTTTGGCAGTGATGCAGAGAAGTCAACATTCATTGTCCACAACAGGAAAGCATATGACACATTTAAGAAAAATATCAGGAATAGAAGCAAGGTGATTCTTCGTGACTAAGCTCGAACTTTTAGTAAATCCGTTTGGAAATCTTGAAAGCGAAGAGCCAGACGATGTCCAAACGCCGCAATTTGAAACTGATGATGCAGTTGAAAAAGCATACAACCACTACATATCGCTTAGAAAACGCATTTGGATTTACGACCGCATGTGGATTTACGAACGTATAGTTCCTGTTCTCAGCCCATCTCAAATTAATATTTTTTTCAGAAGATTTGATGAAGACGAAATTGGCAGGATTAATTTTGCAGTATATTCAGCAAGACTAATACAAGAATCCTATGACAATGGGCACAACAATTTCTTGGTAGACATAGGTGATGCTGAAATGACGTATTTTCTTCAATGTGCTCACGGCACTTTGGAAAATCCATTGAAACTATCTTTTTGCGGGAATCTTGAGAAGTATTTTGCCTCCAGTGCAAGATATTTTGAAGCACATATCAAAGGCAATGCCGGAGAATCGTGCGGGACAGATTCCAAGAATTGTGTTTTTGATATTGAAGGCAATGCTCTAGCAAACTGCGGATACCATGCAGAAAACAGTGTTTTCAACATAACAGGAGATGCCAGTGCCAACTGCGGGGCATTTTCAAAGAAATGCAATTTCAACATTAGCGGCTCGAGCAATGATGGGCTTGGTGAGAAGGCAATTGATTCAAAGTTCAAGGTAGCAGGTGATGGCGGGAGTGGCTGCGGGAAGTCTGCAGAAGGCTGTGAATTTATTGTAAACGGGGCGTTGGGAAATGATTTAGGGCTTTACGCACAGGACTGCTTTTTTTATTTTGAACGCCTTACAGAATACCGAATGAATTATCGCAGCCTAGGAAGTATTAGGTTCAAAGAAACAGACTCAAATTCAAAATTCAAGACACCAAACTGGGAAACATACAAGGCTCTCAAGAAAGAGAGTCATTTGAAGAATGCAAAACTCAGGTTTGATTACATGACTTGGTTGAAGAGGAAGCTGAAATGAAAACATTGGAAGTGCCTGTTGAAAAGTTTGACATTCCGATGGACATGATTGTCACAGAAAAACGAATAACCTTACGTTAAATTTACCCCTAATTAGTGGTAAAAAAGCGAAAGATTTATAAATAGCAGATTCTTAATACGCTAAGTGTGAACCAGAATGATTCAGCAAAGGACATTAGATAGAATAGTAAATTCAATAGATGCACCTATCGATTCTGACAGGTTTACCATCCTCAGCGAAAAGGAAATCGGAAGAGGATGCTGGGGCAAAGTATACAAGGCTAAAGATAACAGCAATGAACAAATAGTTGCTATCAAGGTTATTGAGCCAAACGAAACTGCACAAGAGCAGATGGCACACAGGAAGCTTGATCTTGCAAAATTAATCAGCAAAGAATCTGTTAAATTGGCGCCTTGCTCAAACATAGTCCCAAGAAGCGCTTATGTGGACAACAGGGGCACAGATTTTATTGTTATGCCTTTTTACGAAAAATTTCTTTCAGATGCGCTGCACGATGATTCTTGCAGAAAGTTCTTAGACAATGGAATGAGCATAGAACTTGTGTTGGCATACGCAAAAGGCATTGCAAACGGAATTGCAGAAACACACAAAGAGCTTGACAGGGTGCACGGCGACATCAAGCCAGACAATATTGCGATTGCTGATGACAACAAGACAGCCCTGCTTAGTGATTTTGGCACATCAACATGCGCTTCACAGGGATGGACAGTCTCTCCGAGAAGCAATATGGGCTTCCTGTATACAAGGGCGCCTGAATGCTTTCAAGAAAACAGCCATCCAACCAAACAGGCAGATGTATGGGCTTTCGGTTCTTTGCTTTACAGGATGCTGACTGGCAGATATATTTTTGAAGACGAGCTTGAGAATTCAAAAGACCCAGCTAAATTTTATTCTAACTTAGATGAAAAAGCAGCACAGATTATTATAAATAATAAAATAAAAAAAGCGCCTAATGCATACAGAGGCTTGCTGAAAGAATGCCTTGCCTGGAATCCAGACAAGAGATATTATTGCGGCAGGTCTTTAAAGGAAAATCTTGAAAAAGTAATTGAAAATATGGACACTAAAAAAGCATTCGTGAACAGCTTGAAGAAATGGGCTGTTCCTGGTGTACTTGGCGGACTATTAATGGGTTTAGTAAATCTTGCTGCAAGAAGCGAGCCAACTGAACTTACAATGCCGGCGCTTTCAAAGCCAGGGATTGTTTGCGAAACTGGAAAAGATTCGATTTTAGGAGACGGCAAACCGCAGCTTGAATTTGAAAGAGAAACTTTGTATGATTTGCCCAAGCCTTTTTTGTCTCATGAGGCGATGCGCGAAGAGAGCATTAGCAAATATTTGACAAAGAACAGATATGCTGCTTACCTTACAGGCATGTACATGAATGCATTTCAACGCCACAGCGGTTGGGTTAAACTAGCTACGCCTCAGCAGTATGAGATGTGGCTTGCAGCTACAACCAGCGAAGAAAGAAACGGTCCGGTTCCTTTCCCGGCTGAACTGAGGGCTGTTGCAAAATCAATTGAGCTGGGCATTGTTAAAGCAAAGCTTCCAGACGGAAAAATTGATTTGGAAGATGCATGCGCGATTGCTAGACTAGGTCCTGACAAAGTGAATGAAGCAAAAAGAGCTTCTGAGAGCTTCAAGTTCGGCATTTATATCAAGGCAAAGTATGCTGACGGAAAATATGTTATTCCGGAAAACGAGCAGGCATTCATTAAGCAGTGGCTTGCGTACATCAAATAATTTTTTCTTCGAATAGCTTGGCGAGTATCGGGCTTGAACCAATCTGAATCAGCCTGAATATTTCCCGTATGTATGAGAAAACTACTGGATTTTTTCCTTTTTCAATCAAATCAATGCATTTGCCGAACTGGTATTCTTTTTTCAGATTGTTTATTTTGTGTATGTATTTTATGTCTTTGCTGAAATACGCATTATAGAATAGCTCAAAATAATCCTGCAGATGCTTAAGCATCTCGATGACATTCTTGTCTTTTTCTGGCTTGTTAGCTGAGGCATATTTGTGCAGATAAAAATAAGCGTGCTCTATGTGCATTAAGAATGTTAGCACTTCCCATTCAAGCTCAGGTTCTTTCTGGTATTTTTCTTTAGCTAGCGCTCTTCTGCAGAATAAGATGTATTTGTCCTGCTGTTTCCTGAACTCGCTGATTTCAGCTGAGCTTTCAAACTTGTTTTCCTCAAAGTCATTTAGGATTGCATTTTGTGTTTCTTTTATGAGCAAAAAGACTCTTCGAAGAAGCACATCATATTTTTGTTCAGCTGGCTCTGACACGTTTTCTATCCTGCATTCATTTTCTTTTCTTTCAGTCAGCTCAAAGCCAAGCAAAAGCTCGTTTGTCACAGTTTTTGCTTCATTTGCGATTTGCTTGTCAGTTCCCTTCAAAACAATTGCATCAAACCCTCTTCTGTAAAGATGTGTGAGTATGTTCAAGATATCTTTCTTGTTTTCATCTGTTATCTGAACAGAAATTTCCTTCTTCCCTTTTACAGGGCTTCCAATAATCAGTGCTGAGTCAGTTTCAACTATATCTACGTGGTCTCCTTGCTTGAGCCCTTTCCTGTCCAGCCATTTCTTGGGCAAATAGACAGTATATCCGCCAAGCCCCTGCTTAATCAGTTTCCTCTGCATGGCGTATTTTAGGCTCCTTTTATATATAAATCTTCCTATTTTGATATTATTAATATTAATAATATCAATTAGATATTAATACTCGAAAGTGTCTCTACCACTAAGATACAAAAGAGTTCTGGTGATTTGGAGGAATAACGATGATAGACTTGGAAAGATTAACACAAAAATTGGAAGCAGAAATGTCTGAAATATCAGTAGACAGGACTAGAGCCACTGCAAGGCTCCAGAGAGAGCTTGAAAGAGAAGAGCAGAGGCTGCAGAAGGAATACCAAAAAAAGATTCAGGATGAAGAAAAGAAATATTCAAGCGCACAGGCTGAGCTTGAAGTTGATTTTACTAAACGAGTTGCAGGAGAGCTTCTGTATGACCTTGAACGAAGCTGTTCCATTCTTGATGAAAGAAGCAGAGCTATTGGCGTGACAGATGAAGACAGAAAGAATGCTGCTGACCTTCAGAATGCTCTTAAGAATATTGCTGAAGCAGAAAAGGAGAAGGTATTGAAGATTTTGAAAGCTTCAAACCCAAATCTGGTTAATGCAATGTCTTCGCAGCCAAACTTAGCGAAGGAAGAGATTGCTTCATACATTGCTGCAGACAAAGAGTTGTGCTATTTGATTACACCTCTTGCAGAGAATGGGGGAAACGAGCTGTATACTGCCCTCAAACAGAAAATAGACGGTATTCTTGGAATATGCGAAGTGACGCCAAGCATACAAGGGCAGGTAAACTTCGGCAGTGTTGTAAAGGTGAATGCAAGCAAGATTAAATTTGAACTAGCTACGCAATATAAAAATGGATTTGCGATAGACATACTGAAGCCAGTCAACGGCTATTCTGACATGCCTGATGCTCTTAAAGCTGCACTAATCGATAAATTTGAAATATTGCAGCCAGAGAACTTTGAAACTATGAAGCTTGAGCACAAAGTTGTTGAGCTTGACGAAGGTGCTCTAAAGTGCTTTATCTGTACTCCAAAAAAGGAGTTCTACACGCCAGTCTACTCAATAGACGAGCTGCTGAAGACAGCAAACATAGCATCAATTGAGGATGCTGCAAAAATGACTGGCAAGACTCCTGGGCAGATAAAGAGACTGGCAACTCTCGGCAAGATTTCAATCAGCGACAACAACGAGGTAAACCTGCATTCATTGAAAGAGTATGTTGGAGGCAAAAAAAGATCAGGTTCAGCAGTGCCGCCAATACAATCAGAGTATACTGCAGGTGATCCAGATGAAATAAAGAAAGAAGCTTATGCCAGGCTTGAAAAGTGCAGCGATGAGCTAAGTTCAGTTGAGCTTGCATATGTTCTTGGAATGTCGCGCCCAACATCAGCTGTAAGGCTGGCTGGCGAGCTAGATGCTAGAAAAGAAGGCCATGCGTTGCGTTATCCTAAGCAGAGTGTAATGGACTATCTTGGCAGCCACTACATGAGAGGCAACATAGGATGGACAAAGATTGAAGGTGAGAAACTATGATTGAAAAGAAAATATTGATTGCAAACGACAATGAGCCGGCTATGAGAAGCCTTGCACGACTGTGCAGGACATACCAGCCGAACCTGAAGATAGATTATGCAAAGGACATAAACCAGGCAGTTGAGCTGGCAAAGGCAAACAAATACTCAATGATAGTATTGGATGAGTTTTACAGTTCAGAGAAAGGCTACGGAAATGAAGATATTGATGGAGTTGAAGAAATTAGACAGTTTGACAAAGAAACTCCGATTGTATTGTATTCGTGCCTTGATGCATACTGCACGAGCAAGAAGGGAAAGGATGATGCAAAAAAGTATGCTCTTGACGCAGGCGCAACTGAAGTCATTGAGATGAGCAAGAGCGGCTCTTACAAGCTGAAGAAGAAGATTGAGGAGTATTTGAGAAAATGAACAAACCGCCTAGAATCAAACACCTAGATGAAGTTGTTATAGAGGAAATCCATCTCAAAAAGTATAGTTTTCCAATACAGAAGAAAGTTGATGAATTGCATTCTTGTAGAATAAGAATAGGAGACTATGTTGGACCAGATTATGTGGGTATTTTGGGCGGGCTATTGCTAAGCAATGGAAAGGTTGCTTATATTGGGGTAAAAAAGGGCAAATATTTTGTCAATTTTGATGGTGAAGAAGGTCGTGGCTACGGTGTGATTGATGAGCATAAATGTCTGAAAGAGATAGATGGAAATGTTGCTTATTTTGCCGGCAATTACGCGTTTGAAAGCTTTCTGGTAGTTGGTAACAGAGAAATCAGGGATTACAAAGAGATTGAAAAATTAAGGAAGAGGATGAAGTAAGATGGCACCTGACCTTCAGCTTCAAAAACCTGAACTTGATGAGAAGCGGATTGCTGACTTAATTGACATTCTTGCAACAGCATCTTCAAAAATTCCAGAAGAGCACAGCGAAAGCATGCTAAAAGATATTTTTGACAATAATGTTGTGTATATGGAAGATAACAAAATGTATTATCTTGGGCAGTCAGACCTGACAAGGGAATACCTTATACGCCTTAGGTACATGGCATCAGAAGCCGGCTCAAGAAAGGTTGAGATAAAAACAAAAGCTCAGCTTAACAGGAAAGCCCTTGAAGACATTGTAAACAAATTTGCTTCTGAGAAACACATAAAGCTTCAATGCACAGAAAAGAAAATGACCGGAAAAAGCACAAATATGCCTTATGTTGCAGTAACTGACTCACTTGATAATGAGCTGGCAAGACTGTTCCTTTCAAAAATTTCATTTGTTCACGAAAGGTTTGAAAAAGGAGTTGAGCCGTACAACACTGCACTCAGTCTGACAGCAAGGCTTGTTGCAGAACTGCACAGGAAAGATGATTGCATCCAGGGCGTTACTAATTTTTATTACAGCCAGTACGCAATCCCCTTGTATTTGAAAATCCCTGGCTGGTTCAGCAAGGATTATCTTCAGAAGACACTGGATAATTTTTCAAAATGCATTGAAAATCCAAATGATCTGGAAATCGAACTTCCAAACCCAATGTCAGAAGGAAAAATCACATCAGGGCAGTTCATTCATCCTACAAAAAATGATCCAAACAGCTACTGCGTGAATGACACTTTCAAGAAAAGGCACATACAATATATTTATGCAGACCGAAAAAAGAATCTCATAGTTAAGCTTGATTCAAACCTGGACAAGCAGCACATCAAGAAAATGCTTGACCCTCTTGTTAAGGTGCGCCTTACTCCGGAAAGCCAATGGGTAAATGAAACGCAGGTTATGCCTGATGAATATTCTGCCCATATTGGCACTTATGAAACAAGGCAGTTTTATGGCAGCAGGATGCTGGCAGAAACAGAATACACAGGCATTGCGCTCACGATGGACGGGAACAGGATAGTATTGAAAGACTCAGGCAGAACTTTGGTCAAGCTTTCAGACCGTGCAATCAAGATTATGCCCCGCTCCCAGTATTCTGAAGAGGAATACAAGATGGCATTGGCAGTCGCAAATGCAATCTATTTTGGAATGATGTTTTACACAAGCTCAACAAGAACAGGCAGCAAAGCAACTGCAAGCCTGAGGCCTGATGAAGCTGATGTTATTTTTGATGTTGAGTCCAGGGCAAAGAATTATGTGAGAAACTCACCTCACTATGACATGCAAAAAGCCAGGAAAGCAGCATGCAGAGATATTGCAAACGAAGTTATCAAATCTTCCCAATCAAAAGAACAATCTCACCCTTAACTTCTTTAGTTCCTATTTTTTCTAATATTTCAGAAGCAGTTCCTCTAATGAATTCTTCAAACTTCTTTGTCAGCTCACGCGCCACAACAACAGGATGAGATGGAAGTATTTGTTTTATCGCATCCAAATCCTTAACTACTCTGTAGGGTGAGGCATATACAATCGCAGTTTCATTTCTCTGCTTAATCTCAAGAAGCATGTCTTTTCTTTTGCCTTCTTTTTTTGGCAAAAAGCCATAGAACGTAAATTTGTCAGTCGGCAAGCCAGAACAAACAAGTGCGGAAACAAAAGCAGTTGGTCCAGGAACTGGAATAATATTTACGCCAGCAGAAACACACTCTCTAACCAAAATAAAGCCAGGGTCAGAAATACCAGGTGTTCCGCAGTCAGAGACTAGTGCAACTTCTTTGCCCTGCTTCAGCATTTCAATAACATATTTTGTCTTGTGCCTGCAGTTGTGCTCGTTGAAAGAGCTCATGGACTTGTGCAAATCAAGATGCTTAAGCAAATTCCCAGTCCTTCTTGTATCTTCAGCGAGAACCAAGTCCGCGTTCTTGAGGGTTTCAACTGCCCTTGATGTAACATCCCCAAGATTTCCAATTGGGGTTGAAACAATGTGCAGGCTCATTTCATCCTCGGAAGCATTACGTATGCAATTACAAAGACGCAGCCAATAACAAGCCAGAAAACAATAGGCGATATCTTCTGCATTGCCAGCAAAAGTGTCGCAGCAACTGCCAGGATTATTCCCACAATGGCGATTATTTTCTTCATGGGAAAATCTAAAAGCATTCCTTATATTAATCTACCGATACATTTTTAAACAATAGTTCTCTCTAAACTCGTATGGCATTTGAGAAAGTAAAAGGCTCAACAGACTTTTACCCTGAAGAAATGTCTGTGATGACATATCTTTCTGGAAAGTTCAGGGAAATGGCTAGAAAGTATTCTTTTCAGGAAGTTGACAGCCCTGCAATTGAGACAGTAGAACTTTTGACTGCGAAGTCAGGCGAAGAAGTAAAGCAGCAGATTTTTGTTCTTGAGAAAAAAGGCTCAGAAGAGCTTGGCTTAAGGTTTGACTTAACTGTGCCTCAGACAAGAATGTTCATAGCAAAGCAGAAAGAGATTAACAAGCCAGTAAAATGGTTTGCTGTCTCAAGAATGTGGAGATATGAACAGCCGCAGAAAGGAAGGCTCAGAGAGTTTTTCCAGTTCAATGCAGAATTGTTTGGCTCAAAGAGCGCAGCAGCAGATGCAGAATTATTATCTCTAATAATTGATTTCCTAAAGTCATTGGGGCTTACAGAAAATGATTTTTTCATAAAACTGAACAACAGGCGGCTTTTGGAAGGCATGCTTTCTGATTTTGTTGCAAAAGCAAAGATTGCAGACGTCGTAAGACTAATTGACAAGTCAAAAAAGATATCGCAGAAAGAGTTTAAGGACGAGCTTAGCAAGCTAGGAGTTGAGGATGTTGATCGAGTCAGTAACATAATCAGCCTGAAAGGCTTTGCTTCAGACATCCTGCCAAGAATTGAGGCAATGACTCTGAACAAAGAGGCGCGTGCAGGGTTTGAGCAGCTTCAGGATGTTGCGGATTTAGTTGACCCCAGTTTCCTAAGAATCGATTTGTCAGTTGCCCGTGGCTTGGCTTATTACACAGGAAATGTTTTTGAGGTTTTTGACATTGATGAAGAGTTCAGGGCAATTGCAGGCGGCGGAAGATATGATGACATGATTAAGCTGTTTGGCGGGCAGGACACACCTGCAGCAGGCTTCGGCATGGGATATTCTGTACTTTCGCTTCTTTTGGATGATAAAGGGCTTTTGCCAAAATCAAACCTTGGTCCAGATTATTATGTCGCAATTGTTAATGCCTTGGTTATGCCAAAGGCGCTAGAGATAGTAAAAACTTTGAGAAAAAAATATTCTGTTGACTATGACTTGTGCAGCAGGAATCTGACAAACCAGTTCCAGTACGCTTCTTCGATTAAGGCGAAAAAGATTATTATTGTTGGTCCAAAAGACCTTGAGTCAGGCAAAGTGACTGTCAGGGACATGCTGACAGGTGATGAAAAGAAAGTAAAAGTGGAGGAGTTAGAATGAAAAAATCAGAAAAAGAGGTTAAGCCGTGGATTTACTGGACGCCAAGAATACTTTCTGTTATATTCATACTCTTCCTTGGTTTGATGTCCTTGGATGTTTTCTCGCCGGAGTTGACGTTTTGGCAAACTATTTTAGCACTATTTATGCATAATGTCCCCGCTCTTATATTGCTGATTGCGGTCCTATTTGCATGGAAATATGAGCTTGTCGGAGCAATTGCGTTTATTCTAGGAGGATTGCTATATATTGTACTGATACTAATAAGTGCGATTAGAGATGGATTTCATGGATATATGATTTCGTGGGCAATTCAAATTTCGGGAATGGCGTTCTTCATAGGAATTTTGTATTACCTGAACTGGAAGCAGAAGAAAAAATAGTTTAAATATCGTTCACAAACTCCGAATATAATCCGTATTTTCTTGGCAAAGGCTTATAAATTTTAGAATCAGTAATATTCTTCATGAAAAACGAAAAATATAAATACTATGGCAGACTATATCCTGCTATGGCAACAACAATCCAAATAAGCGAAAAACTGCATAAAGAGCTTTCCAAAAGGAAGCTTTTTGACAAAGAGACGTATGAAGAAGTAATTTGGGATATGATAGAAGATACTCTTGAATTAAGCGAAGAAACAAAAAGAGACATTGAGCAGGCAAGAGCAGATGCAAAGAAAGGCAAAGTGTATACACTTGAGCAGGTAAAAAAAGAGCTCGGACTGTAAATGTACCAAATACATTTTACTGAAAAGACAAAGAAGCAGCTCGGAAAACTTGAAAAACCAGTACAAGAAAGAATAGAGAAAGTATTGGAGCGCATTAGGATACGGCCACACCCTCATGTTTCAAAGCTTGTTGGTTTTAATTCATACAGGCTGAAAATTGGAGATTACAGGTTGCTTTTGGACATAGATCCTTTGAACTTGGTCATTCTCGTTACGAAAATTGGGCATAGAAAAAACATCTACGATATGAACTTATAGCTTCGTCAGCACAACACAGCCATCTTTCTCAACCAGAATTGTGTGTTCTGCCTGAGAAACTAATCCTTTATTGACTTCCACTAGAACAGGATATTCGTGCAATGATTTTGCCTGCCGTATTTCTCTTAACCCAAATGCGGCTCCTTTAGTTTTGAGCCATCGCTTTGCAAAAGGCAATCCATTGAACCCATCAATTTCTTCCATAAGCGCTCTTGCAAACGGAGTCCTTACTCTTCCCAAGCCAACCTGCATGTAGATTTCAATAGTTGAGCCTTCTTCAACCAATCCTGCGCCAGTAGTTGCGAATGGCTCGATTGCAACAACCATTCCTTCGTGCAGCTCTGTTGCATCTCCATTGTCATAGTTTGGTGTTGTTAATCCTGAATGAAGCTCATACTCCTGAAGCTCGTGCCCTGACAGATTCCTGATTGGCGTATAGCCGTATTTCTCAATCGCAGAATTAATTGCTCTTCCGATTTCTGCAAGAGTCACTCCGTCTTTTATTATCTTGATTGCAGCATCAAGTGCTTCTCTGGATGCTTTAACCAAAGGATCATACCTTCCTGACAAATCAATTGTTTCAGCAATATCTCCAATTGCTCCATTATACAAAACGCCAATATCAAGTTTAACTAAATCATCTTCCTTGAACAAAGTTTTGTCATCTGCAGCTGGAGTGTAGTGTGCTGCCTGCTCGTTTATGCTTATGTTTGCAGGGAAAGCTGGCTCTGCTCCAAGCTCTCTGATTTTTGCCTCAATCTTTTCAGCAACATCGAGCAGTTTTTCATTAGGCTTAACCAACGGTTTGCCAAAAGCCATTACTTGCGCAGCAATTTTTCCTGCAGTTTTCCAGTCGTCTGTATTCATAGTTTCTGCCCCTTAAGCATTTTTTCAGGATTTTTAGTAACTAGGTTTTCAGCATCGGGCATATATTTCTTTGCTTTTTCAACAGCTTTTGCTAGAAGCGTTGCTTCTTTGAATGTGTGCATGTCAGATGCAATGAAATGAACCATGCCCAGATTCAGGAACTTCTTTATGTGGCTCCTGTATCTCCATTTGAAAAAACTTTCAGCATTAATCTGGCAGTAGCATCCCATGTCAACGTATTTTTTCAATGCCTCGATGTTGTGCCTGAACTTCCTGTATCTTTCGATATGCGCAATGATGACATAATATTTTTTTAAAAGCTCTTTTACTTTTATCTCAGCATCAAGAGGCATTTCTGCCAGAGGGAACTCAATCAAAATATAGCCTGTCTTTGCAATGGGTATATTTTGGTCATACAGGTTTTCTGCACCTTGAATCAATTCAATATTGATGTTGGAATCCTTGAGCTTCTGCCTCAAAATCTTAATGTTATCCTCAATAATCTTCTTGTCAATTCCATAGCCTGGCTTAAGAACATGAGGCGTGCATACTATTTTTGTGACTCCATTCCTTTCAGCTTCCCTGCACATCTCAACACAGTCTACAAAAGTCTTTGGCCCGTCGTCTATGGGCAGTATGTGTGCATGTATGTCTATCATATTAATACCGGCTCATCTATTGCAGGAATATAAACTTTCTTGTTCTTGAACTCAGATGCCAGCGAGTTAAGTGCATTTTCCTCGCCGTGGTTCAGTATCAGAATCTCAGGGTCAACTTTTTTAATCAATGCAACAAGCTCTTTTCTTCCTGCATGGGCTGAAAAGTCAAACTGTTCATAATGAGCTTTTACTTTAACAACCTGCTCGTCAAGCTTTATTGTGCCAGTTTCCATCAACAGCCTTCCGTTGCATCTCTCAGGCTGATATCCTGTAAGGAGAATTGAATTGTTCTTGTCAAAATAAGTGTGCTTAAGGTAATCGATAACAGGACCGCCGTCCATCATTCCAGATGTTGTTACAACAACTGACTGCTGCTTCACAATATTTTCCCTTCTCTGGTTTTTAACAAGCTTTACTTTTTGGTAAGCTTTCCTTAAAGTCGCAGGGTCTCTGATAAAACGGGGCTCTTCAAGTATTGTTCTTGTAACCTCATCAGCCATTCCGTCAAGATAAATTGGGACTCTATAATCTAGTTTTTGATAGAGAAGCATGATGATTTCCTGCGCCCTTCCGACTGCAAAAACGGGAATTATAACAGACCCTCCTTTGTCCAAAGCATTTTTTACTGCTTTAATGAAATTGTTCTCAGTCTCATCTCGTGGAGGATGGTCTCTGTCTCCGTATGTTGCTTCGCAAATAAGTATGTCTGCTCTTGGCATGTTCTTTGCTCCAGCCATAAGCAGAGTGTCTTGTGTGTTAATGTCGCTTGTGTAAAGAAGCTTTTTTCCTTCAATGTCAACCAATGCGCTTGCGCTTCCTGGAATATGTCCTGAAGGAATGAAGCTGAAATTAATATCTCCAATCTGCCTCTGCATTCCATAGTCCATGTACTTCAAGTTAGCCATAACATTAGTTATGTTGAATTTATTGTAAGGCTGATGTTTTCCAAGCATTTTCTGGAGCTTGAACTCATCTTTTAGCAGAATATTGGCAATCTTTTTTGTTTCGATTGTTGCAAAAATCGGACAGTCCATGCCCTGGCTGTTTAGCAACGGCAAAGCCCCTGAATGGTCAAGATGCCCGTGGCACAAAAGCACTGCATCGATGTCAGCAGCATCTTTTATTGTTGGATATTTGATTTCCTCATTTATCTCAAGCCCTGCATCAAGCATGTACTTGTCATTAAGAACAACGCAGCTTCTTCCAACCTCTTTTGCAGCCCCGTATAATGTTATTTTCATTTTAGCACTGCCTTTAATGCAGCAACAGCAACCTCAACCTGCTTTTCGTCAGGCTTTCTTGTTGTTAATTTTTGTATCCATAATCCTGGCTGCATTACTATCTTGATGAACCCGTTCTTCCTGAACTTTGAAGTGAACCTCAAAATCTCGTATGAAATGCCTGCGATAACTGGAAGCAAAACTATTCTTCCGCCAAACTTGACAAGCATGCTTGGCGATGTTATCAATGTGAATACAAAAATGCTTATCAGCAGGACAATGATTAAGAAAGCTGTTCCGCATCTTGGATGAAGCGGAGAGTATTTCATTGCATTCTGAACTGAAAGCTCTTTGTCATCTTCATAGCAGTTTACTGCCATATGCTCGGCTCCATGGTACTGGAATACTCTTCTTACGTCTTTCATTGCAGAAATTGCAAGAATATATGCAAAAAATATTGCAAGCCTGAATATGCCATCTATTATATTGAATAAAATGCCCCTGTCTGAAACAACAAGCCCTGTCAGGTAAAGCGGGACAAGAACGAATAAAGCAATTGCAATCAAAAATGAGATTAACAATGTTGCAGTCAGTGCAAACTTTGAAAGTGGCTTTTCTTCATCATCAGCTTCTTTTGCAGAATATGACAATGTTTCAAGCCCAAGAACAAGTGTTTCAACAAGAACAACTGTTCCCCTGATGAAAGGCCAGCCAAGGATTTTGATTCTTTTTGTAATTGGATTAAGTTTTTTTCTTAATGTCTTTATTTTGCCATTAGGCTTCCTGACAGAAACAGCATAGAAGTCATCTGACTTCATCATAACTCCCTCGATTACTGCCTGACCGCCAACCAGCTTTTTCATTAGTGAAATTGTATTTTAAATCGTATATAAATGTTTCTTAGAACGGAAATTCGTCTTGGTATTATTCAGCCTATAATTTTTCTTTTATTACGTTCTTTAACTTTTTAATATAGAGTTTGAATTGTATGTCAACTTCTTTCCAGTCATCAAAATTAACAGGAGTACCGTAATAATTAATTCCGTTTCTTTTTGTCCTGACTTTTTCAAAAAAATCCCAGTTAAACTCCAGTTCAGGATGCTTCTCGCACAAATACGCAAACAAGCACTGGTGGTTGTCAATTTTTACTTTTTCAAAACTTAAGAATGATTCAGCCAGCTCATGGAGGGCATCATAGTACAGCTTATAGACAGTATTCCATTGGCGGCTGTCTTTTGAAAGCTTCTGCTTGATATCCTCTGCAGATTCAATATCTGACTCTGCAATTTCAAGCGTGGATTTTATTTTTTCTTTTTCTATGTCTTTTATGAAAATGAATCTGCCTTCTTTCTCGCATTTCATGAACGCTTCTTTTAAAGTAAGATACTTAGGCATTCAAATCAACCTCGATAAAATCCAGGCTTCCTTTAATCAAGTCTCCTTTAATAATGTTTCTGATAAGCCCCTTGCCGAATTTCTTTAGCCCTTCCCTGTCCTTGCAAATAAATAATTGAATTTCCCTGTGGAGCTTCAGCTCAAATTCAGCTATTTCAAGCCCTTCAGGGTCGCCGTAGATAAATACATCTACATCGCTTTCCTTATACCAATCCCATCTGGTCATGCTGCCAAAGAGGATAACTGATTCTGCTTTTTTTAATGAAGAAAGATGGTTTAGTAATCCTGTTTGATGGAGCTTTTGCAGTGCATAAAGCCTTTTCCTGTTTTGGTATTCTGGGTTTTCATAATCGCTTGTGTAATAGGGCATGCTGCCCCTTGGCTTGTGCCTCTTGACAAGCCCTGATTTTGTGAATGATTTCAGCCATCTGCTTACCTTGTTGTCTGCAATCGGCACATGTTCCTTTATTTCCCCAAAATGCCAGTGCTTTGTGGGATAGTTATAGAATAATTCCAAAATATCAGTTTCCCGGCTTTGCTTTCCCATTTTTACTTACATTTAATGTAAGTAAATATATAAACCTTTCTGTTAATTTATATTCATCCTTAGGCAAATTGAACAGGAAATCATCAAGATGACTCTTCAAACGAGAATTGGCGGCGTGGAAGAACTAGTAGAAGAAAAATAGTTTTTTCCCCGAAAGAACCAAAGGTTCTTTGGGCGCGACAAAATCAAGGATTTTGTGCGCTAAAAATCCACGGGGATTTTTATGCGCAAAGAGCTTTGGCTCTTTTGCGTTTTCTTTTTTCTTTTTTTTCGTAAACTATAAATACTATTATTTTCTAATCAATTAAAAGGTGATGTTTTATGAACAAAATAATTATACTATTCTTATGCATTCTGGTTAGTGGCTGTGCTCAGCAGGCTTCAGAACAGGTTCAAGATGGATATAGCCCAACTATTAATCCCGCAGATTTCAGTTCTGCAGTAACAAACAAATATTTCACATTACTAACTGGAACTAATATGATATATGAAGGACAGACAGAAGATGGCTTGGAAAGAATTGAAGTGCGTGTTTTAAATGAAACAAAAACAGTGATGGGTGTAAAAGCTGTTGTTGTATGGGACAGGGTGTGGCTTAATGGCGAGCTTATCGAAGATACAAAAGACTTGTACGCACAGGACAAGGAAGGCAATGTTTGGTATTTTGGAGAGAAATCCATGGAACTGGCGGGGGGCAAAGTTGTAAGTTATGCAGGCTCATGGGAATATGGCGTTGATGGCGCATTGCCGGGAATAATAATGAAAGCAAACCCTAAGGCAGGGGACTCTTACAGGCAGGAATATTATAAAGGCGAGGCAGAAGATATGGCAGATGTTGTTGCAGTTGGCGAGTCTGTCACAGTACCTTACAGGAATTTCACAAACTGCCTCAAGACAAGAGACTATACTCCATTAGAGCCTGGTGCAGATGAATACAAGTATTACTGCCCTCAAGCAGGAGGAGTTGCACTTGAAGTTGTTGCTGAAGATGGAGAAAGAGTTGAGCTTATTGATATCAAATATGAATCTGATACAAAAGTGGAGTTTCAGAAAGAACCAGAGGGATTAGTAACAAACATCACAGAAGCGCAGGCCAAACAAATTGCAATTAAGCAGTTTCCTGGAATACCAACAGATGTTGCAATTGAAACGAAGTATGGCAAGCTGGCTTATGTTGTTGAGATTGACCCACCATCTGGCAGGGAAACAGATGTTATAGTCGATGCCCAGACTGGGCAGATTCTTGGCATGGAATAATTTTTTATTTCTTTTTTATTTTAAACCTTCAGCCATTTCTTTAATCGCATCGGCAGGATTTTTTGACTTGACAATTCCTGAAGCTACAAGAATTCCTCTTGCACCAAGCTGAACGCTTTTGACAACATCGTCTTTTGTCTTGATTCCAGCTCCAACCAACACTTTTTCTGCCTTGTTCACGTCACAAATCTGTCGGACAGAATTAACAACAAGCTTTGGGTTCGCTGTTGAGACAGAAATATCTCCTCCAATTAATTCAGGGGGCTCGACTGCTACAAATTCGGGCTTTAGTGCAGACAACGCTGCTCCAACTTCTGCATCATTTGCGCAGACACAAGTTCGCAAGCCAAGCTTTTTTGCCCGCTTAACAATGCCTTCAATAACATCAACATTCAAGCGATGCTCTGAATGGTTAATCAAACAGCCAGAAGCTCCATTTGCTTTTACAGACTCAGGAAGAATCCATCCAGTAAACTGCCCGTAATCAATTGCATCCATATGCTGGACAAAAACTGGAATCTTTACTGCTTTCGAAACACGATACAAGTCAGCCGCCTGCACCGCAACAATAATCTCAACTTTTGTTTGCTTTGCAACTTTTTCTGCAATCTTTGCTAATTTTACAGCATTCTCTCCAGTTGACTGCTCATATGTCTTGAAATTAATAATTAGAGTTTGTTTTGCCATGCCTAAGCTCCTTGTAAATCTCGAATGCAGCAACAGCACCTTCGCCGACTGCAGTTGCTATCTGCTTGAATTTCGCGCTGTTTGTTGAAATGTCTCCTGCAGCATAAACTCCGTGCACATTTGTCTGCTGCATTGTGTTGACTTTTATGTAGCCAAAATCATCAAGCTCAACGCCAAGTTCCTTTGCGATTACTGTTGAAGGCGTTGCACCAATCTCAATAACAAGCCCTTGTATTGCGAGCTCTTTGCCAGTGTCAAGCTTTACTCCTGAAAGCATATTGTCCCCTTTAAGCTCAACAACATTTGAATTATACGCAACTTCCACTTTCTTGTCCTTCAAAGCTTTTTCTGTGAGCATAGGCTCTGCCTTTATCTTATCCTTTCTGTAAATTATGTAGACTTTGTCAGCATATTCTGAAAGCTGCATGACTGCTTTTATTGCAGAATCAGCACCTCCAATAACACCAACATGTTTGCCTCTGAACAAGGGCGCATCGCAGGTTACACAATAGCTTATGCCTTTTCCAAGATATTTTTCCTCGTTCGGCAGGTTAAGCTTTTTTCTTTCAGTTCCCAATCCCAAAAGTAGCTTCTTTGCCTGATAGCTGCCTTCATCAGTCACAACCTCAAATCCCTCATTTATTTTTTTGATTTCAGTAACATTCTCCTGCTTAATTTCAATGCTCAAATCCCTAACCTGCTTCACCATTATATCCATCAGCTTTGGACCTTTAATTTTCCTGACTCCAGGATAGTTTTCAACAATATGCGCTTCTGTTGCAACTCCCCCAAGCATTTTAGAAATCACAAGGACGTCCATCTTGTACCTGCCAGCATACAGTGCAGCAGTCAAGCCTGCAGGTCCTGCCCCTATTATTATGAGTTCGTGCATCTTACACCTCTTTATATCGTATTTAGCACAAGAGGTTATAAATTTTTCTAATTGAGGTTAAAGCAGCAAAAGATTTAAATAGTTATAACTATTAAGTAGTACTTAGTTATAAATAGGTACACCAAAATGGAAAAAGGACTATTGAAAGGAAAATATTTTTTGAAGTCTGCCTCAGGTCGCCCTGTTTCTCCTGAGTATTTTTTAGATTCTTTCAAGGGCAAACCTTTTTATGAAGATGTATGTAAATTCGTTAGAAGGGTGGACAATGACACAGGTATTCCTTTCTTGACCAAAAACGAATTTAAACGTGCAGTAAAATTTTTGCCCAAAGCAATTTTGCCAATTTATGAGGCGGAAGGATTTGTTTCGTCTTGTGCGAATAGAGTCTACTTAAGAGGTAGGCGTTATTTTTTGAATTATCAGGATAAAGGTGGGGCAGACAAGCGAAGCCAAGCTGAATTTGCCTTGGATTTGTTAAGAACAAGTATTTTTTCAGATATTGATTTACATAGCATCATTAACTATAGCGTAGAAAATGCTAAAAATTTAGAAGAGCGTATGGTCGCGGGAAGTTTTCTTGATTTATACAAGAATCACCTCATGGTTTTATTTACGGGATTGTATGAAAGTATGAGAGAAGATGAAAGCATTAGCGACTCACACTATGTTGAGACAAGATCGTGTGTTGAGAAAATAATCGATGGGTATTATAGTTTTATTATTCAAGCTAAGCGTCCAAAAGAAATCTTCCCTGCGACAGATAAACTGGCGCCTGTTTTTGATGCAATTGGACGCGTTATTAGTAAAACAAACTCAATTTATGAGGGGAGGAGGTATTTGAGTCGAGAGTTCGATCACCCCGGCAGGATTGTTTTGTATGCGGGGCACTTGCTTTCACAAATTAAAGACAAGAATAAAAAATACGACCTTCTTGTTAATCTTTTGAATGGCTCGGCAGAAATTGGTTTGGCGGTACAGACAATAGACCGGATTATAGGAACTAATAACATAGAAACTACTGCGATCTTTGAAGTAGATTTTGCGAGATATTCTAGGCAAGATAGGCGAGACGCAGATGTTTCCTCATATGACGGCTTTGAAAAGATAGCTATTCCAAAACGTTTACGGCACACATTTAGGAAAAAAGTTCAAAATAAGCACACTTTGCTAATTGATGATAATTTGAATACAGGAAAATCTCTATACAATGTAAGTCACGCTTTAAGAGAAATTGCGTTATCTGTTGATATTTCGGTAGTTGAAGTAACTCCATTTAAACGGGTTATCGAACTAATACGCAGACAATCTGCTAACAAGGGCGGATTTAATGAAATCAAGTTGACAGAATCTGATTTAACATATGCACCAATAGGGTGGTGGAGAGACCAGGTAGAACTTGTTGAGAAACAAATGATAAAATATATAATTCAATAAGAAGAAAAATGGCAAACTTTAAATATAGGATTAACCCATATATAGTTGGTATGAAAAAGGATACTTTGAAGTTTGGTTCATGGAAATCTGAAGTTGAACGTGTTTTGGATACTTTGGTGACTGATAATTTTGACAGACTTTACAATGCAGGTACTCGTTCAAAGTACGATGCGGTTTGGAAAGAAATAAGCACAAATTTGTACTCTAAATTAGGTTTATCTGGAAAATATTCCCACGACGAGGATTCTACATCTAAGCACGAGTATGTATCTTCAACTATTGAGATCTATGCAGAGGAAGAATTTCCATTGGAGCTTAGAAATGAAAGAACATACCGTTTCGTTATGAAATATACTATTTTACCCAAATATTCGCAAGATAAGTGGGAACATTTCGAATCTGAACAAAAGTCGCAAAATGGGATTGAACGAAAGCAATCAGATGAACGAGTCAGGAAGGCTTTGCAGAAGTTTGAATTTGCACATTCAGAGCATGCACATTAATGGTTCTTTTTTAAATTAATATGTCTTAATTCGTTCTTATTTCTCTTTTTAATGGTTTTAAAACGAAAATACCAACATTTATATACTAGAAACATTTAAATACGAGCGTACAACAAGTTTTAAAAAGATTATGTTGAAAATAATTTCGAGGGGTATTGTACACTTTAACTAATCTAGGGGGTTGAACCATGGAATCTGTAATTAAAAAATGTCCAGAATGCGGGGGAACAAACCTTTTCTGGAACAAGGAAAAAGGGGAAGTCATCTGCAAAGACTGCGGCTTGGTCATTGAAGAGAAGATGATTGACTTTGGGCAGGAATGGAGAGACTTTAGCGAAGAAGGAGAGGAAAGCCAGAGAAGGGCTGGAGCTCCAAGCACATACACAAAGCACGATCAGGGATTAGGTACTGATGTTGGTAAAGTCGGAGACTTGTACAACATCACTGACAAAAAGGAAAGAAACAAATTCTTCAGATTGAGAAAATGGCAGTACAGAATCAGCACTGCTATTGAAAGAAACCTGAAAATGGCTCTTTCAGAGCTGAAGAGAGTTTCATCTTACCTAAAACTTCCAGTTTCTGTTGAAGAAGAGGCAGCTAAAATCTACACCCAGGCTGTCCAAAGAGGCTTAGTAAGAGGAAGAAGCATGGAATCAGTTGTTGCAGGAGCATTGTATGCTGCTTGCAGACGACATGACGTGCCAAGAACTCTTGACGAGCTTTCAGAAGCTTCTGGAATCGAAAGAAAGGAAATCGGAAGAACATACAGGTTTGTGACAAGAGAACTGACTGTTAAAATTCTGCCAAGCAACCCAAGCGATTATGTTGCGAGATTTGCTTCGTCTTTGGGATTGAGCCCAAAAACACAGAGCAAGGCAGTTGAGATACTTGAAAGCGCGCACAAGGCTGGCTTGACTTCAGGAAGAGGTCCAACTGGAATTGCAGCTGCAGCTTTATACGTCTCAGCTTTGCTTCACGGTGAGAAAAGGACTCAGAGAGAAGTTGCTGATGTGGCAAGAGTTACAGAAGTCACAATCAGAAACAGGTACAAAGAGCTTCTTGACGAGCTTAAGCTTGAAAAAGACTTAGAGAAAAGCAAGAAAAAGCACAGCAAATAAACTTTTTTATTTTTTATTATAACTGAAGAATACCCTGCCCTTCAGGGCAGGTTGTAGTCTACAGTTAACTTTTTCTTTGGAAAAGTTTTAACCATACGTGACGAGCGA
>Ga0315277_10000061_pt1 | contig 165851 bp, 163 predicted proteins | sample YL17G05_15_MG_FD_203695 | JGI IMG/M metagenome (GOLD analysis project Ga0315277, IMG submission 203695) | Sediment microbial communities from Yellowstone Lake, YNP, Wyoming, USA - YL17G05_15 | ecosystem: Environmental > Aquatic > Freshwater > Lake > Sediment | place: USA: Wyoming | collected...
TGGGCGAAGGACCCGAAGATTGGCAACAGGCTCATAAATGCGCGCGCGGAGACCGTTAGCACGAAGCCCGCCTTCCGGGCTTCGCTTAAGTCGAAGCGCTGTCTCGTGCCAGCATCGGGGTTCTACGAATGGAAGAGGGCAGCCGAAGGCAAGGTCCCGTACTACATACACAGGAAAGACGACGAGATCTTCGCGTTCGCTGGTCTTTACGATCGCTGGAAGAGCCCGGAGGGGTCCGAGATGCTAAGCTTCACGATCATCACGACCACGCCGAACAGCCTGATGAAGGAGATACACGACCGGATGCCCGTCATTCTCAGACGCGAGGACGAGGAAACCTGGCTCGCGAAGGACGCTCTCGAGACCGATTCCATCACGCGCATCCTGAGCCCCTACCCGGCGAGGATGCTAGAAGCATACCGAGTTTCGACCGCGGTAAACAATCCTCAGAACGAGTCCGAGGGACTGGTCAAGCCGGTCGCATGAGTTGGCAACCATAACCATCAAATCCAGCCCCGGACATCAGCATTCGAATTGGTGATATGTTTGGAGGTCTCCGAAGCGATCCAGGCTAGGAAATCCGTCCGCTCCTTCGACTCAAAGCCAGTTCCAGAGGATGTGCTGACTAGGGTGCTGGAAGCGGGTCGATTCGCGCCTTCCGCAAAGAACTACCAGCCCTGGCATTTCGTTGTGGTCAAGGACCAGAAGAAGCGCGAGGTGCTCTCCGAAGGGAAGTACGCCAAGTTCCTGAAGGACACACCTATGGTCATTGTCGGGTGCGGTGACCAAGAGGCGTCTGAGAAGTGGTGCGTTGTCGACTGCTCCATCGCCCTGCAGCAGATGGTGATTGCAGCCACTGGCGAGGGATTGGGCACATGCTGGATCGGCAGCTTCTATGAGAACCGAGTAAGGGAGCTTCTCAAGATCCCACCTCGATACAAGATCGTGGCGATGCTGGCAGTCGGCTACCCAAAGGGGCGGTTTGAACTAGCCTCGAAGCTCCTCGGGACCCGAAACAGGAAGAAACTGGATGAGATCACGAGCTTCGAAGAGTTCGGGAAAGGGAAGGTCACCGAGTAGGTCATCGCTTCCTAGTAACCATCGTCTTTCCGATGATTGCTGGCATCATTGCGACGGTCAGCGCTTACTTTAATATGTGTTCGGTCATCAGGGGAATCCATGGCTCGAGTTGAGGACATCAAACCGCCCGTAGCGCGCAAGGTCCCCAAGGAGATCGTCACTCACGGCGACAAGAGGGTCGACGAGTATTTCTGGATAAGGGACCGGTCCAACCCAGGAGTCATAGAGTACATCGAGGCCGAGAACCGGTACACCGAAGACATGATGAAGCACACGAAACCGCTCCAGGAGAAGCTCTTCAAGGAGTTCAAGGGGAGGCTCATGGAAACCGACTCGACCGTCCCCGATAAGATGGATGATTATTACTACTACTCAAGGACAGAGGCCGAGAAGCAGTACCCAATCTACTGCAGGAAGAAGGGCGGTCTTGAGGCCCCCGAAGAGATCGTGCTGGACATAAACGAGGCTGCGGGAGGCAATGAGTTCTTCAACGTCGAGGTATGCAAGATCAGCCCCGACCACAAGCTATGCGCGTACCTCGCAGACACGGACGGCTCCGAGAGGCACACTCTGTTCGTCAAGGACCTCCGAACCGGCAAGGTCATCGAGAACTCAATCAGGGACGTCGCAATGGCGGAGTGGGCGAATGATAGCAGGACGCTGTTCTATTCGATCATCGACAAGGAGGCCAGGCCGTTCAAGGTCATGAGACATGTCCTGGAGGCGGACCACAAGACAGACGTCGAAGTCTACCACGAGAAGGACAAGATGTTCTGCTACCTCGCTCTCACCAAGACGAAGTCGCGGGCGTACATCATGATCACGGTCATGAGTACAACGACCTCGGAGGTCCGATATGTCAGCGCCGACAAGCCGGCCGAGGCGTTTAAGGTCATAAAGCCGAGAAAGCACCTGCTGGAGTACTTCGTCTTCCACCACGGGGACGAGTTCTACATAGTCACGAACGAGAACGCGCCCAACTACAAGATCGTCGAGGCGCCGGTCTCCGATCCGTCGGAGAAGAACTGGAATGTCCTCCTCCCGCACCGCGAGAACGTGGCCATCTGCGTGAGCGAACCGCAGCCGTGGGTGGAAGTCTTCAAGGACTACGTGGTGGTTTTCGAACTCGAGAACGCAGTGCCGAAGCTCCAGGTGATCGACCTGAAGGACAAGAGCTCCCACGAAATCAGGCTGCCCGAGAGCATGTGCGCAATCAAACCGGCGAACAACCCGGAGTTCGGTTCCACGAAGGTGCGCTTCAACTATTCCTCGTTCGTTACACCTCCCTCGGTGTACGACTATGATATGAAGGCCAGTAAGCTCGAACTCATGAAGAGACAGGAAGTGCCCGGGTTCGACCCCTCCCGATACGAGACCGAGCGGACCTTTGCGAATGCGAAGGACGGTACGAAGATACCCATCTCCTTGGTGCACAAGAAAGGGCTCGCAAAGAACGGCACGAACCCCGCATTCCTCTATGGCTATGGCGGCTACGGCGACTTCGAGGGGCCCGCACCGGAGTTCAAGATTTGGCTCCTGAGCCTCCTGGACCGCGGCTTCGTGTGCGCGAATGCGCATATACGCGGTGGCGGGGACCTGGGCAAGAAGTGGCACGAGCAAGGCAGTATGATGAACAAGATGAACACATTCACCGACTTCATCGCCTGCGCTGAGCACCTTGTGAAGGAGGGCTACACATCAAGGGACAGGCTTGCCATACGCGGCAGGAGCGCCGGCGGGCTCCTCACGGGCGTGGTCACCAACATGCGCCCCGACCTGTTCAAGGTCGTGGTCGCGGAGGTACCTTTCGTAGACGTCATCAACTCGATGCTCGACGACACGATCCCGCTCACTGCTAGCGAGTTCGAGGAATGGGGTAATCCGGGAGCGTCCAAGGAGCACTACGACTACTTCAAGCGCTACTCGCCCTACGACAACGTCGAGGCGAAGGACTATCCCAACATACTCACCACCGGGGCTTGGAACGACTCGAGGGTGCAGTACTGGGAGCCCACGAAATGGACTGCCAAGCTAAGGGCGACCAAGACTGACAACAACATTCTCCTGCTCAAGTCCACGATTGTCCAGGGACACTCGGGCGCGTCAGGCAGGTACGACTACCTCAAGTGGTACGCGTTCATGAGCGCCTTCGTCCTTGACCGGCTGGGCATCAAGGAGTGAGGGATCAGCCGGATCTCCGCTTGCGCATCACTTCGGCCGTGTACCACGCAGGTTCCTTGAGGATATCCTTCAGGTCACGAGACCGCAGGGACCCCACGAGGAAGCTCATGATGTGAGTTGTGAAAGGCGACTGACTGCACTCGAGCCGCGCGTTGCCTGCTACTATCTCGCTCCTGACATCTTCCGATCCCAGGACGGTCCTGCAGGAGCCAATCTCAAGGCAGAAATGCGCGTCGCTCCCGCCGATGACCGGCTTGTTCCAGCGCTTGGCGAGTGCGAGCGCGGCCGCGTTGTGCGCCTTGGAATCCCTCGAGTTGAACGCCTCGATCACATCGACCTTTGACACGATCTCATCGTCGAGCTTGTGCCCTCTGTAGGGATGGGGGAGCACGGCGATTCCTCCCTGGGCCCGTATCTCTTCGATTACAGCGATGCATGCCTGCGAGCCAATATCCTTCGAGACGAACAACCCTATGATGTCTCCCGCATCCGTGGCGGCCTCGATCGCGGGGATCACCTGGAAATCCTTGTCCTCGTTCATCTTCGAGGCTTCCAAGGACCCCTTCAGCGTATTATGGTCCGCAATCGCGATACCTGTGAGGCCTTTCCTCTTCGCGGCCTTGAGGATGTCCCTGGGACGTGACAGGGAGTCGTATGAGTACCGCGAATGCACGTGAAGATCCAGAATCATCAGATCTTCCTCGGGACACCGTGCGGGTGCCTCAGCTTGCCGCTCGCTGCGCGCGAAGCGATTGCCCCGAAAGTCGTCGCTACCTGGAACAGATTTGGCTTGATGTCTGACGACCAGACGTTTGACTTCGTCTTCCAGCTGAGGCAATCCCTCAGAAATGGACCGACAGAACTCGGTCTAGCCAGCACGTGCAGGACGTCGTACGGGAACGTCCAGTGAAACCGGATCCCGAGTTTGTACTCAGCGACCGGCTCGACGTCCCCATCCTTGGCCATCTTCACGGCGAGGTACGGGAAATCGACTCCCGACGCGATCGACAGGTCGAGCGACCCCCAAAACTTTGGATTGATCTCCATCAGCTTGAACGTCCCGTCCCTGTCGTCCTTCTTGAACTCGGCCATCGCAACGCCGTGCCATTTGAGCTTCTTCAGGAGTTTCAGCCCGAGCTCCTTGAGCTCGGGATCCGAAACGCTCTCAGCGGCGGTGCTTGCGCCCCCGGTCACCGGATACTCCCTGATTCTCCTATGCATGAAATGTGCCCGGAGCTCGCCCTTGTTCATGAGCGCGAAGAATCCGTACCCGGTGCCAGGTATGTACTCCTGGATGATCGAGTCTGGCATCGCGAGCTTCGCCAGCTCCTCACGGGAGTTGACGTATCGCATCCTGCCCGAGCCACCCTTGTCCTTCACGACGATAGGGAACGAATCCACTTCGTCCTTGTCCTTGTAAGTCCTGGGAACGCCGACCCCCAGATCAGCGGCAAGCTTCATCGTGAGAGCTTTGTCGCTGGCGACCTTCATTGAATCCCGGGGGGAGACCGGAGCCTTTGTGTGCCGGGAGAACTCATCCATGTGCCTCGAGACAATCACGTTGACATCATAACCGATCGGCAGCAGGACGTCCACAGGCCGACGCTGCAGGTACCCGAGCATGAACTCGACGAACTTGCCCTCGTCCTCAGGTGAAGGGTGGACCAGCCGCTCTGCGGAGTACTTCGAATAGAAAGCCTGCGAATGCTTCTTGTGCGAGGCTGACACTACCTCGATGCCCTTCTTCCCGAGGCTTCTGACGGCTGCAAGCGAGTTGGCATAGTCCGCATTCGTCACGACAACGCGCATCGCATCATCCCGTCCCGAAGCAGCCGTGGTCGCGCCACCACTTGGCGATTTCATCGGCATCCGTCATCCATGCGCCCTTCCCGTGGCAGTATTCCAGTATCTTACGATAAAGCTCGAGCTTGTCGCCGAGCATGTAAGTGTTGTGCCAGAGCAGGGTGAACACACCGTTCAATTGCATGACCCGATCGATCAAAGGCTTGGTGGCCTCCCAAGCCTTCGAAGAGTCCAAGCCCATGTAAGAGTAGAGCGTGGTGTCCATCACGGCCAAGGGTAGTTCGATAAGGTCTATTGTCGATTCGCTATCGAGATCGTAAGGCTTGAAAGGATGGCACATACCGTTCCTGAAACCGATCGATCCTGCATATCCTAAGGTCGAGTCGGTCTTGAACCCGGCAGCCGAGAGGTTCCGCCATGTCGCTGGCACCTTCAGCTTCATGTAATGATTCCGATAGCTGAGAACGCTCCGGCCGAGCGACCTCTCCAGCCTCGCCTTCTCGGCTTTCAGTAGCTCGAGGTCGACCGAGGCTTCATGTCCCCCGTGGAGCCCGATCCCCCATCCCCGCTGGAGTATGTTCTTCATCTCTTTCTGCAAGTGCAACGCGTCATAGTTGAAGTCCCGTTCTCCCTGATGAAGAGCCATGAAGAAGAAGGTTGACTTCGCGCCGAACGACTGCTCAAGGTCCATGATCTCGTCGAAGCTCCACGCAGCCCTGAACTTCCTGCTAACCAGTCGGAGGGCGGACTTGACTGGTCCCGGCAACCGGATGTTCCTGAGGGAGCTCGGCTTGAGGAGGTCGACATCGTGCGTCAGGCAGACTGCGAACCTCTTCCCGTCAGGGTAGTCTACTTTCAATCCCTTGTCCACGAGGTATCGAGAGACCCTCGGTTCCAGCAAAGGGCCATGAACGGTCGCAGTTGACGGAAACCTGCCGTGCTCGTCGAGGTGGTTCGTTCCATACTCCTCTCGCCGAGTGAAGTGCTCCCATAGCTCCTGGTTCGGCCGAAGCAGCTCCATCGCCCACACAGCCACCAGGTTCACCTCACCTGGATCTCTTTGATCAAGCGTTCGTAGGCATCCCGGGCGACCCGCATGTTGGAGTCCCATGTGACATGGGTTGCCGGGTCGACCACCTTCGCTCTCGCGCGCTTGCCGATCTCGGGCAAGAGCTTCCTTACCGAGTAGGCCTTGAGCATCATGTCAGCGACGGAGTCGATATCGATCCTGGTCAAGTAGCCGGTCGTGCCGGGCTCGACAAGCTCCCTCATGTTTGGGATGTCCGAGACTATGACCGGTACCTCGCACGCCATAGACTCGATCACGCTCGCTGCGACGCTATCGCTGTTGGGGATGGATATCGCGAGGTCCATCGCGCCATAGAGAGCCGGCATCTCGCCATAGGGCTTCCAGCTGTAGAACCTCACATGTTTCGCGAGCTCGGGGTCCGTCTCTACCCTCTCGTGCACCTCCGCCAATTGGTTGCCCGATTCCACCAGATACAGGTAGGCATTCGCCATCCTCGGAAGCATCTTCTTGAAGGCGTCGATGATCACGAGCGGGTTGTATATGCTGCTGCAATGCCTTGGCGAGAGTATCCTGAATTCGTCGGTCCCGTGCCTCGAAGTCCTCTTGAACTTCTCCGGGTCCACGCCGAACCGCACAATCGGCACTTCGCCCTTGTACCCGAACTTGTGGACAGCCTCGGCGGCGTCCTTGCTTCCAGCGAAGACGAGGTCGCACCTGCGAAGAGCGAACCTGAGTATCATACGGTTCGTGAAGGAGCGCTCCGGGTCGTGGTAGACGTCAGAGCCCCAGGCGCTGCCGACAATCCGCTTCCCTCCGCTGAGGGAAGCGTAGAAGCCCCCGACCGTGAGGTAATGACCGTGGACGACGTCTGGCTTGAACTCCTTGACGAGCCGTCTGAGCCAGAAGAGCCTCCGGAGCTTGGAGAGCCGTGAATCGACCGCGAAGATAGGCTCGAACCGAACTCCTGGGACTTCATCCCTGGAGTCGCTCACAACCATCACTTCGTCGAGCTTCGAGAAGTGTTCTGCCCATCTCCTCAAGTGAATGCTGCTCGAATTCCCAATCAGGCAGAGCTTCGTGTGCTCACCTCCTGACAGTCAAAACGTGCGGATACATAGAGGTTTCCGAAGCCGCGGTCAAGTGAACAGCACGCTGTATGTCATCCAGGTCGCGGCTAGGTACACGCCAATCGTGAAAATGGTCTCCACGACCCTTGTCTTCAGTTTCTCAAGGCCCCACTTCGAGCCGATGAGGGCGAGCACGAGCACGATCGGCGTGAGCACGAGCGCAAGATCGTAGTGGATTGTCACATCAGCTCCAGCGCTCTGGTTCAAGACGTAAACGAGGAAAGCGGCGGGTGTCAGGACAGCGCCCATCATCGCTGATGTGCCTATCGCCTTACGAGGCTCGAACTTGAACACGTAAATGATTAGCGGGACGCTGACGACTCCGCCGCCAATCCCGAAGCTGCCCACGAGTATGCCCGTGAGGATGCTGACGCCCACGCCTGCCAGCATCCGCTTCCTTGTGTGTACGATCGGGGAAGACGCCTGGTCCTTCTTCGCCTTGTAGATGTCGTACATCATCTTCGTGGCGACGATCACCAATAGGGTAGCGAGCGAAGCTTTCACCAACTTCTCGGATGCATTGATCGTGAAAAGCACTCCTGCCACGACACCGATGAGCCCCGCGAGTGCCAATATGCCGCCCAACCTGTAGTCAACTAGCCCCTTTCTGCTATGTGAGTACATCGAGCTGAGCATCGTCACGAAGGCGAAGCAGAGCGACAATGGGACGATCTCCGCCATCACTAGGCTGACGAAGAATAGGTCCATGATCGGCACATACAGCTGGCCACCGCCCAGGCCGAGGTTTGAGTAGAAGAAAGCGACGATGCCGACTAGCATCGCGACCACGAGCAGGTCGTCCGTCCCGACGCCTCCGAAGTCCATGTTTGTTGTGAACAGATGCGGCATATTAAAGGCCGGCGATTGTACAATCGTTCGAACAACGACTCTTTCTAGCGAATTAAATGCGAAGAGCGCACAAGGAAAATTGAAATCCCCCAAATCCTTTTATATCGTGTAGCAATTCGTTCGGCTGGCCTAAGCTGGGGGCATGAATTCATGAAGGTGCTTAGAGTCGATCTGACGACCGGAAAGTTCGCTAACCAGGAGATACCCAAGGAAGACCTTGTCAAGTTCATGGGCGGGCGGGGACTCGCAGCCAAGATATTGTACGAAGAGAACAAGCCGAAGGTAGACCCGTTCGACCCCGAGAACCGCCTGATAATAATGGCCGGACCGTACACGGGAACTTATGGCTCGTTCACTGCGTTCTACAATGTCACCACGAAGTCGCCGTTGACCGGTGCCATTCTCTCCGCTCATTCGGGGGGTCACTGGGGCCCGATGTTCAGGAAGACAGGCTACGACGGCATCATATTCAAGGGGAAGGCTCCGAAGCCAGTCTACCTGTTGATCACCGATAAGGGCCCGGAACTGAAGGACGCCTCCGACCTCTGGGGCAAGGATGTCTTCGAGACCACCGAGGTGCTCGAGAAGCGCCACGAGAAGGCCAAAGCAACGGTCATAGGGCCTGCCGGCGAGAAGCTCGTGAGGTTTGCGGCGATCATGAACGACCACAACAGGGCAGCCGGCAGGGGAGGCGTTGGCGCCGTCATGGGCTCGAAGAACCTGAAGGCGATCGTGGTCCACGGAACGAAGGAGGTGCCACAGGCGGACCCGGAGAAGCTCAAAGAGACCTTCAAGACGGCTACCGCGACGGTCAAGGAGAAGTCCGCAGCGTTCGCAAAGTACGGAACGTCGATGGTGGTCGGAATAACTGGCAAGGCGGGAGCGATACCGACCAGGAACTTCCAATCCGGGTACTTCGCCGACTATGAGAAGATCGGCGGCGATGAACTGGTGAACAAATACAAGATCAAGGACACGGCCTGCGCCAGATGCCCTCTCCACTGCGGCAACGAGACGAAGGCCGAAAAGGACTACCAGGTCCAGACGGAAGGTCCGGAGTACGAAACCCTGGCGATGTTCGGCTCCAACCTCGGCAACTCGAACCTGGAATCGATCCTGATGGCGAACGACATCTGCAACAGATATGGCTTCGACACGATATCCTGCGCGGACACGATCGCGTGCGCTTTCGAGCTGTTCGAGAAGGGCATCATCACGGAGAAGGACACAGGCGGCCTTAAGCTCACTTGGGGCGACCACAGGACAATAGTGAAGCTTGTGGAGCTCACAGCCAAGCAGGAGGGTTTTGGAAAGCTCATAGGCCAGGGCTCGAGACGCCTGGCCGTGAAGTTCGGTCCAGAGGCGGAGAAGTATGCGATGAACGTCAAGGGTATGGAGTTCCCCGGTTACGACCCGAGGGGGATCCAAGGCATGTCTCTGGCATTCGCGACCTGCCCGAGGGGCGCATGCCACCTGAGGGCTACGATGTACGTGCCTGAGCTGTTCCAGGGCGTGCTCGACAGATTCACCGTCAAGGGCAAGGCGGCCCCTCTGAAGGACCTCCAGGAGCTTTTCACGGTCTACGACTGCATGGTGCTCTGCAAGTTCGGGGCGAGGAACGCATTTGCCAACTCATGGGACAACATGGTCATGCTCTGCAACGCCGCCACTGGCTACGGCTACACCGTGGATGATCTCAAGAAGGTGGGCGCAAGGGGCTGGACCATGGAACGCCTGTTCAACCTGAGGGAAGGGTTGTCGAAGAAGGATGATACGCTCCCCGAGAGACTCTTCACACTCCCGATTCCCGAAGGGCCGTCGAAGGGCGCGGTCGTCAACAAGGCCGACTTCGACAAGGAGCTCGAGGCGTACTACGGGCTCTGGGGCTGGACCAAGGACGGAGTGCCCACGAAGGAATCGTTGGACAAGCTTGGCATAAGGGCATGAGATCCAGGTCAGGAAATCCTGAGGGGCGAACTGCGGCAGAGGCTGCAACCGATACGCTGGCTTCATAAACAGCAAAGCTGGTGCCGGGCGTTATCAATTGTGATATCTGCTCCCCTGAGCTATAAGAACCCCCGGGTGACCTATTTCCTCTCCGGTGTTCTAGCTGATAGAAGCAAACGGACTTGTAAAGGACTTCGGCAGCATCAGAGCCCTTGACGATATCAGCCTCAAGGTCGGGAGGGGCGAGATCTTCGGGTTCTTCGGACCCAACGGAGCTGGCAAGACCACTTGCATCCGAGTCCTCTGCGGGCTCACGCCGCCGACCCAGGGCGACGCGCACGTGCTCGACATCGACGTGAAGAAGCACCCGATACAGGTCAGGGACAACATCGCCATCATGTCAGAGGAGACGAGGTTCTACGAGGAGATGACGCCACGCAGGTACCTCAACATGTTCGCCAAACTCATGCTACTCCCCAAGTCTGACAGGCTCGCTGCCCTGAACAGGGCGGCAGATCTTGCGGACCTAAGGGGATTCATAGACCGGAAGATCGCCTTCCTGTCCCAAGGGCAGAGGCAGAGGGTCTCGCTCGCGCGCGTGCTGATGGCCGATGCACCGCTCATATTCCTCGACGAGCCCTTCGAGGGCATCGACATCATACACCGCAGGAAGCTCAGGGAGTACTTCAAGAACTATGTGAAGGAAGGAAACACGATATTCTTCACCTCTCACAACCTGATCGAGGCGGAGTACATCGTTGACAAGTTCGCGTTCATTCACCAGGGCAAGCTCATAGCCATCGGGACCGCCGACGAGCTCAAGGAGAAGTACCTGGCCCCGTCGTTCATGCTCCATGTGTCGGACCCACAGAGGGCGCGCGAGGTCCTCGACAGGGAGCTCAGGCTCCTGCAACTCAAAGTCGTGGAGGGAGAACTCCTTATAACGCTCCAGAAGCGCGCAGACGCCCCGAAGATACCCAAGCTCCTGATCCAAGAGGGCATCGACCTGTTCGAGATGCGCACAACTGGCACGATGGAAGAGGTCTTCGAACGCACTGCAAGGGGTGAGATATCATGAGCGAAGAGGAGCCATTCCCTCCAGCCCCGAGCGAGGACGAACTGCCTCCTCCGCCAAGCGACATCGCGGAGGATGCCAACAAGTACAAGCCGGTAATAGTGAAGAAGACCAAGCCGCTCGCGACCATCCGAAGGGCATTCATCATCTTCGAGAAGGACCTGAGGACGATGGCCAAGCATGGCCTGGTCAGCGCAGTCATCCTGTTCATCTTCCTGTCGGTCATCTTCACGATCATGAGCTTCTCCATGAAGGAGTCCATGAAATTCAGCCTCGGTGGAGAAGGAGGCGGCAAAGAGGGATTCCCGGGAGCGACTGGAGTCGACCCGCCATTGGCAGTAATCTCCGGGGTACCAGGCGGCTCGATAACTGCTGGCTTGACAGTGACGCTTGACGCTTCAAGCTCGACGGACAACAATCAGATCGTGTTCTATGTGTGGAATGTTGGTGGAGAAGGCGGCGACACCGAGATGTTCGGAAAGACAGTCCAATACACATTCTACATTGTCGGATCGTACGAAGTTCGTCTCACGGTCGTCGACAATGAGTGGAACTTCAACGAGACGATGACGACCGTCAACACGGGCCCGTCCACCTCCGACACCACGCCCCCAATGGCCAACACGGGCCCAACCATCTTCATCAATGTCGGCGAGAGCGCATTCTTCGACGGCTCCGCATCCACGGACAACGTCGGCATAGTCAACTGGACGTGGACTTTCGAGGACGGCATTGATCGGGCTGCGTACGGAGAGAATGTCAGCTACAGGTTCGACAACGCCGGATACTACGACATCAAGCTGACAGTGAGGGATGCTTCCGGCAACAGGAACAGCAACGGTCTCTCCGTCAATGTCGCCAGCAACCCACCTGGAGACAATCAGGCTCCGAATGCCAGGGGGAGCGTGCCCTCGTCGGCGCACGTCGGCGACATTGTGAACCTGGATGCCTCAGACTCCAATGACAACCAGATGATTTCCTCGTACACTTGGTACATCAAGTTCAACGGAACCCTTAAGAGTACCATAACCGGCGAGACGACATCGTTTGAGGTCACGAGCGTCGGCCTCTATGCTGTCACGCTCGTGGTCAGGGACGGGAGCGGCAATGCCGCATCTTGGATGGCAGAGCCGGGGATCATAGTCACGCCCGCGGGCATGAGTCTCAGCGGCGTCTCCTGGACGAGTACGCCCTTCGACATCGACGTGTCGTTCAACCTCCTGACATTCGTCTACGGCATCACGCTGCTCGCGTCGGTGATCTACATAGGCGGACTGTTCGCGAAGGGTTTCACGCACGAAATCACGAAGGGCACGGTCAAGGTCCTGTTCTTCGCGCCAATTTCCGTTACCACGATGATATTCTCAAAGATACTCTACCCTCTGATCATCGGTCCGATCTTCATCTTCCCGCTGGTAGTGATTGGCCTCTCACCTTTCGAGCTCCAACTGGGCGACATACTCGTGATAATCTTGGTCTCCTATGCGATGGCAGCACTGACGATGGTGAGCGCGGCATACGGCTCGTGCCTGATCTACATCGCAGCGAAGAAGATGGTCCTGAAGCCGAGCGTCCTGTCCAGGATGTTCCTGTACTTCTCGCTCATCGGCACGCTCACCGTATTCGAGTGGCTGTCGTTCGTGCTGGACATGTGGCAGAACACCGAGAAGTGGGGCAACATGTACGACCAGTACAGTGGCATTGCGATATTCTCGCCGTTCCACCAGGGCGGCGTGCTCCTGTCGAACATGTTCATAGGAACGAGCTGGCCGATGGACCTGTGGGTGTTCATCATACCCGCGCTGCTGATCGTCGGCGGAGCGCTTGCCTCGAGAAAGCTCTACGGTGACATCTTCGCCAGGGAGTGAACAGGCGAAAGGATAATCACCGGGCGCGGGCTAGCATTGCCCGTGAGAATCTGTGTCGGTTGCGCCTTCCCAGGCGGTCCGGATGCCGCAATCACGGACAACCTCGAAGAATCGGAGATGCTAGACTACTATGAGCTAAGAGACGACGGTAGTCTTGAGCACATCGCTCAGACAAGGAAATGTCTTGGTGGCTGTGCAGATCTGGTAGAATCCATAGTGAGGAGAGGCGTCCGGAGACTGATTGTCAAAGGCATGTTCCCGGGCTCACTTCTGAGGCTCAAGAACGCAGGTGTAGGTGTCTTCCTGGCCGCGCACCCGTCAGTCAAGGAGTCGGTCAAACAGCTGCACGAAGGCACGCTCAAGGAAATCAGCCTGCATCAGTTTTCGAAGATAGGAAGAAAGCGAAAGGAAGGTGTTTGAGGGGTTTTCGGAAGACGCGCTCGCGAGGCTCACAGTGCGTCGAGCTTCGCCTTGTTCGCTTGGTTCTCTTTTCCCAGTTTGTCCATCACTCTGGCGGCCTCGGCCATCAGCATCTTCGCGATCTTGGCTGAGTCCAGGTAGAACTTGGCGGAGGTCTCTTCGATCTTGCCGGCGAACCTGGCGGCTGCCTTGACATCTGAGCCCTTCGGGGTTCTCGTGTCTATCAGATAGTTCTCCCGCTTGATGTCCTGGATGGGTTCGAGGATCATCTCATTCAGCTTCTGTTGCCTCGTGAACTCGAGCAAGTCCCCGCGCTTCTTGTGAGCAGCAGCCATGGCCTTGAAAGTCTCAGCAGCGGCCGCAGCCCTGGGCTCCTTCGACAGCTCTTCGTACACTCCCGCAGCTCCTTTCTCGAGCTCGAGAGCGAACCGAATCACCGCCCCAAACGTCGTGCATTCCGGGAACTCGCACTCGACCATCAGAACCACCTAGTTATGACAACCTTCCTGTCCGTAAAGAACTTTATGGCGTCCTGTCCCTGGCCGTGGAGGTCTCCGAAGAACGAGTCCTTGTATCCGGCGAACGGGAAGTAGGCCATCGCGGCGACGACCCCGACATTTATGCCGATGTTGCCGCACTGGACCTTGTACCGGAAGTCCCGAGCCCACTTGCCGCTCTGAGTGTAGATCGAAGCGGCGTTGCCGAACGGACTCGAGTGGATGAAGTCGATTGCCTCATCCATACTGTCCATCCGCAAGTAGGTGACAACGGGGCCGAAGATCTCCTCCTTGGCAACCTTCATGTCAGGTGTGACCTGGTCGATCACCGTCGGACCGACAAAGTGCCCCTTCTCATAGCCTGGCACCTTTGCCTTCCTGCCGTCCAGGAGTATCTTGGCGCCTTCAGTCTCGGCAGAGTCGATGTACTCGATGACCTTCTTCTTCGCCTTGGCAGAGACCACCGGGCCCATATTCACGCTCTCGTCGAGGCCGTAGCCCATCTTGATCAGCTTCGAGCGCTCGACCCACTTCTTCAGCAGGGGTTCGGCGATGTCTCCGATTGCCACCAGGTTCGAGCCAGCGAGGCATCTCTGACCGGCGCAACCGTAGTACGACGCGAGCATGTTGGAAACGGTCCTTTCCAACACGGCGTCGGGCATAACGACCAGCGAGTTCTTCGCGCCGCCTTGCGCCTGGACCCTCTTTCCGTTCTCAGCAGACTTCTTGTATATGTACTTGGCAACCGGGCTCGAACCCACGAAGGATATTCCCTTGACCTTCGGGTGCTCCATTAGCGTGTCCGATACCTCGTGACTGCCGTTCACGATGTTGAGCACTCCCGGCGGGAATCCTGCCTGCTCAACGAGCTTTGTCAAATAGTTCTGCGTAAGAGGCACCTGGCTCGAAGGCTTGACTATGTAGGTGTTGCCAGAGGCCACAGCATAGGGCCAGAACCAGTACGGGATCATCGCAGGGAAGTTGAACGGACAGATTGCGGCAAAGACGCCTAGCGGCGATATGATAGCGTCCTCGTCTATCCCTTCGGCGCCGCCGTCCTCGAGGCTGTAACCCATCATCAGGGACGGGATACCGGCCGCGACCTCGACGTTCTCGATCGTCCTCCTGGTCTCCCCACGAGCCTCGTCGATGGTCTTGCCCTGCTCCTGCACCATTATCCTCGCGACGTCCTCGAAGTTCTGCTCCATGAGCTCCTTCAACCTGAAGAACAAACGTCCTCTCGTGATGGGCGGTGTCTCCCTCCAAGCCCACCAAGCCTCGTGGGCGGCATCGATAGCCGCCTTCGTTTCTTCGACTGTGGACATAGGCAACTTCCCTATGACCTCGCCCGTGGACGGGTTCTCGATGTCGATCACCTTGTCAGACGTGGAATCGATCCACTCCCCGTTCACGAAGTTCTTCAACTTTCCGTAGTCTTTCTTTACTTCAGACAATAGTGTCATTCTATCTATTCTCCTGTGCCATCCTCTTGCATTGCACGGCCAAAGGACCTTGTATCTGCCCGGAAAGACACGCACCACGCTAGAACTGAACCTTGGAGGAGGGCGTTCAAACAACGCGCATAACCCTCGCGAGAGACGCTCTCGAAATCCCCCGGTCCGTCCTTCATACTATCTTTCCATTCGGAAGATATTCAGCTTTTTGGGCCTGAATCTGCAGATACATCAGCAAATCGTGGCCTGATTCGCCCGAATGTGCTCCTCGGTATTATAGATTATGGTGCGAAAGACAGAATCTACTGTGTCGTGAAATGGGTTTGGCGGATACGCCTGGCTCGGCCCGAATATTGGACTGCGACAACCTGTACAAATGGCTGTCGCCAATATTGCGAATTTCGTACGCCCAAATCGAATTGTGTCCCGTCGATGCTTAGGAGTACTTCTCCTCCCACTCCTCGATCATATTGTGATAGCGCTCGTTCACGCCCGGCTCGGTCAAACCAACGCTCGCCGGACTACTTCTTCTTGACCGGCATCATCACCTTAGCGTAGAGGATCGTCTCCCCGCCGACCACTTCCGGCTTCTTCGAGTAGATCTCCATGGGCGGTCCCAATACCTCGTAACCATTCTTGCCCACGAACTCCATCAGCTTCGAGTAAGTGTTCGCGTACTCACTGCCCGGACCCTTGTGGGATATCGACGCGACCTTCATGGCCGGCAGTTTCTTGATCTTGATCCCGACGCCCTCCTTCGCCTTTCCCTTGAACGTGATGGCTATTTCGCACCTCAGCTTCTCCGGGGGAGTGTGCTTCGTATCGCTGTAGTAGATGCCCATCGGGTAGAATCCGGGCATGACCTTCATCTCCTTCGCCCACCCGTAGAGGCGGTGCATGTACTCCTCCCACGGGACCTTGTCGTACGGTCCTTGATGCTCTATGTATGCCAGGTCTGACGACTTCCTGGCTTCTAGCTTCGGCCCTGCCATTTTCTCACCGGTACGAGTAGTCACCAGAGGCGTATTTCTAGATTGCCACGGGGGAGCGCGAATCTGCTCATGAAATGGAGAAGGAAAAGGAGTTTCGAGGGTTTGGTTTCGAGGAGGCTCACATCAGGCCGGCCTTCTTGGCCTCTTCGACCATCGCGGCCTCGAGAATGTCCAGGCCCTTCTCGAGCAGGTCCTGCTTGATGACCAGCGGCGGGTGCAGCCTGATTACATTACCATACGTCCCTGCGGTGAGGATGTACAGGCCGTGTCTGAAGCAGTTGAGCTGCGTGTTCCTCGTGAACTCGGGCACGGGTTCTTTGCCTTTCCTGGTCTTGACAAACTCCATGCCCATCATGGCACCGAGGCCCCTTACATCGCCGATGAACTCGTACTGCTCCTTCCACTCCTCGAGCCTCTTCTTCTCGACCCTGTGGATCATCTTCGTGTTTGGCAGGGCCTTCTTGGTCAGCTTGATCGACTCGAGCGCGCCCGCGCAACAGACAGGGTTACCTCCAAACGTGCCACCTAGGCTAGCAGGCGGCGGTGCGGCCATGATCTCCTCCTTGCCGGTGACGCCGCCGAGAGGCATTCCGAGCGAGAGGCCTTTGCCGGATACCAGCATGTCTGGGTCGCACTTCCAGTGCTCGATGGCGAACATCTTCCCGGTCCTGCCGAAGCCCGTCTGGACCTCGTCGTCTATGAACACGACGCCGTTGTCGTCGCAGATCTTCCTGATCTTCTCCCAATAACCAGGTGGCGGCGGGATGAACCCTCCTTCCCCTTGGACTGGCTCTCCGACGAGCGAGCACACGTCCCCTTGCATCGGAGCGGTCTCCATGACCGTCCGGATCGAGTCGGCGCACGCGAGGTTGCAGGACGGGTATTCGAGGCAGAGCGGGCACCTGTAGCAGTAGGCGTAGTCGACGTGCTGCACATACGGCACGAGCGGTCCGAAACCCTCTCTGTACGGCTTCTCCTTGCCGGTGAGGGCGATGTCCATGAACGTCCTTCCGTGGAAGGACGTCTTGTACGAGAAGATCCACTTCTTCTTCGTGTACGCCCGCGCGATCTTGAGCGAGTTCTCGATGGCTTCCGACCCGCTGTTCAGGAATATGCTCTTGGTCATGTTGCCGGGACATATCTTCGACATCTCCTCGGCCAGCTTCAGGTAGCTCTCGTATGGCGAGACCATGACGCATATGTGGATGAACTTGTCCAACTGGTCCTGGCACGCCTTGACCATCGCCGCGGGCCTATGTCCGCAGTTATGGACGCCTATGCCCACCGTGAAATCGAGGTAGACGTTCCCGTCGACATCGCGCATGAACGGTCCCTCGGCTACGTCCAGCTCTGCCGGAAGGCCGATCCTGATGCCGTTCGTGACGTACTTCTCCTTTCGAGCCAATGCCTTCTTCGACTTGGGTCCTGGCGGCTCCACCACTATCTTCGGACCCTTAAGGTTCCACGATTTCACCATTCTGTCGCACTCCTGTTCTCTCTGATGAATCAAAAGCGGAAGGGGTTTACGCAGGGCCATTCGCATCTGCGAACGGCTCACTTCGCCTTCATGACCTCCTTGACGGACTCCTCGAGCGCATCGAGGCCCGCGTCCACGTAATCGCGCGTGATGATCAGTGGAGGTGCGATTCTGAAGCAGTTCTCGCCGGCGCCTATGGCCACTACGCCCTTCTTCCAGGCATGGTAGATTATCTCGTGGGCCGCATCGCCGTCCTTCTCCTTGGACTTCTTGTTCTTGACAATCTCGACACCTATCATGAGGCCTTTGCCCCTGACATCGCCGACGATCTCGTACTTGCTGACCCATTCCTTGAGTCGCTTCAGGATGTAGTCGCCCTGCTTGACGGCGTTCTCCCTCAGCTTTTCCTTCTCGATCACGCGCATCGTGGCGAGGGCCGCCTCGCATGCGACAGGGGTTCCGCCCAGTGTAGTGCAGTGGCTGCCGGCTTCCCAGTCGTATATCTCTGCTCTGCCGATCGTGGCGCCCAGGGAGATGCCTCCTCCGAGCGCCTTAGACATGCAGACTATGTCGGGTATTACGCCGAAGTGCTCTATCGCACACCATTTGCCGGTCCTGCCCATTCCAGACTGGACCTCGTCGACCGCATAGAGGATGCCGTACTTGTCCATTAGCTTCTTCAGGCGCCTGTGGTAGTCCTTCGGCGGGACGATGTACCCGCCCTCGCCTTGGATAGGCTCGATGAGCGAGGCGGCGACTTCCTGCGGCGGCAGGAACTTATTCAGGACCCAGTCATCGATGAAGTCCACGCACCAGTAGTCGCAGTCCGGGAACGTCATCTTGTACGGGCATCTGTAACAGTACGCGTATGGCACGTGCTCCACGCCTGGCATCGTCGGGAAGTATCTAGCCTTCTGGACGATCGAGCTGGCAGTGAAGCTCAGCGCCCCCATGGACCTGCCATGGAACGCACCTGTGAAAGCCAGGAACATTGGTCGTTTCGAATGCCATCTCGCTACCTTCGCGAAAGCTTCGATGCTCTCGGCACCGCTCCCGCTCAGGAAGACCTTCTTGGGGAAGCTCCCGGGCGTGATCTTGTTCAGCTTCTCGCCCAGCTCCACGGCGTACCGGTAGTAGAAGTCCGTGTACGAATAGTGCAGCAGGCGCTTCGCCTGGTCGTATATGGCCTTGACCACCTCTGGGTGGCAGTGGCCGACGTTCATAGCCCCAAGACCGCTGTTGAAGTCGATGTACTCGTTCCCGTCGACGTCCTCGATAATCATCCCGTGGCCCTTCTCTACCACCATCGGGTAGTAATAGGGCCTGTTGTACGGCGACAGAACGGCGTTGTCTCGCTTCACCCAAACCTTCGCCTTCGGTCCGGGGGGCTCACATACTTTTTTCAAGGAAACTTTGGCTTTTCGATTCGTGTTCAATATACCCCTCTTGGGCTGCCTGAATGAGTGAATGCGGAGCACCTATCTTAGTCTTTCTCTCGACCGCGCTTCTTGTACGAAAGCTTCATTCGATGCCAGGCCGATGGGCGAATCAGATGCCAACGCTGCTCGTGCGCTATGGAGAGATAGGGCTCAAGAGCGCCTCCGTGAGGAGGAGGTTCGAGAACACCCTGGTCGACGACATCCGAAGGAGACACGCGCTCGCCAAGGTCCCGTGCGTGATCACCTCGACGCGCGGCAGACTGTTCGTCGATTCTGACGATTGGCGCAAGTCCTGCGAGATCCTCACGCGCACATTTGGCATAGTCTCGTTCAGCCCGGTGGAGAGGGTCGAAAGCGACTTGGACTCCCTCACGAGGTCCGTCCTAAACTACGCCGAGCCACTACTCTTCAAAAACGCAACTTTCGCGATCCGTCCCAGGAGGACTGGCAACCACAGCTACACTAGCCAGACAATGGCCGAGCACCTTGGTTCCGCCGTTCTCGCGAAGTTCAAGGACAGGGTGATCAAGGTCTCCTTGGGCCAGCCGGATGTCGAGATCTTCGTCGAGGTCAGGGACAAGGCCGCATATCTGTTCAGCTCGACGCTTTTCGGTCCGGGCGGGATGCCGCTCGGAACTCAAGGCAGGGCGCTCTCAGTCATTGATTCCGAGAACGGCCTCGCCTCGACTTGGCTCATGATGAAACGGGGCTGCAGTATCTTGGCGGCCGTGAGGGAACGCTCGATCGTCAGGCCATTGGAGAAATGGTGCACGAACCTCAGGACGGTCGACGGCGGAGACGATGTCTTCTCCCAGGCGAAGGAGAACGACTGCATTGGCGTTGTCCTATCATATGCATTGAAGGACATCGAAAAGAAAGGCGCGCCAAAGGGCGACCTGCCGGTCTTCTACCCATTGGTGGGAATGAAAGAAGAAGAGATTTCGAGCCTGCTGGACCGTATCAAGGGTTAGGTTCCCTGTCGGTTGTGCGCTCTCAGGGAGGGCCTGTTCTTCTCGGCGCCCATGCCTCTGGTCCTAACAAGACCGCGGCCCTTCTTGCCTGCAGGCGTCAGCCCTCTGACGGCCCTGTCGCCGTGCTTCGAGCTGCAGATCCAGTTCAGTTTCGGGTCAGACATGATCACCGGGTTGTGCGGATCGACCATCATGACCTCGAACCATTTGTGCCGTCCGTCCTCGCCGACCCAGTACGATGCGAGCACCTCTAGATTTGGGTAGTGCTTTGAGGTCCTCTCCTCAGCGATCCTCTGGATGTTCTTCCTCATCGTGATCTTCAGGATACCTTTCCTCTTTGGCCTGCGGCCCTTCTTGATCCTGTGCTTCCTCAGGCCGCCCTTCCTGACCCTGGCCCTGACGATCACGAAGCCGGGCTTCGCCTTGTATCCGAGCGCCCTGGCTCGATCAAGCCTCAATGGCTTGTCGACACGCACGAAGGTGCCTTCCTTCCTCCAGTCGACGAGCCTCTGCCACATCAGGCTCCTCATCGTGTCGCTCGAGGGATCCTTCCAGGCCTCGCCCATGTAATGATACATGTTCTTCCCGCTGACGCCCTTCTTGGGAGCTTGGGCCGTCGCAGGTGCTGCGGGCGCGGCCGCTGGCGCCTCTGCCGAAGCAGGGGCTGCCTTCACCTTGCGCTCCTTCTTCACGGGAGCTTTCTTCGCCTCTTCTGCCATTGTGTGTCACATCCAGCCGTTTTCGGGTTCACGCATGCGCGCACATCCCCGGTATCGCGAGACCAGGCGGATCTCGCCGCTGCGGGACAGTCCAAAAGGGTTGGCTTATATAAATCTGTTGGACTCCCTATAGGAAGTCCTCGAGGTTCAGCTTCTTGTCGGTCTTCTTCGGCTGGGCGGCCTTCTTCTTCTCCCGCTTGGACTCGAAATCGTTGTTGAGGAAGGTCGCCTGCTGTACCCCGGACAACAGTGAGCGCTCGTCCCATCCGAAGGACTCGGTCACGCGCGCGATAGTCGCCGCGAGCCTGGTGGCGTAGTACTTCGCATCCGGCCTTGCCGTGAACGGCCTGCCCTCGAGCCACGGCTCCACCTCCTGGGGCGAGGCCCTGCTGTTCGTCACGATCCACGAGACCTTCATCCCGGGCTGGACGTCGTATCCAAGCTCCTTTATCTTCTTGAACACGCGGACGTTGACCATGCTCCCGCTTGACTTGTACTGGCTCTCGTCCTTCACGGACCGGGAGATGACGAGACGAGCGGGATCCACCTTGCCCTTGACGAGATCGTCGATCACGCCCCTGGTGTAAGTGACCGCGCCGGCACTGTCACCATCGAGTATCTTCTCGAAGACGTTCTGGAGAGTATCGCTCTGTAGGTCGAACGAGTCGGTCCTACGCATCTCGTAGCCCCGGATGATTAGCTCGCTCCTCGGCCAGACCATCCGGCCGACATACCGTTTCTTCATGCCGTGGGAAAAAAACGGCTCCATCACCTTCTCGAACTCGAGCACACTGTCGCCTGAGGAGAACCTCTCCGCAATATCCTGGCCGAGCTTCACGCTGTCTTCGAGGTTTGGTTTCGGGGACAGGAAGAACACCGAGTCCGTGTCGGAGTATATGACCTTCAGGTTCTCGGCCTCAAGCTTCCTGATCAGATCCTTGGTGGCCTCCCGCGCAAAAGCCGTGATGCTCGCGCCTATCTTCGGGTCGGTGAACCTGTAGAAGGACGATGCGAGAACACCGTAGAACGAGTTCATCAGGATCTTGATAGCCTCCTGGAGGCCGTTGTAGTAGTCCTTCTCGTCTGGCGTCGTCGCTTCCTTCATCGCGTTCTTGGTGGTTGCCCGCTCGGTCATGAGCGAGACGAGTATCCTAGGCAGGAGACCTTCGCGGACGCCCTTGTCAAGAAAACGCGCGCCCGTCGGAGAGACTATGGTCCCCTGTGGCGACAGGGTCGTGAAGCAGATATTCTTCGATATGATCATGCTTGGGTACATGCTCCTGAAGTCGAGCGTCAGAACCCAATGGTAGAGCCCGGGCTCCATATCATGCACGTAGCCCCCTTCGATCGTTTCGACTTCCTCCCCAGACCGCATCGTCATCGGCACGGCGACCTTGTTCCGGTCTGCGAGACGGATCAGGATCGAATCTACGAGCTGAGAAGTGGTGCCGTTCACGACGTCGTCCAGCGGGAGCTTTGACACTGTCGCGAGATCCATGCTCCTCTGAAGAATCGCGACCTTCTCAAGGACCTTCAGAGCGAGAATCGCATCCTGGACACAGTACTTCATCACTCTTTCCTTGTCCGTTTCCCACTCCTCGTCCATTTTCTTTGGGTCGACGTCGTGCTTCTCCTCGCCGAGAAGCGTCCTCGAGACAGCGTTGAGAGTCTCCTGTTTGGGCCTCAGGATCTTCTTGACGGCCCACCAAGCGTCGACGATTATCCTGCCCTCTGTCCACCAGAACCTGTTGTTATACTGTGAGAGCGCGCCAGGATACCTGCCCCACGACAACTCCGGCATCCTCAGCGCACGCGCACGCTGCAGTATCTGCGGAATGTCGAACCCATCGATGTTGTAGCCAGTTATGACATCCGGGTCTGATTCGGCGATGAAGTCCGTAAAATCCTGTATCATCTTCTTCTCGTCGCCGTGGAACCGACGCTCCTCGAGCTCTCCATCATGCTTGATGACACAGCAGATGCAGAATATCTTTGGCTCCTTCAGACTCGTCTCGACATCGAAACTCAGGATCTTCAGCTTCGGCCTGAACGGCTTGATGTCCTCGAACCTCTCAATGTTCACGACGATGTCGGTTCCATAGGACTTGTCCTCGACCTGCTGGCCGATGATCCTGACGCAGGACCCGATGTCCTTGTCGTACACGAACCTGAAGTGGAACGGTATGTCCGCCGCAAGTACGACCGCCCGAGGCATCACGGTTTTCCTGATGTCAGGAACGAGCCAGGGGTAAGTGACCACGACGCGCTTGCACTTCTTCGTCTCCCCCTTGTAGAGCAGCTCGATGTCCTCGAGGCGCCTCACCCGTTCGTCATCCTTCAGCATCTCGATAATGTCAGGCGGCGGGTCGACCACATGGAAGTATGGTTCGAAGCCCACAAACCTGCCGATGATCGACTTGCCATCATGAGTCTTGCCGTAGAGATGCACGGCCAGGTCTGATTCAACCTTCTTGTAGGAGGCCCCGATGAGCCTGATGTCCCAGGATCCCATCAACATCAAGTCCGCGCGACTATCTTGATCACGTCGTCGTCCTTCAGGACGTGGTCATGACCTATGGTCATGTGCGTCTTTCCGTCAATCGCCCTAATAAAGTTATCACCCAGGTCTGAGTGAACCTTGTAAGCCAGGTCCTTGGCGTTCGAGCCCCTGCGCATCAGGTACGCGTCTGGCAGAACCCGATTCTGCTTGTCGATCCACTTGTGCTCGTCCTCGACCGGGTAGATAATCATCATGTCGAGCACCTTGAACACCACCTGCTCGAGAATCTCCTGGACACCCGTGTTCCCATGAGACTTCAGCCAATCGCCCATCTTCCCGCATGCGGCAACCTGCTTCTCGTTCAGCTTCGACTTGTCGACGAACTCGAAGTGGTTGTTCCCGGGTACGTAACTGACCATTCCGGCCTTTGCCGCCCGCCTGAGGGCGAGCTCATACTCCGCGCTCGTCGGGACGACCGGGTATCCGGTGGCCCTCAGCTTCTCTATGTTCTCAGGAGGCGCTATGTCGGCCTTGTTCGCCGCGATAATCATCGGCTTGCTGATCTTCTGAAGGGCCTGGCAGAAATTGAGCAGGTCCTGATCGTTCCACAGGGACGGGTCCGAATCCGCAGGAGTATGCCTGAACGCAGCCAGGATCTGGTTCTCGGTAATCGACAATCCGGTGAGCTTCTCGTGGAGCGCCTTCTCGATTTTCGTCCCAGTGAGCTTCGACTGCTTGGCTATCTTCGTGAAGTTCTTCTCGAGGATGCCGAATATCCAGTACGAGACCTCCTTCTCGAGGAAGTTCACGTCCAGCACGGGGTCGTGATCGCCCAAGCCCACCGGGTTTCCTTCGAAGTCCGTGCCTCCGCTCGCATCCACTACATGGATGAACGCGTCGGCCTGGCGAAGGTCGTCCAGGAACTTGTTCCCCAGGCCCCTGCCGGCATGTGCGTCTGGCACTAGGCCCGCGACGTCCAACACCTCGATCGGGACGAACCTGGTACCGTTCTCGCATATGGAGTTGTTCGGGTTGCATGGCTTCCCGAACGCCTCGTGAGGACACTGGCCTCGAACATAGCCGACACCCCTGTTCGGCTGGATGGTCGTGAACGGGTACGCCGCAATCTGCGCCGTGGCCATCGTGAGCGCAGAGAAGAATGTGGACTTCCCGACATTGGGCTTGCCAACTATTCCAACTAGCACTTGCTCCCCCGCAAGCCAAATACCAGTGTTGATAGAAAAAGGCTCTGTGGCAAGTCAAGAGTTTTATACGGTCAAGCGATTGCGCCTCCACATGGAGACCGCCATCATTCTCAGCGAGAAGGCCTTTGGCAGGACTGGCGGGAAGACGACTCACGGACTCGTCAGGCACTCACTCAGGTTCAAGATCTTCGGCATAGTTGACAGCACCCGAGCGGGCCACGACGCGGGCGAGCTGTTGGATGGGAAGAAGGTCGGAATACCCATCTACAAGTCGGTGAAGGACGCGCTTGCGCACGTCCCGAAGAAACCTGACTACCTCATCATCGGCGTCGCGACCGTCGGCGGGATGCTGCCGAAGGAATTCAGGCCGGTCATCAGGGATGCGATCAGAAATCGAATCAACATTATCTCCGGCCTCCATGAGTGGCTTGCGCTCGACCCAGAATTCAGCAAGCTGGCCAAGCAGTTCAAGGTCACAATCACTGACATCAGGAAGGAGCCAGCGCTGAAGAGCATGCATTACTACAGAAACCTGGCGTCGAAGATGAATGCTGTCAGGATTCCCGTGCTCGGCACGGATGCCGCAAGCGGCAAGCGCACGACCGCGGTCATCCTCACAAAGGAACTCAACTCCAGGGGCATCAGGACAAGCTTCGTCGCCACTGGCCAGACTGGCCTTCTCCAAGGCTCCAAGTTTGGCATCCCGCTCGACGCGATCAGAGGGGATTATGTCGTGGGCGAGCTGGAGAACGCCATCGACAGGGCTTACAGGACGGAGCATCCGCAGGTCATCATTGTCGAAGGGCAGGGTGCGCTCAGCCACCCGGCCTATGTCACGGGTTCGAGGACCATCGTGAGCGCATCTTCGCCGAACACCGTCGTGTTGCAGCACGCCCCAGCGAGAAAGTACAGGACCTACCACGAGAGGGAGCTGCGCCTGCCGAATGGCACGATCGACCGCGAGATAGAGCTCATCAGGGTACACGGTGGCTGCGATGTCGTCGGAATAACGATCAACCACGAAGGCATGACCAGGAAGCAGGTGGAGCGGAAGATCGAGGAGTACGAAGCGAAGTACGGGATCCCTGCCTCCGACGTACTTGTGGACGGCCCTGGCAAGATCGCCGATGCGATCATCAAGAAGTTCTCGCTGAAGCCGAAAGGCTGAGCTCGAGGAACGCGTCCGAGAGCTCGCCAATCATTTCTGGAGTGAGCTCCTCCGCCCTCCTCGAGGCGTATGGCAGCTTGTCCAGCTCCCGTTCCATCCCAGGCTTCATGAAACTCGAAACGGCGGGATCCACCTTCAGGCAGTTGGAAATCTTCTTTCGCCTGTGAGAGAAGATCGCCTGCGTGACCTTCGAGAAGACTACCGTATCGATGACCTCGAACGGCTCCTTCTTCGGGACCAAGCGCACTACGCATGAGTCCACCTTCGGCTGCGGCCAGAAGGCGTGGGGTGGAACATTTAGTGCGATCTCGCAGTGTGTCCTATAGTAGATCCCGACAGATAGCCTGCCATACTCTGAGGTGGCGGGCTTCGCAACCATCCGCTCGGCGAACTCCCTCTGGAGCATCAGCACTGCGACATCAAAGCCCGCATCGAGCAGCTTGAACGTGATCGGTGACGATATCTGGTACGGAATGTTCGAGACCACCTTGTTGAAGCTCGGCAGGAAGGCTTTCACCGCATCTGCCTGGACCAGCTTCACCCGCTTCCCGAAGCGCTTCTCCAGAAACCTGACGAACGTGGGGTCCTGCTCGATAGCGACGACCTCCGCTCCGGACCTAAGAATCTCCTCGGTCAGGCTCCCGAGCCCGGGGCCTATCTCGAGCACAGTATCCTTTGAGCTCAACTCCGCGAGCTGCACCTGTCGCCTGATTACGCTGTCGTCGAGCAAGAAGTTCTGGCCGAGCCGCTTGTTCGCCCTCTTGCCAATCGACTCGAGGACCGTTTTGACCTCTTCGGCTCTCATAGCTCATCTCGCCACGAACAGGCGGTACTTCTCGTCAGGGTTGGCGAGCTCCTCCTCGATCCTCTTTGCTACGAGCTTATCCAGCTGGTGTGCCATAGGTACCCTCTGCGCGAGGTCCGCGAGGTCCTTGAACGGACCCTTCTTGCGCTCCTCCACGACGGCCCACATCGTCTTCTTCCCAAGGCCTGGCAGAAGCTCTAGCATATGGAACCTGCTAGTTATCGCCTGCGCCTCGTTGAAGAACTGGACGAACCTCTGCTCCTTCGCCTTGATGATCTGGAGGATGACCGTCGAGAGCTCGCTCTGAGCTCCGTGAGTTAGCTCACCGAAGCTGATGCGCTTCTTGACATGCAGTATCTCCTGCCTGAGGTCTAGGTCCTTGCCTATGTAGACCCTGTCGCCAGTGGTGAGGTCTATGTTGGGCTTGGGGACCAGTTCGAAAAGCTTGAACTGGTCCTCCCCCAGGGCGTACGCTACTGGCTCCCGCTTGAACGATTTTTCATCAGGGAGCCCTTGGGGCAAGTAATCTAGTATCCTCGCGTAGTCCTCCATAATCATCCCCCGGGGCGTCAGAGATACTTCTCTACGATGCTAAGTACCTTTTCGATGTCCTTCTTCTCCACGCTTGCACGCTCTTTGGAGAAGATCAGCCTCACATCATCCGGATGTGACGGCATGACGTCCGTAATCTTGACGGCGTTGACCTCCGACACGAAGCCGAGTTCGAGCAGCTCCTTCACGAGCTTCTTTGCCTTCCTCGGGTCGAGCCTTCCGAACTTCTGGGAGTGTTCGAGCGCCAGCTTCTGCTCCTGCGTCAGCTCACCCTCACTCTGCTTCTCGGTGAGTATCTCCTTGACCTCTGCCAAAGTGACCATTTTCTTGTCCTCCATGAAAAAAACGCCTCCGGTCACTTGGCCGCCTTTCTCAGGTGCTCTGGCCTGATTATGATCTGCTTTTTCTTGTTCCCTGCCATGACGTCGAGGACATAGGCTTTGCCCTGAGTGGCTGCGACGACACCAGTGAGTCCATGGAACCTGACATGCGGCTGGCCCTTGTGGATGCTCGGGTCAATCTCCACATGCGCCCTGTCGCCTATCTCGAACTTCTGGAACTGCCTTGTTATCGGAGAGAGTCCTCTGTCTCTAGCGCGCCTCTGCATCACGTACCTCGTCCGGCGTCTGTAACCCTTGGAAGCTTTGACCATGCCTTACGCCTCCTAATCTCCGATACCTATCACGTCGAGCTCTCGCACCTCGCAGGGCGCCCCGACAAGCTCGGCGACATTGGGCTGCGTCCGCCCCTCGTCCCCGTGCATCAGTTCCTTGATGTACGTTCCGCTGTCGGCCTCGACGACGAACACGATCTCAGAGCCCTCCACAGACTCAATCCTTATGTTTCGGATGGTCCTGTGGCGCTCAAGGTTCGCCCGCCGATGGGCTACCCTGTTTGGAGTCCGCTGACTTATAGGCTTTCCGGCCAATGCTGTAACTACTTGATTAAGCTTTCCGTGGTCGAAATCGGCCAGGAATCGCACCCTGACTCGGTATGTCTTGGGGTGAGTGCTCTCCTTGATGGCCTGCATCTCAACACGGTTGGACAGCCTGAGACCCTCGACCTCGACCAAACCCTGAGCGCCTGAGTTAATCTCGCGCTCGACGGACGGCAGGTCGAGCGCCCTCTTTCGAGGCCTCTTGACCTCGACCACAAAGGGTCTGCCGTTGCCGAGCATCCGCGCGTCGATGTCCTCCCGGCCCATGCCGTGGAAGAAATCCTCCTCGCCCTCGGCGTGCCTCATCACGATCGGTCCGGTCAGGTCCTGCACGCTCAGTTCGTACATCCGCCCCTTGCCTTTGCACCTTGGGCAGCCCTTGCCCCTGCAATCTCGGCATGGCCACCTCGTCTGCGGGATCTCCCTAGAGAACTTCCTGTACCTGCCGTAAACGAACAGGGGCGCAACGTCGAGGACCACCTTGTCGAACCTGGTGTCGATCAGGAAGACCATCTCAGGGTTGGCGAAGTCGACCGTCTTGCCGAGCTTCTTCTCAAGCAGCTTCCCGATTTCGCGGTTCAACTCAGCCTTAATCGACTCGCTCTCCGTGGCCCCTATCTCCGTCCAGAAGGATTCCTCTCTTTCGATCGTCTCGGCGTCGATCTTCGTGCCAACCAAGAAGGTCGAGAACTGGTAATCCTGAGATCCCTTGAGCGCGAGGTCGGCGAATTTCTGCGTCTCGGAGAACAGGCCTCTGCACACGAAGCAGTCAGACGGGTTCGCGAGCAAGCCGGGGGGGTCGTCAAATGAAGAACGTACCATCGTCCCGCGCTGGTCGTTTGAGAGCCCTCTGGATACGGATGCAAAAAGCCTTCCCAGACAGTGGTTGCACAGAGGGCGCTGAAGCGCTCGCCCTGCGAGCTCTAGCCTTTCGGACATTATCGCAAATGTGCAGGAGTCGCCCCCTATTTATTGATTGGCCGCCGAGAGACTGCATCTTGAGAAGTCATTCGGCCAGAGGCTTTTCAGAGAAAGGGTTAAGCCTTCTCGGAGGCAATGACTGCACCGGCAGAAATGGTAGGCAGCATACCTCCGACGGAGCACTTTTCGCACTTGTCCTCGACAGAGCCGAACCTTATGGATGACTTATCATCCACGTCATCGACAGGGTCAGGTATCATGACCGGCACAACAAGTTACCAAGAGTCGTCGAACTCTTCGCTCTTTGTAGGGGTCATAGGGGCAATCGCCTTCATCGTCATCGGGCTCTGGGCAACTAGCCAGGGCGCTCCCGTCTTCTTTCTACTGTTTGCTATCCTTGGTGCCTTCGCATCGATCGCAATGTCCATTGCGAAAGACAGAGAAGTGACAAGGCTCGCTGAACAGAAGGCAGCAGCTGCGATGGAGGCAGATCAGCAATTGAAGAGCGAAATCGCACAGGCCGTCAAAGAGAGCATGAAGGGCACAATCAAGGTCAGGTGCAAGTATTGCGGAAGCTTGAATGACGAAAAGGCGTCGAAGTGCGATTCATGTGGCGCCACCCTCTGACGCTAAGAAAGCAGGCTGCAATTCGATTGGAGTCGATGTCCCGGGGAATCAAAAGTGATTTGGAGTCGTCGTCATGGATGATGCTGAAAGAAGAGAAGATATGAAGACCCAGAGGGGCAGAAGGACCACTACTGACCGGTGGATTGAGGACTGGCCGTGGGTTGGTGGCAAGCCTGGGAAGGCTGCCAGCAAGGTCTTCTGGATCTGGTTCCTTCTTCTGGTCCTGATGGCGTTCCTGATACTGCTCGCATTCATCACCATGCACATCTGCCTGGCCGTCGCGCTGATCCTGGTGACTGCTGTGATCGGTACGCTCCCGACACTCTTCCTGTACGGGTCGAGGATCTGACTCAGATACCCACGCATTCGAGCTTGTCCTTGCAGAAGTTCCACAGCGGATTATCGTCGGCAGTGGTTATGGTCTCGAGCCAAGCAGGGAGCACTGGCTTCAGCATGTCGATGGCCGCCTTGAGGTCGAACTCATTCAGAGGCGCGTCGTAGACAAGGTAGTTCACCAGCACTGGCTGAGCTTTGACTTTCTCTTCCTCAAGCGCGAAGAACAGCCTGACGTGGTCCTCTCCCTTGAGAACATACGTCTCAGCGATGAGGGAATGTTTCTTCCTGAACTTCGTGCCCACCTCGAACTGCGCGATCCGCTTGTAGTCGACCGCCTCGTTCAGGATCCACTTCATCTGCCCTTCGTAAGAGCCGAGGACGAACTGAGACGGCGCGAGCCTCAGTCTCTGGCCAGACTCTAGGGCTAGTCGGGTCCACAGCCTCAGGAAGGCATGGGCGAGCAACTTCATCGTGCGGTCCCGCTCGGTGTCTCCCATCGCCAAGACCACGGGTATGGTTGCCATGTCGGCATCGACCGACTTGAAAAGCGCCTCAGCCATCTGAGGAATCTAATGTCGGTCTGCATATTTCAATCGTGCAGGTTGGCGGCCTCAGAAACCCATGCCGTCGACCTTCAGCAGCGCCCTGCGCCCTTCGAGGTAATGGTACACAGCCGCGTGCTCGCTGCCTGATAGGAGCATGTCCATGCCTTTCTCCGCAACCTCTACCTGAAGGATGTTGCCGATGATGGATACCGTGTTGCCGTAGATCGATATGAACGCGCCCGTGAGCTCTTCGAATATCTCCCTGGTCATGCCTCTGGTGCCTATCACGCGGGAGCGCATGCGCAGGATGTGCTCCTGCTTCTTGCCGACGTAGTCACGGATATCGAGAATCTCGAGCTGGTAGTTGTCATCCAACAGCTTGAACGCTTTCTCCGGCGAGAATCCTCTCCCGATGGCAGTCACCACGTTCACGACTGCCAGGGCTATCGAGGGGTCCGCCGCGTGTGTGTAGTCGATCTCGACATCCCCCTCCTCCGAGTCAATGGAGAGCACAACGCCCGCGAGCTTCTCCAGCTTCGCCTTCGTCTCCCCGTTCCTTCCGACGAGCACGCCGATACGTTCGGAAGTGATCCTGACTGACTGAATCATTTGCCCCTTATCCCCTTGAGTTCCTTCGCGACGTCAATGATCACGCGATACTTCTTGAAGAACCTTGCCACGTTGCCCACATCGCGCTCAAGCCATTCCTGGGCCCTCGGATGGTCAACCATGACCGCCTGACCGACATCGATTATCACCGGCTCCTGGCCCAGCATGAGCACGTTGAACTCGCTGATGTCGCTGTGCACGAGCTTCGCCTTCTTGTACGCCCGCTTCATGTAGCCGAGTATCTTCCGCGCGACGGCCTCCGGATCCTCAAGCCTTACGTTGCGCATCTCGCGGGCAGGCTCGACCGCGTCGCCTATGTATTCCATCACGACCACGTTCTGGCGGTTCGCGATTGGCTTGGGAACCCTGACGCCGACCTTGTCCAGTAGCTTGAGGTTCAGGTACTCCTTGTTCGCCCACATGTAGATGAGCTTCCTTTTCCTGCCGGACAGACCCTCGAATCTCGGGTCGCCATAGATGTACTTGGCCATGTCACCGAAGGTCGATGTTGAAGTCCTGTATATCTTGACGGCCACGAGCGTGCCGTCCTTCGTCGTCGCCCTGTATATGTTCCCCTCCTTGCCTGTGGATATCGGGAAGTCGAGCTGGTCGAAGACGCCTTCAGTGAACAACTTGTAGATAATCATCAGGTTCTGCTGGTCGAAGACCTCGTCATAGGACTTGCGGTCGTTAGTGTCTTTCCTGCGGAAGCGCCACTTGTCTATCTCCTGCTCAAAACGGTGATACTCGTCGCGCGGTGCCAAGAGAATTCACCAGACACCTTTCAGAAGATGTCTATCGACTTTGGGATCATCTTCTTTCTGCTCAGGTACATCGCCTGGGTCCTCGTGTACCTGTACTGTATGTTCGCCTTCTCGTCCTGGAAGTCCCAAGGTTGCACTATGACGAGGTCCCCCTCGCGGATCCACATTCGCTTCTTGATCTTGCCTGGAATGCGCCCCATGCGGTACTTGCCATCGGCACACATGATCTTTATCCTGGACGCTCCAAGGAGCTGGTCCGCGATGCCGAATATCTCATTGTCCTTCTTGCGCGGAAGGCGTACCCTGACGAATTCTGGCTGACCGTCCGGTCCCAAGGACGGCTCTTCTTCGGCTTCTCTCCGTCTGAATGGCAAGGTGTTCAGTCCGTATTGCTGAGAAGTAATATGCTCGGCATACTTAAGAGTAGTGGAATTCGAGTTGCCAGCCAGATGCTCGAACATCTCGTTTCGTCAGATTCCTACGCGAACAAATTCGTGTCAGGAATCGGACAATGCCGTGCTCGGCATGTTCTCTCAGTGTCACCACGACCTTATACGTCGCGCCGGTTGAATCGCTCGGAGGCGGCATGCCATGGAAGGCTCGGCCAACAAAGAGAAGCAGAAGATACTGCTAGCGTACTCTGGCGGACTTGACACGTCAGTGGCTATCCACTGGCTGAATGAGAAGTACGGCTGCGATGTCGTCGCCGTGACCGTCGACGTCGGTCAATCGGACGACCTCAAGGACGCCATGAGGAGGGCCAAGTCAATAGGTGCCTCCAGAGCGTGGGTCGTCGACGCGAAGAAGGATTTTGCAGATGGGTATGTGCTCCCCGCGCTGAAGGCGAACGCGCTCTATGAAGGCAACTACCCGCTCGGGACAGCGATCGCCAGACCTCTCATGGTCGCGAAGCTCGTCGAGATGGCCAGAAGACTCGGATGCGATACCATCGCACATGGCTGCACCGGCAAGGGGAACGACCAGGTCAGGTTCGAAGCGTCGATCATGGCACTCGCGCCAGACCTGGGCATACTCGCTCCGACCAGAGATTGGAAGATGACCCGCGAGGAGGAAATCGCCTATGCGAAGGAACACGACATCCCGATTCCAGTCACAATCGACAAGCCGTACAGCATAGACGAGAGCGCCTGGGGAAGGGCGATCGAATGCGGCGTGCTCGAGGATCCGTGGGTTGAGCCTCCGGAATCGATCTTCGAGTGGACCAAGGGCATCGACAAGTCTCCCGATGTGCCAGAATACGTCGACATCGGGTTCATACAGGGAAAGCCGGTGAGCCTGAACGGCAAGCCGATGGAGCTGCTCGACCTGATAACCGAGCTCAACTCCGTCGCTGGGAACAACGGCGTCGGAAGGATCGACCACATCGAGAACCGACTCGTGGGCATCAAGTCGAGAGAGGTCTACGAAGCGCCCGCGGCGATTGTCCTAATCAAGGCTCACCAGGACCTCGAAAGCCTCGTGCTCACCAAGGACCTCTTGCACTACAAGAAAATCGTCGAGCAGCACTATGCCGACCTAGTCTACAACGGCCTCTGGTTTTCACCTCTCAAGGAAGCGCTCGACGCGTTCGTCGAGAAGACCCAAGACATCGTCACGGGGACGGTCAAGCTCAAGCTGTTCAAGGGAAGCGCGGTCGTGGTCGGCAGGGAATCACCATACTCGCTCTACACATCATCGCTCTCGACCTATGCGAGAGGCGATGAGTTCGACCATTCGGCGGCCAAGGGCTTCATCTACGTGTGGGGGCTGCCCATGAAGGTCGCCGCGATGGCAAAAGCCATAGGAGATGTCAGTGGGGGGACGAATGAAAGCGCGGTCAGCGAGGAGCAAGCCACGGTCTGCAAATGACGAGTTCCTCGGTTTCACAGGATCGCTCCACTTCGACAAGCGGCTGTGGAGGTACGATTTAGCAGGCAGCATAGCGCATGCGCAAACGCTCGTGGGCGCGGGCGTGCTCACTGAGAAGGAGAAAATCCAAATCGTCTCATCGCTCAGGCAGCTCGCTGAAGAGCTGAGCGATGGGAAGCTGGAACCCGATCCCGCGGCCGAGGACATTCATATGAGCATCGAGAAGATGCTCATCGCCAGGATAGGACAGGTCGGCGGCAAGCTGCACACCGGAAGGAGCAGGAACGACCAAGTAGCCCTCGACCTGAGACTGATGGTCAGGGAGGCCATCTCGGATGTCGTCTCGGGATCGGTGGGACTGCAGACGGTCCTGCTAGAGAAGGCTGCGGGTGCCCAGACGGCCACCTTGCCGGGCTACACTCACATGCAGCACGCTCAGCCAGTTCTTCTCTCTCACCATCTGCTGGCTCACTTCTGGAGGCTCGAACGAGACATCTCCCGCCTGAGTGATTGCAGTGCTCGTATGAACATTTCCCCGCTAGGCTCAGGAGCCCTTGCTGGCACCTCGTTTGAGCTGGACCGACAAGAGGCGGCCAGGCTGCTCGGGATGGACGATGTAACCGAGAATTCGCTGGATGCGGTCTCCGACCGCGACTTCGTGGCAGAGACCGCATTCGCGCTCTCGCTATTGATGATCCATCTGTCATCGCTCGCTGAGGAGCTCGTGCTCTGGTCCTCGCGCGAGTTCGGGTTCCTCAAGCTACCCAAGGACTTGTCCAGCGGCTCCAGCATGATGCCACAGAAGCGCAACCCGGACATTCCTGAGCTTGTCAGGGGCAAGTCCGGCCGAGCCGTTGGCGACCTCATCGCGATCCTCACCCTGCTGAAGTCTCTTCCCCTCGCGTATAACCGCGACCTCCAGGAAGACAAGGAGAGCCTCTTCGATGCAATAGACACCGCAGCGGCTTCACTCCGTGCCCTCACACACTTCCTGACAGAGGCTGAATACGACAGGGTGAGGATGAGGAAGGCGGCCGAGATCGGGTTGATGACCGCGACCGACCTCGCCGACTTCCTCACAACCCGCGGTGTGCCATTCCGGGACGCGCACGGGATTGTGAGCCGGATGGCCGAGGAATCCGGCGAGGACGACGCGAAGTTCCTGCGACTGGCCAAAGAGGTCCTGCGAAAGCACATGAAGGATCACAAGACTTCTGACCTCGATTTCCTGAAGGCCGACAGGGCGGTCGAGAGACGAAAAATCGAGGGCGGAACGGCGAGGTCTGCGGTGGCGAAGCAGATGGAGAAGGCGGAGACGAAGCTGAAGGAAAGCAGAGCCTTGCTGTCGCGAATGAAAAGCCAGAACTCTGTCGTGGACAAGCTGTTGGGACTCGAGCCTACCTAGGAATCGCTGGGACAATCTTGTCCTCGATGCAGGCGGAGAGTATGTCGAACGCACGCATCATGTCCTCCCTGCTGACTATGAAGATAGTGTCGGTGTAGCAGCTCACGGCCTCGAGCAGATTGATGCCCTGCTCCGAGAGCATGTTCATGACATAGACGAACGCGCCAGGAGTCTCCTCGATCCTTGCAGGGCTCTTCACTGTGATCTCCCCAAGGTTCTCCTTGACGCTGATGATGTGCTCATGCCCGATAGCCTTCACGATCGTCGGCAAATGCTTGTCCTCGGAGATGACCGTGATGCCGTTCGCGCTCTGGAGTATCTGCATCGTGCTCTTGTCAGCCAGGATTTTCTTCACGACATCTTCGAGGTTTCTTAGCACGATCCATTCGTTCTTCGCGATGACGATGCATATCTTCGTCTTGAGCTCGAGCCGACTCTCTTCGAAGACCTTTGTCACCGCTCCCTCGAAGTCGGTCTTCGCGAGCTTCATGGCGTACCTGCGGCTCGCCGCGAGCACGGCCTCCTCGTTCTTGACACTGGTCTCCTTCATGATCAGGCGCGAGAGGGAGGAATAGTTGATGAGGTCCTTGCTGATGCAGTCCCTGATGCTCGGGTGGCGGTCGATGTACTTCCTCGTGAGCTCAGCCGCGCTTAGCTTCTCCTTGGGCTCTTCCATGCGGGGCCGGAATCCCCGGGATTCACTTTAAGCTTTGGCTTTGCCAGAGTCCTTCTCGGACCCTTCGCGACCGCTGAGAATCATTATATATTGACGATTAATAGGCGGGAGAGCCATTCACGGACAACACATGCTCCCGTAGTGTAGTCCGGTCAATCATTCCAGCCTTTCGAGCTGGATACCCGGGTTCGAATCCCGGCGGGAGCACCAACTACACTTCCTACGCCGGCAACAGTGAAATAACCTCCCGGGACGATATCGAACTCAAGGAGAGGATTCTGATGGGTGGAGCACCATTCCCGGAACCTACTGTCCTGGAGGAGAAGCCTGAGCCTCCGAAAGTGAAGCTTCAGAAGAGGCTGACTTACTGGATATTGATTCTCATCGGAGTCATTACAGCCCTCGTGGTCATCTGGCTCCTATTCATCATGATGTACCCCTCAATCGAGCTGGGATAGGAGGAGGCCCTCTTGACGCAACTCTCAATAAATGATATCGGCAAACACTTGACGATTGCGGGTCGGCTCAAGGCGCGCCCGTTGTGCGTCTACGGAGCGGAGACAGTCCCTGACGGCGCTGTCCCTGCTCCCTCAATCTCATCCTGCGTCGCAAGAGCGATTCTCCGGACCGCTGTACGTAGACGCGCGCCCGCGATCTACCTAGGCGAGGACGCTCTGGAAGATTGCTGCGGAGGTGGCGTCGCGATGTTCGGGTTCAGGCCGTTCGACCCGGGCATCAAATACTTCGTGTCATACGGTTCGAAGACATTCAGGAACGGCGCCGCAGAGTACCTTAGGGCCACGCCCGAACTCGTGGATGAGAACCGGAAGCTCATGGGCAAGACCACGCCTCCCGGCAGGTTGGTCGTGATCCAAGCTTGCGAGGATCTGGAGGACAAGGACCCAGGAGTGCTGTCAGTGCTCTGCTTCGGCGTAGCGGAGCAGATAAGGAACATGTGCTCCCTTGTGCAATTCCGCAGCCATGACCCCTTCGCAGAGGTCCTTCTCCCCCAGGGTGCTTCGTGTGCATCGTTCGTCACGTACGCAGCTGGAATGGTGGAGAGAGCTCCCAAGGAAGCCGTCTTCGTCGGTCCGTGCGATCCAACTGGAAACTCGTGGTTCCCGCCCGACCATCTCTCGCTCGCGATCCCGATCAAGATAGCCAGGCGCATGTGCGAAGATCTTGACCAATCATTCATAATCATGAGGTCCAAGGTCGCCTATCCAGAGCGAAGGACCAAGGTCCAGCACCGGGAATCATAATAGCCACGCTCGAAGTTGGGGTCGGACATGAAGCGGGTCAAGCACGCGACACTAGAGGCCAAGAAGGTCATCGACGACAACTTGCTCGGACCTTGCGGTTTCTATTGCGGCTACTGCCTCGCATACACAAAGGGTATCTGCCTCGGCTGCAGGTACCAGGCCGACAAGAACGCCAAGAAAGGCGATCCCAAGTTCTGCACATTGCTCAATTGCGCAGAGAAGCGAGGGGTAGTCATGTGCTCAGAATGCAAGAAATTCCCCTGCGAACAGTACGATCCGGACAAGACAGGCATGTTTTCAAGGACGTACATCAACTACATCAAGAACGAGATCAAGCCAAGGTGATGAACTAGATCACTTGGCTCATCTCTCTCTCGACGAGAGAGAAATCTTTCGAGTCCATCGTCGCCTCGTCAACGGGCACGATCAGGAAGCCCTTGTCTAGCACGACCTGCTCGTTGATCAGTTGGATGAATTTGAGGACGCTCCTGAAATCGTTCTGGGTCGTCAGATACTCAAGCCCCTCGATTATCACGGCACCGTTCTCGCCCTTTCCTAGGAAGTCCCGGATGGAAGACGCGAGATGCGCGAGGTTGTTCGGCGACACGTACTCGGCGCCTTGGGTCGGCGGCCCTTGCCCGGTCTCCGTTTTCGTGAGCCATAGGGCCTCGGCTTCGAACTTATACTTCTGCTTCAGAGTATCAGGGTGAGTCCTTGAGATGCACAGGCCCCTGCTGCCGCTCGAAAGCAGGCTCGCAAACAGCGCGAAGCTCTTCCCTGGCCGGTCCTCCTTGACGACGTAGCTCCAGCCAGGCAACAGCTTGATCTCTTCTCTAGCTGGCGCGACTTGGGTCCCTGGAGTCACCTGGAGCGACAACTTCTTGCCAATCACTCGCTCCAGCTCGTCGATCTTCTGCTGCACCCTCTGGAAGATCATCGATCGCTTCGTCTTCGCCATAATCTGGAGCTCCCTCGATGTGTAGCCCTTGGTCGAGAGCTTGATGACCTCGTCCCAGGCCTCCTGGAGCCCCTCCTGGAAACCCTTCAGGTAGCTCTTGGCGTTATCCTCTTCCTGTGACATTGACCCATCCGCTTCCAGCACCTTCCAAATGGCCTGGCCAGACTAATAACCTTTTGCAGAGCAACCCTTGAGTGTCGACAACTTGGTTGGCGCGAAAACATATTTAGCGTTGCCAATTATCGGAGGTTAGTTCTGAAATGCCGGGCAAGAAGGGTATACCGCGACTTAGGATCAAGGCGAGGATAGCGTCCAAGGTGAGGGAGAAGGATCTCCAAGAGAAGGCGAAGCTGCTCATGGACGAGCCTGAGTTGATTCTTCCTGAGTGCGCTGAAGACTGTGGCTCGTGCCCCTTCAAGAAGACTCGCGCAAGGATCGAGAAGATACGCAGGTACAAGGACGACCCTACGAGGCTCGCGAAGTTCGCGCGAGGTGGCGACAAACTGGCAAGGGCATATGCGGCCACCATCGGCCTCGCGCACGAGGAGAAGACCGCGTACCTGGCCACCTCGACGTATGGCTCGAGCACGATCACCTACGCTCTCCGCGGCAAGACCAACAAGGAGAAGCTGATCGGGGTCCAGAACTTCGACTCGCCCAAGTGGAGGGTCATGAGCGTCATCGACCTCGTCCGCAAGAAGGGCCTGCACTTCTACTCCTACGGCGACAATTTCGTGTGCACCGGACGGTACGCCAGACCGCCGGACGAGTATGTCAAGGTAGCTGCCGAGTCAGTCGGTGCGCAGAGGTTCGAAGCTGACACATACAGCTGCCCGCACAACCCGGCCTCGATCGACCATATCAAGTTCGACTGGACCACGTCCGGCAAGAAAATCCTGCTCTGCGACCAGTGCGCGGCGAAGGCCAAGAACGTCCTGGGCAAGCTCGGGGAGGGGATGGCCGTCCCGAAGGTCATCAACGAGTTCGATATCTCGATCGTCAGGCCTCTCAAGAACATGCCAGGCAAGAGCGGCTGCGGTGATCTTCTTAACAGGCCGATAGGCAAGGACCTGCTCGAGCAGTACGCGGATGGGAAACTGGGGGACAAGGAACTCGTCGAGAAGCACATGGATGAGATCAGGGAATCGCTCAAGAGCATCTCCAAGAAGGCCTACGTCCGAGGCGACGCGTGCTTCGGGGATGACATAGATTCATTCGTCGCCGCGACAACACAGGACGAGGTTGAGGCGAAGGCGCTCAAGGGGGCTCTCTCGCGCGTCGCTCATCCAGTCGTCGCCGACCAAGGGGATTCGGTGAACAAGCTCCTCTCGACCTACTGGTCGCTCCACGGGAAGGATGCATTGAAGGCGGTCGTGCCAGACGAGCTCGCGCAGAAGTACTATAAGGACGACAACGAGTCCGCGGAATCGCCCCTGAAAGTGATTCGCAGCGCGCTCATGGAAGCTGAGCACAACGCCGTCTCGTCACGGATACCGAGGTATTCCTGCCTGTCACAGTACGGCTCGTTCGCTGACCAGGTCACGCGCGCGTACAAGACCAAGGGCGCGACAGGAGCCTTGGCGGTCCTTGACGCCGAGAAGTCCAACGACCACAGGGTGAGATCAATGGCGCACGCGTTCTACCTCGCCCTCGGAGTGACGACCAAGTCATGGAAATACACGGACGAGGAGAAGGAGTACGGCAAGCACCTGCAGATCTATGCGAAGGCGCTCCTTGAGAGCTCGGAGTCCGATGCCCACCACGAGGCCTTCGATACATTCCTCAGGGAAGCTGGATGCTCGGAAGAAGTCAAGAGGGCTTGACAATCCTGGCATCCACCACCACGTGGCTGACTCCGGGCGCGAACGACTTTATGGCCTTGAACCTTAGGACAGTCACCTCAGCTCCATTGGCCGCGTTCTCGAGATATTGGAGCGGCCTTTTCGGAAGTAGCTCGTTGGGACATGTCTCGTGGTAATGTAGCACGCCCCCGCTCTTGAGAAGGCGCAGGGCAGTCGGGAGGAACTCATGCGTCGTTCTCACATATCCCATTATGACCCTGTCGGCGATGCCTTCGCCCTCGAGGTCCTTGTTGTTGCCCAGTACGGGTTCCACGGTCTTTCCGACATCGTTCAACCTGATGTTCTCGACCAGGTACGAATGGGCAAGCGGGTTGATCTCGCACGCAATTATGCGCTTGGGATTCTGGTGCACCGCAAGCGGCAATGAGAAGTAGCCAATTCCTGCGAACATGTCGATGATGGTCTCCCCGCGGCATTCCAGTTCAGCCATCCGGAGCCGCTCCTCGACGTTGCCCGAAGAGAACATTATCTTGGCGACATCGAACCGAAACCTTATGCCGTTCTCGAGATGTGTTGCGATGGTGTCCGTGCCCAGTAGTATCTTGATCACTGGCTGCCTGTACTCCCCGCCGATCCCTCCGACGTCTCTCATGACCGTCTTTGCCTTGAGGACTGACGCGTATGCATCAGCCACTTCAGTCTCGTATCTATCCAGAGCCGGGTCGAGCCTGAGCACCAGCACATCGCCAAGGAGCTCCCATTTCCATGGCAGGAGGGGCTTCAGAGCGACCGGGATCGAGACGAGATCCCTGATGTAGTCGATTGGGTCCCTCCTAGAAGTCCTGGACGGGAAATCTCCTTGGATCATGCTCGCTTCATACTTCTGGAGTAAATCGTGCGAGGGAGCGCCCGTCAGGGGGATCGTGACGAACAAACCATCGTCGATTATGGCATGTGTTATGTCGATGAGGTCTTCTCGCGCGAACCTCTTCCTCAGGGCCTCGGCCCTGCTCCTCTCGACGCGAACAGCTAGCACGGAGTTCGCAACGCTAGCCTGGCTAATAACTCTTGTCAGCGTGGGATCAAGCCCGGAACACCGAAAACCATATAGTCAGTATGAATCTTCCCAGCATAGATGAGAGCCGTCCCGGCTGCAATTGCGACTGCGATCCTCTTGCTGCTCCTGAACCCGGCACATGCCTCCGCGGACATCGCACTTCCAGGAAGCCCGCACTACGCAAACAGGATGATGAACGGGTTCGTCACGCCAACCGTCAAGCCGGGACAGAACGTCGATTTCTCGTTCAACCTTACAAATCCGTACGACAACGCGAGCGGAGTCATGGAGGACATAGTCCTGACGATGGGCGTTTATCGGTATGCCACTCAGGAGACCAGCAGGGAGGTCAACTCGTCCTTCAAACATCCGCCTCTGCTCGACGGCCTGAGCAATGAGGTCAACAGGACATACTCCGCGCTCGGCCTTGGAGATACGCTTAGAATTGGCACCGATATCGACACATCGAAGAAGACCCCCCATGGATCGTACTTCTCCCAAAGCACCTACTTCATGAGGTTCAAGCTGGCGTTCCACTTCATCGGGAATGCCACGCCCATCCGGCTCCAGTCACGAGGCTGGTTCGCCGCAGATCAGTGGGACAAGATGGTCTCCTTCTCCGGTAACGAGAGCATCGTGAACACGACCTACATGAGGTCGCTGGGCGTTGACGGACTTCTGCCCGACTCGTCCTTCGGCATCAAAGTGCCGATCCCGCACTGGCCCCTGGCACTCCTGATTGCCGGATGCTGCGGAGTGTCGTTTGCGGCACTCTACAACTTCGTCCTAGACAACCCTGGCAAGTACCCGAAGCTAGAGAAGAGATTCTATTATCTGAGGGGAAAACTGAGCGAGCTTCGGAGCGAGCTTGAGTACCGCAGAGGAAAGTGACGCTGGATAGTCGATGTCGCCTCGTTCCTCTAGGAGCCGACGCACATCTGGTTCCGCGAATATCCTCAACGCCTTGTCGATCTTCTTGTCCGTCAGGTTGATGAATATCTTCCTGATCCTGAACGCCCGCGAGAGCTCCTTGCCGAACTCCTCCTTCCATAGGAAGTCGTATTCATCAAGGTCATGATGGCCACGCGAGGAGAGGTACGAATCCACCACCTGAGCGCACAGCTCCGCGCCGCGGATGCCGGTGTACACGCCACCACCGGATAGGGGCTTCGCATGGCATGCGGCATCCCCGACCAAGAGGATCCGTCCCCGGACAGCGCTTCTGCCCGGTCCTATCGGGATCCTCCCGGAAGCAACCGAGACTTTCCTCGCCTTCGAGAACTCTGGCCTGGCCAAGAGTCTCTTCAGGTGGACCGCGGGCGCATCATCGACGTCCCAAGTGCAAAGCCCGACCCTGGTCAAGTCTTCTGCGGGTATCGCCCATGCGAAGAAGCCGGGCGCAATACTCCTGCCGAGATAGACCTCGACGAAGTCAGGATCCATATCCGCGCCCTTGAGGTCCACCTGGATTCCGGTGAGCATGTGCTTGGGAGGTGGCAGCCTTGCGGACCTTCGGCAAAGGGACTTGTAGCCATCCGCTCCAATGACAACTCTCGCCATCAGCTCCTCGGTCTTGTTCTCGGTCCTGACCTCGTAGAGCACATCGGACCCACTGTCCACGAGATTCCTCACGGACGCCCCGACCCTGGGGACCGCTCCCTCATCTACGGCCTTGTGGAACAGAATCCTGTCGAAGTGCGACCTGTCGACCACGCACGCGCGCGTCTTTCTAGCCTCGAGCTCCAGTGCAAAGCCGAGCGGGGAATGGAACCTGACGCCCCTGACCTCTGCAAGCACGCTCTCCTCAGCGAACGGTGGCACGCCGCGGTGCGTTACAAGCCCCGCGCACTGCAGGGGCTCGCCGGGCGTCATATGCTCTTCAAGGATGACCACCTCGTGGGACCTAGCCAGAATCCTCGCGGCGGTTGAGCCGGAAGGACCGCCTCCTATCACAAGAACATCCGCGCGCACGAAAGGCAAGAACTGCGGAGAGTTATTTCAGGCTTGTCTTTGCAGTCTAGGGGAGCGCTTACCGTCTGTATGGGGATTTGGATATATCCCGGGAACGACTAACTGGGTATCGTGAAGGCACAGGTGTCTTTCGATTCGGAACTATCGTCCGCCAAGGATTTGGCGGACATCTTCGAGCTTGTCAAGGTGATCGTTCGCAAGACCATCGGAAAGGAGAGGCCGGGCCTAATGCTCGGCTTGGCGAACCTGGGCGGGGGACCACACGGATTCGTTGGGGCGTTCTTCCCCATCGCGACGAACATAATCGTGATGAACAGCCTGCCTCTTAAGCGGATAAGAGAGACGGATCCGGCGCTGTACAAGCCATACGTGTTCCACATACTGCTCCATGAGTACCTTCACACGCTCGGCGTGATAGACGAGGTCGCCACGAGGCGCATGGCCTACGAGATCAGCGCGAAGACCTTCGGGAAGGAGCATCCCGTCACGCAGTTCGCGGCGGACCTATCCAGATTCGTTCCCAAGCTCGTCTATCCTGTCTACGGCTGGCAGCCTCAGGAAGACTATCAGCTGGAGCTCGTGAAGGGCTTCGACAGGTCGAGCACGCAGAGCTACATAAACTAGGCTCGGCTCACTTCGTCTTGGGGACCTTCTCCCAGTCCTTGAGGAACTTCGCGATGCCCTCGTCCGTCAGGTTGTGCTTCAGCATCTTCTTCAGCACATCGTACGGAACCGTCGCGACATGGGCGCCCGCAAGTGCCGCCTCGGTCACGTGCACCGGATGTCTGATGCTCGCGGCGATCACCTGTGTCTTGTAGCCGTAGTTCTTGTATATCGTGACGATGTCCTTTACGAGCTCCATCCCGTTGTGGCTGATGTCGTCCAGCCTGCCAACGAACGGGGACACATAGGTGGCGCCTGCCTTCGCGGCCAGCAGCGCCTGGTTTGGCGAGAACACGAGTGTGACATTTGTCTTCACATTCTCCTTCGAGAGCACCTTTACAGCCTTGAGGCCCTCGTCGGTCATGGGTATCTTGACGATGATGTTCTTGTGAATCTTGGCCAGCTCGCGGGCTTCCTTGACCATACCATCCGCGTCCATGGAGATCGCCTCCGCGCTGATCGGCCCGTCCACCACCGTGCATATGTCCTCAATGCGGCTCTTGAAGTCACAGCCCTCCTTTGCTACGAGCGTCGGGTTCGTGGTGACGCCATCCAGGATGCCCCAGCTGTTGACCTCCTTTATCTGCTCCAGGTTCGCCGTGTCAATGAATATCTTCATGTCAAACCCACCTTCACTTCTTCCTTTTCAGAACGTCGTGCGCAGCCTCTACTACGTTGTCGACCGTGAGACCGTACTTGTCCATAAGCTCGTCGCAGGCTCCCGATTCGCCGAACACGTCCGGTATCCCGACGCGCTTCATTGGCACGTGGAAGTTCTCAACTAGCACCATCGCGACCGCACTGCCCATGCCCATCATGACCGAGTGCTCCTCGGCGGTGACGACTCCGCCTGTCTCCCTCGCTGCCCGCACAATGGTTTTCTCGTCCATCGGCTTGATCGTGTGGAGGTTAACGACTCTTGCATCCACGCCGTGCTTCGCGAGCTCCTCAGCGGCCTCCAGGCACTTCGAGACCATGATTCCACACCCAATAAGAGTGATGTCTTTCCCGTCCCGCATGACAGGGGCCTGGTTGATGTCGAACTTGGTGTCCTCATCAGTGATGGTCGGCACGTCGGCCCTGCCAATCCTGACATAGCACGGTCCCAGGCTCTTGGCGATGGATTTCACAACGCGATACGTCTCAGGCGAGTCGACTGGGACAATCACGCTCATGTTCGGCAGGACCCGCATGAGAGCGATGTCCTCGATTATCTGGTGCGATGCGCCGTCGCCACCGACAGTGATACCAGCATGCGATGCCACTATCTTGATGTTCAGTTTCGGGTAAGCGATGGACTGCCGGATCTGATCGTAGCACCTGCCCGTTCCGAACACCGCAAATGTCGAGGCGAAGACGGTCTTCCCGGACGCCGCGAGGCCCGCTGCCGTGTCCATCATGTTCTGCTCGGCGATGCCGACGTTGAAGAACCGTTCGGGGAACGCAGCGGCGAAATCGGCGGTCCTCGTAGAGCTCGAAAGGTCCGCATCCAGCACCACGATGTCCCCGCGCTCCTTTCCCAGCTCGACGAGCGCTCGACCGTACTGCTTCCTCTGGCTCTCCATCTTCCACTTCATCGGCCTCATCCTCCGAGCTCCTTCATCGCCTGCTCGTACTCCTGTTTGCTCGGCGCCTTGCCGTGGAAGTGAAGCGAGCCCTCCATATAGCTCACACCCTTCCCCTTGATCGTGTGACATATGATGATCGTCGGTCTGCCCTTCACGCCCTTCGCCTCGTTTGTCGCGTGGATGATCTCCTTCATGTTGTGGCCGTTTATCTCGATCACGTGCCACCCGAAGGCCTTCCACTTGTCCGCCAGGGGCTCGAGCGACATGATCTTCTCGGTCGGTCCGTCTAGCTGGAGCTTGTTCCTGTCCAGGTATACGGTGACATTGTCGAGCTTGTAGTGCGAGGCCAGCATTGCGGCCTCCCATGTCTCGCCGACGTCCATCTCACCATCTCCGCAGACGACGTATATCCTGTACAGCTTCCTGTCCAGCTTAGCAGCCAAGGCCATGCCGTTACCCGCCGCGAGACCGTGCCCGAGCGAGCCGGTGGACATCTCCACGCCTGGGGTCTTCTGCATGCACGGGTGACCTTGAAGCCTGCTCCCCATCTTGCGCAAGGTCTTGAGCTCATCGACGGAGAAGTATCCGGACTCTGCAAGAACGGCATACAGCGCAGGCGCGGCGTGGCCCTTGCTCAGCACGAACCTGTCCCTGTCAGGCCAATCGGGCCGCTTAGGATCGTGTTTCATGATGTGGAAGTAGAGCGCGGCCAGGATGTCAGCGCAAGAGAGCGAGCCGCCAGGATGCCCGGACCCGGCTTCGTAGATCATCTGGATAGAATGCAGTCTGATCCTCTTAGCGACCGCTTCCAGCTCGCTGATGAACTCTCCGTCGTAGACTTCCAACCTAGCCTCCCCCTCGGGGCTTGCGACGAGTGCAATCCTGATATTGGCTGGTCTTGCTTAAACTATTCGAACCAAAGGGATTCTGCGATGCCTTAAGTCTCCAGTATCCTAACCCTCCGCCCCTCGATCTTCAACTTCCCCTGGGCGAATAGCTGGACGGCGCGAGGGAAGAGCTTGTGCTCCTCCTTGAGCACGCGTTCCTGGAGAGTCTCCGCGGAGTCGCCCTCTTGGACTGGCACTGCTTTCTGGAGTACGATGGGCCCGCCGTCCACGTCGAGCGAGACGAAGTGAATCGTGCACCCGGACACCTTGCAGCCGTGGTCGAGCACCGCCTGATGCACGCGGAGCCCGTGCATGCCCTTGCCTCCAAATGACGGCAATAGCGCAGGGTGGGTGTTCATCGCACGGCCAGCATACTTGTCTACAAGCACGGGCGTGAGCATCCGCAGGTACCCCGCGAGGCACAGGAGGTCCACCCGATGCTGTTCGAGACACGCGATTATGTCGGCCTCGTGCTGCTCCCTGGTGACGCCCTTGTGCGGAAAGCAGAACGCGTCAATCCTGTGCTTGCGGGCACGCTCGAGAGCGTAGGCATCCGGCATGTTCGAGATCACGACCACGACATCGCCATCTATCTCTCCGCGCTCGCACGCGTCTATGATGGCCTGTAGGTTCGTTCCACCGCCCGAAGCCAGGACCCCGATCCTTATCCTTCGCATATCAGACCACTAGCTGCAGTACTTACCGTGGATGGAAGATGAATTTGAGAAACAAGAGGTTGGGTCCAGCTTTCTCATCAGTCACCGCTCTCGATCCTCGGCGCGAGCAGGTATCTCACGTCGCCCTTGTCGCCGGCGATCTTGAACTCGACCTTCACTGGGTAGTCGTTGCCAAGGTTCATCGATACTGAGCTGCCCGATGGGACCGCCTTCAACATGTTGGAGAAGTACTCCAGCGGGAAGAGGCTCCTTACGCTGCTCGGGCACTCGAGCGACTCGAGGTCCTTCTTGGCCTTCTTCCACTGCACCTGGTCCATGTCACCCTCGCAGGTCATCTCGAAGCTTTCGGGCGTCGCGATGAGCGCGATGTGGTCCGAGACAGTCTCGCTGGCCTTGATGCCCTGGACGAGGTCGTCGACCTTAAGGGTCACCTTTGCCGGCAGGTTCAGGCTCGGTACCTTGGGATCGCTCATGCCCGTGGTGTCGATGAGACTCATGCGCCTAGTAATGTCGCCGACGACGATGTTCAGCCTCCGCTTGTCCTCGTCGTGCTTGAGGTCCACCAAGTCATCGGATTTCGCAAGCTTGAGGAATTGGCTCAGCTTGTCGATGTCGAGGCCTATCTCCGTCTCGTCTGCCTTGAACTCCTCGAACGCCTCCTTGCCAAGCGTGAGATCGACCATGGCTATGTGTGCCGGGTCCACCGCCCTGATGGACAGACCGTTCGCGTTCACTATGAACTTGGCCTCGTCCACGAGTGTCGAAACGACGTTAACAACTTCCTTGAGGATGTCAGCTCTGGCTTTAGCCTGAAACATTAGCCCCCCTTCCGTATCTACCTGTAACCAATCGCCATTTTAAAAACTTGTGCATACATCCAGCTACGAATATTCACGCCAGGAGTGAGAACACTTGACGCACCTGAAGATCCTCGTCTCGGGCTCGTCCGCACCCCTGGTCTGCCTCAGGACCCAGTAGGCCTTCCCATGGCCACATGTCGGGCACTCGACATCAGCTGTTGGCAAGGTTCCGGAGATCTCGCCCATGACGGCCATCTCCTTGCCCTTGCTCTTATGTGTGATCACCTGCGATTTGTTCGACTTCGCGTCCACCTCGATCCCGCACTTCCTGCAGACGAGCTTCCCATCCTGCGGAAAAAGCAGGCACTTGCATTTCGGACAAAACATCGGATAACCGCTCCGCCTATCCCTTCTCGGGGGCGAGCGAAGCGGTCGATGAATAAATAGATTCTCTTGTCACGCTGGTCTAGATCGTGTCCCAATTGTGGCCAGTGTTATGCTCCTTCTTGTGATGCACGACGGGGTCAGCCGCGACGGGGCCTTCGTCTTCGTCCGCGACCGCGGCTTCGCTGAAGCTCTGGAACCTGCGCCTGCCCCATTCGTTGTCGATGATCTTCTTCGCGCGCTTGATCGATTTCGGATCGGGAGAGACCGTGAACCTGGGAACCACCCTCGACCGCCTAGAAGGACCGCCGCCGTAGTTGCCAGTGTCGGCGCGCATGGGCTGGTCATCGTATTGGGCGTACCTGAACCTCGGTTTCGAAGACAAGTTCGGCCTGCCTCTCCTCTTCTGCTTCCACGGATCTCCATGGTGGTGGTTCGACTTGTGCATGTGCTCCCTTGGATTGGTCCTGTATCCACCATAGTCCATAGGCTCGAAGCCCCTTGCCTCGGGAAGCATGTACCGCTCATCCATCGCTCGCTCATCCTCTGCGTAGTGCATCTCAGCAGCAGAAGCCCAGGGATCGCCGTGCCTGCGTGAAGCATAGCCAGCGCTCTTGGTGGCTCCGTGCCTCGGCCAGTGGAATAGACCGCCGATGCCTTCTGCGAAGACGCCGCGAGGCTGAGCTGGCTCCTGTACGAAGGCAGGCTGGGAGTACGCTGAGCTGTCGTGGACTAGTACCGTGGTGCTTGTCGTGACGGCTCCGGCGGTGAACTCGAGCTCCCTCCGGTTCTGCTCCGCGAGCACGCCGCCGACGTATGCGAACGCGACCGTGAGCACGTATGTGTTGATGCCGTACGGGCTCGAACCGGCTAGACCCTTCACGAACGACCCGATGTACTCTGAGGAGAACTGGAGATACGGTGAGATGAGAGGCACATTGTGGTTCAGCGACGCGCCGATAGCTGCAGGCGCGATTGCGACACCGAACATGTGAGACGGGAGCAGGCCGCTGTCGAAGCCAGTCATGACCGCGTACAGGCACACGACGGGCACTATCGCTGCGAGCACGCCCTTCCAAGGTCCGCCCGCGCGCCTCCCGCCGACATAGCCTGCGATCATCTGCCCGAACATGGGCAGCCACCACAGCATCAACGACAGGATGAGGACGTACTTCGAGGCGCTCCAGAAGCTGAATACGACGTTGCTCGATTTGATTCTCTTGCCCTCGTGGTCGTGCTCGTATGATGCCAGCTTGTAGGGGATCATCTTCTGCTTCGCGTGCTCTTCCTTGGCTGGAGCACCCCTTCTGCTTGCCCGTATCGACATGCCCATCCCTTCGGTCTGACGACCGTCAGACGAATTCACATATTGCATTCGATCCTATATATTACTTGTGAGAAGCTGGTCTGCGCGGTCTCCAGCAGAAACTGCGTCGGACGAGAATGCCTTCGGCATTCGGTCAGATGAAACGATGCATCGAGAGACTCCAAGTTGCCTCGGACGGAGAGGTCCTAGTGAATCTGCAGTCTCGCAGCGGAAGAGGCCGTTAAGGATTCATTATCGCTCTCGATAATCGAAGTGGCCAACTTATATATGTGCGGATTCTTTTTACACGTTCACACAGATGAGACGGGTAGGTCACGATGTCCAAGGTTCTGATCGTTGAGGATGCGCCGTTCATCAGGGAAATGATACGTGACATACTTGAGTCACACGACCACGAGATCGTTGGCGAGGCGGCCAACGGGTTGGAAGCAATCGAGAAGTTCAAGGCGCTGAAGCCCGACGTCGTGCTCATGGACATACTGATGCCGGGCATGGACGGCCTCTCGGCGATAGTGAAAATCATGGAGCAGGATCCGAAGGCGAAAATCATTGTTGTCAGCGCGCTCGTCAAGGAAGCCTTGAGGAAGGAGGCTATGAGGGCGGGCGCCATCGACTTCGTCGCGAAGCCGTTCCAGGTCGAGAGACTACTGGAGGCCGTGAGAGTGGCCACGACCACGGGATGAGTCGTTCGGCGAGGGAGACCGAGGACGGAAGTTGCGAGCACATGGGACGGGACCCAACGGTCCCGCAAGAAGGTAGCAACGAATGTCAGAGATAGACTTGCTCGCATCAGTAATTGCAGGCGTGATATGCTTCGGGGCAGGATTGCTGGCCTGGAGCAAGTCGCCCAACAGTCTCCCAGCAGGACTGTTCCTTGCAGCCATGTTCGAAGTCTTCTTCGCATTGTTCACCGGCAGTATCTACTCGATAATCGATCCGGCGTATGCGAACATCGCGAATGCAATCGCGAAGATATCTGTCATCTCCTTCATACTCGCCCTGACGTTCATCTGGCAGCTCGCGCTCGTATTCCCTTTGGAGAGGGAAGTGTCCTTTCGGCCCCCGAACCTACTCGGGGGCATCATGATGATCAGCGTGGTCGCGGCGGTTGTCGCTGGCTCCACCGCAACAGTAGACTACTCCAATCTTGACGCTCCAGACCTTTCGGACAACACAATGATGACGCTGGTAATTACGTCAGTTGCGCAGGTAGCGGCTGCGACCAGCATCGCCTTCTACACCTTGCCTAAGGTGGACAAGGAAGGAAAGAAGTCGGCCATGATATTCCTTCTCGGCGTGTGGATATTCGTCGCGGTCGGTGCTCTCAGTTCGATGGATCCACTGTATCTCTCGTTCGGAGTCGGTACTTCCGGAGTGATCTTCGCAGTCTCAATTGCGAGAGGAGACCTGGCAATCGTGATACCAGCGCCGGAGAAGCTCATGTCGAGCGCGAAGTCGAAGTACAAGCTCCTCCACAAGCGCGTGTACCTGGTCGAGGAGACGAAGCCGGACTTCTCAATGAAGATGTTCGCGGACATCATCAAGGGGAGATGCTACGACTGCGAGAGCGACGAAAGCTTCCCATGTGAGAGCCTTGACTGCAATGCGTGCGGGCTCCCGTGTCCATGCAGGGACTGCAAGAAGTACGCGGTCAGGACCCAGGGGTTCGTCGTCACCAGGCAGTTCCCTAAGGACTTAAGAAAAAAGTACTTCCTACAGACGACTCCGATGCTCTGGCTCTCGACGGTCGCAGGCAACGAAAACATGGACCCCGCGAAGCTCAACCTCCTGACAGAGTACTTGGTCAACTTCATGGAGAAGTCCCCCAATGGTGTGGTGTTCGTGGACGGGCTTGAGTATCTAATGACCTCGAACGACTTCTCGAAGGTGCTCAAGTCGGTTGACAGGTGGACCGAGACGGTGATGACCAGCAACTCGAGGCTGATACTATCGATAGACATCAAGGCCTATGACGCTAGGGAGGTCGCGATGCTGGAAAGAAACCGCGAAGTTGTTAGGCCTGACGCGACGGAGATCTGGCGCGTAATCCCCGAGAGGATCTGATCCCTCGAAAAAGAATGGTCCCGACTCCCGGATTTGAACCGGGGGCCTGCTGATGTCAGCGACTGTGATCGGTCTTGCCGATTTCCACACTACAGTCAGCCGCTCTCAACCAGTCTGAGCTAAGTCGGGTGCAAGAGCGCCAGAAAGCAGCTTTGGCGCACCCTATTAAGGATTCCGTATAAAGCGTTTTTCGGTCCGCCCCTGCGCTTTCCGAACAGCATTCGATGGACAATCCGCATCAAAACCAAGTTTTATATATATCACACGAATATAAGGGGCCGTCCGACGCTAGTAAGGCGGAAGAGGTACAGAAGGCGTCGCGAGGAAACGGGGCACTTCGGAGCGATACACGATGGAGCCAGACACCGAGAAGGTCACCATACGCATACCGAAGAGGCACCTGAAGGGGCTCGATTTCCTCGTGGAGATAGACGACTTCCCTTCGAGATCGGAGGCCATAAGGGCCGCGATCAGGGACCTCATCTATGCCCGCCTGGAGTTGGTCGTAGACCGCATGAAGAAGTTCGAGAACGCAGAACAAGCTCTTGCGGAGATCAAAACATACGAGGAGAAATACCTGAAGAAGTAGTCAGAAACGGGATGGGATGCACTCTAACTACTCTTTCGACGACTCACCAATTAGGATTACCTCCCCCCTATTTTTTTATTTCTTGAAGAGCGGCCAGGGGGCTTTTCGACCTGCGCCAGTTCATCCGATGTAGCCCAGATCCTCGCGCTTCGGCTCAGGCGGCGGCTCCGTCTCCCTGAGCTTAGAGGTTATCATGTCGATCTGCTCAGCCTTGCTCTCGAGTTCCTTGAAGTCGATCTTGACATTGAGTATGCGAGCCAGGACCTCGAGGACTGCCTGGGCGCCCTTCGGATCCACGAAGTAGCCTGAGGTCTCGCCCATCAGGCACGCGCTCCGCATGTCGTACAGGTTCCCAAGTCCGAGGAGCAAACCGCTCGCGCCGACTATGCCGCTGCCAGGCTCGCCCTTGGAAAAGGTGACGCCGTGCGTCTTCATCTCCTCGACGAGCTCAAGGTCGGTCGCCGCTCCGAGCACTCGAGGCTTCTCGATCATCCTGCCGAGGCCGTACCCTCCGAGCGTGTAGATCCTCCGCACGCCCATCTCCTTGGCCATCCTGAGAGTCCTGTCGGCTAGCTCGTACTGTCCGTCCGGCGTGAGTCCTTGGTAGTCTCCCACCAAGATTATCAGGTCATTGGGATAGTCTTCGCGCTTGACGTAGAACAGCTCGTTGCTCACGAGCCGGATCGTGCCTGCGTCGTTCACCAGCACCTGTGGCGGGAAGAACTTGGAGAATACCTCGGCGAACTTCACGGCCTTCAACTGGTCGACCAAGTGCTCAGCCGCAAGCTTGCCCACATTGCCCACTCCGGGCAACCCCTCGATCAGGATCGGCTCCCTGAGCGAAGGTCTCTCCTTGAAGACTATTACGATGTCATCCATCTTCATGCCTCCCCCTGCATCTCCTTCTTGAGCCGTCTCCTGTACTCGCCGTACCGGTCTTCTGGAGAGTACTTCGCAGGCATCGGCATCAACGTTGCCCCTCCGCACTTCGGGCACTTGTCCGCGAGAGTGTAATCCCTGCACGAGGGGCACTTCCGCAGGAAAGTCTTCACTTCTCCTCCTTCCTCTTGAACGAAGCCGACCCGCCGACCTTCTCAATCGCAGTTGTGATCCTCTCGACCGAGTTCTTCAGCTCCTGCTCGGCGAGCTTGTAATCCTCAGCGGTGACGCTGATCCTGTACTTGGGCGCCCCGATATAGTGGATGCCTACTTCCGCTTCGTCGGGACCAGAGCCTGTGGCAAGCGCCTTCTTGACTTGGTCGATGCCGTCTGGAGCGGGGCACATGAGTTCGAGCACACCGTCGATGGTGACTGATGGCAGCTCTATGTTCTCCTTCGCGACTTCAAGGACCGCGGCATGCCATTTCTTGTCCAGATCGAGCTCCTTCAGCGCCTCCGGGTTTACCGCGATCTCCTCGAATGCGCCATACAGGCTGCCATACTCCTTCACTAGCGTCGAACCGACTTCGTCGTATGCCTGCTCTGCGCTCTTGCCTAGCTTCGTCCCTGCGATCTCGAGGAGCTTGTCCGCCTTCTTCTCGTTCTTCCACTCCTGAATCGTCTCCCTTCGGGCGTGCTCGTTCACCTGCTTGAGTGAGAGGTCGATGTGGCCCTTGTCCGCATCAACCCCGAGGACCTTGCACACGACCTTCTGGCCCTCGCGAACGTGGTCCCTGATGTACTTGACCCAGCCGGTGGCGACATCGCGGACGTGTATGAAGCCTTCCTTGCCCCCGTACTCGTCCAGCGAAACGAAGGCTCCGAAGTTCTTGACATTGGTTACAGAACAGACGACGAGGTCTCCTATCTCCGGAAACTCCGCCCTTTGCGCCATTACTGGACCTCTCCGAGCATCTGCCCCCTGACCACGCCCTTCCCTCCGGTCGGCTTGATCAGGGTCGCTCCGCAGACGTTGCACTTCACCTGCGTCGCAGGCTTGTCGAACGCAATCTGCTCGTTGCCGCAGTCCTGGCACTTGACCGTGATGAACTTGCTCTTTGGCGCTGGGATGCCGCTCATTCGGCTCAGGCCTCCTTCAGCTCGAAGCTCTTGGCCCTGATGCAGGTCCTCTGATGGGCTTTCTTGCAGACCTTGCACCTGTATCTGAGCGCGACCTTGACCGTCGGCTTCTGCCGGCCCTCGTACTTGGGCCTCGGAAAACCTCCGTATCCCGCGGTCGCGCGCCTGTACCTTCTCTGCCCCCACTTGAGCTCGCTCCTCGGCCGAGACTTGACCCGCTCGATCTCGTGTTCGGTGTGCTTCTTGCACTTTGGGCAGTACTCTTTTGTGACTCTGGGTCTCTTCATTTCAATCAGTAATCCTCAGGGCAGGAAACGAGTAAGCGGGAACTTATATTAAAGCATTGCCGGACTGACTGTGGGGGTGGATTCCGCCCATGGAAGATCCAAACGTGTCTTGAATCTCACTGTCCTCCTCGGTAAATATTTCCGCACTCGAATGGAAACCAATAAATATAAGGCAACCAATAAATGGCTTTGCGCACATTATGACGGACAAAGGGATGACAAAGAAGGACGAGACGCTCGTCGAACTTCTCATGCGAACAGGCCTATCGAAGAATATGGCCAAGACCCTTGTATTCTTGCGCAAGAAGGATGAGACCACGTCCGTCGAGATCGAGAGCGCTACGAGCCTCAGGCAGCCAGAGGTGTCCATCGCGATGCAGGAGCTGCGGAGGCGCAAGTGGGTCTCGAAGCGCGACATCAAGAAGGAGGGCAAGGGCAGGCCCGTGCACTCCAACAAGCTCTCGATACCGTTCGAGAAGATCGTTGAGATTATCGAGACGGAAGAGAGGAAGAAGATCGAGAGCATAGAGGAGACGATCAAGCAGCTCAAGGAGCTCGCAAAGTAGACGCCTCTTCGTCAGCGATTCTATTCTCTTCTCTCAAGAGTTCGGATCCCGCTCTTTGACGACACGATGACCTTATCCGCGAGGCCCACGAAAAGGCCGTTGTCCACCACGCCCGGGACGAGGTTCAGCTCCCACTCCATCTTCGCCGGGTCGTCGATCCTGTGGAACCTGCAGTCCGCTGTGTAGTTGCCGTTGTCGGTCACGAACAGCGCGTCATCCTTCGTCCTCAGCTTCGGCTCACAACCGAACTTCCGGAGCTTCCTCAGGGTGGACTCGTACCCGAACTTGACTATCTCGATAGGCAACGGAGCCTTCTGGCAGATGTAGTCCACGAGCTTCGACTCGTCGACAACTATCACCTCGGTCCTGCTCGACGCAGCCACGATCTTCTCCCTGACAAGGGCCCCCCCGAGGCCTTTCACGAGGTTGAGTTTCGGGTCTACCTCGTCGGCGCCATCGATCGTCAGGTCGACATCCGGGTAGTCCTTCAGGTCGCCGATAGTGATGCCCGCGGACCTGCCGAGCGTTTCCGAATCCTTCGATGTGGGCACACCGATGATACTCCAGCCTTCGCGCACCTTCTCGCCCAGGAGCTTGATTGCCATACTCGCTGTGGAGCCACTCCCGAGGCCGACGACCATCCCATCCCTGACATACTTGATCGATTCATCGGCTGCCATCTTCTTCAGGTCCAATGGCTCACACTCCCTTCCGAGCCCTCTTGAGCCCGAAGTTCGCTTCGACGAGCTTGCATAGCTCGCCGACGACATAGTCGTCGATCGTCCTTCCCTTTCTCGCCGAGGATCCCTCCGAATCGCCCATGACGCCTGATGGGAAGTGTCTCTCAGGATCAGGAAGTATCATGAATCTTGGCGGTCTCGTTCTCCCCTTCGGCCTGGAGCTCCCGACGAGGTCGTCCCTGATCCCCAACATGCGAGAGGTTTCGATATGGCCGGCGTGGCCATCGTCCTCGGGGAATTCCTTCCCGCGGAGGTCATATGCGATGTCGTAATCAGACAGGACCATAACCTTGATGTGCCTGTTCTCATGCACAGCCCTGTGCGCACCAGACCTCAGCGCTTCCATGTGCGCATCGCCCGCGTGCCCGGATATGAGCATCACCTTATCGATGCCGTTCCTCGCAAGCTCGCTCACGATTTCGTACGCCAATGCCTCGACCGTCTTCGTGCTGATGGAGATCGTGCCTGGAAAGTTGCGAGTGGAGCGGCACATGCCGTACCTGATTGGCGGACAGACGAGAGCGTCGAACAGCAACGCGACTCGTCTCGCGACCTCCTCTCCCTGGAAGGAGTCGGTGCAGAGCGGTAGGTGGGACCCGTGCTCTTCGATGGAGCCGATGGGCACGATGACCAAGGGCCTTCTCTTCGCATGCTTCGCGAACCCAGGGCTCGTGAGCTCCTCAACCAGAATCGGCCTTTCCCCTCGTGCTGCCGACATGCTTCTCACCGCCTTTCCTCACCCTTTCGAGGTCGATGTATTCGGTATCGCATACCGGGCACCTCAGCTCCGCGAGCTTCGCGACCCCGAACCTCGCCTTCAGCTCCCGGTCCACTTTCTCGACGCGCTCCTTCGAGATGGTTCGATCACATTTGGGGCAGTAGTACACGGACGACCAAATCGGGATGCCTGTACATAAACGCAACCAGACAGGGCAACATGTCACTTGCCCGTTTGACATGTCAAGCGCCAGTTTATACCAGCAAACAGCGGATTTCTTCGCGGTGTTAGGATGAGAAGGATAGCAGCAAGGCAGGCCGCGACCCGCAAGAGCTTTGCGGTCGCCTTGGTGATCGCGCTTGCAGCCATGACAGCCGTCGGCATAGCCGTTTACAATCTCGACAACGCATACATCGCCTCCAAGTTCAACTTAGTCACGTACGTCCCGGACAGGATCCAGGCCGGAGGGGACACGACCATTCTAGTCATGGCAATGGACAACGACGGGAAACCCATGGCCGGCCAACCGGTCGACGTCCTGATCAAGACGGACAAAATCTCCGAGCTGGCCTGGCACGGCGTGACGGACAGAAGCGGGTTCGCCTCGCCCTCGGTCAAAGCACCTAAAGAGAGCGGTACCGTCACCATACTCGTCCAATCCGGCAGGGAGGAGATGGCGACGACGACCGTGGTCGACGACTCCATCAGACTCATCATCACGACCGACAAGCCGATTTACCAGCCGGGGCAGACAATCCACATGCGAGTGCTATCTTTCGCGGGAGCGTATCCCCTGCCCCAGGAATCGAACATCACCCTCGAAATCATCGACCCCAACGGGGACAAGATCTTCAAGAAGCTGCTCCAGGCGAACGAGTACGGGATCGCATCGTACGACCTCGCCCTGTCGGACCAGATGTCCGAGGGGAACTATCAGATCAAAGCCAGCTCCGGAGAGAGGAGCGCGTCTAAGGTCGTCATTGTGAAGTACTACGTCCTCCCGAAGTTCAAGGTCTCAATCTGGGGCCTGAGCGATTGGTATCTTGTAACTCAGAACATACAGGCGCAGGTGGAGGCTGAGTACTTCTTCGGACAGTATGTCCTAGGGACCGTCTCCGTCGAGGCCAGCGTATACTACGGCGTTTGGACCAAGGTGTACAACACGACTGGCTGGATGTCGTTCGGAATCTTCAGTTTCCAGATCCCGGCAGTGCGGTACGCAATCGGCATCCCGGAGGCAGGCGGCAACGGCTACTTGCAGCTGAACGTGAGCGTCACGGACACCGGCGGCCATACCGAGACCAGGTCGAAGGTCATCCCGATCGCCCAGCAGCCAGTCACGATCTCCGTCCTGGCGGACAATTGCGTCAACGGACAGATGTCCACGTTCTATGCAGTCGTGCGGACGCCCGACGGGAAGCCTGTGAATAATTCGTCCGTCCGCGCAGACCTCTACTACTCGGAGGGCGGGTCCGCGAACGCCATCGGACCAGTGTATACCGACGATCGTGGGATCGCGCAACTGACCTTCCAGTACTCAGGGCAGGCATACGGCTGGTTCAGGGCATATGCCGGCACCCAGAGTGCTTACGTCAGGGTGGAGTTCGGGGACGGGACCGGAGTGAAGGTGCTCTCCGACAAATCGTCATACGGCCTGGGTGACGCGGGCAACTTCACGGTCATCTATTCAGGGGACTCGTTCACATCGAATGTCTACTACGATGTAGTCTCGAGGGGCTATGTCGTGGACAGAGGAGTTCTCGAGCTCAAGGACAACAGGGCCTCCCTCCGAGTCCAGATGGTACCTGAGATGCAGCCCTTCGCGCAGGTGAGAGTGTACAAAATCGAAAGAGACCTCGATGTTTCCAGAGATGCAGTCACCTTCCAGGTCGGCACTTCCTCTGCGCTCTCGGTCAACGTGATGACCGACAACAACTCGTACTATCCGAGGGAGTCAGTCGAAGTCGCATTCGACGTCCGAGAGAGCGGGGAGCCGGTGCTCGCTGCCCTCGGCGTGTCGATCGTCGACGAGGCCGTGTTCGAGGTCGGCTCGCAGTTCCAGGGGTTCGAGGAGCTGATATTCGGCCTCGACCAGGAGTTCATACAGCCCCAGTACCAGATACTGAGCTACGTCTACTCTGGTGCCGAGTCGCTCCCATCGGTCAGCGATGGCGTGGTCTCCGAACTCGACACCGCGAGGATGGCGAACACTTGGGCCAAGAACATGGAGAATGCGGAGGCGCTCAAGAGCGAGGCCGTACAAGGATACTGGCTTTCGCTCTTGCTTGTCACTTCGGTCGGTATCGTGGCCCTGACACTCTACTCCGTCCGGAGAGGAAAGGGTTTGCATTTGATTGCTGTTCCACTAGTAGTCGGTGCCGTCGTCCTGTTCGCGACGATGTACGTTTCCGTTCTGGGGTTCGGCGGCAGCTCATATCAGGAACCAAGGAACCCGAATGTCCTTCCCCGTCCAGAGAGGATGAACTGGGGTCTCGCACCGACTGGGATCGGCGGCTTTGACAACGGCAGGCTGCTCGAACCCGAGGAATCCGGGAGTCCCAGCCAAAACTGGATGTCAACTGATAAATCCGGAAGCCGGCCCGCGATCGTCAGGAACTACTTCCCAGAGACGTGGTATTGGAACCCGTGCCTCCTAACGGACGACAACGGCCACGCGAACATCTCATTGACGGCCCCTGATTCGATCACGTCCTGGAACGTGGACGTCATCGCGTCGACGATCGACGGCGTCATCGGAACCGGCAACGGTTCGATCAAGGTGTTCCAGCCGTTCTTCATCGACCCGGACATCCCGGTCTCAGTCGTCAGGGGTGACAGGTTTGATCTCAAGGTCCAAGTCTACAACTACTACAACGAGACGCAGAACGTAACGGTGACATTGATCCAGGAACCGTGGTTCACGCTCCTGTCTCCGGTCCCGAAGACCATCACAGTAGGGCAGAACTACGTCTCATACGTCAACTTCACAATAGTTGCGGAGAAGGTTGGATGGCGCTCGATAACGATCGAGGGGTCGTCCAGCCTCGCCAACGATACCGTGGAGAAGCCTATTCGTGTGGTTCCCGACGGGACGAGCATCAAGACCTTGTTCAACGGCGAGCTCGAGAACAGCGCCGTCAACCGCACGCTCCTGCTCGATCCCTCGAGGATAGAGGGCAGCGAGAACGCCTGGGTGAAGCTCCAAGGGGGCGTCGAGGCCGTGCTGCTGGAAGGCGTCGAAGCCTTCATCCAGTTCGTTTCCGGATGCGGCGAGCAATCGCTCTCGACCCTCTCGATCGACATACTCGCCTATGACACCGTGAAGCAGATGGGCACCGCACCCGAAAGGCTCTTCACTTACGAGAGCACGGTCAACCAGGGCATAATGCACGAGCTAACGTTCCTGCTCAATGCCACGAACGGACAGGGGCGAGGCATCGTCTGGTTCCCGGGCGACCAGGACGTTCACCCATGGCTCACGTCGTGGGCGCTGATAGCATTCCAGGATGCCATCAACGCCGGCTTCGGCCTGGACGAAGACATCGTAAGCGACATGCAGTCGTGGCTGAAGTCCATCCAGAACAGCGACGGCTCCTGGCAGCTCCCGGACTGGGGCATCTACGAGTTTAACAACCCGCTCCTGAAATCCAAGAAGATCGCCGCGACGGCTTACATCGCGCGAGCGCTACTGCGCTCTGGCGTGCCTGCGACGGACAGTCATATCACGAAGGCCGTGGGCTACGTCGAGGCGCACATTCAGGAGGTCTGGCAGGACCCGTTCAGCCTCGCGCTGTCGCTCATCACTCTACAAGTGGGCGGCGGGTCCGCAACCCTCCGCACCGATGCCGCTGCCCAGCTCGATTCGCTCAAGAAAGCCCTCAATGACACATACTACTGGTCCTCCGATACGAACCTTGTCTCCGACAGCGGCGTCGGTGGGGCGATGGTGCTGGACATGTGGGGTGGTCACTCGTCCTCCCGCGTGATAGAGACCACTGGTTATGCGGCGATCGCGCTTCACGGTGAAGCCGGGTTCGGCGATGTCGTAGCCAAGGCGGTCAAGTACCTGCTGAACCACAGGCAGGAGTTCGGCGGATGGTACTCCACACAGGACACGATCGTGGCGTTCCACGCGCTCAAGGAGGTCAGCGGGTCGACCTCGATAGAGGAGGTCACCGTGACCGTGAGCGTCGAAGGCGTAGAGGCCTTCTCAGTGGTGATGAACCGGTTCAACAGAGACGTCACCTACTACGTGGATCTGCGGCCGTATCTCGCGAACACGACCAACGTATCAGTAAGTTGCACTGGGACGGGCTCCATACTGTACTCGGTCTTCCTAGAGCAGTACGTCCCGTGGTCCGCCGCGCCACCGTCGTCTCCCTATCTCTCGCTGACAGTCACCTACGACGCGACGCACATCTGGCTCAATGACGAGGTGGAAGCCCATATGCACCTGCTGTACAGCGGGCCCGCTCCCGCATTGAAGATGATACTCGTGGACCTCCGGGCTCCGATGGGCCTCAGGTTCGACCTGGGCGAGTTCGAACAGATGGTCGACCAAGGACTGATCAGCGCGTACGGTTCCAACGCCAGGCAGGTCCTGGTATACCTGACGAACGTGAAGACCGGAGTCCCAGTCGATCTCAACTACACTCTCACTCCCGAGATGCCGATCAAGAGCACTGTACAGGACATCAGCGCGTGGGACATGTACGACCCCAACGGCGTCCGCGCGGATGTGATGCCTGTGGTGTTCGAGGTGACCTGAGGAGGTCTGATGCCGCCGCGAAAGGTTAATTCCTGAGCTATCAATCATCCGGTGACATTCGGGGTGGTCGGGACGGGTGATGAATCGGCTCGCAAGGGGATAGTCAAGCTCTCGGTGAAGGAGAAGGTCCTCCTTCAGCTCGGCGAGCACACATGCGAGCCTGACCGCAGCGAGTATCCGATCGAGATCACACAGAAGGGGCTTGCGGAGAGCATCGGTGTCAGGAGGAGCCATATAGCAACCTCGCTGAAGGGGCTCCTGGATGAGAAGCTCGTCGAGACGAGAAAGGAGAGGGTCGAGGACGAGCAGAGGCGGCAGAACATCTACCTGCTCACGCCAAACGGCTATGTGAAGTCCAAGGAGCTCAGGGAGAAGATAGCAGCCCTCGAGGTGGATTTCGAGAGCGATGAAGTGATCAGACACGTACGCGTGACGGTGCTCCTGGAATCCTCGCGGCTGCCGCTGGCGTCTATCATCAACCAGCTGGAGCGGGGCGACCTGGTCAGAGACGGGATATCGCTTGTGACCCAGCCAGGCAAGAGGATGATATCCATCTACTGCCCGACTTGCAAGCGGAATATCGAGGTGGAGAACATCTACGGGAGCGAGGAGGTCGGTTTCGACTGCCCTGGCTGTGGAAGGCCGTACAAGATCTCCCCAGTGCAGAAGGTCATAGCGGTGCAGGAGCCGACCGAGATCAAGATCAGCACTGCCAAACCCTCGCCGCTCGCTTTCGTGGTCCTGCTGATGGTCGTTGTGTTGGTGTTCGCGAACATCTACCTGTTCGCACCGTACCTCTTCGGCAGCATCTGCTTCATGTCTTTCCTGATACTCATCCCCTTCCTTGCGTTCCTCTTCGGATTCGTAGTCCCCAAGAAGCAGGTTCGCGTGCCGGTCAAGAGGACCGCGCAAGCCAGCGGGATAATCGTCTCCTCAATAGTGCTCGGCGCTATACTCGCCGTCCTGTGGCACATACTCGTGGTCAACATCGACTTCGAGAGGGAACTCATGATCACAGGCTACTTTGTTGCAGGAGTTGTGTTGGGCTACATTGGCATGTGGGGCCTTTCGGCCAAATTGAGGGGTGAGTTCCTGTTTGCCTCTGGAACTCTGATTACGATGTTGACGCTGGCAATACCGTTTGTAGATGATCTCGGGGGGCTCACGATGGGGACTGCTCCGTTCATCGGCGTGCTCGGCGTCGCAACGATCGTCGCGTCGACACTCCATGTCGTCGACAGGGAGAACCAAGTCCTGGACCTCCTATCTTCGGGCGGGGCGTTCGTTTTGATCATCGCATTGACCATGCTCTTTGGGGGAGACAAAACCGTCCTGAGCTACCTCATCTTCACGAGCATCATGCTGCTCGGAGTCATACTCGGGATGCTTCGGTTCATCCAGCCGAGGATCACCGCCGACCTCGGTATGCACTTCGGGTACAGCATCGCGCTCGCAGCGGGCATTCTGTTCGTCATACTCGGGCTATTCATGATCTCCGGCGACTCACCCCTCGCCGGCGGGCTTGAGATCGCGATCATGGCGCCGTTCCTGTACCTCGGGGGTACTAAGGTGTTCAGCAGCGATTGGATGTACCGCGTTCCGATCGTAGCATACCTCGTATTCATCGAGGTGTTGATTGTGGTCTCAGCGTTTCTCACCTGAACAGGATTAATAGTAGGCATTGCGATACTTCATGAAGGATTCGAGATGCGCATCGCAGCACTGTTCTCCGGGGGGAAGGATTCGACCTATGCGCTCTATCTCCTTCAGCAGCAAGGCTGGGAGATAGCCAGCCTGCTGACCGTCATCCCGAAGGCCGAAGACTCCTACATGTTCCACTACCCCAACATCAGATGGACCTCTCTCCAGTCGGAGGCGATGGGCATACCCATCAAGTACCGTGAGAGCGAAGGGTTGAAAGAGGCGGAGCTGAAGGACATCGAGGAGCTAATGCGCAGGGAGGACGTCGACGGATTCGTGTGCGGCGCAATCGCCTCGGACTACCAATGGTCCCGACTGAACGAGATCTGCCACCGGCTCGGTAAGCCGCTCCACGCGCCCCTCTGGCGCAAAGACCAGGTAATCCTGCTCGAAGACATGGTCCATGCTGGGTTCAAGTTCATGATCGCGGGCGTCTATGCCCAAGGCTTCGACGAGGGATGGCTCGGGAAGATCATCACCCACCAATCGATCAAGGAACTCGAGAAGCTCCGGGACAAATACAGGATAAGCGTTTCTGGCGAGGGCGGTGAGATCGAGACGTTCGTGCTCGACGGCCCCAACTTCTCCAAGATGATCCATGTGGAGGAGGCCGAAACTCGCTGGGCCCACAGCTCTGGCAATTACATGATAAAGAAGGCTTCTCTGGAGGAGAAGCCCAGGAAATGAAGTGGTTTGGCAGAGCCGCCTACATGTCCGCGCATTTCGGAGGGTTCTTCTGGTACTGCTTCCTCCGTTGCTCCCTGAGCGTGCCCTCCGGTGTGAGACACATCTTCTTGCCTGAGAGGACTCCCGCGACGCCCTCCTTGGACTCCACGAACTCGTAGTCATCGCACATCTTGCATGACGGCGGGCACTTGCTCTCCCTGTCTCCCTCCACTTCTGGGAACTGGAATATGCCGCCCTCGTAGTTCCTGAGTATCCAGCGCTTGTCGGACATGGAAATGAGGTAGTTCGGGCCGACCGGTATCTTGCCGCCGCCCGTCGGGGCGTCAATGACGAACTGCGGGACCGCGAACCCGGATGTGTGACCCCTGAGCGCCTCGATGATCTCTATGCCCTTCCCGAGGGAAGTCCTGAACTGCTCCAGACCCTTGGCGATGTCGCACTGGTAGATGTAGTACGGCCTGCACCTGATCCAGGTGAGGTCTTGGCAGAGCTTCTTCGTGATCGTCGGGCAGTCGTTGATCCCTTTGAGCAGCACTTGCTGGTTGCCCACTGGAATTCCTGCGTCGACGAGCATCTCGACCGCGCGCTTCGACTCAGGGGTTATCTCGTTCGGGTGGTTGAAGTGCGTGTTGAGCCAGATCGGATGATACTTCCTGAGCATCCTGACGAGCGCCGGAGTGATCCTGTACGGGAGAACGACCGGCGTCCTCGTGCCGAGCCTGACAATCTGCACGTGCTTGATCTTCCTGATCTCGCGTATGATCTTCTCCAGGAACTGGTCGCTCACCAGGAGCGGGTCTCCGCCGGACAGGAGCACGTCCCTGACCTGGGGAGTCTTCTTGATGTAATCGATGGCATCCTTGATCTCCTCCCAGCTGCGCGCGTGGTCCGTCTGTCCCACGATCCTCCGCCTGCAGCAGTGCCTGCAGTACATGCTGCACTGGTCGGTGATTAGTAGCAGGACCCTGTCGGGGTACCTGTGCGTCAGGCCTTCGTGTGGCGCGTCGACAGTCTCGCCCACTGTGTCCGTCATCTCGTCCTTCGTGACATGGAGTTCCCTCGAGGACGGGATCGCCTGCCTCCTGATGGGGCAGCTCGGGTCGTCGGGGTCCATCAGCGTCGCATAGTACGGTGTGATGGCCATGCGCAAGTACTTCATCGAGTGGGCGATCTCGTCCTTCTCTTCCTTCGAGAGATTGACGACCTTCGCCAGGTCCTCGACGTTTGTGATCCTGTTCTTTACCTGCCACTTCCAGTCAGTCCACTGCTTAGGGCTGACGTCCTTCCATAGGGGGATGTCCTTGTACCTTCTTCCTTTCATGATTAAGCCCCAGAATGGACTCTCTTGAATGGGTATATGCTTCCCCTATTTAGAGCAATGCGTGAAGCATGCTAGACTGTCGTTTCCTGGCATGCGGTCAACCCAAGGCTTGCGGATTCGGACTCTTGCCTACAATCCCTTTCCGCCGCTCACGAGGAATGCCACAGCGAATCCTGCGAGTGCCGAGGATATGCCTATCGCGAGCATTTGTAGGCCGCTCCTCCCGGGCCGACCAACAGTCTTCTTCGCCTTGTACCAGCCAATCAGGAAGAGAGTCACCGCGCTGACTGCGAGCGAAACGATAATGCCCATCAATATTTGGCTCCCCGCAACGATGAACGGCATCAATGGAATGATCGAGCCAACTATCGCTGCGACGCCGACTAGGAGCGCACTCCTCGCAGCCTGCTTCTCATCTACCGGCATCAGATTCAGCTCGTGAGCCATCATGATTTCGAGCCAGGCTTTTGGCTTGAGGGTGATATGAGTCAGGATGTCTTCGAGCTCCTCGCTGGGCACGCCCCAGCGTCTCAGTATCTGCCGGACCTCCTCCTTTTCGTCCTCCGGCTTGTCCTGCATCTCGCGACTCTCTCGCTCGAGCTCTGCCAGATAGAATTCCCTCCTGGCGACCGTTGTCGTGTATGCGACCGCGCCCATGGAGATTGATTCGGCGAAAGTGGCTGCAAGACCGCCCGCGAGTATGATCTTGATATCCTGTGAGGCGATTGCGATGCCGAGTATGACGCCGAGCACGTTGACGAGGCCATCCTGGCTCCCGAGGATGAAATCCGAGAGGAGGCCGGGCTGCTTGTGCTGCTCGCCTGTCACATCTTCGATTTCTTTGCGCCAGAACTTGAATCGCAATGCCATCGAGATCCCTTGAGCGACAATGATTCGTCGGATATAAGCGTGTTCGAGCATCGACCGTTCGGAGAAGTGGCAAAGCTACTGCAGCAATGCTCGTCCTCTAATGACCTTTCCAATCCCTCTTTAGCAGCGAGTAGAGGACATCAAAGAGAGAAATTTCGGCGTCATCTGTCATGGATTCATTCAATAGAAGCAGTCTGGTTATCCTGCTGACCATGGCATGACACGGTTTCAGATCATTCAATCTACTTGTGTTTGTCCAGTCAACCTTTAAGTAGCCAGGATTAGTACGGATACTTACCAGGAGAGATGTATTGGCCGGAAGCCGCGGAAGGTACAAGGGGCGCAGGAGCAACGAACCAAGGTATCATCCCCCGAGCGAGAGCGACAGGACTCCGATGCTGAATGTGAGAGCGGCGACCTCGTTCAGGTTCGGACTGAGAGAGATAATGAGCAACTACAAGGTCGAGGAAGGGGTCGCGTCATCGGTGATAGCAAGCGTGATAGCCAAGGGCTCCCGGATCTCCATCAATTCAGCGAGGGACTACGTCCTCGAACAGGAGAAGACAGGTCTCTATCCTAGAGAAGTCACGGACGAGATCCTTGACCTGCTCGATAGATACACCAGGCATCGTTGAGATCTCTTCTGGACGCAGAAAATGGAACAGTGAATGGCAGAACGCAGAGCCGTGGGCTTTGCCACTCATGAGTTTTCCGGGGTCTCAACTTCATACCAGTCTCTATGCGGGCTTTTTATCACAGTCGTCGCATACGGACTTGGGGCAGGCGGGCAGAGCTTACAGGCAACGGGGAAGATTGTAGATGCAGCTCAGACCAAAGGATGACCACGAAACGCAGACGAGAATCATTGCGACAATTGCCTTTGCTCTTGCGGCCATGTTTTGCGTCAATCTCGCGATCGGATCTGTCGGAGCCGCCGGCGACGGCACCGCGGGCGAGGACAACCTTCCTAGGTATTGGGAGATCCACGCATTCCTGCTTACTCTGGGCACAGCGTTGATCGTTGCTTCTTATGCCGCCCTCTGGCTCAAGTTCCTCGGAAGGCTTGAGGAATTCGGGTTCCCGGCAATCGCCACGCGCATCTCGAGACTCTGGTACAAGTGGCACATGTACATCGGGGCTGCCGGTGTTGGGCTCACCCTGGCTGGGGTTGCCTGGGGCTACCTGATGGTCGATTGGGCATACGGAGGCGCCCACCTGAGAGTTCCGCACGCGTATGTAGGGATAGCGACTGGAATAGTCGTCATTGCTCCGCTTCTCACTGGCCTAGTGACAAGGGCGCTGAGGAAACGGAGGGCGACATTGAGATGGTGGCACGCCGCGGTGGGGCTCGTGGCCATTGCACTGATGGTCGCTGGTCTCATCACCGGATGGGCCATGGAGTAGGCATCCGTTGGCATTTCAGCGACTTAGAATGCGCGTCATCAGAGAGATTCGTCGAGTTCGGATGAAAGTGGGGTAGATCGGATTTGAACCGATGACCTCATGCTCCCAAAGCACGTATCATACCAAGCTAGACCACTACCCCATGGTCGGCCGGTCCTGGGCCGGGATTAGCATCGTCCCGAATAAAAGGATTGCCATCACGGGAGGAGCCTAGGAAGCTCCTTCAGGAAGGCATCGATTGCTCTTCCCCTGTGGGACATCTTGTTCTTTTCGGCTATCTCGAGCTGAGCATAGGTCTTCGAATACCCTTCAGGAACGAATATCGGGTCGTACCCGAACCCTCCCGAGCCGGCTTTCTTGGTCGAGATGGTGCCTTTGGCAACACCTTTCGATACATGGGGTTTCGAACCTGGCTTCAGGAAACCGATGCAGCACTCGAACCTCGCGCCCCTGTCTTTGACATCCTGCATCAGCCTTAGGATGCCGTCGCAGCCGACCGTCTTGAACACATAAGAAGAATACACGCCAGGGAATCCCTTGATGGCGTCAATGAACAACCCTGAATCGTCAATCATGAGCGGCTTGTGATATCTTTCCATCAGCCACTCCAGACCGGGCACGATCGTCTCCTCTAGCGTTTCAGACTGGATCTCCGGATATGTGGTCTTGATGCGCTCGAGCTCGTACCCCTGCTCTGCCATCTGCTGAGAGATCTCCCTGAACTTTCCATCATTGCTGGTGACGAAGGCTATTCTTTTCGCGTGTACCGCCCCCTCTTCTCAATCTCCTTGACCTTCCGGAGCACCTCAGCCCCCCCGGGATACGCCTTCACGTAGGAATCCTTGATGGTCTCGTACAGCTCGCTCCTCCGGTAATGCGCCGAGTGGAACGCCTCCTCGAGCAGGTGCATGTCGACGCCCTTGTCCTCAAGCTCACTCGACTTCGAACCGAGTGAGAAGTCGATGACCACGATCCTGTCACCTTCGAGAAGCATGTTACTAGTTGTGAGGTCCCCGTGAACGATGTCGTTCGCGTGGAGCCTCGCTGCGATCTCCCCGATCTTCCGGCAGACCTCTTCCGCCTTGTCCTTCGGCAGTCCTTCGAGGGCGTCCTTGACGCGCACGCCCTTGATCTCCTCCATCACGATGCGGTTCTCTCCGAGGCCCACTGAGTAGATGACGGGCACGGCGATGCCGGCCTTCCTAGCCTCGAGCATCAGCCGGACCTCGTTCTTCATCCTGAAGGTCTGGAGAGACCTGTCGAGCACGGGGTGCCGGTACCCCTTCACCACGCGTTGTTTGAACACAACATCACGGCTCAGCCAGACGGCCGAATCGAGCCTCGCCTCAGCGCCGACCCTGTGGACTGCCACATGGCCGACAAAGTGCTCCGCGATAATAAGATTGCCTGAGGCTATTCGCCTTTGCCGCAACCTGACATGCTCCCGGAGCATATCCCATGCACTCGCAACAATTATCACCACAAAGCTCAATCGAGGCTCGTGGCGCATCTTTCCACGGGCTCTCAAGCATTGGATGACCTCCTCGAAGGAGGGCTCGAAGGAGGAGCCATAACTCTGCTCTTCGGAGAGGCCGGTAGCGGCAAGACGAACATCTGCCTCCAGATCGCGAGCAGGGTAGCGCTCACAGGCAAGAAGGTCGTCTACATAGACACCGAAGGAGTCTCGCTCGAACGCCTCATGCAGATCTCGGGCGACAACTACGAGGAGGTCATGAAGAACACGCTGTTCTTCGAGCCGCACTCGTTCGAAGAGCAGGAGAAGTTCGTCGAGAAGGCTGTGAAGCTGGCCGAGAGCTCGCTCGAGGTTGGCGTGATCATACTCGACTCTGCCACGATTCACTACAGGCTCACGAGGAACGATGAGGAGAAGGGCTTGCGGAAGTCCCTCAGCCCACAGCTGGCGAAGCTGCTCGGAGCCGCGAGGAGCAAGGACATCCCGATCCTATTGACTTCGCAGGTTTACACTGATCTCGAAAAGGGTACATTCGAGCCGCTGGGCGGGCACGTCCTTCTTCACAACGCCAAGGCTATCATTCGGCTCGACAAGGCCGGCACCAGCATCCGCAGGGCGATTATCATGAAGCATAGGCACCTCGAGGAGGGCCGCAAGGCCGACTTCAAGCTCACCAAGGAAGGGGTGACCTAGGTCTTCCTCGTCACCGTGTAGTCCGCGAAAGCCCTCAGCACGTTCTTGTGCTCTGACTCCTCAAGGACATTCAACCTGTCCTTGGCCTTCGCGACCAAGCCTTTGGCGACTCTCTCTGCGTGGTCTATCGCGCCAACATCTTCCAGGAGATCTCTCGCGGTCTTGAGCTCTGCGAGCGTGGCCTTCTTCTTGCCGAGGATCTTCAGGAACTCCTTCCGCTCCGCCCCCTTGAGGTCTTCGAGGGCGTTGACAATGATCAGGGTCTTCTTCCCATTCCTTATGTCATTGAGTACCGGCTTCCCGAATGTCTCCTGGTCTGAGCGCAAGTCAAGAACATCATCCCAAATCTGGAACCCGAGCCCGATGAGCCTGCCGTACTCGAACAGGGCTTCCTCCTGAGGCTCGGTCCCGCCGCCGACGATCACACCGCCCTGAGCAGCGGCCGAATAGAGAACCGCGGTCTTCCGCTCTATCATCTTCAAGTAATCATCCGAACTGATGGACTTTGCGTCCTCGAAGTCCATGTCCATCTGCTGGCCTTCGGCCAGCAGCCTCACCGACTTTGCCATTATTTCGACCAGCTTCACGACGCTGCCCGAGTCCACATCAGACTCCGGGACGATCTCGAACGCCCTGGCGAAGAGGGCATCGCCCGACAGGATCGCCTCAGGGATCCCGAACGCCGCGTGGACCGTCTTGATCCCGCGTCTGGTCTCGTCCTCGTCCATGACGTCGTCATGGACCAGAGTGAAGTTGTGGATCAGCTCGAGCGCGACACCGAATGGAATGGCGCTCTCCGCCTTCCCCCCGACCGCCTCGCAGACGATTGTCGCGAGGAGCGGCCTCAGTCTCTTGCCGCCCGCGGCGGGATAATGCGCCATCGCCTTCCTGAGGTTCTCGTCCTCGACCGCGTTGAGCGAGCGCATCAGGTAGTCGTTGATCTTCTTGACCCTGCCCTTGTAATCTTCTGGAAACTTCATTGTGATTCACTCTCCAAGGTGGTCCAGCCATTCCTTGGACCTGCCCGTGATGATCGCCTTTGTCGATGCGAGCTCGTCGATGTCCTTCGCCCCCACGAGGAACATCGCGGCCTTCAGTTCGTGCACGATCGTTGCGAGCTCAATTGTCAATGCCTCCTTGCTCTCGAGAGCTGCTGGCAAGAGCCGTCCGGCCATGCCACCGGCTGACGCACCGATGGCAACCGCACGCGCAATGTCGAGCCCGCTCCTGAGCCCGCCCGTTGCGACTATCGGAAGGCCGACACTAGCGACAACGACGGAGACCGGCGTGGGAATTCCCCAGTCCCAGAACGTCCTGCCAATGTTCTGACGCGTGGAATCGCCCGCGGACCTTGCGCGGTAATATTCGACGGCTGAGAAGCTCGTACCTCCCAGGCCCCCTACATCGATGCCCCTGACTTTGGCCTTCTTGAGCCTGAGCGCGGTTTCCTTCGGTACCCCTGCACCGGTCTCCTTGGCGAGCACTGGCAGGGCTGAGGCAAATCGCTCTAACGCCTTCAGACTTCCCTTGGTCTTCGTGTCTCCTTCGGGCTGAACGATCTCCTGTAGGAAGTTCATGTGAATCGCGAGTATGTGCGCGTCGACCATCTCCATCGCGGCCTTCCCGTCCTCGATGTCTAGCGGGTTCTTGTCGCCCTGCTTGATGAGCTGAGGGACGCCGAGGTTGCCGATCCTGAGAGGCACATTGAACTCCTTGATTACGGAGTATGTCCGCGCGAGCTCTGGGTTCTCGAGGGCGGCTCTCTGGCTCCCGACGCCCATGCCGATTCCGAACTCCTCAGCGACGGCTGCCAGGTTCCCGTTGATCTCCTCCGCTTTGCCGTACCCGCCGGTCATCGCGCTGATTATGATCGGGGCCTTGAGCTTCTGGCCGAAGAGCGTTGACGAGGTGTCGATCTCGTCCAGGTCTATCTCTGGGAGAGGGTTGTGGACGAGCTTCACATCGTCCCAGTAGAAGTAGTCCTGGGACAGGTTCTCGCGCGCGCAGATCTCCACGTGATCGTTCTTCCTTCTCTCTATAACCCTTTCACGAGCGGCATCTTCGCGCGGCATTCGAACACCTACCCGGGAAGGACCACGGTCGAGACGACCTTCCTTCCCCGCAACGCCTGTCCCAGCCGGTTCGGCACATTGCCATTCACTATCATACACTTTTCGCAATGCTGGGCGATGGCCAGCATGCGCTCCAGCTTGCCGTGGATGCTGCCCGTCACATCAGCATGCTTCGCCTCCGTCCTCCGGAGCGCCTTCAGCGATGCCCTATCGAGTTCCGAGATCAATTTGGCGTTCTTGTTCCGCTTCGGGTCACTGTCGTACACACCGTCGACATCGGCGCAGAACACTACCAGACCTGGCTCGAAAGCCTTCGCGAGGGCTTCCATCATGAGATCGCCCGAGCAGATCGAGAAGCCCATCGACTCGTCGGGCACGACATCGCCAAACGAGACAGGCGTTAGTTGAAGATCGAGCATGTTCTTGAATGGTAGCTCGCTGAACGAGCTGATGGCCCCCTTATCGAAAGTGGCAGAGGCAGCTGGAGGCACCGAGACGGCCCTGAGACCGTTGTCAATCAACGCCTCGAGCACGCGCAGGTTCAGCTCCCGAACGTCTCTCTGGACAGCGGCGACATGCTCGAGCTGTGAATCTTTCTTGAAGCCTTTGTGCAGATCATGCTTCTTCGCCTCTATGTGCCCGAACGAGCCCGCGCCGTGGACCAAAGCGAGGGAACCACTGACGGGCCTGAGCTCTCTCGCAAGCCTCTCGCATGCAGGGCGCTTGAATGTCCTTAGCTTCGACTTGTCCGTGATGACGCTTCCGCCGAGTTTCACGAGTATCATTGGGTCACCGAAGAGATCAACCACATCGTCGCTGGTAGTCGATTGCTATAGCCAATGATAAAGCTCGTGTATATGACCTAGCGTGGGCACTGAGACCATCTCGACCCCATCAGGGACGATAACCACCCTGAAAGCACTTACTTCGCCATGTAGATCTCGATCGAGGAGACATTCGCGCTGCCGCCGTCCTGGCCCGGCAAGTGTTCAGTGGCTATCCTGACGTCCTTGTAGGCCAGGCCCTGTACGAACCTGTTCCTCACTATCTCTGCCACATCGACGGCCCTGCTGATGGCACGTCCACGTGCCTTTATGCACACGTTGTCGCAGCCTGCATTTATCTGCGAGACCACGGCGAGGACGTAGTTCATTGTTGCCTTTTTGCCGATGTATACTGTGTTCTCCTCCGCCATGTTTTCCTCCAAAGTCGGCTGGGCTTGTTCTAAGGCCAGCCTGCGCTATATATTACTATCCCTGTCAGGGCCTGTCACGGCCATGAAAACGGCACTTCGGCAAAAGACGGCATGACGGATTCTGATGGCGCTCAATCTTCGGGAACACGGGCATCTAGCTGTCAGTGACTCCTCGACCGAGGAATGATCAGATGGCGAACAGGAAGATGGTTGTGATTGCGACTCATGCATACGAAGATCCTGAGAGAGCTACAATCCCGTTCGTGATGGCGAGCGCGGCGCTCCCGTCAGAAACGGACGCGGTTGTGATACACCAGACGACGGGCGTGAACCTGGCGGTGAAGGAATACACCAAACACGTGAAAGCGGAGTCCTTCCCGCCGCTCCAGGACCTGGTGAGACCGTTCCTGGACATGGGCGGGAGGCTGATGGTGTGCGCCCCGTGCATCAAGTCAAGGGGGATAACAGAAGACGAGCTCATCGAGGGAGCGAAAATCATCGCGGCGGCGAAGGTCGTTGCTGAGACAACGTCTGCGGATACGACCCTGGTACACTAGAATATTGATATAAGCGCCAAGTGTTGCCACAGTTGCGATGAAGGCTCTCGACCGGAAGCTCTCAGTTCTCAGAGGATCGATTCGCTCGATGGGTTCCGCAGCGGTGGCATTCTCGGGCGGGACGGACTCGACACTGGTTGCCAAACTCGCGCGCGATGAGCTCGGGGACAAAGCGATCGCGGTAACCATCGACTCCCCGATGTATCCCAAGTCCGAGCTGAAGCACGCGACAGATGTGGCTAACAAGATCGGCATCGAGCATCTCGTCGTCAGGGTCGACCCGCTCTTCAATTCCGAGTTCGCATCGAATCCTTCAGATAGATGCTATCTCTGCAAGCTCGACGACCTCAGGCACATCAGGGAAATCGCAGACAAGCGCAGGTTCAAGGAGATACTCGATGGCTCAAATGCGGATGACAAGCATGACTACAGACCGGGCCTGAAGGCGAAGGTCGAGATGGGCGTCAGGAGCCCGCTCGCGGAAGTCGGCCTCCGCAAGGAGGATGTCAGGCAGATCTCACGAATGCTGAAGCTACCAACTGCCGACAAGAGCTCTAGCCCTTGCCTCGCCTCGAGGATACCATACGGAGAGGCAATCACCCACGAGAAGCTAGGCATGATCGAGGAGGCTGAAGAGTACTTGAAAGCCAAAGGATTCGATTATGTCAGGGTCAGAGTGCACGGCGACATCGCTCGGATCGAAGTGCCCGCGAAGGATATCCCCCGCCTCTCGACGCCCGGGACAAGAATCGCTGTGGCCAGGAAGCTCAAGTCGCTTGGATTCGCATACGTCGCCCTCGACATCGAGGGTTACAGGATGGGCAGCCTGAATGAGGTGCTGGGGAAATGACACCAAAGAAGATCGAGAAGATCCTGTCGAAGCTCAGTACTGGGCGGATGTCAGTCGCGGAGGCGTTGGAGAAGCTCCGGACGCTGCCCTATGACGACCTCAAGTTCGCCAAGATCGACCATCACAGAGAGCTCCGCAAGGGAATTCCAGAGGCAATCTACACGCCAGGAAAGACAGAGAAGCAGATCCTCGGAATCGCCGAGAGAACCCTGGATCGCAAGGACGAGGCTGTGTTCACTCGGATGGACGAGCGGATGTTCCGGAGACTGGAGAAGAGATTCGGATCCAAGGTGAAGTGGCATCCTGAGGCCAGGATTGCCACAGTTGGAGTTGTGAGGAGGAAGACTGTGGGGAAGGTGCTCATCGTGACCGCTGGTACATCCGACATCCCCGTCGCCGAGGAGGCGGCAGTCACGTGCGAGCTTCTGGGGTGCAGAGTGGAAAGGTTGTATGATGTGGGCGTTGCGGGAGTGCACAGATTGACCTCGAACCTCAAGCACTTCGAGTCGGCGGACGTCGTGATCGTGCTGGCTGGCATGGAGGGGGCGCTGCCGAGCGTCGTTGCTGGTCTGGTCAGCAAGCCGGTGATTGCCGTCCCAACGAGCGTCGGTTACGGAGCGAGCTTCGGAGGCATCGCGGCTCTGCTCGGAATGCTCTCTAGCTGCTCGAGCGGCATCGGAGTGGTGAACATCGACAACGGGTTCGGGGCTGGCGCCTTGGCAGTGGTAATCGTGAAGGACAAGTACGCCTCGTCCTGAGGAAAGGTCTGGCGGAAAGAGAATCGACATGTCATCGAATTCAGAAGAAGATTTATCTATGACGTATGGATGCTCGAGAGCGAAGCCAGGAGGGGAGGAGCTACGCCAGGATTTGCAGAGAGATTCAAGATCAGGAAGCCAGTGGCAACACTGAAAGAAGAGGACAAGAAGCAGATTCACGAAGCCGGCCTGAACGTCATGGAGACCGTCGGCGTAAGAATTCACAGCAACATCGCTCGCGACTCACTCAAGAAAGCTGGAGCAATTGTAGATGAGAAAACCAACGTCGTCAAGTTCCCGACAGATCTGACAGAGTCATTGATTGCGAAAGTGCCGCGGGGAATCGTCTTAGCGGGTCGCGAAAGGGAGTTCGACCTTCCTCTTGATGGAATGCACTGCTACTACACGACCGATGGATGCGGGATCGCCGTTTGGGATCAAAAGACCCGCAGCAGGAGGCTCTCGGTCCTGCAGGACATAATAGATTCCGCAATCATAAGCGACTGGCTGCCGTATCTCAGCATCTACGAGCCGATGGTTGTAGCCTCGGATGTCCCTCAGAAGACCCATGTCATCGTTGGGATGAAGGAATCGTTTGACATCACGAGGAAGCACGTCCTGAGCGAGTCTACATCCACTGCCGACGAGGCTAGACTCCAGGTCTCGATGGCCTCGGAGATTGTAGGCGGGTTTGAGAGTCTGAAGAAGAGACACATCATGTCAGCCATGGTCTGCACTATGTCGCCCTTGACGCTCGACGGACATGCGACGGATGCAGCCATGGTCTGGTCGGAGGCACATGTCCCGGTGCACATCACCGGGATGGCAATGATGGGTATCAGCTCACCCGCAACTATTCCTGGAAACCTTGTCGTCAACCACGCTGAGACCCTTGCGTTGGCGTCGGCAATGCAAGCGCACACGCCCGGATCACCCGTCATCTATGGAGCGGTCCTCTCCAACATGGACCCACGCACTGGGGCGATTCAACTGGCCTCGCCGGAAGCGCTTGTTCTATGCGGCGCGGCCAACGAGATGGCCAAATATGTGAAGATGCCATCATATGGGGGCATGGGATGCAACGCCAAGACTCCGGGCATGCAGAGTGCGTTCGAGAACGGTATGCTGGCTCTGGCTAGTACGCTGTTCGCACAGGAGGTCAACAACGGAATCGGAATGTTGGATTGTTCGACGGTGCTTTCCTACGAGCAGATGATCATCGACAATGATATCGTCGGCAGGGCAATCGCTGTTGGCCGCGAGATCCCAGTCACGAAGGAGACAATCCATCTGGATATGATCAAAGATGTTGGCATTCTTGGCATGGGTCCGAAGAAGGGCAGCTACCTAGGAGAGAGGGCAACCATGCTAGAGGCGCGCCAGTTCTACCAATCCTTGATCTTCAACAGTGAGCCTTTCGAACAATGGGAAGCGAAGGGCAAGAAGGACGATCCGACACTGGCGAAAGAGAAAGCCGATTGGATTCTGAAGAACCATGGACCTGTGAGGCTAGACAAGGACATCTCGAAAAGACTTGACATGATAGTGAAGGAAGCTGGCAAGGCATAGCCGGGCAAATCCTGGGTGAACTTAGTGGGGAGTCCGGAAGAGGCTCAGCTCGGCGCAATGATCCTCTGATTTCCGAAGAGCCAGACTTCCGAGTTCACACACGGTTCAACCTAGTCAATCTTTGACCCGCACTTCCTGCAGAAGAGGTCTTCCTGCCTGGGCTTCACGCCGCATGACGGGCACTTGCGAACCCTGGCCACCTTCGCGCCACATTTCGGACAGAAAGCATCGCCCGGCTCCAAGTGAGAACCGCAGGCCTTGCACTTCGGGCCCTTCGGCACAGGTGCCTCGGCCTCCTCGACATCGAAAACCTCAGGCTCAGGCGTTGGAGCCGCCTTCTCAACCCTCAGCGGGATCGCCTCCCGTGCAGCCTCAGAGCTGACGGCCTTCCGGGCGCGGACGGCGAATGACAACGTCTTATCGTAGTTCCCGCCGGTGAATGCAGCCTCGGCCTCCATGAGCAGACCTTCTGCCGTCAGGGTGTCCCTGCCATCTTTGGCAGCCCTGCCGATGTCGGCCTTGGCGGCTGCGAGCTCGAACTTCGCGCCTAGGTAGTTGCCCTCCCTGCCCGCGGACAGCGTAGTTCCCTTGTACTCCCTCGAAGACGCTGAATCCTCGGACAGGACGTCCTCAGCGATGGCTTCGAGGCGCGCCTCAGCATCGAGGTCGCCCTCTTCGTCCTCGACGGCCAACTTCCTTACCCTCTTCGGGTTCGTCAGCTCCATGCGCGCCTTCTCGCACAGGTCCATGCAATGATCGTAGTCGCCTTGCTGAAGCGCGGACTTGGCGCTCTCCAATATCCGAGGGGCGTTTCCTGTGTCCCGCCCCTGGTTCTGGATCGTGTTTATGACCGACCTCGTGGTCAGGATGGCATTGAAAGCAGAATCCTTGCGCAGGTTTCCCCGCCGGGCCTCTTTCGCCTTGCCCCTCATGATTCTGGTCTCGAAGTAGAGGACGAAGATCATCAGGCACGCGAGAATGGAGATAAGAATGTACCGCTCGTCTTGGGTCAAAGCCAAGGGTGCCAGCTCCTGCGAGAACAGCGGCCTTTGCTCTTATAAACTCTTCGTGGTGGGTACCGGGCAGAGCGAACCAGCCTCAGAGGAAAATCGGAGGTCGGCCAAGTCCATTGTAGATAAACGCTTCGAGTCCCCTGAACCGGCCAAAGTGACCTGCTAGAGAAAGGCAGAAATAGCGGGCAAAGTGAGTTCGATTCGGGAGTGGCTGACCTGAAGTGCGTTCACTGCGGTTTGGATGATTGTGCCAACATCGGGTCCTTCGGCGACCGCGGCGATGCTAACGATCCCGAACTCAGCCGGACGACTCTGAGCGACTCGAAGAAATGCGTGTCCTGTGACAGGCCGATGGACTTCGACGTCTACTTCACCGTCTGCCCCCATTGCGGGTTCAACTACAGAATCCAAGTGTCACCGATGGAGCATGAGGAAGGAATCGGTCTAGGGACTTTTCTCAAGATGCTCCTAGTTGCGGCCGGAGCCGTTGTGCTGGGTTATTCCGTACTCTGGCTGATCGTCCTATGACGGGCCCTCATGGACGAAAATGCTGACAAACGCCACGCAGGCTACTAATGAAGAGTAAAGAATGGCTGACGGCTTCCCAAGACCATAGCGGTTTCAAGCAATGCAGTTCACCCTGTACCCGAAGGTACCTGGCTAGTGCATCTAGCCGCTATGACCAAGAGGACCCGAAGGTCCTTGGGCTTCCCGAGGGCTCGCGCACCTCAGTACCACGAAGAACGTAGGCGGGCTTAACTTCTGGGTTCGGAATGGGACCAGGTGTGACCCCGCCACTTTGGCCGTCATACCGTTCTTTAGGTCGTCTAAATGCGATGTCATATATATACATTGTCGAGCCGCTTCGGCGGGGGATTCTTGCCTACTGGATGCTCAGGAGGCGAACAAACGCGGTTGTAGCTGGGTGGGATTGAATATTGACCTGGGCCTAGGCTCACATGCAGACTATGAGGAAGATCGCAGGTGTCACATTCGACCTCTGGGACACCTTGATACAGGATAGGCCGCGCGGCTTTGACGATGCCGCCAGCATCAGGGTGGACGGCATCCGGAAGATACTCACCGAGCGGGGCATGGTCCACACGCGAGATGAGATCCTTTCCGCCCACGTCAAGACCGGTGACTTCCTTCAGCTGACGTGGAACAAGATGCGGGACATGGCCGTCCACGACCAGGTCCTCTTCATGCTCACGTGCGTGGACAGCAAGCTCCCTGGGAAGCTGAGCAGGGAAGACCTGGAGGCGATCGAGAAGGTATATGCCGAGGCGATATTGCAGCGCCCGCCGATACTGCTGCCAGGTGCGAGGGTAGCTTTGGAGTCGGTCAGATCGAAAGGATACAAGATTGGCCTCATCTCGAACACCGGCAGGACCCCAGGCTCGATGCTTCGGATCGTGATGGACAACATGGGCATCCTGGAGCATTTCGACACGACGACATTCTCGAATGACATTCTGATCCGCAAGCCGGCTGAGGGGGCGTTCAGGGTGACACTTGAGGATCTCAAGGTCGTCCCGAAGGCGGCCGTGCACATAGGCGACGATGCCGGCAGCGATATCGCGGGCGCGAAGGGAATCGGGATGCACGCCTTGCACCTGGTCCACGACGGCAAGGAAGGCTCCAAGATCGCCGACGCCCGTTTGAAGTCCTTGGAGCAGGTTCTCGACTGCATTGAGAAGCTCTAACAGAGTCTTTCAGCTCGGAAGGCCTGCGAGCGGAGAACAAGATGCGCGACATAGATCTATTCGGCCAATCGTTCCTGGATTATCAGGCTGGGAAGAAGTACAAGGCGCAGATCGAGAGAGACGACGGACACTTGGATGACCACGACATCGGCCAGTATTTCGAGGACTTCGACGACTTCTGGGAGGCAGAGAAGAAGGCGCTGAGGCACGCCAAGGGCCGCGTGCTAGACATAGGCGTGGGTGCGGGCAGGACGGCATTGTATCTTCAGGACAAGGGCCTGGATGTCGTGGGCATAGATATCTCCGATGGCGCGCTCGCAGTCTGCGAAGCGAGGGGCGTCCGAAAGCTAATGAAGATGTCCGCGTGCGACCTCAAGTTCAGGAAGAACAGCTTCGACACGGCGATCGCCTTCTGCAACAACTTCGGCCTTTGCGGTTCCATGGAGGGCGTCCAAGGAATGCTGGCCAGGCTGCACAAGATCGTCCAGGATGACGGGGTATTCCTAGCGGAGTCCGTGCATCCCACAGATACCAAGAAGAGGGCGCACCTGAGGTACCACAAGATGAACTTGGCCCGCGGGAAGCCTCCGGGACAGGTTACCCTCAGGCTCAAGTATCGCGGAAGAATGAGCGCGTGGTTCGACCTCCTGATGGTCACGCCTGAGGAGATGCGGGAGCTTTGTTGGAAGACCGGCTGGCGGGTCACGAAGACATGCAAGGGCGGCCCGATGCTCGTCTATGTCCTGAAGAAGGTCTAGAGTGTGGCCAACAAGAGCGCGATCAGGGTTCCCAGAGCTATCGACAGGAAGTTGTTCCCCAGCTTGCCGATCTTTCCCCTCTGTTCCCATGTGGCGCCAATGAGGCTGTCTATCTGGCATCCAAGGAAACCGCAGAGCATCGGGATGAAGAGCGTCGAGGCCCCAACGAGCAGATCCTTGTTGAGCCCCGCAAAGATGACGTATGATATCGCTGAGGCGAAGCCGGCGGCGACGAAAGCCGCGAACTGGCCCGTGAGCGACACGCCCCCGTCCGTCCCGCGCTTGACTGGTTCGAAGGTGGTGATCAGGTACACCCTCGGGTCGATGATCCCGATCTCGCTTGCGGCCGTGTCTGAGGCGGCGACCGCGATGGCTGACACGAACATGAAGCTAGCGATGTCCTTCGGGAAGGGGTTTGAGTTGAATGTTCCATTGCTCGCCATCCAGTCTGCCAGGAAGCTGAATATCGCGATCGCTGTCGGTATGGCCCCATTCGCAAGGACGTTTCTCCAGGTCCGCTCGCCCCTGGTGCCTTCCTGGAACCCCTGGGACTTCTTCCACTCGAACCTGTACTTCGTGGCTCCGAAGCTCACGATGAGGAAAATCAGGAGCAGGACGAGCCAGAGCACGTTGCCGCATATGCCTATGATCATTCCGACAATGAACGCTGACGCGGAACCTGAAAAGTTGAATATCCTCCGGTAGTATGCAGCAATGGCCATCGCTGCGCAGAATAATGTCACGCCAATGACCGTGAGCAGGTCCGGCAACGGCAGTAGCAGATCATCACCTAGTTGTCCGGCCGCTTGAGCGGCCGGGGGAGCAAGGGCGCCTTAGAATAAAGTCTCTTGGCTATGTCCCCCACGCCTCTCAGGGCATCCAGGTCGCCGTCCCAGTCCACGAGGTCGATGCCAAACTCGCGCTCTATCTCGTTCACGATCCTCTGCATCTTGAGTCCGACCTTTCTCGATGCTTTGCCGTGCAATATGACCGCGAGGAACAGGAACTCGCCCTTCTCGATCAGCACGCTCTTCTCACCGAACTCTAGCTTCCTCAGCGTGAATGAAGTGACGTCCTTGAACGAGTCCTTCACGAAGTCCTGGATCGCCACGAACATCCCGCTGAGCACCTGGTCGTCCATGCCCGGCTTGAGCCTGCGGGTGCTGTGCGATATGAGCCTTCCATCATTGTATATGACGAAAGTCTCGTCCACGGCGATCTTGACCTCGCGCATGAAGTACGCGCCCGTCCCCAAAGCGGCGAGTATTGCCAGGGCGAGCAAGTACGGCCATGCCATGTCGATGAAATGGAGCTTGACGTTCGCGGACTGTATGCTGGTCTGGGCATAGTTGCCGGCCATGTCGGTGACGTTCACGCGGAACTGCAGTTCCCCGGCTCTCGCGGGCACTTCGAATACGCGGTAGTACGACCCGTTGCCTGCAGGGTTCATGGTGAACTGCGAGAACGAGGAATCACCGGGGAATTTCACGAAGAGGACCACAGATCTTGATGCGACATTCGCATCGACGACGATGACCGTGATGTTCATCCTCTCGCCGCCATAGACTGTTGTCTTGGCCGATATCACAGACACAACTGGCTTGACGTTGTCTATCACGATCGTGAGTCCTGACTTGAAGGCCACGTTCCCAGCCTGGTCAGATGCCCTTACCACGACAGAGAATGTCCCGTTCTCCCAAGCGCTAGTGTCCAGTGTGTAGAACACGCTGAAGTTCTGGAAGGACCCGTTGTTCACGGAATACATCACCGAGACGAGCGAGGTCGAGCCCTGCCCGATGATGAAGTTCAATGGCGTCCCGCTCCTGACAACTGCATAGTCAGGCAGCTCGCTCAAACCGATCGTGGGGGCCTTGAGCCTGATCGATTTGTTCAGGACGAGGCTGTAATGGTCGTCGTCTGTGATCGTCAGATGGACGTTGAAGTCGTCAACGGGGGAGTATGCATGGGTGACTGGCATGGATGGGGGTCCTGCAGTCGACTGGCTGGCTCCATCTCCGAAGTCCCAGATCGTCTCGACGATATCGTGGTACCGGCCGGCAAGAGAGGTCGCGTTGAAAGTGATGATGTTCGTATGTCCCGGATCCCTGGCGAACTGCACGAAATCGTCGAACGTGCCAACCAAGGGCTCCTGCAGAATGCGGACATAGACGGGCAAGTAGCTGAACGAGCCGTCTGAATCGGTGACGTTGACCTTTGCGGTATAATCCCCTATCTGGGCGTACACATAGGTGGTCGTGTTCGAGCTCGTCGTCCGGTCAGCTACGAACGCCCCGCCGATTGCGTCGAAGTCCCACTTGTAATCCACGATCGCATCGTAGCTCACAGTGTTCGCCCAGAATGTGACGTTTGAGTATTCTTGATATTCTGCTGTCTGTGTCTGCGTGACCAGCTGACCGCTCGGAGGCAGCTCACGGACTATGAAACCCAGGCTGGAAGTGCTGTTGTCCCCATCGCTCTCGTTGACGAATAGGTGCATCGTGTAACTGCCATCTCCCAGGGTCAAGGTGAGAGGTGCCACGGTGAGCGGGTAGATCGTCGATACGCTATGAGAATCCACCAATTGCCAGTAGCCTGAGACTATCCCGTCCCACGTGTAGCTCGAATTGATGAAACTGAACGGCACTCCTTCCTGTGGGTCGGCAGTCGAGAGCTCGAAATCCGCAACAGGGCCGATGTCGAACACCTCGATGGTAGCGTTGGCGAGCGAGACCCCGCCATCAACGTCGGTCACCCTAACGGCCACGGTGTAGTTCACGGAATAGCCAGATGCAGTGAACCTGTGCTCGGTCCAGTTCACGGTGCCGGTGTTCTGATCTGCTATGAAGTTGCCCTCTTCGTATGAGAAATCCCATTCGTAGCTCGTGATCTGGTCCCATGGAGAACCATACCATGGATCTACCGCAACGGCGAAGCGGACCGATTCACCCTCAAGTGCGGTCGCATTTGCATCCAGGTCCAGGACCGGGTTCACCGGGAGAACGACGATGGAGTGGCTTAAGTTCTTGACAGACCCGTCCGAGTCTGTAGCCTCCAGGGTCACGACGAATGTGCCGTTCTGGAACTGCCTCTCGAAGGCATTGTTGGAGCTGGAGTGGACGAGAGATCCGTCAACCGACCAGTTGTACATCACGATCGGGTCGTAGGACTTGCTTGTGTCATTGAACAGGACGACCTCTCCCTCCTTTGGATAGGTCGGCTGCCAGGTGAAGCTGAGATGCGGATAGCTGTCGAGTACCTCGACGGTCGTGCTCGTCGTGTCCATCAAGCCCCACGGATCCCGAACCGAGAGGTTCACAGTGTAGCTCCTGAGCTCGTAGTAGATGTGGATTGGCCGAGCCTGCCGAACCCAACCAGACCAGTTGCCATCACCATAGGACCAGTTGTATTCCATGTACGGAATCTCTGAGGTCCCTGTCCTCGAAGATCCGTTGAACTGCAGCGGGTCCCCTTGCCGTGTCTTGTACGGGCCTCCGGAATAGGCTGTCAGGTTGAAGTTTACCTGACGCCAGGCGGAGACGGTGTGCGAGCCCGCATTGTGGACGAGCAGGTCGCCCCTGTGGTCCTGCGTGGCATCGCCGATCGTAGCGTAGTTCGGCTCTGCGCCCGCAACGAACGTCATCGAAGGAATGTCTGGGAGCACACCACCTTCCTGGCGATAGAGGAACAGGAGGTCGGCCGACCTGAAGATTGCCAGGACATCCACGGGCCCGTCGTCCGTGGCGTCAATCACAGAAACGAACATGGGCATCTCAGGGAAGGCCAGGGTATCATTGAAGTTGTATGTCGTGGTGAAATCGTCCTGGTCGAACAAGTACATGCTGAGATCCGCAGGTCGCATGGCAGCGATGTCGTCCTTCCCATCTCCTGTAACATCACCGGCCCAGAGGGATGTGAAGTCGGTCCCTGTTCCGAACAAAGTGATGTCAGGTACGCTTGGAATCGTTGGAGCTGCATCTCGCTGGAGCAGTATGCCTATCTTGCATCCCGGGAGCGGATACGCGATGTCGTCGAGGCCATCAATGTTGTAGTGCCCTACGGCAACCGTCCAATTGGGCACTTGCGCTGAGTGAATCACCAAATCAGGCGTGGAGACAAACGGTTTCTGCAGCCCTCGGTTGAAGAAGATCTCCAGCGTTCCGTTGTCCGTTGCCGCCAGGACGTCTGGCAGGGAGTCGTCGTTGAAGTCTCCCACTGCCACGTCGCTGATGTTACCGCCGCACACCAGGCGACTGGAATTGAAATCCCCCGGGCTGCTGACGTTCCACGAGTACAGGTTGATCCCATTGTTCAGGTTCTCTGAGATTAGGATGTCTGCACGTAGGTCGAGGTTCAAGTCCTGGACGATCATCTCGCGCGGGGTGAAGCCCAGCAATCTCGCATTCTCAGACGTGCTGAAGCCTGTTGTGCGATTGGAGAGCATGTAGCCAAACGAATTCATTGACGGGTTGAGAAACACCAAGTCAATGTCATCGTCCCCGTTGATGTCCCCGCTCGCAATCATCGATGCGGTCATGTACTTGTTCGCCCAGATGGTGGCGTTGCTGTTCGAGAAAGTGGGCACGCGCGGAAGATAGATGGCTAGACTGGACCCGGACCAGTCCGATCTGGCGCTCGCTATCGCAAAGTCGGTCTGAGCATCCGGATCGAGCTGACCAATGAGGGCATTCCTTGGACCAGCGCCGGTGGGGAATGTGAAGTTGGGGGCAAGAGGCCATGTGGGGCTTGCACTCAACTGGTAGAAGCCGTAGCAGACGCTTTCGTCCATCGAGAGCACAATAACATCGTCTCTTACATCGCCGTCGAGATCGCCAATATCGATGCTCGATGGCACTGAAGAAAGTGAACGATTGAAGAAACCGACCGTCGGAAGTCCGCCAGACTCCGACTGGAAGAAGAATTCGACGGTCTTGGGGTTGTCAGTTCCGACGACGATATCGTCACGTATCCCAGCGTTCAACAGACCCCTTGCAACAACGATTGCATTGCCATTGACCGAAAGGGTGGTTGCAGGAGGATTACCGATGGAGAACGGCTGATAGAATAGCTGTACACTGGAGTCATAGTAGTTGGAGACGGCAATATCTTGAAGGCCGTCGTTGGTGAAGTTGCCAATCGCAAGAGAGTATGCCCCTCTTCCCGCGTTGAAAAGTATGAATGTCCCGTAGTCGGGACCAGACAGTATTTCGACAACACCAGCACTCGATGATGGTGCAAGTCCTGGACAGGCGAAGGCGACATCCGGATATGAATCTCCATCGAGGTCGCCAATCGCCATTGACGAAGCTGTCTGGTACAACGAAGTATTCTTGAATAGCGAGTAGGAAGTCTCAGAGGTGACATTGAACACCATCAGATGCTCTGTGTCGGAATCCGAGTTTCTCCTGGTGAGCACAAAAACGTTCACGTGGCCGTCTGCAAACGCATCAGCCGTCGCCAAAGCGATAGGGTTTCCCGGCAACGTGATGTTCTGGGATGGTTCACTGGAGAAGACTCCGTCAGCATGTCTGTAGAAGATGCATATCATTCTTGCATCTGCGACAGCAACTAGCAGGTCAGTTCTGCCGTCGCCATTTAGATCTGCCAACGTCGCATCAGTAGACCCACCGGGTAGAATCAACCCCCGCGCAATCTGTGGGTACTCTCTCACAGAGTCCGATGTGTTCATTGTCGCAGGAAAGTCGAGGGATTCTCCCACGAGAGGAGCATATTCAACTTTCGAGTTCTGTTGATCACTGACAGAAGAAAGCGGAGGATGGCCATTGCCATAGCTCAGAGGTACCAACACGGATGCAGCGAGAGCAATGACGACTAACGCTGCGGCGAAACAACGCAAGCGCTATCCCATCCCGTACACTGGGACATTCGACTTACTTTTATAAGACATTTTCGGAAAAAATGGAACGCCAGTACGCCGAAGACGCCGTACTAGTCCAGTCCAAATATTAAATAGCGATATGGCCCTAACTCGTTCTGATGAGCGCGTCAATCAGTCTTGGGAGAATATTCGGAATTCCGATACGGCTGCACATCACGTTCCTTCTCATCTTCCCGCTCTTCGTATACCTGTTCTCCGATCCGCCCGACCAGAACGAGATCTTCGGGATCGCCCTGAGCTTCAAAGACCTCGGCGTCGCTACATGGGTGAAGTATGTTTTCGGAACCATCACTTCAGTGCTCTTCTTCATGGCCATCCTAGGACACGAGCTTGCCCACAGCTATCTCGCGCAGAAGTATGGCGTGAAGATTAGGCACATCACCCTCATGATATTCGGCGGAGTCTCGGCGATGGAGGAGACTCCGAGAAACCCAGGGCAGGAATGGCGCATGGCCTTTGCCGGACCTCTGTCCAGCTTGGCGATTGGCGCCGTGTCGTTCCTCGCGATGATCGTACTCGAGTTCGCAGGAACGAACTCCGTCCTCTCAGATGGAGTATCGATCCTGCTCGGTATCACCGGGTTCTACAACGTCTTGCTGGCAGCGTTCAACCTCATCCCCGCGTTCCCCATGGATGGTGGGCGGCTGCTGAGGTCATACTTCGCGACACGCATGCAATATGTCGACGCGACCAGGAGTGCCGCCAAAATCGGCAGGTACTTTGCGATTGGCATGGGTCTGTTCGGTTTGCTCACGTTCAACTTCTTCTTCATCATCATTGCTCTGTTCGTCTACATTGGAGCCACAGAAGAGGAGCAGGCGACCGCAATAACTGAGAGCCTCCAAGGCCTGACGGTCAGACAACTGATGACGCATGACGTCCAGGTCGTGCACCCAGAGACGACCATTCAGCAGCTCCACGAACTGATGCTCGCGACCAGACACATGGGCTTCCCGGTCGTGGACCGAGGGCTCGTGGGGATTGTCACATTGACCGACACGCACAAGGTGCCGAAGGAGCAACTGCCCCATGCCAGGGTCAAGGATATCATGACGCGCGAGGTCGTAACCGTTTCTCCGGATGTGGATGCTGCCAAAGCACTACATCTCATGACCGAGAAGCGTATCAGCCGGCTCGTGGTGCTCGAGAACGGTCTCCTGGCTGGGATAATCTCCCAGAAGGACTTCCTCCGAGCGATCAACATAATGGCCGCCAAGGGACGGGGAGCGCAGTGGAGCTACAGCTACACGCTGCAGCCTCCGCAAGGACCGACCCCGCCGCCTAACCCACCAACTGCTTCCTCTTGAACAGGACCAGGCTCAGGATCATGGCGACAACAGCATAGATCACCATCACCAACGCCGCCATAGCTGGATCTGGATAGAAGCTGTAGAACGACATGCCTTGGCCATAGTCCAGCTTCTCGTCCACCGGGTATGGATCCATCAGAATATTCGACATAACGCCACCGGCGAATGTGAGCGAGCCCTCGACCTTGACGCCGCTGACCATCGAGATCCCGTCGATGATGGGCAGGATCATGATGAACAAGAAGAACGTCAGAACCGTCGCGCCTGTCGAGCCCTTCATTACCGAACTGATGAGGTATGCAACTGCCATCGCGGCCAGGAGGTACTCAAGCGCGAAGCCGTACGACGCGAAGAAGTCCGCATCGACTCCTCCGACCGTCGCGAAGGAAAGGCCTCCGACGCCCAGATAGAAGAGCGTCATGACGGTTATGCCGGCGGTCATGCTGGCCAGGAACTTGCCGATGAAGAGAACCTCGCGCTTCATCGGTGTCGGGAAGATGAGATACCCGGTCCTGCTCTGGAACTCTCCCACGATCGAATCGGCGCCGAAGAACGTCGCACAGATAACGACCAGTATGTTGCCGAATTGCACGAAGTTGAGCGAGAATTGCTCCTTTGTGGTGTTATCGTACCCGTCGCCTGTTAGAATCGGTATCGCGTAGATCAGACCAACCACGAGGGCGGCGATCGCGACAGATGCGATGAGCCTCTTCGATCTGAAGTACTTCAGCAGCTCGTATCTCCAGACGATGGGCACCTGGACCTCATCACCTGGGAGGTGTCTGTGAACCTTGGTAGTCTCCGTCATCGTCATCACCTCGACTCCTTGACAAGGTCCATGTACATCATCTCCAGCGGAAGGCCAACTGAGCTGAAGCCAGTGACTTTCGCGCCTATCGACTGAATCGCGAGCAGGAGCTCGGCCCGCGCCTCCACCGGCCCCTCGTACGTCACGACAATCGTGTGAGAGTTGACGCCATCGACCGCGCGCACGTTCCTCATCGACCTGACCTTGTTCGCCATGTCGGTCGTGATATCCGAGGCCGTCGTCACCTCGATCTTCGCGATCTTCGTGAGGTTCTTCAAATTGTCCATGGAGTCGTAGACGAGCAGCTTGCCCTTGTCGATCAGGGCGGCCCTGTCGCAGACCTCCTGCACCTCGAGCAGAAGGTGAGAGCTCATGAATATCGTGTAGTGCTCCTTCTTCAGGCGCCTGATGATCTCCCTGACCTCGACCATGCCCCTCGGGTCGAGGCCGCTCGTGGGCTCGTCCAGTATGAGTATCTCGGGCTCGTGGAGCAACGCCTGGCCGATCGCCAGCCGCTGCTTCATGCCCTTGGAGAACTTGCCTATGCGCGTGTTCCTCCACTCCTCGAGCTTGACCTCATGGAGGATCTCGTTGCTCCTCCGCTTGATCTCGTCCGAGTGCATCCCCCGGATGCTGCCGAGATAGGCCAGGGTCTCAACCGGTGTGAGGAACGAATAGAACTCCGGTGTCTCGACGACCGCGCCGACGCTGTCCAGCGCCTGCTTCGGGTTCGTGACGACGTCGATGCCGTGCAGGACCGCGCGGCCGCTCGTCGCGGTTATCAGGTTGGTCATTATCTTGATCGTGGTTGTCTTGCCGGCACCGTTGGGACCCAGGAACCCAACGGTCTCTCCCTTCGGCACCTTGAGGCTCAGGCTGTCAACTGCCTTTATCGGCCCGAAGGCTTTGGATAGATTCTGCAGCTCTATCATAGGGACTTGCCCCCTCTATCGCCGCGGTTGAGCCTCTGAGATGTATATATATGGAACTGAGGAACGCCAACGAAAATGATGCTCGGGGACTACCTCCCCAGGGCTTTGAAAAGCTCCTTCGCGATACTCTCAGCCTCTTCCCTCTGGCTGACCGGGTGTATCAGCAGCCGGCCGCGTGGGTAGACAGTGATCTCAACACCCTTCTTGACGACCAACATCACCTTGGGGTTCGAGAGGACTTCGTAACCGCTCTTTACGAGCTGTCTCTCGACCTGGTCAAGGTCTAGGAAGACCTTGCCCTTCGGCACGGCCTCGTAGGCGTCGTACTTGCACGGCTTGACTGCCAGGAACTCCAGCAATGTCACCTCTTCTTGATGATCTTGTCCAAGAGGAGGTCGACGTTCTTCTTGAAGTCTGCGAGCGTAGAGGCGTTCACGACCATGTGGTCCGCAAGGGCGATCGCTTCACCCAAGCCCCAGGCGAGCTCGCGCTTGTCGCGGTTCTCGAACTCCTCCCATGTGGTTGGCGAGTCGGACCTGGACCTTGCCGCGAGCCATTTGAACCTGTCCTTGGGGGATGCGTGGACCCCGACGACCTTCAGGTCCTCGCCGAAGGCGTGCTTGAAAGCGCGTATCTCGTCCGGTCCCCTGGTGCCGTCGACGACGACCAAATCTCCTCCGACGTAGGGGATCGTCCGTTTCGCCCAGATGTCCATGCCGTACCTCCTTCGCTCGTCGTTCGCGACCGTGCCGACATTGGTGTCAGTGAGTTCGAGTCCGAACTCCTTGGTCTTCTCCCGGACCACATCGCCCATCCGGACGAGCTTCGCCCCCCTAGCCTGGCATATCTTCAGGAACTCCTCTTTTCCCGCGCCTGGCATCCCAGTGGTCACGAGTATCTTCAAAACGCCACCGGATGTTGAAGCGCAAGGTGTTAGAAAAAACCTTTGGATGCAACGGGCCGCTACTCAGAGGGAGAACTGCGTGCCCAGAGTGGATTCCGAGAACGAGGCGATCTCGGTCTTGTCGAAGCCGACCTTGGACCAGTACCTCGGGCACAGCCCTAGCCCGAGACAGGCCTCGTATTGCCCCGCAACCCCGAAAGATGCCTCGAAGTTGAGCATCTTCGCGAGCTTGACCTCCGCAGGTCTTGAGAGGACAGAGTCGATCTTCTCGAGGCTGACCTTCCCGCCCAGCGATGCCGCCTTCGATATCACACTGGCCGGCTCCGCACCCGCCTTGGCGCATTTGATCAGGGCGACTGTGGCGTCCTTCGCGTCGAGGCCTGATTCAAAGGCTTTCGAGAGTCCGGGGATGTCGTAGTGAAGATACCCTGGCTCCTTGGCCATCAGCCTGAGTTCCTTGGGTTCCTCATACACCTTGAGGAAGGACCTGCATGGGTAAGGGCAGCCGTAGCACGCGACATGCCTGTGTACCAGTCTCGCGAAGTCATCCCTCTTGGCGAGCTGGGTGTAGGATGCGAATCCGTCGTTCGCGCCCAACCTCCCGATGTGCTCCCTCATCATTAGGAACGCGTCCTCGAAGTGCCTGTCGGGCTCGGCGAGCTCTAGTTCACCCATTCCCCTGAAGGCGATGGCAACGAGGTTCCTCCTGCCGAGCTCAGCCCCCATCCCGAACTTGTCCTCGCCACCCCAGTGGTCAACAATGAGCTGTGCAGCTTCGTTCCCCCCGTCGCCCCATGGACCGTTGCAGAGGACCTGGATCTCACCATCGCCTTGATCAGACCGGATCTTGTCTGTCCGTTGCCAGGAATCCATCGACCTAAATGCCTGCGCCGGGACGAACTCGATGATGCCATCCCTGAACCAGATGTAGCCCTGCTCGCTGGCCTTTCCCTTGAGCACGACGAAGTCGAAACCGGAGAGCTTCAATTCGAGGCCCGCGAACCCGAGGATCGGGATGAGCCTCCCGTTCGCCAACACAAGCCCCGCACACGCTGCTGGCACGAAACTGCCCGTCAGGACGCCCGTGCCGAGGATGATCGAATTGCCTCCACTGCCCACAGCAAGCTTCTCAGCTATCTTGATGGAGGATAGGTTGTCCCAGGCGGACTCGTCAGTGACTTCCTGTTCTTCTGACTCCCCCGTCGAGAGGTCGAAGGTCACTATTCTACCGTTCCGCAGGTACATCTCAGCCCTCCACAATGATGCAGCCCGTCGGGCAGATCTTCGCGCACTTCGGCTCACCACCGCACAAGTCGCACGGCTCACGCAACAGTATGGGTTTCGCACCTGGTCCGCCGGAACCTGCAGCCTGCTGGCCGGTCGAAACACCCTCTGGCCTTGCGACCACTAGTCCCTCCGATTTCGTCTTCAGGACCAGTCCGAAGTAGTTCGCCTTGTCCTCAATATGCAGGATGACGCTCGATGTCATTGGCGTGAGAACAGAATCCCGGTTAAGGCTGCACACGGTCTCGCAGAGGCCACAGCAGATGCATTTCAGAGGCTCGATCCTCAACCTCAACGGACCACCTTGGTCATGCCCTAGCGGATGTTGTCCACGACATCTGTCGTGACCCTGTCGCAGTACACGCACCGGAGGGTAATCGGCTTCTTGGACTCGACCACGAACTCGGTCTCGACTGGCTCGCTCTGGTTGGTTATGCAGCCCGGGTTCGAGCACTTCATGATGCTCCTGATGACGCTGGGCACCTCGACGACAAACTTCTCCGCCACGTTATAGTCCCTGATGATGTTGATGGTCGCGTTTGGAGAGATGAGCGCTATCCTGTCCAGCTCCTTCGGGTCCAGCTCGCGGTCCTCGATCTTGACGATGTCCTTCCATCCGGCCTTCTTGCTCGGCACATGTATCAGCACGCTCACTGTCGAGCTTACGTCGTCCTTGACGCCTATGATCTTGAGCACCTTGAGCGCCATGCCGACGGTGATGTGATCTATCACGGTGCCGTTCCTGATTGGCGTGACCTTGAACTCCTTCACTTCAATCCCCCCAGCACCAGCCCGAGCAGGGCCATCCTGACCGGCACACCGTTGAACGCCTGCTCGAAGTATTTCGAGTGTTCCGTCTCGTCCACCTCGGGCGCGATCTCGCCAACCCTCGGCAGCGGGTGCAAGATGATCAGGTCCTTCTTCACATCCTTGAGCATGTTGAGGTCGATCCTGTACGTTCCGGCGACCTTCTGGTATTCCGCAGGGTCTGGGAACCGCTCCTTCTGGATGCGCGTGACATAGAGCACATCCACCTCCTTTATGACGTCCTCGAGAGAGCTGCTCAGCTTCGGCTTGTGCCCCATGGACTCGATCTGCTTTAGGTGCTCCTTGGGTATCTGGAGCGTCGGCGGCGCAACGAATGTCAGCTCCGCACCGAACATAGCGAGCGCCTCAGACAGCGAGTGCGCGGTCCTGCCGTACTTTAGGTCGCCCACAAGTGCGACATGATTCCCCTCGATCTTCTTCTTCGCCTTTTTGATGGTGAAGAGGTCGAGCATCGTCTGGGTCGGGTGCTGCCCCGCGCCATCACCCGCGTTGATCACGGGCTTGTTGGCGAAATGAGCGGCGAGTCGCGCCGCGCCCTCCTGAGGATGCCTGAGAACTATCACATCACAGTACGCGTCCACCATCCGGATCGTATCGGCGAGGGTCTCGCCCTTAGCGACCGAAGCGCCTGCGGGCTGGTCGAACCCCAGCACTCTTCCGCCAAGGCGGGTCATCGCGGCGTCGAAGGACAGTCTGGTCCTCGTCGACGGCTCGTAGAACAGCGATCCCAGCACGTGTCCCTCCAGGAGCACGCTCCTCTCCTCCCCCTTGGCGATCGGCACCATCTTCTCGGCGAGCTTCAAGACATGCTCGATCTGCTCCCTCGAAAAATCGCGGATGGAAACTACATCCATCCCTCTGAAGTCTGTCGACATCGAGCACCTAATCTTTTGTCGGCATTTAAGCTTTTCACGGACCGTCTAAGCTGGCGACAAGTAATCTGAATATGCCCCGCCCTGGCCATCGTGAGATTCGAATCGATCACACGAGGTCGAAGTCGCCGATCGCCTTGTTCATGTTCTCGAACCAATCGTCGGCGCACTTGTGCAGTTTAGCCTTGAGTTGATCCGGCGAGACCGCAGCGTAGACGTGATAATAGCCTCCGCGTTCTATGGTCTTCGTCTCCCTGAACGCCAGGCCTGCAGACACGAGCTTCTGCATCGCCCGATAGATGGTGCTCCTGTCCTTCTTCATGACGGGCGCGAGGTCGTCCGCCTTCAGTGGACCTTGCTTGACGAGCTTCCTGTAAATCGCGAGTTCGAAATCCGTGAGACTGTACATGCACTTCACGATGTCGCGACACGTAGCCTCTCCGGCGAGGATTTTTTGCGGCTCGACCATGTTGCACGGTATTGCCAATTTTATACTTAACCGTTGTGACTGAAGATGATGCCAGTGTAACAAGGAACCGCGCAACGTGAAAACCTTTATCTATCCGCGATGGATTCGCCTATGCACGGTATTGTCAATACCGTGAAGGCGATTGTGATGGACAAGAACGCGACGCTCGATGCGAGGGGCCTGATGTGCCCGATGCCGATTGTGCACCTCGCCAAGAAGGTCAAGGAGATGAAGACCGGCCAGATCTTGGAATTGCTGGCCGATGATGTCGGAGCGAAGGAAGACGTCCCTGCCTGGTGCTCGAGGACCGGAAACCAGCTCGTGGGCACCGAGACGGAGGACAAGTTGCTGAAGTTCTACATCAAGATGAAGTGAATTCGATCAAAGGAGATGTGTTCAGATGACAGACAAGTTTTGTATGGTAGTCAGCGAAGGGACGTTCGACAAGGCCTACATGCCCTTGATAATGGGCACGACGGCCGCGGCTATGGGGAGTGAGGTACACGTGTTCTACACGTTCTTCGGGACCAAGCTGGTGACCAAGGACCAGAAGCCTAAGCTTCCAGGAATGTTCAGGCTCTTCACTGGCATGTTCCAGAAGAGGATGAACAAGGTCGGGATCCCGGCCCACGACGAGATGATGAAGCAGGCCATGGACATGGGGATCAACTTCTACGCCTGCAGCACGACCATGGGGCTCATGGGCGTCAAGGAGAGCGACCTGAAGCCGGGAGTCAAGGTGCTCGGCGCAGCGGCGTTCCTCAAGCTCGCGGGCGAATCAAAGACCACGCTGTTCATCGGCTAGGCGAACTACATGCCTAAGACAGCTTTTCTCGTGCTGAAGTCGCCGCAGGAGCTCGACCCAACGCACGTCGTTAGGCGGTTCGCGGACAGGCAGGAGGCGAGCATGATCCTCGTTGAGGACGGCGTCTACCAGGCGATCCTCCAGCCGGCCGCAGAGATGCTGGGCAAGACGGTTCACGAAGTGCTCGTGTCCAAGGAAGACATCGAGGCCAGAGGATTTACTGTGTCAGACCTCAGAGTTGGGAAAGCCGTCGGGTACTCGGACATCGTCGACTGCATAATGGAGCGCACCGAGCGCACCATCACGGTGTGAGGTGAGGATATGGCGAAGACGCTCACAATACTCTGGAGGACTGGTTCGATGATGGCGATGGACGCAAACGTCGCCGTGAACCTGGCGAAGGCTGCGACAGCCAAAGGATACAGGGTCCACATGTTCGGCTATGGCGAGGGAGTGACCGCCGTGAAGAAGGGACAGAGGCCGAAGCGGTTCCCCAACGTCGGCGAGGAGCTGGAGGAGATCGCGAAGCAGGGCGTCACTCAGGCTGTGTGCGAGACCTGCTTCGCTGCCAGAGGTTTCGAGCGCGGAGAGGAAATCCCTGGCGCGAAAGTCGGGAGCCTAACGAACGATCTGTTCAAGTTCGTTTCCGAATCTGACAGGCTCGTGACAATTGCGAGGTGATGAGATGGCCAATTCAATTCTAGTTCTCATCACAAAGGCGCCGTACGGCGTCGAGGAGGCTTTCGCCGGGCTCAGGCTCGCGCTCGCAATGGGCGTGAACGGCATGAAGACGACCGTGCTGATGCTCGAGGACGGTGTTTTCAACGCAGTGTCGACTCAGAAGCCCGAAGCGGTCAGGATGCCGTCCAACATCGAGGCGACCAAGGAGCTCTACGACTTCGAGATCCCGGTCTACGTAGTCAAGGAAGACCTCGACGCAAGAGGCATCCCCGAATCAAAGCTTTTCGACGGTCTCAAGGTCCTGCCGGCTGACAAGCTCAAGGGTTTGCTGACGGAGCACGACCTAGCAACAACCTTTTGAACGTTCAAGGGAGGACTTCCTCCCAGTCCACTCCTTTTATATTCCATCCGTCAATCACTCAGCGTGCGCTTCGAGCTCCTGGAAAGGGACGGCCTGGCCCGCATAGCAAGGCTCGAGATCGATAGTGAGACTTACACCACCCCAGTCATGGCTTTCGTAGACACGCCGAGAGCGCCAGCCCCGCCAAAATCCTTCAGGCTGAAGGAGAAGGCTGTTGGCGACAAGGGCGACTTACGCATCGCTCCTTCTGCCTATGTGGACCCTACGAAGGCCGCTGACCCGAACGCCCAGCTGAAACCCTGGTTCCGTGGGTCGCCTTACTCAGAGATAGGACCTGGCAGCGGATTCGCAGTCCTCGATTCCATCTCGGAAGCGCTCCTTGACTCCACCAAGTTCGTGAAGGCCGTCGTCGAACTCAAGAGCGGCCCCGACCTTTTGCGGCCGCTCTTCTGCTCCGTCGCTGGCCTGCCTCACAGGCTCGCATCCCTCGTCTACTGCGGTTTCGATGTGTTCGATTCCATCCCGCTCGTGATGGCCGCCGAGAACGGGACATATCTCACCAGCACTGGCATGCTGGCATATGACAGGTTGAAGGAGCTTCCGTGCTCGTGTCCCGCATGCGCCTCCGGAAGGCGCAGCCGGGAGGAGCTCCTGAGGCACAACTACGCGGTCGCGGAGAACGAACTACGACTTGTGAGGCACGAGATATCTGAGGGAAGGCTCAGGGAGCTCGTCGAATCCAGGATCAGGTCCGATCCCTGGCTCGTCCAGAACCTGAGACTCATGGATTTGCATCATTACGAGTTGCAGGAGTTGCATGCGCCGGTCAAGGGCTCGAGGTTCCATGCAGGTTCGAAGGAATCGCTCAGCAGGCCAGACGTCGTCAGGTGGCGGAAGAGGCTGGAGCAGAGATATCAGAAACCCGGCGGGGCAAGAGTCCTGTTGCTGATCCCGTGCTCGGCCAAGAAACCCTACTCGCTCTCTCAATCACACATGCGATTCCGGGAAGCGCTCTGGAACAGCGGGAGAGCGGAAATCGTCCATGAGGTCATCGTGACATCGCCGCTCGGCCTGGTACCCAGGGAGCTGGAGCTGTTCTATCCAGCGAAGGACTACGACATCCCCGTCACGGGTCACTGGGATAGGGACGAGAAGAGAATGGTCGAGGAGATGGTGTCCTGGCTCGTCTCGAGCCAGAAGTATGATCTTGTGATTTCACATCTAGGGGACGAGCGGGAACCAGTCAACGCCGTGCTCACGGATTTCATAGACACCTCGATGGGTAGTCCCGGTGCAAGGGAGAGCCTCAGAAGATTGGAGGAGACTCTCAAAGAACGCGCACCCGAAACGCGCAGGAGCGCGCGAGATACTGATGACATGCGCGCGTTGTGCAGGTACCAGTTTGGTGAAGCTGGCGAAAGGCTCTGCGAAGGAGCCAAAGTTGCCGGTCGGTGGCCGAACCTGAGGATCATGAATGGGATGGAACAGATCGGCATGCTCACCGGCGACAGGGGCATGGTCTCGCTGACAATGGCCGGTGCGAGGACCCTCGCGACATCAGGCTCATACTGCGTCGAGATCGACGACTTCGTCCCGAAAGGCAACTTGTTCGCGGTCGGTGTCGAGGACGCCTCGCCCGAGATACGCGTGGGGGACGATGTCGCGGTCGTGCACTCAGAAGAGGCAAGAGCGGTCGGAGTCGCGCGCATGTGTGCTGTAGAGATGAACCTGGCGGAGCGCGGCGAGGCGGTTCACATCAGACATGGGCCCTGATGCATGTTTCTCGGTGCCACAGTACTTTCGCGGACCTCCTGGTGCAATCCTCTTGACCTCCGCTTCCACTAGAGGTCATCACAGGAAGGTGAGCGAAACGGAAGAAGCGGATCATTACAGCTGGGAAGAAGTCTATGACCTGCTCGGCGTCGACCCTGAAATGGAGCCGGCAATCGACTGATCACAATCAACCATCCCGGATAGGTAGGAACAATCGCTCCCACCTACCTATCAACTCCTCTTCTTTGAATCGTGCTCGTGCGCGTGGTCCTCTACTTAAGACATTTGCACGTCAGTAGCAACCGCGATTGGCGCTCCAATGATACGTTTAAAGACCCTGAACGCACCGGGACCACTCGGAGATGGCAGTTGGCCTTGCACGAAACGATTAATACGATTGCGACCATTCCACATCCGTCAGGGAAAGTGGGATGCAGCACAGCTGATGTTCTGCGAGTTGCGCTCGAGAAACAGAGGCGCGGCGCACTCCCTGCCGAAGGCAGAGCGATGGACGCACATGGACCAGGAACTAGTGGGATGGGGGGATTCTCCCGCGGATCCCCGTTGCAGGGAGTTGGCGGGCTGGCGGCCAGGATCGTCGTAGTGGACGACGAGGATTTCATCAGGGATCTTTACAAGGACGTCTTCGAATCGAGAGGTATCACGGTTTTCGCCGCGCAGAGCGGCGACGAGGCGCTCAGCCTCCTGAAGACGATGAGGCACGGGCCGGATGCCGTGATCATGGACCATAGGATGCCCGGCAAGGACGGGATCGAGACCACTCGCGAGATACTGCGCATGAACCCGTCGATTCCGATCATTTTCTCCAGCGCAGATGAAACGGTGCGTGAGCAAGCCCTGGAGGCAGGAGCGGTCTCATTCTGGACCAAGCCATTCCCCGTCACCATGTTGGTCGACGCTCTCATCCAGATCGTCGAGACGAAGAGGAGAAGGACGGGTTAGGCAGATTCACGCGATCTTGTACCTGAGTACCGCGGCGATTCCCCCGAGCGATTCGAGCCTTCTTCCAGCTTCGTGGAGCGAGCTGATGATCATGAACTCGCCCTTCGCATTCTCAACCTGTTTCAGCAGCTTGTCAACTTGAGCTGAACGCACCTTCGTGTCCAGCACGAGGAGCGTGCTTATGGCCCCATAGTCCGCAGCTGCCTTGACCGCCTCGTCGCCGTAGGCGAACAGGCCGTTCTTCCCGATCTCGCCGAAGAGCAGTTCCATCATCCGCGTCTCCTTTGCCACCCTGGACTCCTCGAGGAGTTTTCCCCCGATCCCTTTCTTCATCAGCTCATGGATCCCGGCCATTCCGGCTTGGCCAGTGGACTGCACGGATATCTCCCGGGCCAGGTCGGGCAGTTTCTCCCTTATGCGCTTCGCCAAAGCCTCCTTCAGAAACCCGGGACCGAGCACGATGACTAGTTCGCCGTGGACGACCTGCGCGAGCTTCGCCATGACCTCGTCCAGGTACTCCGCCTCGTTCGGCTTCGACTCGAACATCTTCCCGCCCGGGTTGCGAGTGATCGTCGCATGCTCCTTGATGCCGTATTCCCTGAGGGCGGCAATGACGGCGTCCGTGTCCTCGATTGCGACGAAAAAAATCGACGGTTTCTCTGCAGAGGCGACTGCACGCTTGATCCTGTCGAAATGGTTCGTCTTCCACTCAGGCTTGACTATGCTGATGTCCTCGCCCACGGACACCATCAGAGTATGGTGAGCTCCAATCTCCTGCGGCCCCTGCTCTATCACGCCGAGAATCCTCAGTAGATCCTCAGACTCGTGGAACTCCACTTTCTGGACTCGTATTCCGAGCCGCATGCGGACCTTCTCCACTCGCTCTGGCCTCAGCTTGTCCGTTATCCCTTCCTTGCGCCTGTATGTAGTCGCGAAGACGAGGTCTCGCTCGTCTATGAGGTTGTGCAAGTGCCACAGGTCATCGATCGTCTCGGGCAGCAGCTTGATCTCGCTCGTCCTGGTGTCCTGGTGCAGTACCTTCATCTGCTTCGACCGCTCGGATGCCCGTGGCCTCATATCAATGCATCGAGCGGCCAATCTACGCCCGAGAAAGTTTATATGCTCTCCCGGTAATCCGCACCCACCAGTCAGAGGGGGAGCTGGACTAGTCATGGTTGAGTACCTGGCCATCGAGGAGATATTGGACGAGATACGCTCCGTGCCTTCCGTGTACGAAGCTACTGTCGTCTCGAGGAGCGGGATGCACATCGCCGGTGACGCACCCAAGGGTGTTCACCTGGAAACGTTCGTGGCCATGTCAGCGATCCTCCTTGGCGCGGCGGAGACAGCCACGGCGGAACTCAAGGACAAGCTCCAATTCGTCGTCGTCGAGCTAACGCGCGGCAAGATGATACTCGTCAGTGCCGGTTCCAGAGCCCTGCTCGTCCTCACGGCCTCGAAGGACATGGCGACAAACGACTTGGCGTTGAAGGCGAAGGAGTTCGCCTCGAAGATCGAGGAAAAGATCTAGAGTCTCTTGAAGCCGCCCCGGAGCCATTCTGTCAACGTCTCGATGTCGTAGCGCACGCCCTCGGTCCAAGTTCGGCTCCTGCCTCCGGGCTGTACTCGGCCTTTGAGAAGAGCCTCGATGAGATCGCTCTCTGACGATGCTGTGTCGAAGATGGTATAGGCCCGTCCAATATTCTCAGGTTCGTGGGCGTCGCTGCCGGCGGCCATTGGCGCGTTGCGCACCTCTGCGATTCTCCTTGCCAGCCTGTTGCTTCTCCTTGAGGAACCACCGTTGATGACTTCAATTGCGTCGAACTTCCCCGTCTTCGCCATCTCCAGGCCGATGCCCGACGGAAACCTGTGTGGGTGCGCCGCGACAGCCGCGCCCCCGAGCGCGTGGATCCTCTCGATCGTCTCCGCCATCGAAAGGCCCTTCGGAACCAGCTCGTTGATCCCATAGGCGAGGATGTGCCCTTCCTCCGCGGACACCTCGACTCCTCGGAGCACGACGAGTCCTTCGTCCTTGGCCAGCGAACATGCCTGCAGGGAACCCTCGATCGCGTTGTGGTCGGTGATTGCGCATCCCTCTAGCCCGGCGAGCTTGCACCGTTCAAGGATCTCCTTTGGTCGCGCGATCCCGTCCCGCGAGTAGTTCGAATGGATGTGGATGTCCAGCTTCATCTGATCTTGGCACCCGCCGGGATGTCCTTGTCGAAAATGACCTTGACCTTGTCGGGCCCGTGGATGACGAGGGACTTGTCTCCGGCCACAAAGGCTGCGTATCTCTTGCCCGCCTCCGGCTTGTCCACCGTGCATTGGACTTTTCTGGTGCCGAGGTCAAGCACTGCCGGATCCGTCGACGAGATCGTGCCCGCGCGCATATCCAGCTTCTGGAACTCCTTGAACGTGACGACCTTCTGCCCAGGCTCCATGCCGCTGGAAATCTGCGTCCCTGCTGGCAAGTCCTTCTCCGGAGTAAGCAATGCCAGCTTCTTGTCCTCCTCGGCCGCAAGTAGCATGCCCTCGGACCTCACGCCACGAATCGTCGCCGGTTCCAGGTTAGTCACTATCACCAATGTCTTCTTCTTCAGCTCATCCGCGGTGTAGAAGTCCTTCAGACCGCTGACCATCGTGATGGTCCTGCCGATGTCCACCTTCATGAGGTAGAGCTTGTCCCCGTTCGGGTGCGGCTGGATGTCCAGCACCTTACCTACCTTGAGATTCAGTGTCGAGAACTGGGAGAAGTCACCCATGCTCTTCGCCTCCACCTTCGCGAACTGCGGAGCGGGCTTCTCGAGCTTTGCGCCCTCCTTCAGGGGCAGCTCGATGCCTTTCCACCCCGCCTCCTCGAGCGTGCCGTCCATCCTGAGTTGCCTCCATAGGCTCTCAGAGGAGAATGGCATGAACGGGAAGGCCATGACGGCGAGCGCTTTGCCAATCATGAGGCTCACGTGCAGCACCGTGCCACACTTCACCTTGTCAGTGCCCACGAGCGACCACGGCGCGACAGAGTCGAAGTACTGGTTGCCGTATTGCGCGAGGTCCATGGCGCCCTTGAGCGCTTTGCGGAACTCGCAGGCGGTGAGGGAGGCTTTGACCTCCTTCTCGGCCTCGGATATTCTCGAGAGCGCTGCCCTGTCGCGCTCGTCCAGCTCGCCCTTGACAGGTATCTCGCCGTAGTTCTTGAAAGTGAACGACAACGCCCTGTGCAGGAAGTTGCCGTATGTGGCCACGAGCTCATTGTTTGTCCTCCCGGCGAAGTCCTCCCAGGAAAACTCGCTGTCCTTCAGCTCCGGCATGTTCGCGGACAGGTAGTACCGGATGACATCGGGCTTGAACTTCGTCAGCATGTCGGGGATGTCGATGCTGATCCCCATGCTCTTCGAGAACTTCTGGCCCTCGATGGTCATGAACTGGTTCGCCGGGACGTCGTAGGGGAGATTGAGCTCGCCGTAGCCTAGAAGCATCGCCGGCCAGATGATGGTGTGGAACACGATGTTGTCCTTGCCGAGGAAGTAGTAGCTCCTGCAGGAAGGGTCTGTCCAGAACTTCTTCCATTCGTCCGGCTTCCCCTCGGTCGTCGCCCATTCCTTGGACGCCGAGAGATATCCGATGACTGCATCGAACCACACGTAGATCCGCTTGTTCTCGAAGCCCTTGACCGGGACAGGCACGCCCCAGGCGATGTCGCGCGTGATCGGCCGGTCCGTGAGTCCTTCCTTGAGCACATTGAGCGTGAAGGCCTTGACATGCGGCCTCCAGTGCTGTTGCGCCTCGACGTACTTGATCAGGTCCTTCTCGAAGTGCGAGAGCTTGAAGAAATAGTGCTCGGTCTCCTTGAGCTTTGGAACCCCGCCACACAACTGACATTTGGCGCCGATAAGCTCTGAGGCGTTCAAGTCCTTCCCGCACTGATCGCACTGGTCTCCGCGCGCGCGCTCATACCCGCAGTGCGGGCACTTGCCCTCGACATACCTGTCGGGGAGGAAGCGCCTGCAATCATCGCAATAGAATTGTAGCGTGGACTTCTTCTCCAGATGCCCTTTCTGAAGGAGCTTGTTGAACACGTCCTGCGTCACAACCTCATGGTTCCTCGTATGAGTGCTCGTGTACAGGTCGAACTTGAAGCCCATGTCAGAGATGGCCTTCGAGTCGATCTCGTGGTACTTGTTCGCGATCGTCTCGGGGGCCACCTTCGCCTTGTCCGCAGCGACCGTGATTGGCGCGCCATGCATGTCGGAGCCAGAGACCATGATCGTCTCGTTTCCGATCAGCCTGTTGAAGCGCGCGAAGATGTCCGCTGGCAGGAGCGAGCCGGTGACGTGGCCGACGTGTATCGGACCGTTCGCGTAAGGCCACGCACTGCACACCAGAATCCTTGCCATGTTGAACAGTCGCCCTCATGAGCTGTACCGCTCTTAAACCTAGCGCGTTCGGAAGTGGAGGAAAGGTAAGCCAGTCGTGCGGTTCTGCTGCATTATCGGGTGATGACCCCTGAGGGTGCCTCACCCGCGCAACTCGTTCCATTCGGCTCCGACCGTGCGCCCCTTTCGGGGTCGCAGAGGGGCATCATCGCGTCATGCTGGAACGCGCCGGGGTTGAACCGTAAACCCCCTGCCATCCCCTTCTAGATGGCTGTTTGCAGCAGGTTCATGCTGGCGTTGATGTGCCTGTCTAGGCGCCAGCCGCATTCGCATTTGAACTCCGCGCCCATTCGGGAATCATGTATCCTCCCACATGTCGGGCACGTTCTGCTGCTTCATTGCGAATCGACCGTAGGGACCGGGATGCCATTCCACTTACCCATGTGTCGTCTTCAAGACAGGGATCCACCCCCGTGACAAGCCTGTGAACCACCACGATACCAGTCAAATATGCCTTCAGTCACTACATGCAGTGTCTTGCAGGCCGGATACGCGACTCCAGCCGTCATCATCACCCGATTTGTGATAGAACCCAGTCGTGCAAACCCATATCAATGATGACGGACATTATCGAAGCATATGGCGGCCTTGGACATCGGCCGGCTCAGGGGGGATCTCGAGCCCTTCACGGGCGAGCTCGAGGAAGAGGTCTACCAGAACCAGTCGGGCCTCAAGGACGAACTGAGCACTGCCCCCATCTTCGACAAGTATTCCCATCTCTTCTCCGACGAGGCCATTGATATCCTTAGACATGCTGCCGAAGCGACCCCCGAGGGTGAGGATTCCAGGTGGCTGAGATACATCCGGCTGTTCTCGACGATGGGATACCTGGACAACGCGGTCAAGGCGCTCACGGACAAATCGAACACGTTTCAATCCCAGGCGGTCGTCGAGCTCCTGGGCGAGAAGATCCCTTACAGGGCAGTCGCCGTCAAGCTCAGGAACGAGCCCGACCACGATAGAAGGAGGGAGCTGTTCGAGGCGCAGCTCGTGGTCAAGGAGGAACTCAACAAGATACTCCTCGAGAGGATGGCCACGGCCCACGACCTCTCGGCAGTGCTCCAATTCAAGAACTACCATGACCTGTGCTCGAGTCTGAAGGGCGTGGACTACAGGGCGCTCGAGATCCAGATGGAGGAACTGCTCCGAAGGACCGAGAAGCCGTACCTCGAGGCGATGGACGAGCTCCTCATGAGGACCGAGGGCCTGTCCCTGTCGGAAGCCTGGAGCTACGATGTTCCTTTCGCGTTGAGGGGGCTCGAGTACGACAAGCACTTCCCGAAGGAAAGAATCGCCGAATCATTGTTCTCGACACTCAGGCCCATGGGACTGGACCCGGACAAGTACCCGAACATCAAGTACGACACTGAGGAAAGGCCGAAGAAGAGCCCGAGAGCCTTCTGCTCGGCCATCCGGGTCCCGAGCGATGTCAGGCTCGTGATCATGCCCAGTGGTGGCTTCGACGACTATCAGGCGTTCCTGCACGAGTCGGGGCACGCGTGGCACTTCGGGAACGCGAAGGCCGACCTGCCCGCGGAGTACAGGTACTTGGGGGACAACTCGGTCACCGAAGCGTTCGCATTCCTGTTCGAACACCTGACCATGAGCAAGGCGTGGCTCAAGGCGAAGATGGGCATGGAGAACCCCGACGAGTTCTACAGGTTCACGCTAGTCAACAAGCTGATGTTCCTCCGAAGGTACGCGGCCAAGCTAATCTATGAGCTGAAGCTGCACAACGCGAAGGTGTCGCCCGAGTTCGGCGAGGTCTACAGGAGCTGCCTCCAGAAGGCGCTCAAGTTCAAGCACACGGAGAAGAACTACCTCGAGGATGTCGACGACGGGTTCTACTGCGCCAACTACATACGGGCGTGGATCCTCGAGGCGCAGCTCAGGGCTGCGCTGGAACAGAAATGGGGCGAGGAGTGGTTCTCCAGCGAGAAGGCTGGGGAGCTTCTGAAGGAGCTATGGTCCTACGGGCAGAAGTACAATGCAGAAGAAGTGGTCAAGACCATAGGCTACGCGGACCTGGACATCGACCCCCTGATAATGGAGATCGAGCGCGGGCTGTCCGAACAGTAGCTGATACCTTTTTATTGGAATCCTACCTTCCAGAGAGCGATGAGAATCGCAGTCCTACTGAAGGACCGCTGCCAGCCGAAGAAGTGCAACACCGAGTGCATACACTACTGTCCTCCCGTTAGAACCGGAGTCGACGCGATCGCGATGGGTGAGAAAGGGAAGCCCGTCATCTCGGAAGAGCTGTGCGTCGGTTGCGGCATCTGCGTCCACAAGTGCCCGTTCGAGGCGATCAAGATCATAGGGTTGCCCCGAGAGCTCGAGGGAGAGCTCGTCCACCAGTATGGCAAGAACGCCTTCAGGCTCTACCGGTTGCCAGTGCCGCGCAAGGGCCAGGTCATAGGCCTGCTCGGCCCGAACGGCATCGGCAAGACCACGGCGATGTCCATTCTATCAGGCCAGATCGTCCCCAACCTCGGCGATTTCGAGCACAAGGCCAGCTGGGACAAGGTGCTCGACAAGTATGCGGGCACGGAGCTGAGGGACTACCTGGCACCGTTGGCGGACGGGAAGCTCAGGACGGTCATGAAACCGCAGTACGTTGACAAGCTCCCGGCCGTCCACAAGGGAATCGTCAAGGACCTCCTGAAGAAGGTCGATGACTCCAAGAGGATCAAGGAAGTCTCCGAGCGGCTCGGGGTGGCGCACGTCCTGTCCCGGGACATCTCGAAGCTCTCCGGCGGTGAGCTGCAGCGCGTGGCCATCGCAGCCACATTGCTCAGGGACGTTGACGTCTACTTCTTCGACGAGCCTTCCTCCTACCTCGACATATACCAGAGGCTGGAGATCGCGAAGGTCATCCAGGAGCTGAGCGAGCACAAGCAGGTGATGGTCATCGAGCACGACCTCGCCGTCATGGACTTCCTGGCAGACCTCGTGCACATAATGTACGGAGACGAGGGAGCCTACGGCGTCATGGCGCAGCCGAGAGCCGTCAGGACCTCGATCAACGTCTACCTCGACGGCTACCTGAGGGAGGAGAACATCAGGTTCAGGGACACGCACATCAAGTTCGAGAGGCGCCCTCCGAGGGCCGACTGGCAGTCGGAGGTGCTTGTCAGATTCCCCGCGCTGACGAAGCGGTTCAAGAGTTTCACGCTACACGTACATAAGGGCCAGATCAAGAAGGGGGAGGTCGTCGGGGCAGTCGGCCCGAATGCGACTGGCAAGACCACCTTTGTCAAGATGCTCGCCGGGGAGATTGAGCCGACTTCGGGCGAGGTCGAATCGGAGGCGAGCATAAGCTACAAGCCGCAATACATCGAGCCCGAGTTCGAGGGCACCGTCCGCGAGATGCTGGCGACCGCCATAGGTAAGGACTTCGAGTCGGGTTTCTTCAAGGCAGAGATAGCCCACCCGCTCAAGCTGAAGTTCCTGATCGAGAAGGATGTCGACACCCTATCCGGAGGTGAGCTCCAGAGGGTCGCGATCGCTGAGTGCCTTGGCAAGCAGGCGGACATATACCTGCTGGACGAGCCGTCCGCATACCTCGACTCCAACCAGAGGATGATAGCGTCCAAGACCATCAGGCGCGTGATCGAGAAGATCGGCAGGTCGGCCGTCGTGGTCGACCACGACGTCTACATGGTCGACCTGATCTCCGACTCCCTGATGGTGTTCAGTGGGGAGCCGTCTGTGAAGGGGAACGCCGAAGGGCCGATGGAGATGAGGGAAGGCATGAACAAGTTCCTCAAGGACGTGGAGATCACCTTCAGGCGGGACCAGGACTCCGGCCGACCCAGGATCAACAAGAAGGATTCGAGGCTCGATAGGGAGCAGAAGGCGAAGGGCGAGTATTACTACGATTGAGCCTTGCGTTCCGCGGAATTGCCATTCCTGACTCTGTAGACGTAGTAGATGACGACGACGATGACTGCCACGACCACCACCACATCTAGCCCCCTGAAGACTCCCTTGACCGATTCCCAGTTGGGCCCGAGCCAGTAGCCCACATACGCGAGCATCAGGGTCCAGGGCAACGATCCGACGAAGCTGTAGAACACGAACTTCTTGAAATTCATCTTGGAGATGCCCGCGGGAAGGGAGATCACGGTCCTTATCACGGGCAGTAGCCTCGCGATGAACGTAGCCTTGTCACCGTACTTCTCGAACCATTCCTCTGCCCGCTTCAGGTGCTTCTCCCTGATCAGGAAGTACTTGCCGTACCTGAGGATGAGCGGCCGGCCTGCATAGAACCCCGCAACGTATGCGACAATTGAGCCTACCGTGCAGCCCAAGGTCCCGAAGAACACGACTCCCCAGAAGTTCATCGTCGTGTCACCCGCCCAAACGAGATACCCGGCGAAGGGCATCACGATCTCGCTCGGGACCGGCATGCAGGCGCTCTCGAGTGCCATCAAGAACAGGATTCCGGGATAGCCAAGGTTGGAGATCCAGTCAAGGATGAGGTTGGTCCCCCACTCGACGAGGCTCATTGGCCCAAGTAATCGTGGCCGTGATAAAAAGCCTTGGGTGAGCATGCGTTGCGTGAGAAGTGTATATGTATTCACCAGATGCTTCGAGCGATTCATGCGGCCGTCCAGGATCCTGGGCAGCTACTCCATCATGATGTCGCTCGGCCTCGCGCTCGGGCTAGTCACAGGAGGGTTCCCTTGGTACACGAAGGAGGTATCAATGGCGTCCCTCGCCTTCCTGATGACGCTCTCGCTCTCGACGGTGGGGCTTAGCGAGGCGAAGGGCAAGGACCATTTCTCGCACGCCGCGTGGTCTCTCGTCCTCAACTATGGATTCCTCACCGCACTGATCCTTGCCTTTGCGCCCTTCTTCTCAAAGGACTTGGGCAGAGGCTGGATTCTAATGGCAGCCGCGCCCTCGGCCATATCGATCGTCCCTTTCAGTTCCGTCCTCGGCGGGCAGACCACGAAAGCGCTGTTCTCTACAGCAGCGAATTACCTGGCCGCACTCGTACTGATGCCGCTGCTGACCCTGCTGCTGATAGGGTCGGCAGTATCGGTGACGAGCCTCGTCTACTCGCTCATCATCCTGATCGTGCTGCCGATGGTCGTTTCGAGAGGCGTGAGGAAGCTCAGGGTCGAAAAGTCCGTCAACACGGCCCTGACCAACATCTCCTTCGCCTTGCTGATATTCGCCGTCGCCGGCTCAAACAGGGACGCCTTCCTGGAAGAGCCCATGCTGGTGCTCGGGATCTCCGCCCTTTGCGTCGTCCGGACATTCGGCTCGGGCCTGCTAACTGAGTTCTCGCTGAGGAAGCTCTCCGTTCCCGTTGCTGACAGGGCGCCATATGTCCTCTTCGCGAGCTACAAGAACCTGGGCCTCACAGCCACGCTGGCCATAGCGCTGTTCGAGCCGATAGTGGCTGTCCCCGCGACGATCTGCATCGTGTTCGAAGTCGTCTGGGTCATATCGCTGATCAGGTGGTACCCTCGCGTCGACCGGGAGACAGTGTCCGCGCAAACTCCGACCTGAGGTGGAGGATGTACGCGCCTATCCCTCGGCCAGGGTCGAGCTCGTCCCAGCGCCTGAAGCCGATGTAGAGGATGCCGAGGCATACCAGGATCAGGAACACGCTCTCAACGAGCGCCGAGTATCTGATCGTTTCAGTCTGAAACCAGTCGATGATGAGGTGTGTTCCCCAGAACAGCAACGGCACGAAGAACCTCCACCCGATTGCGAGCGGGGCGACGACGAACGCTCCCACCGGATAGTGGAAGAGCGATCTCCATTGCAGACCGGAGCCGTCATCCCAGGTCGGCCTGAAAATCGAGCTCCATCCGTTATCTGCCACGTATCTAGGCACTGCGAAGAGGTGGTCAGCGTCGACAAGGACTCCGAACATCAACGCAGCGAGCCATTCCTCCCTGTCGAGCGAGAGGAAAAGACCCAGGAGGACCACGAATGCGAAGTGGGTGAATGCGAGCGAACGATCACCTCATGTTGACCATTACTTGATAGGAGCCTGCATGTTTGAAACGTTCTTGCGAGTATCTCTGGGTTTCGCCTCAACTCTTACAGAACGTTAATAACGGCCGAATTGCCAGATACCCCTGTTATTAAGGCAGGCGAAGATTTTATTAACAATGCGTGAGCTGGAAGCCGAGGTCACGCATGGCGCACATTCATCTGGAGGACGGCGCTTTCTCCCCGCTTTGGCTGCTGGTGTGGTCGTTGATAGCAGCCGGGCTCATCGCAGCCGCCTTGTTCGTCAACAGGAAGGAGAAGATTCCTCCGAGGAAGATCGCCATCGCGGCGATGTGCGTGTCCGTGGGATTCGCAGCTTTCATGGTCGAGGTGCCCACGCCGGTGGGTCCCGTGCACATGAACCTGACACCCCTGATCGGGATGCTTGTGGGTCCGAGCCTCGGCAGTCTGGTCGCTCTGGTGATTAACATCTTCAGCGCGGCCATCGGCCACGGTGGATGGGGGATGATCGGGGCGAACACGATAGTGAACATCGCGGAGATAGTGGTAGGCTGCTATGCCTTCCGGCTCTTCAGATTGCGGCTCAGGGCCGGCACTTTCGGGTCCGGATTCTGGGCGACGACCATCGCGCTCACGGTTGGTGCCTTGGCGGTCGTCATGATCGTGGCAGTGTCCGAGATACAAGGGTCGCAGCTGAGCAGGGAAGAGACACTGACCAACACGCTGATCCTCGCCGTAGTCAACATCGCGGCGGGGGTTGTGGAAGGGATCGTGACGGGCTATGTCGTCTCATTCATCGCCAAGGTCAGACCGGACATGCTAGGGACGGGACGAAGCCCTTCTCCTGGCGGGACAGCGCATAGCGCGTCCCCCGGAGGCATCGGACATGGCTAGGCGGTCGTACTCGACGCACATCCCGGACTTCAGGTACATCACGTACTTCGCCGAGTCAGGGAACAGCATCGTCCATTCGATGAACCCGTGGACGAAGGCCGCGCTTCTCTTCTTCGTCGTGGCTCTTGTGAGCGTTGTGATGGACCTGTACTGGCTCCTGGTCATACTCGCCCTGACCGTCACTTTCTACATGGCCGGGAAGCTACCACTCAAGCTCCTGATCGGCTGGTATACGCTCCCGGTGTTTTTCGTGCTGTCACTTTCTGTCCTGTTCATCTTCACAGAGCCCGGCACGAGCCTCCTGAGAACCGAGATCGTCGGCGTTCCAATTGCTATCACTGACAGGGGTGTGCTGCTAATGCTCAAGCTGCTCGTGAGGGCTCTTGCCGTTGTCACGATCTCGATTTCGCTCTTCATGACAACGAAATACTCGCACATCGCGGTCGTGGTCTCGCGCATCATGCCTGGAACCCTTGCGAACATCTTCCTACTGTCATACAGGTTCATGTTCGAGACCTCTGACGAGGTCTCCGACGTCCTGGACGCGATGCGTTCCAGGAGCGGCGGCTTGGCGAGGGGCATGCTGCGCCAGTCCAAGATGTTCGCCGGCATCTTCGGGCTCGCGTTCGTCCACGCTTTCGACCGGGCGGAGCGAATCGCAAAGGCGATGGAGGCCAGAGGTTACACCGGCGAGTTCCCGATGACCGAACCGCTGCCCATGCCCTCGGCCGGAGGATACGCACTGGTCGCTGTCGGCGTCCTGTCCTTGGCCATTGCCGCCTACTCAAGATACTTCGATAAAGGACTGTTCGGATGGTGACAAGATGGCATCAGAAGTCTCGTGCGTGAAATGTCCGGAACCAGAAGGCGCGATAGTCCACGTGGACTGCGTGACCCACAAGTACCCCGACGGCACGGAGGGCATACACAACATGTGTTTCAGAGTGTACCCCCGCGAGATAGTCGCGCTCTGTGGACCCAATGGTGCTGGCAAGTCGACCCTTATCGAGCACATCAACGGCCTCATGATGCCGGACGTGGGCAGGATCAGGATATTCGACATGGACATAGACAAGAGGAATGTCGCCGCGATCAGGAAGATCGTGGGCCTGGTCTTCCAAGATGCCGATTCGCAGCTCATCTCCCCGACGGTGATCGACGACGTCATGTTCGGACCCCTGAACCTCGGGATGTCCAAGGAGGAGGCCAGGAAGCGCGCCGAGTGGGCCCTCGAAGTCGTTGGCATGAAGGAATTCAACAAGGTCCCCCACTACCTGAGCGGCGGCCAGAAAAGGCTCGTCGCGATTGCGGGCGTGCTCGCGATGCAGCCGAAGATACTCGTTGCGGACGAGCCCACGGGGGACCTCGACCCGACCAACGCGGAGAGGATCGAGGAGCTCCTGAGGTCGCTTAGGGACACGCATGGGATGAGTGTGGTCGTGGCGCTGCACGACATGGACATGGCTGCCAGACTCGCAGACAGGGTGTGCATCGTCAAGAACGGATCGATCATGGCCGAGGGCAAGCCTGAGGAGATGCTCTATAACGAGGAACTCCTCAAATCCGCAGGTCTCGCCCTGCCTGCCGTGGCAAGGCTCTACAAAGAGCTCGGACTTGAGTCGAAGAAGAAGAAGCGCCCACTCTCACTCAGCGAGTTCGTCACCCTGCTCAAGGACTGATCGCAGCTGACGGAACTCGAGCTCAAGAGAGAACATCGAAAAAGAAGGTTTGGGGAAGAGGTTTGACTCTCCTTTCCGAGCGCTCTATTGCCTGGATCCCTTTCTTCTGATTTGGACCAAGGCGAACAACAGGATCATGCCCGTGACAGGCATGATCATCGCCGGGAACTCTGGGATCACGCTCCACACGTTCACCTGCATCACATCCGTGGACGTGTGGCCAGCTCCGTCTCGGACGGTCAGCGTGACATCGTACACACCGTCAATGAGGAACTGGAAGGTCGGGTTCCGACCATAGAGCGTCACTGTGGCGCTGTTGTAGATGAAGACCCATGTGTAGTTCGCAATCCCGACATTGTCCGTCGACCCAGCGCCATCAAAAGTCACCGTGTCCCCGTTCATAACAAACTGGTCTACGCCAGCATTCGCGACCGGCGGATTGTTGTCAACCGTCAGGTTGACCATCGTGCCGTTCCAGTGGTTACCCCAGTCACCCGCATTGAACGCCATCTTGTAGATACCGCTAGGTAGGTCCGCGTTCACCGAGAAGTTCAGCCCGACGACACTCCACGCACCCATCACCTGCCAACGGGGCTGAGAGATTATCACGCCGTCCTTGAACTCGAAGATGTCTGCCAGAGGCATGAATACTCCGCTGACATCGCTCGGGAATATCATCTCCCCGAAGTCCGTCCGGTACATCACATAGTACCCATCATCAGATGTGAAGAATGCCGTCCCTGGGACATTCGATACAGTGGCATTTGAGTAGTAACCCCTGAGCGCGTCGAACCATTCGGACCCCGAGAAGAAGTGATAAGACATGAAGTATGACTGATCTGTCGCATTGTGCAGCAACCCGCCCGTGATAGTACCAGCCCACAGAACGTTGATTGAGTAGAACTCCCCGGCTACAAACGGACTGAGTGTGTCACTCGGGTTCCAGGGGTCGTACGATGTCGAGTAGTAGTTCGTCAACGTGTAGTTCTCGTAGGCGCCGCTCCCGTTCAACTGCATGAGGTACATGACATTCATGTCCCGCAGGTACTGCTCCTGAAGCAGGATGTCGAGCGTCGATGGGTTTGGGCTCGAGATGTTCATTGTAGGAGCAATGGAGAACGACGTGATGTTTGGCGCATAGATGTCGTCCAACAGCACGAGGTCAAGCCGGTAGCTGCTCAGGCCTGTCGCATTTATCTCTGTGAAGTTGGGTGCGTGGTCCGATGCCCAAGTGGTCACCTCGAGCAACCACGGCGGGACGTACATTTCGTAGTACCCAGTGGGGGTGGTGTTGGTCTGGTTCGAGTAGCTCCTGTCTGGCATATGGACTCTGACGTACGCACCGTCGATCGGAGTAACGGAATCGCTACCGTTGACATAGCCTCGAAGCAGCACTGTCGTCGGAGGCGAAAGCGGGGAGAGCGAGACGTTGTGCACGGTGGTCGTCAGGTTCTTCAAGTCGACCATGCTCTCGTTCTGGACATATCCAGAAGCTTCCACCCGCACGTTCTGCGTTCCCGCACCGACATGCATGCTGTAATTGCCATTCGCGTCAGTCGTGGTCGCGTTTCCCATATACCCACTCGACCAGACAGACGCGTCCTCGATTGGCGCGCCCGTTATGAGATCGGTCACCCGACCGACCAGCAATGCAGAATCCCAAGGCATCAGTGCGATGTCGTGTACGTTCTCGACATTGTCGACGACGACCACGCTGCTGTTGAGGTATTGCCAATAACCGCCAGTCCAGACCTCTACGGAGTATGTTCCTGGGGGTGCAGAGAAGTTGTAATGCCCGCTCGAGTTAGTGTTTGCCCAATTCTCGAAATCAGTCGAATTCAGATGCACCCAGACACCGGAAATTGGCGAACCATTGGCCGCGTCCGTGACTGTGCCCACAAGCCATGCGGAAATGAGCTTTAGCTCGAAGTCGTACCAGAGCTCGTCTCCTGGAGCGACAGTCACCGTCGTCATGTTGCTGATGTATCCGTTCTGCTCAGCAACGAGCGTCAGATTCTCTCCGACGAAGGCGTCAAGCTCGTAAGCGCCCGTCTCATTCACGACCGTCATGGTCAAGTTGGATCCGCGATCCGTCAGGTACACGCGAGCGAAATTCATAGGGGTGCTGGTGCCAGCCTCAGTCACGTTTCCCCTGATCTTCGCTTGAGTCATCTTGAGCTGAGCGTCCTGGGAAACGGAAGCTCCCTCTGGCACAGGAAGACCTTCGATTGTCATCATCGTGTAGCCGTACTTGCTGAATTGCATTCTCGCGGTGCCGTTTACCACACTCATCTCATAGTATCCCGCGGCATCCGTCTGCGTGTAGTTGGAGTAGCTCTGCATGCTCCATGAGTTCTCGGTCTCGATCGTCACGACAGCAGAGGCGATAGGCAAGGTAGTGTCGATGTCCCTGACATATCCGTGGACTGTCGCGTCCTCGCCGATGTGTTCCGGGGTCAGAGTGATATTGAACCAGTATGTGTTCCCGCCCACGAGCTGGATGTCACTTGAGTTCTCTGTCATCGGGTAGCCGGAAACATCCATCGCGAGCGCGCCGCCGCCGTTGTCGCTCGGAATCACATCGACCTGATAGTTCCCTGACCCGTCCGGGGTTGTGATATTCGCGTAGATCGGGGCATCAAAGCCTACGCCCGGACCGTAGACGATTCCGAGCACGTGACCAGTCGTCACCGGGTTGCCCAGCTCGTCCTTGACCCAGCCTTTGATGGTCACACTTGTCACAAGCGGTGAGATGCTCGTCAACGTCATGTTCACCCAAGCAGTCTGCCCTGGCACGACTCTCGTGAAGGTCAACTTCATCAAATAGCTCTCATTTACGGCGAAGACGATGTAGTCCAACCCACCGGGCACGCCCATGATGTACTCACCAGCGGCATCGGTTTTGGTCCAATTGACGTCCACATTGCCTGCCATGTTCAGCATTGCCTTGATGTAGGTGTTCGGGACCGGGTTCACTCCGTCCGTGACGACGCCTCGGATCCAAGAGTCCTCAGGCAATGCCGTCACCCTTGGAGGCATCAGAACGAACACGCTCGACAACATCAACGCGCAAAGCAGAACTGACAAGACCACGTTCAGGCGGTGCCCTGATTTCTCTTCCACAAGAATCTCCTCACATGTTCATCCACGGGCGCGACCAGCTGGGGGGATGGTCAGCGCCCATGTTTCGACATTGTACGCTTCTGTAGCCTATATATTGTTGTCGTTCTGGGAGTTCACAGTCATCAGGGCGTGTTCTCAGACCCCGTGCAGCACAGGTGGGCATCGTGCCACGCCTGTTGCTGGTTCGGGAGCACCTTAATTCACGAAGCTCGCAATCGACGCCTACGATAGCAGCGGGGCAGACTGCGTGATCAAGTGTCGATGCGAAACAAGGATCCGAATGGTGTAGATTGGAGAGAATGGTCAAGCCGGGCATTCGAAGAAGCTAGGGACAAGGGAAAGCTCGTGCTGCTCGACCTGACAGCCTCATGGTGTCATTGGTGCCACGTGATGGATGAGAGAACATATGCCGATCCGGACATCTCCCGGGCGATAAACGATCACTTCATCCCTGTGAGGGTCGACATCGACCGCAGGCCGGACATATCAGAAAGGTACAACAGGGGCGGCTTTCCGACAACCGCATTCCTATCTGACCAGGGAGAGTCGATCTGGGGCGCGACATATGTTCCCCCGGCGGACTTGAAGAGGATCATGCGGTCCCTTCTCGACGCAAAGGCCTCGGGAGAAATCGACCAGGCGCTCAAACGAAGCCGGATGCACTTCCTCGACCTTTCGAAGGCGCTCGAGAAGAATGGGCAGATTGACGAGGAGCTTGTCTCCAACGTGTTCGAGGATGTCTTCGCGTCATATGATACTGATTTCGGCGGGTTTGGAACAGAGCCGAAGTTCCCGCATCCTGATGCGGTCGATCTACTGCTGGACAGATACTCGGAGACAGGGGAGGAAGCGCTAGCTGTGGCGGTCAAGTTCACCCTGGAGCAGATGGCCCAGGGACTCTACGATCAGGGCGAGGGAGGCGTCTTCAGGTACTCCGTCACGAGGGATTGGCGCACCCCCCACTACGAGAAAATGCTCGAGACCAACCTCGGATTCCTGAGGAACCTAGCGAATGCCCACAAGATCCTTGGGAAGGACAAGTTCGCAGGCATCGCGAGGGGCGTCGCTGGCTATCTGCTCAAGACGCTCAGGGACCCGCGTTCAGGCGCATTCTTTGGAAGCCAGGACGCAGACGAGGAATACTACATGCTTTCGCCGAAGGAGAGGTCGAAAAGGGCAGCGCCTTCGATCGACCGGACAATATACGCCGGCTGGAACGCACAGGCCGTCTCAACGATGCTGTCGGCCGGTGCGCTGCTCGAAGATTCCGAGCTGATACGAGCCGGGGAATCCGCCTGGAAATACGCCGTCGAACGGTTGTGGGATCCCGAGCTCGGGCTCGTGAGACATGTCGAGGACCTCAGCGTATACCTGTTCGAAGACCAAGTATCATTCTTCGAGGCGCTTCTCGCTGTCGTGGAACTATCTCCGGACAGGAAACTGCTCGATCTCGCAGAATCGATTCGGGACGGAACGGAGAAGTCATTCGCAGCTCCTGGGGGAGGCTTCATCGACATCACCAGGTCCACCGAGGCGATCGGCGACCTCGACAATCCACGGAGGCCTTTGGCGGAGAACTCCCGATGGGCGAGGGCTTTGGCACTCTACGGCGCTGCGGTTCATCGGCCGGAGCTGTCAGAGGAGGCGAGGAGGATACTGCTCTCTTTCGCGCCGAGGGACATAGAAGCGCAAGGGATATTCGCGTCGTCTTTCGTGACTGCCTGGCGGGCGATTGAGAGAGGTGTCGGGTCCGTGGAAGTCTTTTCGGGGAACAAGACCAAAGCGATGGCCAGCCAGTTATGGCTCGCGGCGAAGGGTGCCCTTGACCCGGGCACCATAGTCCTGAACATGCACGACCCTGACTTGGCTGGAAACACCCGATATGCAGTCGTCTGCGGGCCAACGGGCTGTTCGGCCAAGATAGATGACCCGGCACTCCTTGTGGACAGAATCAGACAAAGGGCAAGATCCGGATAGGAACGATCCTGGAACACCTTCGTTGGGCGCGAATACTCTAAATATATTTGAACCTCATGATACTCCTGGGTTCCAGCAATGGCCAAGAAGGCGAGATTGATACCGAGGAAATTCCTGTCGAGCGATGAGCGCATGGTGTTCGAGTCGCGGCCCACCGCGTGGATATACATGAAGTCCGCGACTTTCTCGATATTGATCGGCCTCGTTGCGCTCGTGATATTCGCGTGGGACTGGATCCCGAGCGCCCCAGCGCTTCCGTACCTCACGGACGCCATGGATGGCACGAACGGTGAGATCATCCAATGGGCCTTCGCTGGCGTATTTGGCCTGTGCTTCATCTACTTCATTGCCAAGTGGTTCCGCTGGGGCAGCACTGTGTATGCAGCCACAGATGAGCGCATAATCAAGCAGAGGGGCATACTGAACAAAACCTACGAGGACATCCCGGTCACGATGATCACGAACATAGACATGGCCCAGTCCCTGGGGAAGAGGGCCCTGGGCTACGGCACGATCATATTCTCCACGCAGGGCCTGGGCGGCAAGAAGGCGGACATGGTCTGGGAGGGAGTCCCCAACCCGCTGACCGTGCGCAGGAAGCTGCAAGAGGTCATGGACGTCAGGGTGAAACCAAAAGGCTAGCAGGCCATATTTGTTCGGGACAACGGCAATCCTTCACGGGCGCATGCGGAACAACAATAGCTCACAAAGCCATTCGACTTTGAAAGGGGGTTGTTCGCATGGGATTGGCAGATGTGACGAGAGATGGTCCGGGAAAGGCGTTCATGCTCTGCAACGAGGCGATCGTCAGAGGCGCTCTCGAAGCGGATGTCAAGGTCGTCTCCGCATACCCCGGCTCCCCGACGACCGAGATACTCGACACGTTTTCGGAGGCCGTCCCCAGTTTCGATTTCAAGATGGAGATCTCGGCCAACGAGAAGGTGGCGCTCGAGACCTGCGCTGGCGCGTCGATGGTCGGCCTGAGGACCATAACCAGCATGAAGAGCGTCGGCATGAATGTCGCCTCCGATTCGTTCTTCTCGCTCGCGTACACGGGCATCAAGGGAGGCCTGGTGGTGGTCATGGCCGACGACCCTCAAGCCCACTCCTCGCAGACGGAGCAAGACGGGAGGTTCTTCGGACCAGCAACATACATCCCCATGCTCGAACCGTCAGACCCGACCGAGGCGAAGAGGATGGTCAAGGCTGCCTTCACAATCTCGGAGAAGTACGGAGTGCCGGTCCTCATGAGGACCAGCACCAGGGTCAACCACCAGAGCGGCATCGTAGAGCTTGAGAAGTTCAACAGGACGCCGTTCCAGAAACTCCCCTGGGCGCACGAGCCTGGGAGGTTCGTCACTGTGGCCGAGGCCGCGAGGAAGTTCAAGCGCGCTCTTCTGGAGAGGACGAAGCTGGTCCAAGAGGAGTTCGAGGGTTCGGAGTTCAACGTCCTCACTGACAACCGCTCAGACGTCGGGATAATCGCGAGCAGCGCGGGGTACAACTACGCGGCCGAGGCGGTCAGGATACTCGGGATAGAACCGTCCATGCTCAAGCTCGGGACCACGTACCCGCTCCCGAGGAAGATGATCGGCAGCTTCCTCAAGAGGCTGAAGACCGTCATAATAGTAGAGGAGCTTCAACCGTACCTGGAGCTCAACGTCACCGCGATCGCAAAGGACGCGAACCCCGCGGTGAAGATCTATGGCAAGTGGACTGGGCACCTCAGTGAGTCGCTCGAGTACAGCCCTGACATCGTCGTGAAGGCTTTGGCGAGCATACTTGGGCTCAAGGCGCCGGTGGACTACGATGCCATACTCGCGAAGGCGAACGAGTTGAAGAAAGGCCTTGCGGACCGGTGGCCTACCTTCTGCCCAGGTTGCCCGCACAGGGCTACACTGTACGCGCTGAGGCAGGCGACCAAGGGCATGAAGCACATCCTTGCCACGGACATCGGCTGCTACTCAATGAGCTTTCTCGATCCGATCAACTACGGCGACTCGCTCCTGAGCATGGGCGCGTGCATGGGCGTGGCCGCCGGCATGCAGTACGCAGCCCAGGAGAAGGTGGTGGCGATGGTGGGCGACTCGACCTTCTACCATGCAGGTCTCCCTGGCCTCGTCAACGCGATACACCACAACGACGACTTCACACTCGTCATCCTTGACAACGAGGTCACCGCGATGACGGGCCAGCAGCCTGACCCCGGCCGTGACTACAACGCCGGTGGAAGACCTGCCAAGCCACTCGTCATCGAGAACGTCATCCGCGGCATGGGCCTCGATGACATCACGATCGTGGACCCGTACCAGGTCAAGGATGCCATCGGGCCGATCAAGGAGGCGATCGGGCGGAAGGGACCCAACGTGATCATCTCCAGGCGCGCGTGCGCGCTATACGCAGACAGGAACAAGAGGAGGAGGGGCGAGGTCATCCAGACAAACAAAGTCGACAAGGAAGTCTGCAGGAAGCCTTACACCTGCATCAGGGGCTTCCACTGCCCTGCGATCTCGATCGATGACGGAGACAGGAAGGCACTCATCACGAAGGAGCTCTGTGACAGATGCGACGTTTGCGCGAAGCTTTGCCCGTTCGGCTCCATCAAGCTCAGGGAGGGTGAGTGAAGATGCCTGGGAAGGAGTTCAGCATCTACATGGCAGCGGTCGGGGGACAGGGGCTCGTGCTGCTGTCAAACGTCATGGGAGCCGCGTGCGCCACTTCCGGATTGCGCGCGATCACGGGAGAGCAGCACGGGCTCTCCCAGAGAAGCGGATCAATCAACGTCCACATGAGGATTGGCGAAGGCATCCGCTCGCCCCTGATACCGATCGGGGGCGCGGACGCGATCCTGGCGCTAGAGGCGCTGGAAGCCCTTAGGTACATCGAGTACCTCAAGCCGGGGGGTGTTGTCTTCATGAACTCGCGTGTTCAGCACCCCATCATCGAGACGACGGCTCACATGAAGGATAGAGTCGTGAAGTACATGTCCGCCGCTGACGTCAAATCGCGGATATCACAAGTCACGGACAAGATAGCGTCCCTTGACGCCCTTGAGATCGCTAAAAAGGCCGGGAACCCGCTGACAGAGAACATAGTGATGCTAGGCGCGATTAGCACGCTCGAAGTCTTCCCGATTCCGGAGGACGCGTTGAAGAAGGCGGTCGCGGACAATGTCCCCAAGAAGGCAGTCGACGTCAACCTGAAGGCGTTCGACCTCGGCAAGCAAGCCTCGCATGACACTCTCTGCAAAATTACTAAGTGCAGAGAGTGAGTTACAGCCGCGATCTCATGAAGAAGGCCAGATTCGTCTGGGTGGACGTCTTCTCAGACAAACCCTTCGGAGGCAATCGACTCGCAGTCTTCCCCGAGGCGGAAGGGCTCACCCAAGAAGAGATGCAGCTCCTTGCGAGCGAGACGAACCTTTCTGAGACCACATTCGTCGTCCCGCCGACCAGGGGTTCGGGGGCGGACTTCAGGGTCAGGATATTCGTTCCGGATATGGAGATCCCTTACGCGGGCCATCCGACAATAGGAACGTTCTATGTGCTCGCCAAGGAGGGAATGATCAAGTTGAAGGAGCCCATGACCACCTTGAAGATGGAGGTCAAGGCCGGAGTCATGCCGGTCGAGATCCACTCCTCTGGCGGGAGGATAGAGCAGATCGTGACCGTCCAGAACAAGCCTCAGTTCGGCAGGGTGTTCGACGAAGTCGGCATCGTCGCTGACTCCCTCTCCCTCAAGGAATCGGATTTCGACCCCTCGAGGACTCCAGTCCAGCTTGTTTCGACGGGATTGTGGTGGGTCATTGCTCCCGTGAACAGCAGGAACGCCGTGGAAAGAGCCTCGGGGAACGCCTCTGCGTTCGCTAATGTGATCAAGCTGCTGCCAAAGGGCTGCGTGGACATCTATGTCACTTGCCTTGACCCGATCGAGCGAACCTCCACGACCCACTCCAGGGGATTCTCCCTCGTATCAAGAAGCATAGTCGAAGACCCCGCGACGGGGAGCGCCAGCGGATGTCTGGGAGCGTACCTTGTTGACAAGAAGCTGGTCCCGCTGAAGCCCGTCTTGAAGTTCACGAACGAGCAAGGCTACGAAATGGGAAGACCTAGCAAGATCGCAATAGAGGTCCGCGCATCCGCATCAGGAGACATCGATTCGGTCCGGGTCGGCGGGATCGCGGTCCACATGATGGACGGCACAGCATACTTGTGACGCGTCGCTCATTCGACTGCTGGCAGCCGAACCTTGAACACGGTCCCTTGCGTGTAGTCGCCCTTGACCCTGTCCTCGAACCACACCTTGCCCCCGTACCTGTTGGCAAGAGTCTTGACTATGTAGAGACCGAGGCCCGAGCCCTTCTTCTTGGGCGCCTTCGAAAAACGGTCGAAGACCATATCCTTGACATCGTCGGAGATTCCCCGCCCATAATCGGCGATTGAAACGGTCCAGTAGTTCTCGTCGTCCTGGGCAACCTTGTCCACGCACACCTCTATGTTCACCACATCGTGCGAGTCGTACTTGACGGCGTTTGTGAGGATGTTGATGAACATCTCCTTGACGAGCTCATCGGCCTTGACAAAGCATCTCCCCGAAACGACTTTCGATGTGAAGACGATCCTCCTGCTCGGAAAGTACTGCGTCACGCTCTTGCTGCAATCCAGGAGGACCGCGCCGAGGTCCGTCCTGGCCAGGTCTATGTCCGAGAAAGACAGCTTGGACACTGTGCGCACGTTGGTGGCGAGCCTGCTCATATTGAGCACCTGCTCGGCGATCCTATCGAGCGGTTGCACATAGTCCGTGCCCTTCAGCTTGATCCTGAGTAGATCCACGTATCCGAGCACCGCCTGGTCATAGTTCTTGATGTCATGGGATAATATGTCGGTGTACAGCTCCGCGTTCCGTCTGTTGTCTATGTGCTCCTGGAACATCCTCGCGTTTTCGATAGCAATGCCCGCCAGGCTTGCGAAGATCTCGACGATCTCTATCGTCTCCGAGTCAGGTATCCGGTCCTCCCTGGGCTTGAGTATCTCCAGGAAAGCGATCGGCTTGCCGTTCCTGTCGAATATGAACGTGTCGGTGTAATCGAGTTCGTGCCAATGGTCCTTCCCGCGTCTGGGCAGGCGGATGAGCTCCGGGTCAGGGTAGTAAACCAGGTCCGTCGGGTACACGATCTGGCTCTCGGCAGGCATATAGTATGTCATCCTGCCGATCTTCTTCCGCCACTTCGACGAGCTCTCCATGGGCGCAGGGGCTGCACCGGGATGGACGACTGAGTCTAGAACGGAGATCTTGTACTCGAGGCGCTTGATCGCCTCCGATGCCTTCGGCGAGTAGCCATATGTGGACTCAATCTTGTACACGCCGAGCTCCTCGTGCTTGACACCCATCAACATGCGTCTCATTCCGAGCAGCTGAGCGAGTGTTTTGAGATGGTTGTCCAGCATCTGCGGGAGGTCGTGAACGTACATTATGCCCGATGTGACATCGAGGATGCGCGAGAGCTGCTCGGTCCTCTGGCTGCTCAGTCTAAGTGCCTGCTCCCTCTCGCTCGACAGCCTGGCGTTCTCGAGGGCCACCTCGGCGAGCGAAGTGAACACCTCGATCGTATCGAGCCTCTCCTGGTCTGGCAGCCTGCCGTCCTTCGGGCCTGAGGGGTAGATCACCCCGACAATCCGTCCAGTCGAGTCATGGAGAACGAACGCTAGACAGTCATAAGGGGAGAACTCTCCCTCTGCGCGGGACACAGGAGGGCTCGGCTGTCCTAGGGGGGGTCTCTTGACGAAGTACTCGAGCTGCGCCGGGGAGCAATCCTCGAACCTCGTGAAGTATGCCGAGTTGCCTATCCGGCGGTTCTCCTTGAGGTCCTCAAGGATGACGTCAGTCGGGATGCCCTTCGTCTTGGTCTCCTGGACCTCCTTGTCCGGATAGCCGAAGAACGCAATCCACTTGAACACGCCTTCGGCCACGTCGTGCACGACCAGCGTTACCTTCTTGAAGCCGAACAGTGACGACACCGACGTGAGGATCATGTCCGAGAGCTTCCTGACGTCGCGTTCTGACACGATAGACGAGGCGATTCTTAGCACGTCCTCGAGCAGCTCGGTCCGCTGAACCGCCTTCGTGCTACTCATGTCTCCGCCCAGCTTCATCCGCTCGCGCCTGAGCGCAAGCGTGGCCATGGAGATGAACAGGTCGACGGCTTCAAGGGTTTCCTGCTTCAGGAGCCTGTCGTCGACTGAGTAGTTGACCGCAAGCCATGCCAAGAGTTCGCCCGAGTTGCCCCTCATCGAGAACATGTACGAGTCGGACTCGTGCCACTCGTCCGGGCTCTTCCTGGGTGTGCGCGCGTTCTCCGGGTGTCTGTAATAGGACGGATGATCAGCCCATGGCTCAGCTGTCGCGAGCTTGAACCATTCCTCGGCTGGGATGTAGTAACTGTTCTTACCAACCCTGAACTTCTCAGAGAACATCTTGTCAGTAATGTCCTTCGGATAGTATCCCGCGCTGATGGCTGTGATGATTGCCTCCGCCTGCTCCTTAGGGTATCCGTAGGTCGCCCACTCAAAACACTGCTTGATGTCGTCCGCGACGACCCTGAGGACCATCCCCGTCAGACCGAAGAGTTCATTGACCGCGACGAGTGTTCTGTTCACGATCTGCTCTACCGGCTTTCCCTCGGCGATGTCCTCGGAGAGCTCATGCAGTCGCCGGACCATCCGCGGGTCGCATGAAATCCCGGGATTCGGGGTTTTGTCGGAGGCCGTGCTTTTTGACATGTAAGGCATCTCGGGGACTGCAGCCCGGCCCATTGGCGGGCGGCTAATGGAATTAACCTGTCATCTATATAAGATGACAGAGCACGGGCGATTCCAGACACTGACATCGGAGGCTGCAAGTCCCACATCAAGCATGGACTTCGCAAGGCTCCTGCGCAATCCTTAATATCACTATGTGCTCTGTCATCGCGACAAGTCCTGGTGGTAGAATATGGTTGACATCAAGCAGATCCTCGCATCCGCGATAGAGTTCGAGCGCTTTGGCGTCGAGTACTATATGAAATTCAATGAGCTGGTCGGGGACGATAAGGCGAAGCCGCTGATGAAGGGGCTTTCAAATGACGAGAAGGAACATGCTCGAATCCTAGAGGCAGAGCTGAAGAAACTGGGCGGCAAGGCACCAGCGGCCTCCAAGGATCTGCTCGAGAAAGGCCTCGCGGAGATCTTCCCAGAAGAGACCCGGAAGAACTCGATCGCAGCGAAGGATGCGATCTCGGCCCTGAAACTGGGCATCAGGACGGAACAGAGATCCATCGAGTACTACTCAAAGAACGCCGCCGTCGGCGGAGCGCACTTGAAAGACGTCTTCCAGAGACTTGAGAAGATGGAGCGAGGACACAAGGAGCTGCTGGAGGAGAATCTCAGGTTCCTACAAGACGATGGGACGTGGTACGGCTACGTGCCATTCCTGGACTAGACTAGGAAGGTGATCTTTAGCGGCGCATGCCAAACTTTTTTAGATGCCCGCGGCATCTTGCCTGACCAGGAAGGAGAGCCTCTTGGCAAAGGTCGTCCCGTTCGAGGCAACACACTACAACACCGCTAGGTTCGGGAAGGACGTGGCCCGGCTAGTGGCGCCACCATATGACGTGATCGACCCCGTCCTCGAGCGGAAGCTCAAGGACGACCGGCTGAACGTTACTCACATAATCCTCGGGGACGAGTCGGACGGGTACTGCGTCGCCTCTCGGAGGCTCAGGACCTGGCTCGACGACCAGGTGCTCGTGAAGGACCAGGGCAAGGGTTTCTACATCTACGAGCAGAAGTTCAGCACCCCCGACGGCTCGACCAGGATCAGGTCCGGGATAGTCGGGCTTGTGAAGCTGGAGGAGTTCTCCAAGGGCGTGGTCATGCCCCACGAGAAGACCATCCCAAAGCACAAGGAAGACAGGATGCAGTTGATAAGGGCCGTCAGTGGCGACACGGAGCAGATACTCCTGCTGTATGACGACCCTTCAGGGGAGATAGAGTCCATCCTGCTCAAGTCCAGGGGACTCGAGGAGGAGCAGAGGTTCGTGGACAACGACGGCGTCCACCACAGGATCATCAGGCTCTCCGATCCGAAGCTCGTTGAACGCATAACGGAGCTTTTCGAACCGGTGAAGCTACTCATCGCCGATGGACACCACAGGTACGAGACCTCGCTAGAGTACAGGGACACGATGCGGGCCAGAGAAGCTGGGGACGAGGAGAGGCCTTACGACTTCATCATCGCGACCATGGTCAGCTCCCGCAACCCAGGCTTGATCGTCTACCCGACGCACAGGCTCGTGAACAATGTTGGCCCGGAGCTGATCGCGAAGCTGCCCAAAGCGCTTGAGAAGGAGTTCAGGCTTCACGAGTTCCCGGGAACAGAGGAGCTCGCGACATCCGTCGATAGCTCTTCCGAGAGCGCGTTCGGAGTCTGGATACCGTCCTCGAAGACATGCCTGCTCGCCACGAAGAGGAAGGCCGGACCCTCGGAGAACCCAATGGAGGACCTTCCCGTATGGATCGTCCAAGAGAGGGTGCTCAAGAACTTGCTGAACTACACCTCGGACATGCTAGACAAGAAGGTCAATATAGACTATGTCAAAGGGACCGGGCCGGCCAAGCTCGCGATGGCGTCGGGGGAGTACCAGGCATGTTTCTTCGTGAGACCTCCGACTGTGCAGCAGGTGATGGCGATCGCGAAGACCGGCCAGAAGATGCCCCACAAATCCACCTACTTCTTCCCGAAGATATGGTCTGGGACGCTCCTCCATCTGTTCTGAGTCTTGGTTGTCTGCCGTAAAACAGCAAATAGGGCAACATCTATTCGCCGCCAGGTGTGAGCTTGGACTTCGACTTGGGCATCCTCAGAGGACGCGTAGTTGATGGCGCCGGCAACCCATGGTATGTCGGCGACATCGGGATCGTCGGCAAGAAGATCGTCAAGGTCGGCAAGGTGGACAAGAAGGATTGTGGGCGAACCATAGACGCCAAGGGGCTCTACGTCTGTCCCGGATTCATAGACATACACGCCCACTCTGACATCACCGCGCTCGTCTACCCGGGGTGCGACAGCACGCTCAGGCAGGGCGTGACGACGCACCTGATCGGTAACTGTGGGGAGTCCGCGGCACCCCTCCGAGAGCCGTTCGTCGACGTGTGGAAGAACTATTGGAGCGACTGGGCCGGCACGATGGACAAGTGGACCTGGAGGACCTTCGGGGAGTACCTCAGGGTGCTCGAGAAGGGCGGCGTCGGCCACAACATCGCCGCCCTGGTAGGCCACAGCACGGTCAGGACCGCGGCGATGGGCGCTGCACGGAGGGCGCCGACGGCCAAGGAGCTCAGGCTCATGAAGGAGCTGGTGGACGAGGCGATGCGGCACGGCGCCTTCGGCCTGTCCACAGGCCTCGTGTACCCGCCCGGATGCTTCGCGAAGACGGACGAGGTCATCGCGCTATGCAAGGTCGTCGCCAGGTACGGCGGGTTGTATACGTCTCACATACGCGGGGAGAGAGAGACGGTCCTCGACGCGATCAAGGAGGCCGTCCTGATAGGCGAGAAGAGCGGGGTCCCCGTCCAGATATCCCATAACTGCCCGAAGGCCGGGGCATGGGGCATCACTGCGAAGACCCTGGGGCTCGCCGAGGCTGCCAGGATGCGGGGGCTCGACGTCACGGTGGACAACGACGTGCACACGGACCTCGCACCCTCCCTGAGCCATGCATTGCCCCAGTACCTCCACGCGCTCAAGAAGGAGGCCCTGCTTGAGCAGCTCAAGGACCCGAAGAACAGGGCGCGAATCAAGAAGGAGACCATCGCTGACGAGCTGCCCGCGGCGGGCTACGTCGGGCTCCTGAAGCACCAGATGTTCGACAGGATATTCTTGCTGCACGTGCCGAAGCAGAAGGACTTGGAGGGGAAGACGGTCGCGGACATAGCCAAGGAGCGCGGGAAAGACCCGTTCGAGACGTACTTCGACCTGATGATAGAGGAGAAGGACAAGATCGAGGCGATATTTGACTACCTGCTCGAAGAGGACATCAGGGCGGTCCTTGTGCATCCGCTGGTCATGGTATCATCCGACTGCTCGACGAGGTCTCTCGACGGCCCGCTCAACAACCCTCCGCCATACATACCATGCGCGTACGGTGAGTACCCGGGAATATTCGAGAGATACGTCAGGGACGAGCCTGTGCTGACCATGCAAGAGGCGGTGAGGAAGATGACTAGCTTCCCCGCACAGAAGATGGGCCTCTTCGACCGGGGCCTGCTGAGGCCTAACATGAAGGCCGACGTGGCGATCATCGACCTTGCGAGGATCAAGGACCTGGCGACGAACCTCTGGCCGCACGAGTACCCATTCGAGAACTATCCGCACAAGTACCCTGAGGGCGTGCCCTACGTGATCGTCAACGGAACCTTGGCGGTCGACAAGGGCAAGCAGAAAAAGGTCCTTGCAGGCGAAGTGCTCAGGCACAAGTGGCCCTGAGAGGGCCTAGAGCTCGTATCTCTTGAACTGGCCAGTGCAGGGATTTCCGATGCATATCCAGGCGACCTTGTTCGTGAGGTCGTAGACGACGGAGTGCAACGACTGCGTCTGATCCTCTTCGGGCAGCTGAGTATCCGGATGGCGGCAGATCGATTCTGGATACCCCACGTGGTCGGAGTAGATCTTCTTGAAGGTAGACACCTCTACCTTCCCGAGCTCCTTCTTGAAGAGCCTCCTGGCCCTGTTGTACCTGACGATGGATGAGAAGCGCGTGTGCAAGTCCGCTTCGAACCTCCACATCTTGGGAGAGAGGTAGTGGTTCGAGTGTATCAGCCAGCCGTCCTCGGCGTAGAGGGCATCGAAGGTTGTGGCGGAGCCCTCCAGGCTGTATATCTCCCCGTTCGAATCGCATATGATGTCGTTGTAGCTGCTGCCCCTCTGGATCGGCATTGATGCCTTGAGGGCCTGATAGATGCCTGGCTGGGCCAGGATCTTCCTCACCGCGACTTCCTCCGGAATGCCGGTCCGCGTGTCGTTCTGGATGAGCGCGTTCCCGGTCAGGCTTATCCCGGCGGCATTCATGCCGTTGGTCGGCTGGATGCCGTAGTAGGTCATGGCTATGAATCCCGGCTCCCCCTCGGGCTTGATCCTTGAGAGAACTTGCATCTTAGAGAGGCTGGGTGAGACATCGTCGTTATGAGCTGCATACACGCAGTCGTCCTTGGTCCATTCCGAGTTGACCGCGATGTCCGTGCAGCCCTTGCCGCGCCCGCAGCCCTGGTGGGTATGCATCATAGCGTAGAGGAGGTCGAGATCCAGTCCCGTCCCGTCCGCGAATCCCTCGAGCTCCGTCACATATTCGGGATAGAAGGCTTTCGTCATAGGGAAGGTCCTCTTGGCTTGCGTCACCACCTTCTTGACGGTCATCCCTGGCGTCCTGGCGACCATCTTCCTGAAACGTTTCTCCCCGAGCAAAGCCAGGTCTCTGCACTTCTTCCCGATCGTCAGACCGATGTTGTAATGGCTCCCTGAGGCGGATATCTCCCTGACGACGTTCTCAGGACTCTCCTTCTTCGGCATCCCTGTCACTTCGAAAGGCCTTAGCCCAGGGCTGGGGAGAAACGTAGAACCCCAAATAACTATCCGAAGTGGTTTGAGAGATGGTCGAAAAGGTTTATGTCCGGGCCCATCAGTGCACCGCATCATGCCCAAAGTAGAGCTCGAGTACAAGTGCAGAAAGTGCAAGAACACCTATCCTGCGACTGTAAACTATTCTAGCAAGATCGAGGACCTCGACCTGGACGAGAACCAGTCAAGGTGCCCGTTCTGCGGTGAGTGGAATTGCGCAGACCCGAAGTCGGTGGAGCAGGTGATTGGGGAGCACAAGAAGAAGTAGTCGCGCCCGCTCAAGACCAGTGCATATCCGCTCGGCAAACCCTCATCTCGCCTCCCTCAAGAGCGTTCCGAAACAGGACACTGTGTGGGCGCGTTTTTCCTAGGAAATTGGATACGGAAAAGTTAAAATCATCGATGACATCTGGCTATTTCGGGATTTCGGCCCCCGCTTTCGTAGAGTATATATACTATTGAATGCTGTCCTTGGCCGAGTAGTGTCCGCCAATAGGGGAATGGGGATGCATGGCGGATCAAAAGACGAAAATGAGGCAACTTAAGGAGGATATGCCTAATGGAAGCTAGTAAAGAAGAGTCAAAGGAATCAGCTCCGGAGACGCTTCCTACGGAAATAGCAGAAGAGAAGCCTAAGATGACCAAGCTGCTGGCGGTCATCATCGTGGTGATAGTAGTAGTCGCCGCGATTGCCGCAGCGTTTGGACTGGGCCTCTTTGGGGGAAAGAAAGAGAAAGAGAATCTGCCCCCGACCGCAGGAGCGAGAGCAACGAGCCCGACGACAATAAATCCAGGCGAAACGGTATCGTTTCAGTCGATAGCCACTGATCCCGATGGGACGGTTGCGGACTTCGCGTGGTACTTCGGTGATGGAACGATGACGAATGGTTCCACATTGGGGAACGTCACGCACACATACGCAAACGGCGGCAACTACTGGGTTTACCACGTCGTGAAGGACGACAAGGGCGCGAACGCGAGCAACGAGGCGTCGATGATCAGAGTAATCGTGATCTACTACGACCCGATCAATGTTGAGGCTGACACAGGGTTGGCCAACACCACGAGGCCATACGCCGTGCTGTCATCTGACAAGGACATAATTGAGAACGGCACATTGGTGACATTCAACGCCACTAGATGCTTCGGTGTTGGCGCGTGGTCGTGGGTCAATGCATCCAACCACTCAGAAGGCGAGCAGTGGGATTACAACCCCGGCAACGCCAGCTATCTCACCTCGGTCAAGCTCGACTTCGGTGACGGTTCAGCGGTCGTCGATGTGAACATGACGACATGGACCGTGGCACACACATATACAACCGTAGGTCACTTCGCAGCAACGCTAAACGTGACGGGCAACAACAGTGGACACATATTGTCAACTGTCGTCATGAGGACGATACACGTCATGCAGGTGCCACCGCCGTCTACGACTATCAAGAACCCCGATGCATTCATCGAGGCGACGATCGGTGAGCCGGACAGCCTTGACCCCGCGATCGACTATGAGACCGCAGGCGGCGAGGTAATCATGAACGTCTACGAACCTCTCATCTGGTTCGATGGTGGATCACCCGACAAGCTGGTCCCGATGCTGGCGAAGGAAGTCCCAACGTTGGCGAACGGGCTCATCAGCCCGGATGGTCTGAACTACACGTTCAACCTCAAGACGAACGTGAAGTTCCACAACGGGGCCGTTATGACCGCAGATGATGTCGTGTTCTCGTTCCAGAGAGCCTTCAGGATAAGGGAGCCAAGCAGCCCCTACTGGATGCTCGAGCAGTGCATGAACGGCTACCTGACATACATGTGGTTCAACAAGACCGTGAGCGCGTATTCCAACTATCTGAACACATCTGGCGACAGCGCCTCGTGGATCAGAGCTGTGTTGGAGCCTCTGGGATGGAGCCACCTGATCAACGACACCGACGTGAAGAATGTGGCAGAGGTCGTCGTCGTCAAGCTGAACGACACGGCTGTCAAGTTCAGGTTGACGCACCCGTATCCGGCGTTCAACTACGTCATGGCATACACGATTGGCGATATCGTCAACAAGGCGTGGGTTGAAGACGTTGCACACGACGGACCCATTGTAGCAGGCGACAAGCACACCTACCTAGAGACGCACATGATGGGCACTGGCCCGTACAAGTTCGTCGTTTGGGAGATCGGCTCGAAGATACACCTGACAAGATGGGACGACTACTGGGGCACGAAGGCCAAGCTGAAGGACTACTACATCATCAAGTCCAATGATGTCAACACGAGGATCCTGATGTTGCAGTCCGGAGATGCGGACTTCATCTACCTGCCCATAAAGTACGAGTCGACAGTTGCAGGCAAGCCAGATCTGTACAAGATCACCAAGGGCTTGGCGACGTTCGATCAGACCTTCATCACGTTCAACTTCAACATAGACGAAGTGAAGGCGAACGCTGACTACGGCACGAACGTCACGAACGACTTCTTCTCAGACCCCGTATCTGGGGTTCACATGAGGAGGGCGTTCTCGCACCTGTTCAACTTCTCGTCGTACCTTGCGAACGTCGCAATGAGCAACGCGATACAACCGAACGGGCCAATCCCGCAGGGCGTCTTTGGGTACAATGCGACCGTGCCGAAGCAGGAGTATAACCTGACCATGGCCCAGCAAGAGTTCCAGCTGGCCATCAACCCACACACTGGTAACTCATGGTGGGCCGACGGCTTTAACATCCCGCTGGCGTACAATGCAGGCAACACTGCAAGGAAGACTGCGTGTGAGATGGTCAAGGCGTCCCTAGAGGCGCTTGCGCCAGGTAGAATGACCGCAGAGATCGCGGTTCTCGACTGGCCAGTCTACGCGGACGAAGTCTTCTTCAACGACCACGCGTTCGCAGCGATGTATGTCATCGGCTGGGGACCCGACTATTACGACCCAGACGACTTCACGACACCGGAGTTGCACAGCATAGCAGGCTCGTACCCGATCTACACTGGCTACGCGAACACGACCATCGACACCCTGATCGAACAAGCATCGAAGGAGCTTAACGCCACGAAACGGGCACAGCTCTACTACGACATGTCGATGGGCTGCTACAACGACACGCCGTACATCTGGCTGACACAGCCATACAACTTCCATGTCGAGAGGACATGGTTGAAGGGCTGGGTATACAACCCGATGTACTCGACCAACATCTACGCTTTGCCGTTGTACAAGGCGTAGAATCGGCAGGAGAAAGCCTGCGAAACCCCTTTCCCGAAACCTTTTCCACAGTTTTAATTTATTAATCGCGGAGACAAACCCACGGACGAACCCTGGCCAACTCGCAACAGATGCTTCCTCACCTACAAGAATCGTGTAAAGAGGGGAAATGAAAATATAGTCTGTTTGGATTCACATACTCAGGTGAAATTGCCTGCAGCTGTTGTCATACATCATCAGGCGTCTTCTTCTCCTCGTACCAGTCCTGATTGGCGTTTCCCTGCTCACGTTCACCGTGACAAGGTTGGCGGGCGACCCATGGTCGGCCTACCTGCCAAACCCTGAAAGGGCGACCCCGCAGCAGATCGAAGCCATAAAGGAGAAGTACCATTTGAACGACCCCGTCTATGTCCAGTACTACTACTGGTTTGATGGCGTCCTCCATGGTGACCTAGGTTATAGTCATACCGCAAGACAGCCTGTCACTCAAGCCATCACTACTAAGTTTACCGCCACATTCGAACTGGCGGTAGTCGCCATGTTCTTCGCGGTACTCATCGGCATATTCACAGGTACGAAGTCGGCAGTCAAAGCAAACTCTGCCTTTGACCAAGGATCAAGGCTGGTGTCCCTGATCGGGGTCTCCATACCAGTGTTCTGGCTAGGGCTCATGCTCTTGATGTTGTTCTACAGAGAGTGGGGCTTGTTGCCGGGCCCGACGGGCAGGTACGATGTGGTCAAGTTCTCCTCATCTGAGCTGCACCACTACACATACTTCCTCACTGTTGACACGCTGCTAAATGGCAAGTTCGACTTCTTCTGGAATGTGATCAAGCATCTCATCCTGCCTGGCGTCACGCTTGCATTCACCTCGACCGCCATCATCATTAGGATGATGCGCTCAAGCATGCTCGAGGTCCTGGGAGCGGAGTACGTGAAGACTGCACGCTCCAAAGGGCTGTCTGAGAAGGTCGTGATCAACAAGCATGCGAGGAGGAACGCCCTCATTCCAACGACGACGGTCATCGGCCTCAGCTTCGGCGGTCTCCTCGGCGGAGCCGTGCTCACAGAGACGATATTCAACTGGAATGGACTCGGGCAATGGTCTGGCTTTGCCGCGACCAGCCTCGACACTGCGGGAATCATGGGATTCACCTTGGTGACCGCAATCATCTACGTCATTGCCAACCTGATCGTGGATCTCGTGTATGCGTATCTGGACCCACGTGTGAGGCTCAGCTGATGCAGTACATTGGAGAGGTAGATCATGGTCGGGAATGAGGCTCAGGACAAGGCGCCAGCCCCTCCAGGGACCACAGCGTCGGGGAAGAGCCTCGGTGAGACAGTCAAGTTGATTCTCGCCCCCAGGGTAAGGGAACTCAGGTTCTCATTTCACCTGATGTCTAGGAGCGTCACCTCGATTGCGGGGCTCGTGCTTTTCATGATCCTAGTTTTCGTTGCTGCGTTTCCGTTCCTGTTCGCCAATCCTGTTCCTGGGGCGGACCCGTTTGTCATTCCTCTGAATTGGGAAATCCCCCTTCCTCAGCCCCCCGGGAATGACTTCATGCTTGGATCAGGCGAGTACGGCCAGGACATCTACTACGGGATAATCTGGGGCGCAAGGATCTCAATGGCCTTCGCAATCCAGGTTGTAGGTCTGTCCGTTATTATTGGCACCGTATTCGGACTCGTCGCTGGCTACAAGGGCGGAGTCATAGATGAGATTATGATGAGGGTCACTGACGTGTTCCTGTCGATACCTGGCCTCATACTAGTGATGGCCATTGCAGCAGTCCTAGGGAGAGACCTCAACTCTACCAAGCTAGCCCTTCTTGCCGTGTGGTGGTCAGGCTACACGAGGCTTGTCAGAGGACAGGTTCTCTCGACAAGGGAGAATACTTACATCGACGCTGCCCGCGCATCCGGCTCGGGCGAACTGAAGATAATGTTCAGGCACATCCTCCCGAACTCATGGGCTCCGGTGCTGGTCCAAGGCACAATGGACATGGGGTCAGTCGTGCTCGTGATGGCTGGCCTGAGCTACCTGGGCCTTGGGGCGCCCCCTGGATACGCTGAATGGGGCGTGATGGTCCAGGAGGGACAGGCGTTCTTCGTCCCTGGATACTGGTGGATGACCGTGTTTCCTGGCATCGCGATCCTCATTTTCGTGCTTGCTTTCAACCTGATGGGCGACGGCCTCAGAGACGTGTTCGACCCGAAGATGAGGCGATGAACTCATGGCTGACGATCAGAACATATTAGTGGAAATCAACGACCTCCTGGTCAACTTCTACACTTACCAGGGGACTGTCCAGGCCATTGAAGGTATCGACCTCAATATCCTCAAGGGGGAGACGCTGGGACTGGTCGGGGAGACTGGGTGTGGGAAGAGCGTATCCGCCAGCACGATCATGAAGCTCATTCTGAGCCCGCCAGGGAAGATCGAGGGGGGCAGCATATACTTCATGGAACCGCCAGAGGTTAGGCAGAGGAGGAAGGAGTATGAGGCGGAGGCCCAGAAGTGGTACGAGAGACAACCCCTCGCTGAGAAGAAGAAGCTCGTTGGCACATACGCTCCCAGGTATACCGGCTTCAAGAAGCGCGTGAAACCCCTGACGGCGAAGGACCTCGACACGCTGGAGATCCCCTCCAAGGCCCCCTCAAGGCTCGTTACCAACTACCTGCGAACCAAGGGCAAGAAGCTGCCCAAGGATGACAAGGTAGGCCGTGACGCGCTCGCAAAGACTTTCGACCTGTTGCCGAAGTCCAACGAGTACATGCAGAAGATCAGGGGCAAATTCATCTCGATGATATTCCAGGAGCCCACAGCGGCCCTCAACCCGGTTTTCACCGCAGGAGACCAGATCGCTGAGGTCATATTGGTGCACCGCAAGGCCGAGATGGCTGGGCGGGTGCTCGTTAGGATCAACGAGGAGCTCAAGATGATGAAGAAGTCTGCCAGGGCGCAGGATTGGTACTCTAAGCTCCCCGAGTCCGAGCGGCGGAGGATCGTCGCCACGAACTTCGGCAAGGTCCAGAAGAACAAGGACCAGATCGAGAAGACGAAGATCCCAACAACGGTCCCCAAGGAGATCATGGCCGAGTATCTCAAGAGGACCGCTGGCGACGATGTCAAGAAGGCGCAGGAGTGGTACTCGAAGCTGTCGGAGTACGAGAAGAAGAAGGTCGTTGCGACCCGTCTCCATAGAATCTCCAAGACCAAGGCGGAGATTGAGAAGACAAAACCCCTGCCGAAGCTGCCCCCGAACATCCTCAGATTGTACCTGAAACGCAAGAGCAGGCCCACCAAGGTGCTCTGGCTGCCCGAGAGGCCCAAGGAGAAGAAGCCACCGCAGATGCCGAAAGGCACCTACCACTGCACGATCTGCGACGCCGAGGTCACCGAGCAGGACTCCTGGTGCGATACCTGCGGGCATGAGTTCTACAGCTTGATCTCATGGACAATCCGGCTGCCGGTGATCGAGACCTACAAGAAGCTTCTCGAGAGCATCAAGAAGAACCCAGCCTCGAAGAACGCGTTCATCAGCAGGGTGCCGCTCCTCAAGCGCTACAAGCTAGAGCTGTACAAGGAGGCCATCCGCGAGGCCACCAGGATGCTGGATATCGTCAGGATACCGGACCCGAAGGGCGTCGCGAGCAGGTATCCGTACGAGCTCAGCGGTGGCATGCAGCAGAGGGTGATGATCGCCATGGCCCTGGCATGCAACCCGAAGCTACTGATAGCGGACGAGCCAACAACGGCTCTCGATGTCACCATCCAAGGACAGATACTCAAGCTCATGAGGGACCTGAAGCAGCAGTATGGCAGCTCCATACTTCTTATCACGCACAACCTGGGCGTCGTGGCGGAGATGTGCGACAGGGTCGGCGTCATGTATGCAGGCTCGATGGCTGAGGTCGGCACCGCGAGGGCGATCTTCAAGGAGCCTCTGCACCCCTACACCGCAGGCTTGATGAAGTCGGTGCCGTCCGTCCAGATGGAGGCGGCGAAACTGTACACGATCCGCGGATCCGTCCCGAACCTGATCTATCCGCCCCCCGGCTGCAGGTTCCACCCGAGGTGCGATTTCGCCAAGGGTCACTGCAAGAAGGTAAGGCCAATCATGGCGGAGGTCGAGCCAGGGCACTTCGTCTCATGCCACATGGTCACGAAAGCGGAGGGATACCTTGCCGAGTAGGCCTGACTACGACAGGAACCTGATCGACGTGATCGGGCTCAAGAAATACTTCCCAATCCGCGCAGGCCTCATGAAGAGGCAGGTGGGAGCAGTCCGGGCTGTCGACGATGTCACGTTCTACATCAGGAGGGGTGAGACCCTAGGACTGGTGGGAGAGTCTGGTTGCGGCAAGACCACTGTAGGCCGGGCAATCATGATGCTCACGCCTCCCAGCGCAGGCTACGTCTTCATGGAGGCACCACGGGAGCTCGTCAGGGACTTCAAGGATCTTGTCGAGCTGAGGGCAACCATAAAGAAAGGGGTCATGAAGAAGGATATCGCGGTCAAGCTCTTGGACCGGATCGAGCGCCTCTTGGGCACACCTGCATGCGAGATCCGGCAGGACAAGAAGGACCACTACTGCAAGGACGCCGCGAAACTGAGAAGACAGATCGAAGGTCTCGAGGATAGCGTGAAGCTCGGTTCCAGGCGGAGGGAGTTGATCGACCTCGCCGACGATTCGGTCGACGAGGTTGCCAGGAGGTACTGCATAAACTACCTCCGGAAGGGGGATGTCAGGAGGCTCAGGAGCAGGATTCAGTTCGTGTTCCAGGACCCGTTCTCTTCCCTAGACCCAAAGATGCTGATCAAGAACATAGTGGCCGAGCCATTACATGCCCAGAGGAGACACGCTCCGAGGGATGACGCTCTCGGGGGCGGGAGCAAGGAGGCCATTGACCAACACGTCATAAGGCTCCTGGAGCGGGTCGGCTTGAACGTGGAGCACATGTACAGGTATCCGCACGAGTTCAGCGGCGGGCAGAGGCAGAGGATAGGCATCGCAAGGGCCCTTTCCGTGCACCCGGACTTCGTAGTACTAGATGAGCCGACGTCCGCGCTCGATGTCTCCGTCCAAGCTCAGATCCTCAACATGCTCAACGAGCTGCAGAACGACTTCGGGCTCACCTACATGTTCATCTCTCACGACCTGAGCACGATCAAGTACATGTGCGACCGGGTGGCCGTCATGTACCTTGGCAAGATCGTGGAATATGCCGCCAAGAAGGAGCTGTTCGCCAAGCCCGTGCACCCGTACACGGAAGCGCTGCTGTCCGTCATACCCGTCCCAGACCCGGACCTCAAGAGGGACAGGATCATTCTGCCTGGTGATGTGCCGAGCCCGGCAAACCCACCACCAGGTTGCAGGTTCCACACCAGGTGCTCGCTTGCGGTCGACATCTGCAAGGTTGTTGAGCCTCCCCTGATTGATATAGGGAACGAGCATTATGTTGCCTGTCATGTCCGCGCGCCGGTCCCTGAAGTACTCGAGGAGTACGCACGAACAAAAGCAGCTGGAGATCGAAAGGCATCTTAGAGATCCTTCCGTCACGGACGAGCAGGCCATGCGCATAGTCAGGGCCAGGCTTTCCTGGAAGGACTGGCTCTTCCTGGATTATGCAAGATACCTGTACGGCATCGGCGCTCTCATGCTCGACCTCTTCGCCCCACTTTGGCTGAAGGACGAGTTCCACGTCGCCGACACATTGGGGGCAGTGCTTGTTTTCGGAGTCTTGATCTTGCTGATAGCTGCGGAGTTCTACGGCTACACCATCCTATGGCCCGAGAAATTCCTGGACAGGGACGAGATTGAACTGTGAGCGCCCCAGACCGAGGCCAACTCTAATGAAAGGGTTAGGCAATCGGGAGAGCGTGAACTGGCTTTGAATGGCTACCTGGTCGGCCTGATCGTCATCGTCGCCTACCTCCTCATCACAATGCTCGGGAGGAAGTCGAGATTGTGGAAGAAGCTCAACATCTCCCACTACGGGCCTATCCTCCTCTGGCGTACTCAGCGTGGTCGTAGGGCAATCGCGAAGGCGGCAACTCCTGCGAGGTTCTGGAGGGCTTCCGGCACTCTAGCCACAGGCGTATGTCTCGCTTTGATGTTGGCGGTTACCATTTTCCTCGTCTGGGAATCATACATCGTCCTCTATGGCCCTCGGTCACCTGACTACCAGGAGATCAGGCTCGGGCCGCTGGGCGTCGACACCATTGTGCTCGGCGCCTACCTGGTGGTCGGGCTCATAGTCGCGGTTTTCGCGCACGAGTTTCTCCACGGGATACTGGCTATGGCGCAGAAGATCAGACTCGACTCGCTTGGGATTCTATTCCTGGTGATACCCCTGGGCGCATTTGTCGAGCCGAACGATGACGACCTCAGGAAGGCCAGCAGGACGAGCAGGATCCGTTTGTACGCAGCAGGTCCTGCCTCGAACCTTTTCGTGGCGTTCGTGTGTCTCATCGTCCTCGTGGGGGTCCTAGGGCCCACCATCGAGCCGCAGTCCACGGGCGCCCTTGTCACCGAAGTGGGGAAGGACTCCCCGGCGGAGATAGTGGGGCTTTCCATCTGGAGCGAGGTGACCGAGGTCCATGGGATCCCTGTCAAGAACGCCTCAAAGCTGAGGAGCTTCGAATTCGATGTTCCCGGGGAGTGGGTGCAAGTCACCTTCGTCCATGCGGGGGACGAGTCCGTCGTTCGCCTGCCTGGAGGAGTGGTCGTCACGGCGGTGCCCGAAGGGCCGGGGTACAATGCGGGCATCAAGCCAGGCATGATCATCTTCAGCCTGAACAACACCATCATCCACAGCGTCGAGCAGTTCAAGTCGGTCACGGAGAACGCGAGCATGGCGGAGCCCGTCGACATCACGGTCCTGAAGTACGGCTACGACCCGAGCAAGGGATACGACTGGTGGGTCGAGGACAAAAGCGTCATGCATGTCAACCTGACCTCCAAGTGGGTCTATTATTACAAGTACTACCCTCACGCGAACAGGGAGCAGTACCGGAACGTCAGCTTCTTGGGCGTCAGCACTGCGGCATTCGGAATACGCGTGGAGGACATGGACTACCTGCCGAGGCTCGTGGCGCACCCGTTCCCGGCCGAGAAGGCGGACGAAGGCATCGTGAGGACGGCTCTAAGGTTCGTGGCATTGCCGTCCCTTGGATACTCCCCTGTCGTGTCGCCCGCGACCGACCTGTACCAGGCGTCCGGGGCGTTCTCGGTCCTGCCGCACGATGTCTACTGGGTCCTGATCAACCTGTTCTACTGGCTCTTCTGGACCAACCTGCTTCTTGGGCTAGCGAATGCGCTCCCAGCTCTGCCGTTCGACGGCGGATACGTCCTCAGGGACCTGCTCAAGGAGATCGCCAGCAGACGAGGCGACAGGTTGACAGGGTTCGACCGGACCATAGGGCGCAAGCCCCTTACCGACTGGCAGGTGGACTATCTCATGTGGGTCGTCACGGCGCTCGTCTACCTACTGCTCGTTTTCCTCGTGACCTGGCAGATCATAGGTCCGATTCTCTAAAAGGGAGCCAACGCTGTTCGGGAATGGGTATTCGTTCTACTTCGGGGTAAAGGGGCATAAGAAGTACCTAGGAAGTGTGTCAACATGGTCAAGAGGAAGATAATCAGAATCGACGAGGAGAAGTGCACCGGCTGCGGGGCTTGCGTCACGAAATGTGCCGAGGGCGCGCTCGCGATAGTTGATGGAAAGGCGAAGGTCGTCAACGAGGTGTTCTGCGACGGCCTTGGCGCGTGCATAGGCGAGTGCCCGGAGGGGGCGCTCAAGATAATCGAAAGAAACGCACCCGGGTTCGACGAAGATGCAGTCAAGGAGCACCTGACAAAGCACAAGGCTCACGAGATGAAGGCGCCAATCGGCCTTGAGCCGTGCGGTTGCCCGTCTCACAACCCGATGTTGGTCAAGGCGAAGAGCGGGCATCACGCGCCTGCGAAACCCCACGCTCCCGCGCACGAGGAGCTACCTCCGGAGCTCACTAACTGGCCGATCCAGTGGAAGCTCATACGACCCGACATGCCGTTCTTCAAGGACGCTGATGTGCTCATGGCCGCGGATTGCGTGCCGTTCGCGTTCAGGGACTTCCACGGCAAGTTCCTGGCTGGCAGGCCAGTCATAATCGGTTGCCCTAAGCTGGACGAGCAGCAGAAGTACCTGGACAAGCTCACGGACGTGATCTCACAGTCAGGGCTCAAGAGCATCACCGTGGTGCACATGGAAGTGCCCTGCTGCCAAGGGCTCCAGAGGCTCGTCGAAGAGGCGGTTCGAAAGTCTGGCAAGAGAGTCCCCGTCAGTACCACGATCATTGGCATTCAGGGGCAGGTCCTCAGCTCGCGATGAGCCCTTCCCCTGGAAACAATCTTCAACGAAGACACCATTCAGCTGCCGAATGTCCCTTGACATCTCCTGGACAAGAAGGGCCTTGCGCCTTCCGCCGGAAGTCAGAGAGGAGCTGGCCACCCGGCTTGAGGAGCTCAGCGAGTACTTCCCCGAGATGAAGAGGAACATGAAGATCGGGATAACCCGCTTCTACGACGGGCTCGTGTTCCAGTCGGACAGAGGTTATGTCAAGCTTATGGTCGACGTGCACAGGTCGAGGAAGAAGGGATGGGTCTTCCCCACGTACTGGACCATCGCGCACGAACTCATGCATCTGGCCCAGTTCAACTCGACCGGCATCCCGGGCGGGGAGCGGGCATGCGACATCTACGCTCTTGCCAGACTCCCTCCGAGGTTCATTGACGACTCCCCGAGCTACCTCGTCGTGCCCGACGGACAGAGGGAGATCTGGCTGCCGGTCCATGCGAAGACGGCGCACGAGCTGGCCATCAAGGCCGTGGACCTGAGAAAGCAGGGGCTCAGGAGATACGCCGTGTGGTGGGAGGAGGAGTTCGAACGGATCTACGAGAAGCAGCCGCCCCGAGCCCCTTCCTGTCGCCCTCGGATATTCCCGAAGGGAGGGGGGGATTAGCGGGCGCGAAGGGATTCGAACCCTTGACCACTTGCTTAGGAGGCAAGTGCCATATCCTGACTAGGCCACGCGCCCTTTGGTGCCGGGTTATCACTAAATGCGCGCAGATATTTAAATTGGGCTGACCCCAGAAATGTGAAGTGCCAGAGCTGCCTAGGCTTTCCTATCCTCTTCGGATAGCTCCTCGGGGGCTTTCTCCTTCTTCGGAGCTTCTTCGGCCTTCTTCTCGACGGCCTTCTCTTCCTTTTCGGCCGTCTCCGCCTTCGGCTCTTCCTTCTTGGGTTTCTCGTACTCCTCGACGAAGCTCACGTTCTCGGCACCGAGTACTTCCCTCATATCCGTCACGAGCCTCGCCTTGGCGATGAACCATCGCTGGTCGAACTTGCAGGCGTCCGCGAGCTTGATCTTGAAGTTCTTGCCGTGGTGCTCGATGTCGAACCCCTCTGGTGTCCCATAAGTCATCTTCAGGAGCAGTTTGACGACGTCCACGGGCTTCGAGGGTTTCTCCACGATCTTGTACTTGTATCGGAGCGTCCTCCCAGCGAGCCTGTTGTTGAAGTCCAGCCTGACGCGACCAGCCGTGACTGCCGTTATGATCGCGGGCTTGCCCTTCGCGGTGACTTCGAGCCCGACTCTAGGCTCGATCTCCTGCTTCGTGAACTCGCGAACCGGGTGCAGCTCTACCAGCTTCGGGTCCCTCGGTCCAGCGCCCTTATCGGGCGTGAGCGTCAACTCGTACTCCTTGCCGACCTCTGCCTTGAGCATCGACTCGTCGAGGCCTGGGAACAATCTCCCCTTGCCCACGATCAGCGGCTGCGGCCCGTAGACCATCTTCTCGTTGTAGATGTCCTTCTCTTTCGCGAGCGCCTCGCTCGTGGTGTCGAAAAGCTCGTTCGAGTCCTGGATCCACCCTTCGAACTGCGCGAGCACGACGTCCCCTGCCTTGATCGAGTCGTCGCTGGCCTCGGACTTCTCTTCCTTCTCGTGGTGCTTCTTCGCACCTTCCTTCTCGGTCATCAAGTCTCACCGCTGATGTGCAATTCGTGTGGATACCTAACCATCATTTAAAGCTTGCGCACCAAGCAATGTACGATTCCAGGAGCATCTGGATGTTTGGAAATCGACCTTTCTTCGGGCTGTTTGTTCCCGAGCAGCGCCTCTCAAAAGCTATATCTGCTCGCCATCATTACTCAGCGAAACGCCCGAATGCCACCGTAGCTCAGCTGGCAGAGCAGCTGATTTGTAATCAGCAGGTCGGGAGTTCAAATCTCCCCGGTGGCTCCAATATGTCAAGTCCTGGCTTCGACTCTCCGGGGCAGAGAGCCAGATGATCTGGGTCTAAAGCGTGACCATCATCATCGGCTTTGCCGGCCTCGTGGAGTACTTCTTGCACTTCAGGCAGTACCACTCGTTGTACTCAGAAACGAACTTCATGCTCTCGTGGCAGACGGGGCACTCCTTCTTCTCGCCGTTCCCGTCGCCTCCTGTGCCCTTCGGCGCGTACTCCTTGCAGGTGTAGCAATAATGCCTCTGGTACTTCTCGATGAACTTGAGCGGGTCGCCGCACTTCTGGCAGGATCGGATATCGGGCTTTGACGGCGCAGGCTTCTGCTCCGCAGCCTTCTTCTTCTCCCTCAAGGGGTATTTCTTGCAGCTGTAGCAGTAGTACTCGCAGTACTTCTCGATGAACTTGAGCTCCTTGTTGCACTCTGGGCATTCTTTGTGGTCATGCTCCACATGCTTCGCTTGGGCCACGGGCGCAAGCGCCGGGACGGGCATATGCTTCTCAGCGCCCTCCTTCGGGGCATACTTCCTGCAGCCGTAGCAGTAATACCTCTGGTACTTGTCGATCCACTTCATCGGCTGCTCGCAGGCCGAGCACATCTTGATCTCGGGGGCCTTCTCCTTCGCCGGCTCTGGCCGCTGAATCGGCGGGATCTCCTTGACCGGCTCCTCCTTCGGGGCCTGGTCCTCGACTTCCCACTTCACCTCGACTACTGGCTCTACAATCTCAGATGCGCACTCCTCAACACTCGGCCCACCTGCCTGGTCGAGGAGCGACTGTGCCTCATTCGGCTCCGGCGTCTCGATTGGCTGGGATGGGTTTTCGGATGGATATGATTCGCATATGAAGCAGTAGAGCTTGCCGTCCTTTATCTCCTCCATGGTGGCCCCGCACTTGGTGCACGTTGGCAGGTCCTCATCCTCGAGGGACTTCAGCTCCTGCGCGATCTCCGCTGCCTTCTTCTCTAGGACCGGCTCGTCGGCATGAGCCTGCTCCACAGGGCGCTCTTCGTCAACATAGCTGTTGCAGCCGTAGCAGTACCACTTCTCGAGGTGTTCAAGGAAGGATGGCTCCTCACCGCACTTCGGACACTTCGAGGCTTCCATTGACATTCATCTCCGCGAATAGCCAAGTCTACGACCTGGGCTTGTTCTGAGGCGTCTACCGCCGCGGAGCGTATATAACCGTGTTTTCGTGGGAATCACCCCTGATAACGGACGAGTCAGTGCGGGCGCGGACACCCAGGAACTGCTGGGCGTAGCTTACATGTAAGCGAGCGGGAGAAGACCGACTCGGCAGATGACTTGCCGGAAACGAGCAAGGCAGGGATCTGAAATGAAGCACGGAAGGTTCAAGAAGGGTTTGGGCAGGGATTGCGAAGGCGGGATCGAGGGACTGCCCCTGCAGCTCCTCATCATGGTCGTCGTTGCCGGGCTCGGCCTGACGATCATCATGGGATGGATGAACTCGATAGCCGCGCCACACGCGATAGGGGAGGTCTTCGTCGCCCCAGGGGAGATAATCGTCTATGACGAGGACGGGGACGGGCTGTATTCCGCAGTGGGGATTGTAATGACTGTGACGGTGACGGACCAGGGCGGGGACAGGCTTGAAGGCGCGACCGTGATGCTAGACGGGGCGAACATAGCCACGGGCATAGGCGGACAGGTCAGGGGGGTCACAAACGAGAGAGGACAGGTCGTGTTCAAGGACCTCAAGGTGGAGCAGTTCGGCAGCAGGATGACGACCGTGACAGTCACAGTAGCGAAGGGCGACTACGGGATCGACTCGAGCTACGAGATACCGGTCGTCCCGGGCTGATGCCCCATGCGGCTCCGTGAAGACTGCTCGGCGCTCGAATCGCTGCCGCTGAAGCTAATGATAGTTGCGGTCGTCGTCTCTCTGTCCATAGTGCCGGCTGCGGATGCGCTCGGGAATCTCAGGAACAGAGATTTCGTCAACAGGGCCGAGGGGCAGGTCAGATTGATCGCCTCCTCGGCTCAGGAGCTCATGATGGAAGGACCGGGCGGCGTTAGGACCGTATCGCTGGATTTCACCGGAGGGGGCAGCCTGAAGTTCGAGGGCATCACGATCGGAGACAGAAAAGGAGGACCGAACATGTCCGCGATAGTGCTTTCGCTCAGGAACGGTGGGCGCATCATCGAGACTGTAGACGACCCACCGACCTGGCTTAGAGGGCCGGCTGGAGAACCCATGGAAACTCGAACTCCCTCGTTCGAGTTGAGGTTGACCTGTGTCCTCGAGGGAAGGTCCGCGTACATCCTGACGGAGGTCGTCTAGTGGACTTCGTGGTGTCCAAGGTCGCGATGTCGGTCTGCGCACTCATGGTCGTGAGCGTCCTCGGCGGCATCCTCGAGCAGGACCTGGTGTTCGGGGGCGGGTCCGAGCTGGAAACGATCGTCAAGCAGTTCTGCTCGCTGGCGGACAGGGCGCTCATGTCGGGTTCGGATGCAGAAGTCAGCTGGACGGTGCCGTCCCTTGCCGACGGGACACGAATCGAGCTGAGAATCGAGAAGCGCATCGTGACCGGAGAGGCCGATGGAGAGCGGTCCATGACACAACCGATGTCCGACATCCACACATGGACTTGGGACGGGCGTGCCCTGAACGATAGCACAGTCGACAAGCTCGACAACGCCTCCGCGGGGATCATCGCAATGTCAGGCGAGAGCGTGGCGCTCGAGGTCAGAGCGGTCATGCTGGAGAACGAGCCAAAGATGCTCCTGTTCGTCTTCCTCGCTGCCTAGCATTTCTTTGAGAACTTCCCTGAGAGCTCGGAGAGCGCTTCCGTGAAGACCTTCGCCTCGTCCTTCGTATTGTAGAGATACACCGACGCGCGCGCGCACCCGTCCATTCCGTGCGCGTGGAAATACGGGTGACAGCAATGCATACCCGACCTCATCATGATGTTGTGCGAGTTGTCCATGATCATCGCCACATCATGAGCCGAGAGGTTGGCCACGTTGAAGCTCAGGATCCCGCCTCGCAGGTTGGGGTCCCCAGGCTTCAGAATCCTGATTCCAGGGAGCTCCATCAGGGCATGCGTCATCTGCCTGTTGAGGGAGACCTCGTGCTGCATTATCTCCTCCATACCAATCGCTGACAGGTACTCTAGTGCAGCGCCCGTGCCGATGATGCCCGAATAGTTCTGGAGCCCTGTCTCGAACCGCTCAGGGGCCGGCAGGAGTTCGTAGGAGTCGAACCTGGTGTCTGTTACTCCGTGGCCTCCGTACATTATCGGCCTCAATCTGTCCGAGATCTCAGCACGGACATAGAACAGCCCAACACCCGACGGCCCGCACATCTTGTGGGCGGAGGCAGCCATGTAGTCGACGCCGAGCGCGCGGACGTCTATCTTCCTGCTGGGCGCCGCCTGCGCAGCGTCAAGAAGGACCTTTGAGCCGTACGAGTGGGCAATATCCACAACGTCCTTTGCCGGGAGCGAGTAGCCCGTGACGTTCGAGGTCATGCACATCGCGACCAGCCGGACCTTCTTCGTCATCGCCTTCTCGAACGCCTCGAGGTCGAATGTCCCGTCCGGGGACGACTTCACGATCCTGTGCTTCACCCCTAACAGCTCTACCGCGCGGAGCACTGGCACATGCACTGAGTTGTGCTCGTAGTCCGTTGTGACTACCTCGTCGCCCTTCTTCAGGCCTGACCCGAGGATGACCGTGTTCAATCCCTCGGTGGTGTTCTTCATGAATGCAATCTCAACCGGGCTCTCCGCGTCGAAGAAGTCCGCAGCCCTCGTTCTGACCTCGTCGCACCTGAGGGACACCTCGGTCGCGAGCTTGTGCACGCTTCTCCCCGCACACGCAGGGAATGAGTCGTAATACTCCTTGACCGCCTCCGTTACTTGTCTTGGGCGCAGCGTCTGGCAGGCATTGTCGAAGTATATCGGCAACTTGCCACCGATCTCCTTCTGGAGCACCGGGAAGTCCTTGCGTATCCTGTTGACGTCCATCAGGGTTCGTGCGAGGATAGCCATGCCTGCTATTTGTCACTTTCAGCTAACGCCAGATTTATCCGCGCGCCCACGGGAAACTATTAAAATGGTCTGGGGCTTCACCTATGCTTGCTATGATAGCGAGCGCCAGGAAGAGGATATACTTCGACCATAGCGCCACGACGCAGGTGCTCCCCGAAGTGCTGGAGGCGATGAAGCCTTACTTCCTCGACAAGTACGGCAACCCGTCCAGCATCCACTCTTTCGGGCGGGAGGCGAAGGTCGCGCTCGAGGAGGCGAGGAAGAGTGTTGCCGCTCTGCTGAACGCCGACCCAATGGAGATCGTTTTCACATCTGGTGGCACCGAGTCCGACAACCTTGCGATCAAGGGCGCCGCGATGTACAAGGGCAGGATGAAAGGTCACCTCATCACGACCAAGGTAGAGCATCACGCGGTGCTCGAGCCCATGGACTTCCTGAAGCGGTTCGGGCTCGAGGTCACCATCGTCCCAGTGTCCTCGGACGGCCTCGTGGACCCTGGAGATGTCGAGAAAGCCATCAGGAACGATACTGTGCTGATATCTGTCATGGCGGCGAACAATGAGATCGGCACTATCCAGCCCATCAGGGAGATCGGCAAGATCGCGCAGGCCAGGGGGATACCATTCCACACGGATGCGGTCCAGGCTATGGGAAAGATGCCCATCGATGTCAAGGCGGATCACATAGACATGCTCTCGCTCTCGGCACACAAGTTCCACGGACCGAAGGGCGTTGGGGCGCTCTATGTCAAGCGGGGGACCCACCTGGAGCCGATCATACACGGCGGAGGGCAGGAGCGCGGGCTCAGGTCATCCACGGTCAATGTCGCAGGTGTGGTGGGCCTCGGGAAGGCCGCTGAGATCGCGAAGAGGGACCTCGAGCCTACGAGCGATAGGATGAAGGCCCTCAGGGACAAGATGATCAAAGCCGTGCCCGAACTCATTCCAAGGTCCTACGTGAACGGCCACAAGACCAAGCGTCTGGTCAACAACGCGAGTTTCAGGTTTGACTTCATAGAGGGCGAAGGGCTCGTGCTCCAGCTGGATTTCAAGGGTATTGCGACCTCCACAGGCTCCGCGTGCTCGACTGGCTCCCTCGAGCCCTCACACGTGCTCTTGGCGCTCGGGCTCACGCACGAGCAGGCCCACGGCAGCCTGAGGGTTACCTTAGGACGGGAAAACACTGAAGAGGAGGTAGGCTACTTCCTGGAAGTGCTGCCCGGGGTAGTCTCGAAGCTGAGGGAGATATCTCCCTTCAACGAGGAGACGCCCATGGGCGCAAGCGAAGGTGGAAGCTGTGTACAGTGATAAGGTCATGGAGCACTTCGCGAACCCGCGGAACGTCGGGGAGATACCTGATGCCGACGGGGTGGGCAAGGTCGGAAACCCGACATGCGGAGACGTGATGTGGCTCTACATCAAGGTGAAGAACAACATAATCACGGACATCAAGTTCAAGACTTTCGGGTGCGGAGCGGCGATTGCCACCAGCTCGATGATAACCGAGCTGGCGAGGGGCAAAACGATTGAGGAAGCGAAGAAGATATCCAGGCAGGACGTTGCCGACTCGCTGGACGGGCTGCCCCCGGTCAAGATGCACTGCTCCAACCTCGCATCCGACGCACTCAGGGAAGCCATCAAGGACTACGAAGCCAAGAAGGCCGCCAAGGCCTGAGCGTACACGAAGCCAGGCCTGAGAGCGGCTGCCATTTCTCATATGCTTGCACTTCCAGCTGGCTCGCTCAAGAAAAGTCTTAGTAGCTAGTCCGGCAATCACAAGAGGAGCCCAATGACTGACCTCTCCGTGGAACTCTGCGGCCTGCGGCTGAAGAACCCCACGATGCTGGCGTCCGGTGTTCTGGACGAGACGGGCAAAAGCATGATAGAGGTCGCGAGAGCCGGTGCTGGAGCCATCGTGACCAAGTCCGTGGGGCGAGAGCCGCGAGCCGGTCATCCAAACCCTTCCGTAGTCGAGCTCGAGATCGGACTGCTCAACGCGATGGGGCTTCCCAACCCGGGCATCGAGTTGTACGCGCAAGAGGTCCGAGAAGCGCGAAAGGGCGGCGTCCCGATCATTGGCAGCGTGTTTGGCGGGACGGAAGAGGAGATCGCTGAACTGGCTGGCCAGATCGCAAAGGCAGGGGCCGATGCCGTGGAGCTCAACCTGAGCTGCCCGCACGCGAAGGGATACGGCGCGGAGTTGGGCTCGACCCCGGAGCGTGTCGAGGCATGCTGCAGACTTGCGAAGATGGAAGCCCGAGTGCCAATCTTCGCGAAACTCACCCCGAACACCTCATCAATCGCAGAACTTGCCCGCGCAGCCGAGCGGGGAGGGGCAGACGGAATCGTCGCGATCAACACGCTGAAAGCGATGGCGATCTCACCAGAGGCGAGAATGCCCATCCTTGGCAACAGGTTCGGAGGACTGTCTGGACCCGCCATCAAACCGGTGGGCGTGCGATGTGTCTACGAGATATTCGAGGCTGTCAAGATACCGATCATCGGAGTCGGTGGCGTGTCCTCCGGCAGGGACGCAGCGGAGTACATGATGGCCGGAGCGAGAGCCGTGCAGATAGGCACAGCCGTATGGACCCAGGGAACGGCAGTCTTTGGAAGGGTGTGCAAGGAGCTTGCCCAGCTGATGGAGGACAACAACTGCCGCAAGGTCAGCGAGATGGTGGGGGTGGCTCACGCTGGTCGGCCTTAGGATGCTCAAAATCAAGGAGCACAGGGACGAAACGCCATCCATCAAAACGATCAGATTCTTTGAGAAGCTGGATGCGGACCCGGGACAGTTCGCCATGGTCTGGGTGCCAGGGGTGGACGAGTTCCCGATGTCCATCTCGTACGCTGGCAAGCACTTCGGGATCACCTACCAAGTAGTCGGCGACGGGACCAAGGCGCTGGCGAAGATGCGTGTCGGAGAGAAAATCGGAATCCGCGGTCCCTATGGAAGAGGATTTGAGATCAAAGGCAAGAGACTGCTGGTCGTCGCAGGAGGCACGGGGATGGCCGCGCTCGGCCTGTTGGTCGAAGCTGCGAAGGCTCGGAGATCAGCTGTCGACCTGGTCCTCGGCGCGCGGACGAGCAAGGAGCTGCTCTTCGAGGCGAGAGCGAAGAGAGCAGGAGCACGCGTTCACGTATCAACGGATGATGGAAGCAAGGGATTCAAGGGATTGGCGACCGAGCTTGCGAAATCGGCCTTGGACGACGGCGAGTATGACTTGATTTGCGCATGCGGCCCGGAGAGGATGATCGTGGGGCTGTTGCGGATTGCGAAGGGTAGACACATGAAGATGCAAGCGTCCCTGGAGAGGATGATGAAGTGCGGCATCGGGATCTGCGACTCCTGTGCTCTTGACGGGAAGCACGTGTGCAAGGACGGACCAGTGTTCGATAGCGATGAGCTCGAAGCATTCGAGGAGCTTGGCAAGACGAAGCTCGACCTTTCGGGTCGAAAGACGCCTATCTGACCAGTCCGAAAAAGTTGTCGTTCGTCGGACAATGAACATAAACGTGGAATAGCTCTTCTTGAGAATCTCGAGAACGAGCAACAGCGCGGTCCTGCGAATCGTCTTCTCGATGGGGTCATGTTCGCTCTACAACATCGCGTGTCACCAGCGGGTTCTGTCACAAATCGGGTGATGCAGACGGCTGGAGTCGCGTGTCCGGCCTGCAAGACACTGCGTGTAGTGACTGAAGACATATATGACGAGCGTCGTGGTGGTTCACAGGCTTGTCACGGGGGTGGATCCCTATCTTGAAGACGCGTAGGTAAATGGAATGGCATCCCGGTCCCTATGGTCGATCCGCGATGAAGCAGCAGAACGTGCCCGATATGTGGGAGGATACATGATTCCCGAATGGGCGCGTAAACAGGCACATCAACGCCAGCAAGAACCTGCTGCAAACAGCCGTCTCGAAAGGGATGGCAGGGGGCTTATGGTTCAGCCCCGGCGCGTTCCAGCATGACGTGATGATGGCCCTCTACGACCCTGAGAAGGGCGCACGGTCGGAGCCGAATGGAACGAGTTGCGCGGGTGAAGCACCCTCAGGGGTCATCACCCGCTAATGCAACAGAACCCAACCTTAGACCTAAAGGGGCTCGCAACGTGCGACCCCTACAAACTCCTTTTCAACTGATTTTGAATAGCTATTGGCAGTCTGGATTCTTCTTGGTTTTGGAGAGCACCGCCTGAACGATCCCCCAGAACTCGTCATCAGAGACACGTCCATGCTCCTCACCTGCGTGCTTGATAGCCCTAACGATATCGCATATCTGGTCCTGCGTTGCGTTCATCTTGCGCTCGCCAAGACGGCTCTTGACGAGTGCGGTGCCCGAGTGCTTTCCGAGGAGCAGGCGCCTCCTGTTGCCGACCTCCTCGGGGTCGACCGACTCATACGTCATGGGGCAGTTCAGGACCGCCGCGACATGTATGCCTGACTCGTGCGAGAACGCGTTCGGCCCGACCCAAGGAAGGTTCGCAGGCACTGGCAGCTTCGCGGCCTCGAACACGATATTTGTCAGTTCCGTTAGATGCTCGGTCTTGATGCCGACATCCTTCTTGTAGAGGTGTTTCATGGCCATCACGAACTGCTCCAGGGGGACGTTGCCAGCCCGTTCCCCGATGCCGCCCACCGTCGTCGCGATCGCGTCAGCGCCGTTCGCGAGCGCAGCGATCGAATTGGCAGTGGCGAGGCCGAAGTCATTGTGCAAGTGCGCCGAGACAGGAGTCTTTGTCCTCTCTCTCACGCGCCTTACGAGGTTCCCGACAGCCTCGGGTCCCGCACACCCGAGCGTGTCCGTTACACCCAGCCTGGCCGCGCCGGCATCCTCGGCTGCCTTGTAGACGTCCAGCAGGAACTCCATGTTGGACCTGGTGCTGTCCTCAGTGCTCAGGCTCGCCTTCAAGCCCAACGCGCGAGCATATTCGAGAGAGTTCACGGCCCGCCTGAGTATCTCCTCCCTGCTCATCCTCAGCTTGTATTGCATGTGCAGATCGCTCGTGGCGATGAACAGAAGGACCATATCGACATTGCACTCAGCCGCCGCGTCGATGTCGGCCTGCAGCGTGCGGGCGAGGCAGAGTACGTCCGCCTGCAACCCGAGACTGGAGATCGCCTTCACGTTCTTCTTTTCCTGGTCGGACACCGCAGGGTATCCAGCTTCGATCTCGGGAACACCCACCTCGTCCAGCTTCCTCGCGATCGCGATCTTCTGCTCGAGCGTGAAGCGGACGCCTGGCATCTGCTCCCCGTCTCTTAGGGTACTGTCATAGATCGTCACCTTCTCCGGGAAGCGGAGCTTCGCCCAAGCGTTGTAAGGGCTGACTGCGGAGAACTTCATCGCTCAGCGAACGGCTCAACCGAGTATATACCTTATTCTCTGGAGCCAGGCAGTCACGTCCGTACGCTGAAAGCAATAAATAGCGAAACGGTCATTGATAAGCTCCCATGCCGGGGTGACAGAGCGGCCATGTGGCGGACTGCAGATCCGCAAACAGGAGTTCAAATCTCCTCCCCGGCCCCATTGGACTATGTTCTGGTGAAACGTTTATAGATGTGTTATGTTTACCTGGACTCGCGGGCGTTTGCCACAGTCTGGCATGATGCAAATGCCCGGAATCCGGTGCATAGCATGAAAACGCCGTGCGAACTCATTGTTGGCAAAATACTGCCGGCGCTTAGAGCGTCGGTCGTGAAGGAGCTATCGGGCAAGTATCACATGAAGCAGGCAGAGATAGCCCGGAAGATAGGCATCACGCAGGCGTCCGTAAGCCAGTACCTGAGCTCGACGCGGGCCTCAGGCACGAAGATGACGGAAAGCTTCCCCAAGATCAAGACCTACGCTGAGGAGATAGCCAAGAGGATCGCCGCCGGCGAGGACAGGTACGAGGTCTACGGCTACCTATGCACCGCGTGCAAGGACATACGCTCCGACGAGGCCTTCTGCAAGATGCACAAGATATCCTCCCGCCTGGGCGGGTGCGACATCTGTAAGAAGTCCGCGTGAGCAAAGGGTTTTAAGGGCGCACGGAAACTGGAGGATGCGCAAGGGCCATATATAACAGCGTTATTCAAGACGGCGGGTGCGAGCATGGCGAAGGCACTGAACAACATACTCGAGGCCGTGGGCAAAACGCCCATGGTAAGGCTCAACAGGATCGTTCCAGCGGGAGCAGCGACTGTATACGCGAAGCTGGAGTCCTTCAACCCGATGTGGTCTGTGAAGGACAGGATAGCGAAGGCCATGGTAGAGGCGGCCGAGAGGAAGGGGTTGGTGAACAAGGACACCACGATAATCGAGCCGACCTCTGGCAATACAGGCATAGGCCTCGCAATGGTCTGCGCGGTCAAGGGCTACAAGCTCATTCTCACGATGCCCGAGACGATGACCGTTGAGAGGAGGAGGATCATGGCAGCCTTGGGAGCGCAACTCGTGCTCACGCCGGGTCCGGAAGGGATGAGTGGTGCGATCAAGAAGGCCGAAGAGCTGGCCGCGGTCAATCCCAACTCGTTCTTGCCGCAGCAGTTCAAGAACAAGGCCAACCCCTGGATACACAGGAAGACCACTGCCAAGGAGATCCTTCGCGCGGTGGACAAGATCGACGCTTTCGTCGCAGGCGTCGGGACCGGCGGGACGATCACGGGTGTGGGACAGGTGCTGAAGCGCAAGTATCCGCAGGTGAAGGTATTCGCAGTCGAACCCGAGGACTCGCCAGTGCTCTCTGGAGGGAAGCCAGGACCGCACAGGATACAGGGGATTGGTCCTGGGTTCGTGCCCGACGTGCTCGACACGAAGATCTACGACGAGGTGATCAAGGTCGGGACGAAGGACGCGTTCGAGACCTCAAGGAAGCTCGCTAAGCTCGAGGGCATCTTCGCAGGCATCTCCTCAGGGGCCGCATGCTTCGCGGCGCTCAAAGTCGCGAAGGACCTGGGACCTGGCAAGACGGTGGTTGTCGTGCTGCCAGACCTTGGAGAAAGATATTTGAGCACTGACCTATTTGCAGAGAATCCATAATGGCTAGCAAGAGAAAGGACGATGTTGACATTGTTCTGGAGCGGGATCCCGCGCCGAAGAGCAGAGCGGAGGCGCTGCTGTTCAGCCCAGGCCTGCACGCGCTCAGATTCCAAAGGGCGGCTCACAAGCAGTACCTCAAGAAGCGGTACAAGACCGCCCGTGCTCTGAACTACCTTGCGAGGGTATTGACAGGAGCTGACATACATCCCGGGGCGACAATAGGTGAGAACTTCTTCATCGACCACGCCACGGGCGTGGTAATCGGCGAGACTGCGGAGATCGGGAACAATGTCTCGATCTACCAGGGTGTAACCTTGGGCGGCGTCAGCACGGAGAAGAAGAAGCGCCACCCGACCATAGGGAACAACGTCGTCATAGGCGCGGGAGCGACGATCCTCGGACCGATAACGATCGGCGACAACGTCCGAGTCGGGGCTGGCTCAGTGGTCGTGAAGTCCGTGCCGCCTAATTCGACCGTCGTCGGTGTACCAGCGAAGATAGTCGCGCGTGAGGGCACGACCAAGATTGACCTGCACCACGAGGAGCTCCCCGACCCCGTGGTGAACGCGTTCATAGACATGTGCCACAGCTTGTCGGAGATGGAGTACCGCATGGAGCTGATCGAGAAGAAGCTCGGGATGGAGCACAAGAAGATCCCGTTGCCCGCGCTCCCGAAGAACCGGTCGCCAGAGGTCTCGTGTCCGGTAGAGGAGAAGCATTAAGCCCTCTCCGATTATTCGAGAAGTGATAGCCAATGGCGTTGGTTTTGTACAACACGCTCACGAGAAAGAAAGAACCGTTCGAACCGCTGCTCAAGGGAAAAGTAGGGATGTACGTCTGCGGCGTGACGGTCTATGACCAGAGCCATCTAGGTCACGCGAAATCCGCCATCAACTTCGACGTCATCGTCAGATGGTTGAGGCACAAGGGCTACGAAGTCAAGCACGTCACGAATTTCACTGATGTGGACGACAAGGCCATTGTACGCGCCAAGGAGCTCGGAATCGAGACTCTCGAGCTCACCGAAAAGATGATCGGCGAGTACTTCAGGGACATGGACGCGCTCAAGGTGAAGCATGCGGACGTCTACCCCAAGGCCAGCGAAACCATGCCTGACATCATCAAGATGGTCAAGGGTCTGGTCGATAAGGACTACGCATACGAGTCAAACGGTTCAGTATACTTCAGCGTCAGGAAGGCCAAGGAGTATGGGAAGCTCTCCCGACAGGGCCTTGACCAGTTCGAGGCAGGCGCCAGGGTCGAACCTGGAGAGGACAAGCGCGACCCGATGGACTTTGCGCTCTGGAAGGCTGTCAAGCCTGACGAGATTTCCTGGGACAGTCCTTGGGGCAAAGGCAGGCCTGGGTGGCACATCGAGTGCTCGGCCATGTGTCTGAAACACATAGGCAAGACGGTCGATATCCACGGCGGTGGCACGGACCTCATTTTCCCCCACCACGAGAACGAGATCCTGCAGTCGGAGGCCTACAACGACTCGCCGTTCGTGCGGTACTGGATGCACAACGGGATGCTCACGATCGACCAGGAGAAGATGTCCAAGTCGCTCAAGAACTACTTCTCGATCAGCGAGATCCTGAAGAAGTACTCTGCGGAGGTCGTGAGGTTCTACCTGCTCAATGCCGCCTACAGCGCCCCGCTGGACTATAACGAGAAGACGCTGGACGAGTCCGCGAAAGCGCTCGAAAGGCTCCAGAACACCTATGAAAACTTGAAGGCTGCGACAAAGACAGCATCTGGCTCCGACGACGCCAAGAGACTGTGCGAAGATGCGTGGAAGCGGTTCGAGGAGCGCATGGATGACGATTTCGGGACGCGCGATGCAGTCGCCACCATCTACGACCTCGCCCGCGACGCGAACAAGCTCTCGAGCGATGGCAAGCTGAGCAGGGAGGGCGCGGAGAACGTGCTTGGCGTGCTCTCCAAGTTCAACGGCATATTCGATGTATTGCAGGAGAAGACAGCTCAGAAGACGACTGTTGTTTCTGGTGTTGTCGTGGACCTTCCCAATCCGGACTCGATGATTGGCAAAGAGCTTTCAGATGATGAGATCAGTCTGTGGTTGCAGAGGAGAGAGGTCGCGAGGAAGAAGAAGGACTTCACATATGCTGACGAGGTAAGGAAGAAGCTCGCCGAGCTCGGAATCGAGACGCGGGACACCAAAGATGGTTCCACATGGAAGCGAAAGTGAAGCCTGAGATTGCCCGCAAGAAGGCGGAGCTGCTCGCAGGTGGGCCGGTCAAGCTCCCGAAGGATTTTCGACTGCCGTTCCTTCCCAGCAGGTCGACTGCGGGTCCGGGCGCCGGGACTGTTTCAGTTGTCTTCGCCTTCGGAAACACGAGGGTGAAGAAACCGGTTTCCAGGGACATGGGCGAGTTCGAGCTCGTCGAGACGGGAGACGAGCTGTCGATCCACCACGCGGGCAAGGAGTTCGTCAAGAAAGTGGAGCTCGTACCGACTCTGTTGCACGCCCCCTACCAAGCGTTCGTCAACATAGACCATGCCTGTGTCTTCAACTGCAAGTTCTGCAGCTCTCCTAGACTGGGAAAGGACATCACGAAGAATCTCACGGACGAGAAGATCATTGAGATGATCCTCGAGGCTTCGAAGTCCGAGGACTTTGAGTCCGTCGCGTTCACCAGCGCGGTTACCCAATCACCTTCGATGTCGGCTAAGCGGATGGCTGGCCTGGTGAGGAAGGTCAGGGAACTGCTGCCAGATGCTTCGATTGGCGTTGAGCCGTATGTCACCCGCCCGGACGAGGTGGAGGCTTTGAAGGAGGCAGGGGCAGATGAGATGAAGCTTAACATCGAATCCTTTGACCGGGACATCTTCGAGAAGATCTGCCCCGAGCGGGATTACGACCATATCATGCACGCCATCAACCATGCGGGTGAGGTCTTCGGGAAGAACAGAGTGTGCTCGAATATCATATTTGGGCTTGGCGAGTCCGATGAGACAGTCCTCGAAGGCGTGAGGGTGCTTGCGAACATGGGAGCGGTTGCCACGCTACGGGCATTGAGAAGGAACGAGTACAACATCGAGGCATTGGAGGACACGCTCGGAAGACTCGAACCGGTGGAGCCTGAACGGATGCTCCGCCTGGCCATGGAAGAGAAGAGGATCCTGAAGGAGTACGAGTTGACGCCGCTCAAGTTCAAGACGATGTGCCACGCCTGTCTCGCGTGCGACATCGTCCCGTTCTGGGACGTCTGATCATCTGTGGGCGAAAACGCATCTGATGATTGGCTGGACTTCCTCGACCACTGCGAAGCCGAACCGTTCCAACTGCACCGTCTTTCCTTTTGCTGCCGCGAGCAGGGGTTCTGCTTTCCCCTTCTTCACGGTTCCGTCACTCATCAGGACTTCGGCATCGAATGAGGACTTGGGAGCCCAGTGGATGATCTGGCCTCTCTTGGCGATCGCGAGGTCGTTGCCAGCGTAGTGAGCCTTCCCTTTGACATACTCTATGTTGCAGAGGTCCTTCAACCTGAACTTCGCATCCTCCGCAGGCAGGTCTTCCCTGCTCACATAGACCGTGTGCGACGGTCCGACCTTGATCTCCCTCACTCCTCGCTCAGGGTGATCCGGATGCGTAGGTGCCCTCCCTACCAGATCGGGCGCACCCTCGATATTCAGCTCGACTGGGTCGCTGACGAAGAAGTACCTGTCAGAGGTGTCGTCTATGATGTCCCTGTTGAACGAGTAGAGCGTCTTCCAGGAGAACTCGATGTCTACCTCCTTGATACCGGTCTCGATCCAGTATCTCCTGATAGCTTCCGGCCGGATGCCTCTCCGCTTCAGGGCGCGCAATGTCCCGAGCCGCGGGTCGTCCCAGCCCGTGAACGCGCCTTCCTTGATCCCCTTGGCCGTGACAGACTTCTTTAGCTGGGCCTCCTCGATCGACACACGCCCGTAATGGATGTACACTGGCTTCTTCCAGCCGAGGTAGTTGTAGATGTACTCCTGCCTGAAGGTGTTGTTCAGGTGGTCCTTTCCCCTGAGCACGTGAGTCAGGTCCAGCAGATGGTCGTCAACCGCAACCGCCAGGTTCATCAGAGGATACACTCGGTACTTAGTGCCAGTCCGTGGATGGGGTGTGTCGTCGATCCTGAGGCCCACGAAGTCCCTGATCGCCGGGTTCGGGTGGGCAAGGTCTGTCTTCACAACGAGCGAGGCCTCTTCCGGCTTGTAGGCGCCGTCGAACATCTTGTCCCATCTCGCGAGCTGCTCGTTCAACGGCTGGTCCCTGTGCTCGCAGGACTTCTTCTTGTTCTTCAGCTCTCGCCATTCATCGATCTTGCATGTGCAGACATATGCCTTGCCCAGGTCGAGGAGCTTCCTGGCGATGTCGTAGTATAGCTCGAACCTGTCGCTCTGGATGATCGTCTTGTCGACCTTGACCCCCAACCACGCGAGGTCCTCGGGGATCGTCTCATACCCCGCGGGGTCGATCCTTGCGGGGTCAGTATCCTCGAACCTGTTGTAGCAGATTCCGCCGTATCTCTTGACGTACTCGTCGTTGAGGATTGCCATTCTGCTGTGGCCCAGGTGAAGTGGCCCTGACGGGTTAGGTGCGAGGCGCATGCGCACTTCACCTGTCACGCCTTGCAGGTCCGGCAGGCCGGTCTCGCGCTGCTTCGTCTCCTTCACGAGCAGCTCTGGAGCGATCTCCTCGAGCTCCTTTCTCTGCGCCTCGGGCGGGAGCTTGTTGACCTCGTCCACGATAGTCTTCGCGAGGGGCGAGATCTCCTTCGCTTTGGCCCTCAGGTCAGGGTTCTCCGCCATGACCTTCCCGAGAACCGCACCAACCGTAGCCTTGCCCTGGAATTGGACTGCGTTCTGGAGCGCGTACTTCCTGATAAGAGCCTCTGCATCCACGGGCGACTCGATTGACGGGTGTCTATTAATAAGCTTTGAGCTTTGACCTAGCCAGGCCTCGAAAGAAAGGATAGAAATACACTCTGTCGCATCAGTCAACAAGGTGTTCCGTTGTCGGTCCGGGTGTTCCTAGACCAGTTCAAGGAGACGATCGTAGTCAAGGGCCACATCTCGAGAGATCTCGAGCTCACTCACATACTCAACAAGGAGAGGACAAAACCTGTCTTTTTCGAGAACCTAGACGGGTCCAGGGCAGTGGGAAACCTCTGGTCGACCCGGGAGAGGATCGCAAGGGCGATGGGCATCACTCCGATGGAGCTAACGCAGAACATGATGCGGGCGATGGACTCGCCGTCGACTCCGCAGGAGATAGAGAACGCACCCTTTGATCGGAACATCCTGACGGACTTCGACCTGCGGGAATCGGCGATTCCGAAGTTCTACAAGACTGACGGCGGCAGGTTCGTGACTGCCGGAGTCGTCGTCGCGGAGCACGAAGGGATCCGGAACATGTCGTTCCACAGGCTCATGGTACTAGGAGAGAACAAGTTCGCCATCCGTGTGGTGCCCAGACACCTCTACGCGTTGCACAAGAGAGCATTGGCGAAAGGCGAGGACCTCAAGATCGCAGTCGCGGTCGGCCTGTGCCCCTCGATCATGCTTAGCGCGGCGATGAACCTCGAGTTCGGTAAGGACGAGCTAACGGTCGCGAACGCTCTGAGGCAGCTCTGTCTCGGGGAGCCAGTGTGCGTCAGGAAGATCAGGAACGGCCTCCTGGTGCCCGCATTCGCCGAGTACATCTTCGAGGGCCGCGTCACAAAGGAGACTGCGGACGAGGGACCTTTCGTGGACATAACCGGCACAATCGACCCAGTCAGGAAGCAGCCCGTCGTCGAGATCGACAGGATATACCACAGGGACGACCCGATCTTCCAGATGATCCTGCCAGGAGCGGACGAACACTACCTAATGATGGGCATGCCGCGCGAGCCGGTCATCCAGAGGGCGGTCGGACTCGCGGTCCCCGACGTCCATGGAGTCAGGCTGACTGAAGGCGGGTGCTGCTGGCTCCACGGTGTCGTGTCCATCACCAAACAGAAGGAAGGCGATGCGGTCAACGCGATCATGGCCGCGCTGGGCTCACACCCGTCAATGAAGATGGTCACAATCGTCGACAATGACATCAACATATTCGACGACCGCGAGGTTGAGTGGGCCGTCTCGACGAGGTTCCAGGGACACAAGGGCCTAGTCATGATCGAGAACGCCAGGGGGAGCAGCCTCGACCCGAGCGCAGACGAGACCACGACCAAAGTCGGGATAGATGCCACGAAGCCGATCGGTGGCGAGGGGTTCGAAAGGGTAAAGCCTGAATAGGTACATCCCCAGCCGGTGGATGGCTTGTGGCAGTACCTGGCCTTGCTGGTCATTCTGGGACATGGGATAGGTCACTTGATAGGAGTCTTGGCATCGTGGACCTCCATCGATGTCGGGTTCAAGGATGCTGCCTGGCTCTTTCCCGGTGGCCACAAGATGAAGAGCGCGATTGGGCGCGCGTGGGGGCTGCTGTGGATAGTTGCCATGGTCTTCTTTGTCGGTTCGGCTTTGGGCATCCTTCTCGACGAGGAATGGTGGCGGTTCCTGGCCGTCATCGGCTCCGTCGTGTCGCTTGTGGCGATCCTGCCCTGGTGGAAGAGCGTGATCGGAGGCGTGAAGGCCGGGGCTGTCCTCGATATAGCCATCATCCTGGTCCTCCTGCTGCCTTGGGGCAAGGAGATCACCGACTTCTTCGAAGTCCCCTAGGGGGCACTGGCCGGCAGCGCTGTTGTTCGGCGCAAACAATTAAATATGGTCCAATCCTAGCTCAGCGCGAGGAAGTCGAATGGTCACAGTGACCCCAAAAGCCATCGAGGCAATGAACAAGATCGTGGACGAGCCAAAGCGCAAGGGGACAATAAGAATATTCTTCGCCGGGTTCTCCTGCTCAGGTCCTTCGTACATGATGGGCTTCGACGAGAAGAAGGAGAACGACGTTGAGATGAAGGTCGACGGCTACAGGCTCATCTACGAAAAGGAACTCGAGGACGAGCTGAAAGAAGCCATTGTCGATTCTGTCGACACGCCCCAGGGACCAGGCGTAGTCGTGCGGGTGAAGCCTACTGGTGAAACGGCTTGCACCTCGTGCCCGGGCTGCCACTAGGTTCGGCAGACCCGGACGAAAACATTCATACACTCGTTCTGTTCTCAATGGCTCGTGTTCCTGGAACACGAGCTCATCAAACCCTCATGCATCGAGCGGAGGGACTATCAGGTCAACATCGCGGAGGCTGCTCGTCATGAGTCCACTCTTGTCGTGCTCCCGACTGGCCTCGGCAAGACGACCGTCGCGTTGATCGTGATCGCTGACATCCTCAGGGACTCGAAGGGCAAAGTGTTGTTCATGGCCCCGACGAAGCCCCTGGTCCAGCAGCATACGGGATTCCTTAAGGAGAACCTCCTGGGGTTCGAACCGGCAATGTTCACCGGGGAAGTCAATCCTCGGGAGAGAGCGGAGACCTGGAACGAGAGCAGGCTCGTCGTCTCCACGCCCCAGGTCATCGAGAACGACCTCGACGAGGGGAGGATCAGCCTCAAGGGAGTCGACCTGATCGTGTTCGACGAGGCACACAGGGCGGCTGGCGACTACGCCTATGTCTCAATCGGCCGGAAATATGGAGGGCTCGTGCTCGGCATGACGGCCTCCCCTGGCTCCGGCGTCTCGAAGATTGCCGAGGTCTGCGAAAACCTGGGGATCACCAACGTTGAAATGCGATCCGAGCTGGACGAGGACGTGGTCAAGTACACGCAGGACATCGATGTGCAGTACGTAGCCGTCAATGTCCAGGAGGGCATGGGACCTGTCGTCTACCTGCTCAGGCAGATCTACGACGAGCAGGTCAAGAAGCTGAGGGCGTTCGGCTTCCTGGACCCGAAGAAACCCGCGACGACCAGAGACCTCCTCGAAGCGGGTAACTTGATCAGGGCGAAGCTGAACTCCGGCAAGAAGTCTTACCAGCTCTTCAGGGCGGCCAGCACTCAATCCGTAGCGATGAAGGTCAACCACGCGGTGGAGCTCGCGGAGACACAGGGCAGGGGAGCGCTCGAGAACTACTTCGAGAAGCAGGTCAGGGAAGGCTCGGAAAAGGGCGGCTCGAAGGCCACGCGAGACATCGTCAAGGACGCCAGGTTCCAGCAGGCCAGGACGCTCTTGTATGGCATGGAGCGGGACCACCCGAAGCTCGAGAAGATCGTGCCAATCCTGAAGACCCAATTCCTTTCAAAGCCCGATTCACGGGTGATCGTGTTCACGCACTACCGGGACACGTGCGACCTCGTCACCCAGATGCTCGAGAAGGAGCCGGGCTTCAAGCCCGTGAGGTTCGTCGGCCAGGCGAGCAAGGGTGAGGACATCGGCCTCAACCAGAAAGAGCAGAAGGAGATCATCGAGAAGTTCACGAATGGCGACTTCAACATCCTGGTGTCAACATCGATCGCGGAGGAGGGCTTGGACATTCCGGCAACCGACCTCGTGGTGTTCTACGAGCCCGTGCCGTCGGAGATAAGGACCATTCAGAGGCGCGGGAGGACCGGGAGAAGGCGGGCAGGAAAGGTCGTCATGCTCATCACGAGGCACACCAAGGACGAGGTCTACTTCTACTCCAGCAGGAAGAAGGAGATGCAGATGCGGCGGGAGCTGGACTCGCTCAGGAGGAAGCTGAGGGCGAAGAGGGGCCTGCCTGAGGAACCGTTCCAGGTCCGGGCGCCACTAACGAAGGCGAATCTAGAGGATATGATGGCCGAGAAGCCGATGACCGACAAGGAGGGGCTCTCCAAGAAGGTGGCCGAGAAGAGGGGCCAGAAGTCGCTCGGGCAATTCGAGTTGAAAGGCAAGGAGCAAGGCGTCGGCCTCCTCGTGTCGCCAAGGGTGAGTTCGATTGGCCTTGCCGAGGCGTTGTCTGGCGGGGGCTTCTCGCTGCGCGAGGAGGATCTCGAATGCGCGGACATCGTGGTGTCGCAAAGAGTCGCAGTCGCAGTACGCACTGTGGACCAGTTCATCGACGAGATCTCAGACGGGAGCATGCTATCCACTCTGGCGAAGCTCAAACACGAATATCTCCACCCGATCCTAATAGTGCAGGGGGAGCCGGAGGGAGAAGGCGTCCAGGCCGGCAATGCGGCGGTGTTCGATGCGCTGAGCTCGCTGCTGTCCGAGTTCCACATGTCGATCCTGTCAACACACAACCCAGCGGAGACGACCTCCGCCATCGTGTCGCTTCATAAGCAGGAAGAAGTCAAGCGCGGGAAGGACGGGCGCTCCCTGCAGACAACCCTCGACGTCCCCAGCAGGCAGTTGTTCCTGGTCCAGGGACTGCCCAACGTCTCCGCAACGCTCGCCCAGCGGTTGCTCGAGAGGTTCGGGAGCGTCAAGGGCATCGCGGACGCGAACGTCGAAGAACTTATGCGAGTGGAGGGCATCGGAAGGGTCATAGCAGAAGGTATCCATACAGTATTGCGAAAGAAGTACGGAGAGGAGGAAAGCTAGATGGAAGAGACAGTTTGTCCGCTTTGTGGGAGCCCGTGCATTCTCAAGATCATCGCGACCGAGGACTCGCGCTGGTGTGAAGTCGACGTATGCAAGATGTGCGTGACGATGTACCCCCGAGACAAGAGCGTGGTCAAGAAAGCGCCCGCCAAGAAGAAGGCGAAGGCTAAGAAGCCAAAGGCCAAAGCCAAGGCCAAGAAGGGGAAGAAGTAGGCAGCCAGTCGTTAACTGGCGGCTCAGATAGATTTATGAACCACCTGCCCATACGAGTGAGTCCGAGCACCATGGAGTTCAAGCTAGTGGAGAAGAAGAAGGATACGATCAAGGTCGAGATCCACGATGCGGACGAGACGCTAATCTACCCGCTCATCCACGAGCTGCTCCAGGACAAGAACGTCGCCGACGCAAGGTACATCACCGGCCACCCACAGCTCGACAAGCCCGTCCTGGTAGTCGAGGTCAAGGAGGGCAAGCCACAGGCAGCTTTGAAGAAGGCGGCCAAGTCCCTCGCGAACCAGTTCGCGGAAGCGCGCCAGCTGGTCGAGAAGCAGCTCGGCTAGAGAAGACCCAATCTTATTAGGCAGGGGTCAGGATTCTGTTGTGCCATGAATGAGAGCGACCTGGGTCTCGAAGTCTTCCTCACCCAAGACATCAAAGGGATCGGGGGAAAGCTGAGGAATACCCCAGACGACTTCGTTGTGGACGAGATATCCATACTGCCTCCAGCAGACCCGGAGGGCAAGTACGTTATCGCCAGGGTCTGGCACCGCAACTGGGAGCAGAACAGGCTCGTGCGAAGGCTCGGGAGCAACCTCAAGGTCGGAAGGTCGAAGATAGGATTCGCAGGAACGAAGGACGGGAGGTCCGTCGCGACACAGCTGATGTCCTTCGATGCGCCCTTGGAGCAAGTGCAGGCGCTCTCGATACCCGAAGTCAAGATCGTGGAACCTTACAGGGCGCGGCGGAAGGTCTCGATCGGAGACCTCCTAGGAAACCGGTTCGACATCCGCGTAGCGGATGTTGAAAGCGGCCCTGACACCAAGGCGACCTGCGATTCCGTCAGAGATCGGCTCGACTCGCTGGGCGGGTTTCCCAACTTCTTCGGGACGCAGAGATTCGGGTCAGTGAGACCGATCACGCACATAATCGGAAAGGATCTCATAGCGGGCGACTTCGAAGGGGCCGTGATGCGGTACATTGCGAACCCCATGGATGCGGAGGATTCGGAAGCGAACGACGCGAGGCGGAGGCTGCAGGAGACCAAGGATTTCGAGCAGGCGCTCAGGGAATTCCCGAAGAAACTGACCTTCGAGAGGACCATGATCGGCTACCTGCACGACAAGCCTGGTGATTACCTTGGCACCCTGAGGACGCTCCCGAACAACCTACTGATGATGTTCGTCCATGCATACCAGTCGTACCTTTTCAACAAGATACTGAGCGAGCGGATCAGGCGCGGCATTTCCATCAAGGAGCCGCAGGTGGGCGACCTCGTGCTCCCGCTCAACAAGCTGAACCTTCCGGACCATGACAACCCCATCCTTGTGACAAATGACAACTTGGACAAGTCCTTGAGGAACGCGAAGGAGAAGAAGGCGTTCGTGAGCGGGCTCCTCTATGGAACGAAATCAGTTTTCGCGGATGGGATGATGGGAGAGATCGAAAGGGAGATCATCACACGGGAGAACATCGCGAAGATCGACTTCCAGATAGTTGGGCTGAGGGAGGCTTCGTCCAAAGGGACGAGGAGAGAGCTCCTTGCACTATGCAAGGACTTGACCATAGAAGCGTCGGATTCGGAGGCCAGGTTCAGGTTCGCGCTCAACAAGGGATGTTACGCGACCGCGCTACTCCGCGAGTTCATGAAGGCAGACCCGAGCCAGTACTAGGCATATGCTTATCGCGCATCATGACCATGACGAGGACGTGAAGAAGAAGCCAAGGACCGTCCTCACATGTCCTCAATGCGGCTCCGCCGATCTCTATTACGAGGCGGCCCTCATCACGGGGTACAAGTACCACTGCAAGAAATGCAACTACATCGGAGCGTTCGTGATAGAAAAGGATATTGAAGAAGACGAAGCAGGCAAGTGAAGCCTGCCTCTGTTTTGCCGGATCACCTCAGGCGAACATCGGTCCGGATTCCATCGCCTTCTCTGCGCCCAGGTCGAGCACCTTCAGGATGGCCTTCTCGAAATCGGGCATGGCGACGACGTCCCTGTTGTCCCTTATGGCGAACATGCCCGCCTCCGTGCATATAGCCTTGATGTCGGCACCGGTCGCACCATCCGAGTGCGCTGCGAGCTCCTCTAGGTTGACTGTGCCGTCCAAGTTCATGCGCTTCGAGTGAATCTTGTAGATACTGCTCCTCGACTCGAAGTTCGGCATCGGGATCTCTATGATCCTGTCGAACCTGCCGGGCCTCAGGAGCGCTTCATCCAGTATGTCCGGCCTGTTCGTCGCACCGATGATCTTTACCTCTCCAAGCGGGTTGAACCCGTCGAGCTCCGCCAAGAGCTGCATCAGCGTCCTCTGGACCTCGCGGTCTCCTGATGTCGCGAGCTCGAGCCGCTTTGCGCCAACGCTGTCTATCTCGTCGATGAACACTATCGAAGGCGCTTTCTGCCTTGCGAGATCGAACAGCTCCCTCACGAGCCTCGCTCCTTCGCCTATGTACTTCTGAACCAGTTCTGAGCCGACAAACCTGATGAATGTCGCATTGGTCTGCTTGGCAACGGCCTTCGCGAGCAGTGTCTTGCCCGTGCCTGGCGGGCCCACGAGAAGCACGCCCTTCGGCGGGTCAATGCCGACCTTCTTGTAGAGCTCTGGCCTCAGCAATGGGTCCTCCACTGCCTCCCTGACCTCAAGTATCTGCTCCTCGAGGCCGCCTATGTCATCGTACAGCGTCTCAGGTTTCGCGATGATCTCCGCGCCAATCACGATCGGGTCCAGCGACGGCGGCAGGACGCCCATGACCGCGAGCGTCTGCTTGTTGAGGGCCACGCGGGCGCCCGAGATAAGCAGGTCCGGCGATACATAGTCGGATGTGCCCACGATGAAGTCCGGGCCTGTGGAGCTCTTCACGACGACCCTGCCGTCGGCAAGGATGTCCTTGATCTGCCCTATGATAAGTGGCGGTGCCTTCAGTCTCTCAAGCTCGGCCTTGAGCCTCTTCAGCTCCTTCTGGAGCCGGATCAGCTCCCCCTCGACGAACCTCTTCTCGCCCTCGGTCCGGCGAGACTCTTCGACTAATTCGAGATTCCTTTCCTCAAGGACCGCGATCTTTCTCTGAATTTCATCAAACATTGTGCTTGGCTGGTCCTGTTCCAATGTGTGCACCTTCGTTTGTCCGAGCTGGTAATTATATAGAGTTAAATAGTCTATTTATTCTTTGTCACCTGGATTCAGCATCGTGATGACGATGATTTGTGAGATTTGCGGTAAGGATGTCACCTTCTGCAGGAAGGTGACAATAGAGAGAGTCCAACTTGAAGTTTGCTCCGAATGCGCTAAATTCGGCATTGAGGCCGAGAAGGAGCCGGCGAAAGAGGCAGGGCCCATGCCAGTGATCGCGCAGCGGCTCGAGGTGCGGGAGAAGCGTTCACGTCCGAAGGACGTGCTCGAATCCGCGACCAAGGAAGACCTAGCCGAGGACTATGGTGCGCGCATACGCACAGCGCGCGAGCGCGCGGGCATGACTCAAAAAGAGCTCGCGATGAAGATCAACGAGCGCGTGACGATACTCAGCAAGATCGAGGCTTTGCAGATGAGGCCGGACGAAAAGGTCATAGCGAAGCTGCAGAAGGAGCTTGGGATCGCCCTCAAGGAGAAGGTTCCGGAAGTTGTCGCGGCGAAGGAGTCAACCAGAGCCTCCCTCACACTCGCTGACCATATCAAGATGCAGAAGGATTAGGAGCTAGCCTGTCTGCCCATCCATTGTTGACCAGTAACCTAGCAGGGAAATGCTTTTCATATTCCTGTCCTTACGGGGAGCGACGCTTTAGACAAGGATGCCGAAGGGGTGTTCGAATGGCAGTCGCAAGAATGAAATTCTTGGATAGAACCGAAGAGGACCTGATAGACCAGCAGAGCATTGAATGCCTCGAGACCATTGGCGTCAAGATCAAGAGCAAGAACGTCCTGGACATGCTGGCCAAGGCAGGATGCCAGGTGGATCACAAGACCCAGGTTGCCAAGATTCCAGAGAGCATGGTCCGGGACGCTCTCAAGACCGTCCCGAAAGAGATGACGCTTCATGGGAGAGATCCGAAAAACAACATGAGAATCCCGGTTAGCTCGTGGCCGTACGTTGGCACTACTGGCCTAGGCACATACATACTGGATATCAAGACTGGCAAGAAACGCGATTCAACTGTGAAAGACATTGCCGATTGCGTCAAGCTGGCCGACGCATTGACAGGGGTAGACTACGTCCAGACATCCCTCACGGCCACAGAGGTTCCTCAGCTCACACACGGGCTTCACGAGCTTTGGACTGCGTTCCAGAACACGACGAAGCACGTCCAAGGCATAGAGATCTTCAACGCCGCGGACGCCAAGAAGCAGATAGAGCTCGGAGCACTGATTGCCGGGGGCAGGGAGGAACTCATGAAGAAGCCGAGCTTCACAGTGATCCACTGTTCGATCGC